>OEIU01000328.1_pt1 | contig 47258 bp, 39 predicted proteins | sample 1539221 | NCBI WGS metagenome assembly OEIU01 (sample SAMN03792071, study PRJEB22550) | activated sludge metagenome | feature: wastewater treatment plant; material: activated sludge; isolation source: Wastewater treatment plant of a petroleum refinery complex | place: Argentina: Zarate | collected... | reverse complement strand
CCGCCGCGGCCGATGGCGATGGCCAGGTTCTCCTCGTCGACGACCACGTCCATCGCGTGCTTTTCCTCATCGACGACGATCGACTGCACGTTGGCCGGTGCCAGCGCGCCGATGACGAACTGCGCCGGATCCTCGGACCACAGCACGATGTCGACGCGCTCGCCGGCCAGTTCGGTGGTCACGCCGTTGACGCGCGAGCCGCGCACGCCGACGCAGGTGCCGATCGGGTCGACGCGGCGGTCGTGGCTGACCACGGCGATCTTGGCGCGCGAGCCGGGGTCGCGCGCGCAGCTCTTGATCTCGAGCAGGCCCTGCTCGATCTCGGGCACTTCCTGACGGAAGAGCTCGATCATGAAGCCCGGCGCGCTGCGCGACAGCACGATCTGCGCGCCGCGCTGCGTCGGATCGATGCCGGCGATGAAGGCGCGCACGCGGTCGCCCGAGCGCAGGTTCTCCTTGGGGATCATCTCGCTGCGCTTCAGGCGCCCTTCGACGCGGCCCGACTCGACGATGATGTCGCCCTTGTCCAGGCGCTTGACGGTGCCGACGAAGATCTTCTCGCCGCGCGACAGGAAGTCGTTCAGCAACTGCTCGCGCTCGGCGTCGCGGATCTTCTGCAGAATCACCTGCTTGGCCGCCTGCGCACCGATGCGGCCGATGGGCACCGATTCGATCGGCTCCTCGATGTAGTCGCCTTCTTCGATGTCGGGGATGCGGTCGAGCGCATCCGACAGCATCTCCTCGGCGTCTGGGTTCTGCAATCCCGCAGCGTCGGGCACCACCAGCCAGCGGCGGAAGGTCTCGTACTCGCCGCTGTCGCGGTCGATGGCGACGCGGATGTCCCATTCGGCGCCGTGGAACTTCTTGCTCGCCGACGCGAGGGCGGCTTCGACCGCGTCGAAGACGACGTCGAGTTCGACGCTCTTCTCGCGCGCGATCGCATCCACCAGCATCAGCATTTCGCGATTCATCGTGTCTGACCTCCGTCTACCGCGCGGCCCGCGTCAGCCGCCTGTGCGGCCGCGTCCGGCTTGCGCGCGCGGCCCTTGAAATCCAGCACCGGCACCAGCCGCGCCTCGCGCACTTCGTCGAGGCTGAAGTCCAGCGCCTGGCCGGCCGGCTCGATCAGCGCCAGGCGCCAGCCGGCGTCGGCGGCCTGCAGCGTGCCGCGATAGTTCTTCCTGCCGTTGAACGGCTGCTTCAGCGTCAGATTGACTTCGTGGCCGGCGAAGCGCTGGTAGTCGGCGGGCCGCTTCAGCGGCCGGTCCAGCCCGGGCGACGACACTTCCAGCCGCTGATAAGGCACGGCCTCGACTTCGAGCACGTATTGCAACTGGCGCGTGGCGCGCTCGCAGTCGTCGACGGTGATCGATTCGCCCTCGCCGGTGGGGTAGCTGCGGCCGGGGACGCGGTCGATGGTCACGCGCAACAAACCGGCGGCCGAGCGCTCCACGTCCACCAGCTCGTAGTCCAAGCCGGAAACCGTGCGCTCGATCGTCGAATGCCAGTGCGTCGTTGCCAAACTAGTCCGCAGCTCCCAGGGCATGCCGCCGGCCGGCGGGGCGGCCGGGCGGCGGCCGGCTCCGACAGCGTGCGAAATGCAATCAACCATAAAAAATGGGCTGGATCAGATCCGCCCATTCCGTCGTGTCAGCGAAAGGCGCATTGTAACCCGTGGTGAATGCCCCGGCAACCGTGCTTGTCGTCACGGCACGCCGGGGCCGTCGGCGTGCCAGAATGCCGCCCCTGCGCCCGGCCCGCGACCGGGCCGATCTGGAGCACACATGGGATTCCTCGCTGGCAAGAAGCTGGTCATCACCGGGCTGCTGTCGAACCGTTCGATCGCCTACGGCATCGCCCGCGCCTGCCGCCGCGAAGGCGCGGAGCTGGCCTTCAGCTACGTCGGCGAACGCTTCCGCGAGCGCATCGTCGAATTCGCGCGCGAGTTCGACAGCCAGCTGGTGTTCGACTGCGACGTCGGCGACGACGCGCAGATCGCCGCGCTGTTCGCGGGCTTGAGCCAGACCTGGCCGCAGTTCGACGGCTTCGTGCATTCGATCGGCTTCGCGCCGCGAGAGTCGATCTCCGGCGACTTCCTCGACGGGCTGTCGCGCGAGGCCTACCGCATCGCGCACGACATCTCGGCCTACAGCTTCCCGGCGCTGGCCAAGGCGGCGCTGCCGATGCTGCGGCCGGGCAGCTCGCTGCTGACGCTGACCTACCTGGGCGCCGAGCGCGCGGTGCCGCACTACAACACGATGGGCCTGGCCAAGGCCTCGCTCGAAGCCAGCGTGCGCTATCTGGCCGCCAACCTCGGACCGAAGGGCATCCGCGTCAACGGCCTCTCGGCCGGACCGATCAAGACGCTGGCGGCCTCGGGCATCAAGGACTTCGGCAAGCTGCTCGACATCGCCGCCAAATCGTCGCCGCTGCGCCGCAACATCACCATCGACGAGGTCGGCAACGTCGCCGCCTTCCTGCTGTCCGACCTGGCCAGCGGCATGACCGCCGAGGTCACGCACGTCGACTGCGGCTTCAGCCAGATGGCGCTGGGCCTGGTCGAGGTGCCGACCTGAAAGCGTCCCCGGCCGGCGCCTAGCGCACGCAGTCGACGAAGTAGCGCCGCGCGCCGCCGGCGCCCTCGCCTTCCTCCTCGACCAGGCCGTGCACGTCGGTGTCGAAGCCCGGGAAGGCGGCGTTGAACTCGCGCGTGAACTTCAGGTACTGCACGATCTTGCGGTTGAAGACCTCGCCCGGGATCAGCAGCGGGATGCCCGGCGGATAAGGCGTCAGCAGGCTGGTGGTGACGCGGCCTTCGAGCGCGTCGATGGGCACGCGCTCGGTCTTGCGGTGCGCGATGTGTGCGTAGGCGTCGCTGGGCTTCATCGCCGGGTGCAGCTCCGACAGGTACATCTCGGTGGTCAGCCGCGCGATGTCGCCCTTCGCGTAGGCCTCGTGGATCGCCTGGCTCAGGTCGCGCAGGCCCATGCGCTCGTACATCGGGTGCTTGGCGCAGAACTCCGGCAGGATGCGCCACAGCGGCTGGTTGCGGTCGTAGTCGTCCTTGAACTGCTGCAGCGCGGTGAGCATCGTGTTCCAGCGGCCCTTGGTGATGCCGATGGTGAACATGATGAACAGCGAATACAGCCCGGTCTTCTCGACGACCACGCCGTGCTCGGCGAGGAACTTGGTCAGGATGCTGGCCGGGATGCCGCTCTTGGCGAACTTGCCGCTCAAGTCCAGCCCCGGCGTGATGATCGTGCTCTTGATCGGGTCGAGCATGTTGAAGCCGCGCGCCAATCTGCCGAAGCCGTGCCACTTCTCCGACGTGCCCAGTACCCAGTCGGCCTGCGTGCCGATGCCCTCGGCCGCCAGCTTGTCCGGCCCCCAGACCTTGAACCACCAGTCGCCGGCGTAGTCCTTCTCGACCTTGCGCATCGCGCGGCGGAAGTCCAGCGCTTCCTTCAGGCTTTCTTCGACCAGCGCGGTGCCGCCGGGCGGCTCCATCATCGCCGCGGCCACGTCGCAGCTGGCGATGATCGCGTACTGCGGGCTGGTGCTGGTGTGCATCAGGTAGGCCTCGTTGAACAGGTGCCGGTCGAGCTTGACGGTCTGCGAGTCCTGCACCAGCACCTGGCTCGCCTGGCTCAGGCCGGCCAGCAGCTTGTGCGTGCTCTGCGTCGCGTAGACCATCGCCTGCTGCGGCCGCGCGCGCTTCTTGCCCATCGCGTGATAGGTGCCGTAGAACGGATGGAAGGCCGCATGCGGCAGCCAGGCCTCGTCGAAGTGCAGCGTGTCGACGTAGCCGTCGAGCTTGGACTTGATGGTCTCGGTGTTGTAGAGCACGCCGTCGTAGGTGCTCTGCGTCAGCGTCAAGATGCGCGGCCGGATCTTCTTGGCGTCCACGCCCTCGAGCAGCGGATTCGCGGCGATCTTGCGCTGGATCGCCTCGGGCGAGAACTCGCTCTCGTGGATCGGGCCGATGATGCCGTAGTGGTTGCGCGTCGGCGGCAGGAATACCGGCACCGCGCCGGTCATGATGATCGAGTGCAGGATGCTCTTGTGGCAGTTGCGGTCGACCACCACCACGTCGCCCGGCGCCACCGTGTGGTGCCAGACCATCTTGTTGCTGGTGCTGGTGCCGTTGGTGACGAAGAAGCAGTGGTCGGCATTGAAGATGCGCGCCGCGTTGCGCTCGCTCTGCGCCACCGGGCCGGTGTGGTCGAGCAGCTGGCCCAGTTCCTCGACTGCGTTGCAGACGTCGGCGCGCAGCATGTTCTCGCCGAAGAACTGGTGGAACATCTGGCCGACGGGGCTCTTCAGGAAGGCCACGCCGCCGCTGTGGCCCGGGCAGTGCCATGAATACGAGCCGTCCTGCGCGTAGTCCATCAGCGCCTTGAAGAACGGCGGCGCCAGGCCGTCGAGGTAGGCCTTGGCCTCGCGGATGATGTGGCGCGCGACGAACTCCGGCGTGTCCTCGAACATGTGGATGAAGCCGTGCAGCTCGCGCAGCACGTCGTTGGGCAGGTGCTCGGAGGTGCGCGTCTCGCCGTAGATGTAGATCGGGATGTCGGCGTTCTTGAAGCGGATCTCCTCGACGAAGCGGCGCAAGTTCACCACCACCGGGTCGAGTTCGGGGCCGCCCTTGAATTCCTCGTCGTCGATCGACAGGATGAAGGCGCTGGCGCGGCTTTGCTGCTGCGCGAACTGGCTCAGGTCGCCGTAGCTGGTGACGCCCAGCACCTCGAAGCCTTCCTTCTCGATCGCCTGCGCCAGCGCGCGGATGCCCAGGCCCGAGGTGTTCTCGGAGCGGTAGTCCTCGTCGATGATGACGATGGGGAAGCGAAAGCGCAGCATGGACGGCTCCGGGGATGCGGCAAAAAACGAAAGACGCGAAGTGTAGGGCTGGGGCTGGGGCGGGGGACTGGTCCCGCGACCCGAAGGCACTCGCTACACTCGACGCGGACACACGTGGGCAGATGACAACGATGGACCTCGCGGCTTCGACCTGGTGGTGGCTGATCGCCGGCCTGCTGGTCGTGGCCGAGCTGTTCGTCGGCAGCTTCTACCTGCTGATGCTGGCGCTGGGCTGCGTTGCCGGCGCACTGAGCACGCACCTGGGCGCGGCCTATACGGCGCAGATCTTCACGGCCGCGATCGTCGGCGCCGGCACCACCGCGGCATGGCACTTCAAGCGGGCGCGCCGTCCACGCTCGGCGCCGGTGGAATCGAACCGCGACGCCAACCTCGACATCGGCCAGACGCTGCAGGTCGCCGCCTGGGACGCGCAAGGCATGGCGCGCGTCAGCTACCGCGGCGCTGCCTGGAACGCCGAGTTCCGCGGCCCGGGCACGCCGACGCCAGGGCCGCACGTGATCGTCGCCGTGCGCGGCAACCGGCTGGTCGTCGCCCCCGTTTCACCCTGAGCCATAGAAAGCCCCGCATGGAAGTCGCCGTCGTCTTCTTGATCATCGCCATCGTCTTCGTCTGGCAGACCTTCAAGATCGTGCCGCAGCAGAACGCCTGGGTGGTCGAGCGGCTGGGCAAGTTCGACCGCGTGCTGACGCCGGGGCTGAAGTTCCTGATCCCCTTCATCGAGCGCGTGTCCTATCGGCATTCGCTGAAGGAAGTGCCGCTGGACGTGCCCAGCCAGGTGTGCATCACCAAGGACAACACGCAGCTGCAGGTGGACGGCATCCTGTACTTTCAGGTCACCGACCCGATGCGCGCCAGCTACGGCTCGAGCAACTACATCGTCGCCATCACGCAGCTGGCGCAGACCACGCTGCGCAGCGTGATCGGCAAGATGGAGCTGGACAAGACCTTCGAGGAGCGCGACGCGATCAACGCCTCGGTGGTGGCGGCGCTCGACGAAGCGGCGCTGAACTGGGGCGTGAAGGTGCTGCGCTACGAGATCAAGGACCTGACGCCGCCGGCCGAGATCCTGCGCAGCATGCAGGCGCAGATCACCGCCGAGCGCGAGAAGCGCGCGCTGATCGCCGCCAGCGAGGGCCGCAAGCAGGAGCAGATCAACATCGCCACCGGCGAGCGCGAGGCCTTCATCGCGCGCAGCGAAGGCCAGCGTCAGGCCGAGATCAACACCGCGCAGGGCGAGGCGGCGGCGATCGTGGCCGTGGCCGAAGCCACCGCCGACGCCATCCGCAAGGTGGCCGAAGCGATCCGCTCGCCCGGCGGCGAGCAGGCGGTGCAGCTGAAGGTGGCGGAAAAGGCCGTCGAGGCCTACGCGCAGCTGGCGCAGAAGAACAACACGATGATCGTGCCCGGCAACATGACGGAAGTCTCGGCGCTGATCGGCACCGCCATGGCGCTGATCAAGCCCGCGCCCGCGGCCAAGTGAAACAGGCGAGACGATGAAGGCCGCGCGCAACGTGCTGGGGGGCGTGCTCGCGCCCTGCTCCGTCGAGCCGCTGACCGGCTGGTATCGGGACGGCTGCTGCCACACCGACGACCAGGATGCCGGCAGCCACGTCATCTGCGCACGCATGACGCCCGCCTTCCTGAACCACCAGATGGAGCGCGGCAATGACCTGATCACGCCGCGGCCCGAGGCGCGTTTTCCCGGTCTGAAACCCGGCGACAAGTGGTGCGTGTGTGCGCTGCGCTGGCGCGAGGCCTACGAGGCCGGCTACGCGCCGCCGGTGGTGCTGGAATGCACGCACGAGCGCGCGCTGGACTACGTGCTGCTCGACTGGCTGCGCAGAGCGGCGGCGTCCGGCCGACCCGGCGACTAGAATCCGCCACCTTCCCTGCGGAGGGATGGATGAGCGGTTTAAGTCGCACGCCTGGAAAGCGTGTGGGGGTTAACAGCCCCCCGCGGGTTCGAATCCCGCTCCCTCCGCCAGCTGGTCGAGCTATACGGCAGGGCCGGTGAACACAGACGGTTCATCGCCGCTCATGGCGACCGACCCGGCGGCTGCGCGCGCCGCAGCATGACGCGACAAGCAGGGCCTGAAGTTCAGTCGTACACGCCTTCGCGCAACCATTTGGTCGCCACCCATTTCTCGCCCTCGCTGACCGGCGCACCGCCGTGCAGCGTGCCGGTCGATTCGTGCGGCCGGTCGTAGCTGAAGAACAGCGCGTGGCCTTTGACCGGCATCACTTCCAGGCCGACATCCGGAAACGTGGTACTGCCGCCCTGTGCCGGCACCTCCAGATACATGACCAGGGTGCCCACGCGCTGGCCGCCGCGCTCGAGCACCGCGGCCGTGCCCGGCTGCGCCGGATCGAAGTAATCGAAATGCGGCCGGTACTGCGCGCCGGGCCGGTAGCGCAGGATCTGCAGGCCTTCGCCGTTGTCCGCCGGCCAGTGCAGCAGCGCGGAGATGCGCTGCTCGATGCGCTCGATCAGCGGCGTCTGGCCACGCTCGAAGAACATGCCGTCGCTGGTGCGCGCGGCATTGACTTGGCTGCCGCCGCTGCGGTGGTTCACGGTTTCGGAACGCGCCAGCCGCGCACGCGACAGATCGATCAGCGCGCCGCATTCGGCATCGGACAGAAAGCCGCCGAACAGCACCACGCGCGGGCGCTGCATCGTCATCAGCACCTGCACCTCGCGATCGGGCAGGCGCAACACGCCGGATGCGCTGCTCAGGTCGGGGCCGGGCACAGGCGAGCCGGCCGCGTCGGGCACAGGCGGCAATTGCGGCAGCGGGGTCTGCGCCAGCGTCGGCTGCAGCACCTGCATCAGCGCGCCGCGCGCGACCCCGTCGTCCCAGCCGCTGGCGTGCATGGCCTTCAGGATGTCGTCCTGCGCGCAACCCGCACGCGCCTGCGCGAGCATCCACTCGCGCAACTCCGGCGTGACCGCCTGGTTCAAGATCTGGACCTCCACGCCCGCATTCTCGCAGCGGCACTGCGCAAGAGCCTGCAACAAGAGGTATCGGTATCGGCGCGCGCTTCGGCGCGCCCGCAAGCGTCAGTCGTCTGCGCCGAGCCCAGCCAGGCGGCGGCGCTGCGGCGGCGTCAACGCCGCTACGAACTCACGAATGAACTGGTCCTGGCGCGCGAACGCATGGTCGGCGTTCGGATCGACGGACGACACCCTGAACAGCAGTCCATCAGGGATGACGCCGCGCGAGGTGTAGCGCAGGCTCGCCAGCTTGCGCTCCGTGCCGGTCACCACGGCGTGTTCGCCGATCGTGACCCAGTAGGTCAGAGGCTCGGGCCGCGCGGCTCCGAGGCGCGTGAGCAGCCGCCGCGCCGGCACCGCACCCTGGGGCGTAGAGACTTTCGCGTCCACTTCGCCCAGGATGTTGAAGCCGGATGCCGGATAGCAGAGCTCCGGCCTGTGGAAGGAATCGCGGTTGTCGCTGTGGTCGCGGCTGTAGGCGATGGACAACATGATGCGATAGCCGTCATCGGCGGCGTACACGCGCGCCAGCGTGCGCGTATAGATGCTGTCGATGAATGCCTTGGTCTGGGGGTCGACCACGCCCGCGGCGCTCGAGGTGTCGCGGCGCCAGACGCCGAAGCTGTCGGGAACGACGGCTTCCAGATCCATGTCGCCCAGGCGCTGCGCCAGCATTTCGGTGGGCTGCAGGGCGTGACTGGCCAGGGCCACGACCACGGCAGCGGCACAGATGATCCAGGCATGCAGTCGCTTCATCGCCATCTGCGCCCCTCGGCTACCGGCCTGTGCCGCGCAGGCACAGCCCCAGCAGACTGTCGATGACGATCATCAAGACGGTGGCCACGGCAATCAGCACCAATCCGGCCAGACTGTGCACGAAGCCCTGCCCGGCGGCATCACCCAGGTAGTAAGTGACCAGCACGAGGACGATGACGCGCACCACGTTGGCCACGAAGGCCACCGGCACGAGCAGCAGCGCCAGGATCGAATTGCGCAGTACAGAGACATGCCCGACCAGCTTCATGTAGACGATGCCGACCACCTCCAGAGTAAGGATCGACGACAGGCCGGCACAAGCGTCGGCCACCAGCAGCTGGTACTGGCCCACCGTCATGATCACGCCGGAACGCGCGACGGGGTAGCCGGCAGCATGCAGCAGCTGCGTCGCGACCGCGGAAACGGCAATCTTCAAGGGCCCGGTGACCCATGCCACGACAAGCTCCGGCAAGGGGACCAGGAAGCACAACAGCAGCAGCGGTACCCACACCAGCCGGACCGCGCGCCAACCCTTGTAGATCAGCAGCACCGCGGCGATCAGCGGGATCTGCGACCCCACCTCGAACATCAGGATGCTCTGCGAGACCCCCAGGACGTAAAGCAGCAAGCCGAAGACCAGCAGCCCATAGCCCGCGCGCAGCGCTGGACGAGGCGCGAGCTCGCTCAGTGCATGGCGCTCGCGGTAGAAGAGCCACAGGCTGACGGCCAGGATCAGCGGGCCGTAGTTGAGTTCCTGAAAGGTCCATGCCCCCGTCGCCAGTTCCGCGTAGGTGCCCGCATAGAGCACCAGGAAGCCCAGCAGCAGCAGCAGCAGCGAGCCGAGGTCGGCACCCGGCGCGATCCAGCGCTCCACGAACGCCGACCCGCGGCCGGACCCGCTCGGATTCGCGCCTTCTCGTGCGGCGTTCACTTGGTCCCGGGCTTGGTCTCGGGCGCCGCGCGCGATTCTTCGGCGGGCGCAATGAGGCTGTCGGCTGGCGAACCCGAGGCGGCTCCCGACGCCGCCGCCGACGCCGCCATGAGCGGAGCAAAGCGCCCCATGTACTCCAGCTTGGCCGCGCCGCGCATCGCCTCGAGATCGCTGTCTACCGTCTTGCGGATGCTGTCATTGACCAGGTACCGCTTGATGGCGGGTGTCGCCTCGCTCAAGGTGACCGCAGCGGGCTGCGCGGACACCAGCACCAGCACTCGCATGCCTCCCGGGTGCGTGAGGTAGATGCTCTGCCCTTCCTTGATCGAGGCCAGGCGGGCCATGAGATCCATCGACAGGTTTTCGGACGGCTCGTTCAGCAGCCGAGTCTTGTAGCGCAGGCCACTGCTCTTGAGCTGCTCTGCGAAGCCCGGCAGCGGTCCCTCGCCAAGCCGCTTTTTCAGCACATCCAGCGCCGCGTCGCTGCCTTCGATGTCGACTTCCTGGATCGTGTAGTTGCGCCGCTGGGCAAACAGCTCGGGCCGCTGGTCGTAGAACGCGGCTACCTGTTCAGGGCTGGGCTGCGTCGCACCTGCCGCCAGATGGTCCACGTAGGCGCGCGACAGGACGTTGCGCCGAGCTTCCTGCAGCGCCTGCTGCACCTCGGGCACGAGGTCGAGTTCGAGTTCGGCGGCGCGATCGACGACCAGTTGTTGTGACACGAGCCGGTCCAGCACTTCCCGGGTGGTGGCGTCGCTGGCGTTGGCTGCGCCGCCCGGAACGCGTTGCAGGGCATAGTTGACCTGGTGGACCGAGATTTCGGACTTGTTGACCCGCGCGGCGACCTGCGTCACGGCCGGTGTCTTGGAGTCGCCGCAGGCCGTCAGCATGGCGGCGCCAATCAGGGCAGCGCTCAAGATCAAAGCGGTGCGGTGGTAGGTAGATGGCTGGATGTTCATAGGTCTTCGGTCGAGGTCTGCGACCATCCGTTGCGGCACGAACAGACAGGCCGGCACTGCCTGGACCGATGATGCTACGACGGCGCAACCGAGCGGCACCGTGTATCAGATCACGACTTGCCCGCGCTCGCGCTCGGACGCGCTGCAGAGCAACGCGCATTACGCAGGAAAAAGATTCACCCCGCAACCCCGGGGTACAAGAGCAGCGGCGGCTCGTGCATCATTGGGTCCATCAATCGGCAAGTGAGGCTCTCGATGAAATTGCGCAGCGTGGTGACCGTTCTGGCATTGGCAGGCGCCATTCCCTGTGTCGCTGGTACTCCTGCATCGGTGGTCATCACGGGTTTCAAGAACGGATCCGTAGCGGCCACGATTACCAATGGCGGCTATACCACTGGGGCATCGGTCGGGGAATTCACCGGCAGCCTCGATGGGAACGCGTTTTCGACCTTCTGCACCGATATCTATCAGAGTTTCAGTTGGAATAACTCTGGCAACCCTTACACCTACGATCTGAAGAGCGTTGCCGAAACCCAAGAGATGTGGAGTGTCAGCCCCTACACGGCTGGGAGCTACAGCCAGGTCAGCAAGCTGTACACGACCGCCTACGACAGCATCGGCACCAGCAGCATCAAGTCGGCCGCTTTCCAGTTCGCCCTCTGGGAGTTGCTCTACGAGACGCCGAATGGCGGCGCATACGACGCTGGCAGCGGGAGTTTCAAGGTCTCCAGCACCGGAAACACGAGCACTGCCATAACCCAGGCCAATGACTGGTTGGCTGCACTGGGTAGTGCATCCGAAGGCTATGCGATTCAGTCGCTTTACAGCGGTCCGAATCAGATGCCAGGGAATCAGCAGGACTTCCTGGTCGCGACGCCTGTGCCCGAGCCTGAGACTTACGCTCTGGCGCTGGTCAGCCTGGGCATCGTCGCAGGCTATGCCAAGCGCAAGCGCGGCAGTTCTTCCTAAGCGCTTCGCATCGATAACGCAGCGCGGCAGCCGGCGAGTCTTCACCGGCTGTTTTTTGTTACAAGTGCCCGCTCCTCAGGGAGTGCGAGACCCATTGCCTTCGTCCGCAATAGGCGGCTTCAGGGCATCTGGCAGGTGAGTCGGCATGGCCGGCAGTGCCAGAAGCTCTTGCGTCACGCAATGCACGGGATTCAGGGGGCGCGGCAAAGCTGTTCATACAGTGCCATGTACTGCCGCGCCGGGCCGTCCCAGGACAGGTTCTCGCCCATGCCGCGCTGCACGAGGCGAGCCCAAGCCGGGCGTTGGCGGTACACATCAAAGGCGCGGGTGATGGCCTCCTGCAGCGCCTGCGGATGCGCACCGTCGAAGACGAAACCGTTGCCGGGTTCGGCATCTCCGCCGCTGCCGGCATCGCGCACCGTGTCGGCCAAGCCGCCGACGCGGCGCACGATGGGCACCGTGCCGTAGCGCAGGCCATACATCTGCGTCAATCCGCAGGGCTCGAAGCGCGAGGGCACGACGATCATGTCGGCGCCGGCGATCAGCCGGTGCGCGCCGTTCTCGTCGTAGTTCAAGCGCACACCGACGCGGCCCGGGTGCGCGTCGGCGGCCATGCGGAACGCGGCTTCCAGCGCGGGTTCGCCGGTGCCCTGCACTACCAGCTGCCCGCCCATGCGCACGATCTCGGGCAGCACCGTCAGCACCAGGTCCAGCCCCTTCTGCGAGGTCAGCCGCGACACTACGCCGAGCAGCGGCGCTTCGGCCTCCAGGGCCAGACCGAACTGCGCCTGCAGCGCCGCCTTGCACGCGGCCTTGCCCTGCGGCTGCGCGGCGCTGTAGCGCTGCGCCAGCGCGCCGTCGGCGGCCGGGTCCCAGACGCGCGTGTCGATGCCGTTGAGGATGCCGGACACGTCGGTGCCGCGGCCGCGGATCACGCCTTCCAGCCCGACGCCGAACTCCGGCGTGGCGATCTCGCGCGCATAGCTCGGGCTGACGGTGGTCACGCGGTCGGCAAACTTCAGCCCGGCCTTCATGAACGACAGCTGGCCGTGGAACTCCAGCGCCGACGGCGACATGTAGCGCGACGACAGGCCCAGCAGCGCCCAGTCGTCGTGCGGGAACAGGCCCTGGTAGGCCAGGTTGTGCACGGTGAACACCGAGGACGGGCCCTGCGGCGTCTGCGCCGGGTGCGCGCGCAGGTAGGCGCAACTCAAGCCGGCGTGCCAGTCGTGCGCGTGCACGATCCCGGGCTGCCACTGCGCGTCCAGCTCGCCCTGCGCCAGCTGCGCCGCGGCCCAGCCCAGCAGGCCGAAGCGCTGCAGGTTGTCGGGCCATTCGCTGCCGTCGCGGTCCTGGTACGGCCCGCCGCCGCGCCGGTACAGGAACGGCGCGTCGATCACGTAGGCCGGCAGCTGCGTGTAGGGCATCTGCCCGCGCAGGAGGCTGACACGCGCCGCGCCGAACACCGGCCCGATCCGGCACACCGGCTTTGCATGCAGCAGCGCGTCGAGGATGCCGGGCAGCCCGGGCAGCAGCAGCCGCAGGTCGGCGCCCTGCTGCACCAGCGCTTGCGGCAGCGCGCCCAGCACGTCGGCCAGGCCGCCGGTCTTGAGCAGCGGATAGACCTCGGCGCCGACCTGCAGGACCTTCATGCGCGGGCGGCTTCAGCGCAGCGCCTCGAGCATCTGGCGCGTGACCAGCGTGATGCCGTTGGCGCTGCGGTAGAAGCGCCGCGCGTCTTCGGCCGCATCCTCGCCGATGACCATGCCGTCGGGCAGCACGCAGCCGCGGTCGACGACGACGCGGTTCAGCCGCACGCCGCGGCCCACCTGCACCAGCGGCAGCAGCACCGACCAGTTGACCGTCGAATACGAATGCACGCGCACGCTCGAGAACAGCACCGAGCGGAACACGCGGCCCGAGATGATGCAGCCGCCCGAGGTCAGCGACTCGACGGCCAGGCCGCGCCGGTCGTCCTGGTTGTGCACGAACTTCGCCGGCGGCAGCTGCGGCTGGTAGGTGATGATCGGCCACCGGGTGTCGTACAGGTTCAGCAGCGGGTCGGTGGCCGTCAGGTCGATGTTGGCGTCCCAGTAGGCGTCGATGGTGCCGACGTCGCGCCAGTACGGCTCCTGGCCGGGCTTGGTGCCGACGCAGCTCATGGCGAAGGGATGCGCCACCGCGTTGCCCTCGCGCACCGCGCGCGGGATGATGTCCTTGCCGAAATCATGGCTCGAATCCGGGTCGTCCATGTCGCGCTTCAATTCGCGGAACAGGAACCCGGCGTCGAAGATGTAGATGCCCATGCTGGCCAACGACCGGTCGGGGTTGCCGGGTACCGATGGCGGGTCGGCCGGCTTCTCGACGAAGGCGGTGATGCGGCGCTGCTCGTCCACCGCCATCACGCCGAAGGCGCAGGCTTCGCTCTTCGGCACCTCGATGCAGCCGACGGTGCAGGGCCGCCCCTGCGCCGCGTGGTCGGCCAGCATCAGCGCGTAGTTCATCTTGTAGACGTGGTCGCCGGCGAGCACGATCACGTAGTCGGCCTCGTAGCTGTCGATGATGTCCTGGTTCTGCGACACCGCGTCGGCGGTGCCGCGGTACCAGCTCTCCTCGTCCACGCGCTGCTGCGCCGGCAGCAGGTCGACGAATTCGTTCATCTCGGTCTTCATGAAGGCCCAGCCGTGCTGCAGGTGGCGCAGCAGGCTGTGGCTCTTGTACTGGGTGATGACGCCGATGCGGCGGATGCCGGAGTTCAGGCAGTTGGACAGCGCGAAATCGATGATGCGGAACTTGCCCCCGAAGTACACCGCCGGCTTGGCGCGGCTGTCGGTCAGGTTGTGCAGCCGGCTGCCGCGGCCGCCGGCCAGCACCAGCGCCACGGCGCGCTTGGGCAAATCGAGTGTTTGCGCCAGATAGTTCGAGTTCATCGGCGGTGCCTTCCCTTTCCCTTTCCCTTTCCCTCTGCCTTTCCCTTCCCCTGCTTCGCCGGTACGGGACGATCTATTGTCCGGCATGCCCGCGTGCGGCGTGCGGCAGCGTCAATCCGCCACGCTGCGCCAGCCCGCATGCGGCAGTGGCCGCGGCAGCAGCGCGATACTCTGGTGCGACGGGCCGCGCACGGCCCGCCTGGCTGCAGATCATGAACTTGACCGAGACCACCTCCCTGGACGCCGCGCTGGAACGCCAATTGCTGGACCATGTCGGCGTCGCCCCCGCCGACGCCACGCCGGCCGACCTGATGGGCGCCATCGCGCATCTGGCGCGCGAACAGTTGTCGCAGCGCTGGGTGGCGACGCAGCATGAGCAGCGCGGCAGCCGGCGCGTGTACTACCTGTCGATGGAATTCCTGATGGGACGCACGCTGGGCAATGCGCTGGCGGCGCTGGAGCTGCAGGGCCCGGCCGCAGCCGCGCTGGCGGCGCAGGCGCAGCGGCTCGAGGACGTCGAGCAGCAGGAGGCCGACGCGGCGCTGGGCAACGGCGGCCTCGGGCGTCTGGCGGCCTGCTTCCTGGATTCGATGGCCACGCTGGGGCTGCCGTCCTTCGGCTACGGCATCCGCTACGAATACGGCATGTTCGCGCAGTCCATCGTCGAAGGGCGCCAGGTCGAGCATCCGGACTCCTGGCTCGGCGACGGCACGCCATGGGAATTTCCGCGCCGCGGCGTGCACTACCCGGTGCGCTTCGGCGGCCACGTCGACCACGCCGGCAGCCGGCCGCGCTGGGCCGCGGTGGCCGAGGTCAACGCCAAGGCCTACGACATGGTCGTGCCCGGCCACGGCACGGCGCACGTCAGCACGCTGCGCCTGTGGCGCGCCGCCGCACCCGAGCACATCGACCTGCATGCCTTCAACAGCGGCGACTACGCACGCGCCGCCGAGGTCAAGAACGAGTTCGAGAACATCTCCTGGGTGCTGTACCCGAACGACAGCACGCCGGCCGGGCGCGAGCTGCGGCTGCGCCAGGAATACTTCTTCACCAGCGCGTCGATCCAGGACATCGTCGCGCGCCACCTGGCCGAACACGGCCGGCTCGACAACCTGGCCGACCTGGTGGCGATCCACCTGAACGACACGCATCCTGCCATCGGCGTGGCCGAGCTGATGCGCGTGCTGTGCGACGAACACGACCTGCGCTGGGCCGAGGCCTGGGCGGCGACGCGGCGCGTCTTCAGCTACACCAACCACACGCTGATGCCCGAGGCGCTGGAAACCTGGTCGGTGGCGCTGATGCAGCACGTGCTGCCGCGGCACCTGGAGATCATCCTGCGCATCAACCAGGACCTGCTCGACTACGCCGCCGCCATGCGCCCCGGCGACGAGCAGTTCCTGCGCCGGCTGTCGCTGATCGACGAATCGGGCGAGCGCCGCGTGCGCATGGCGCACCTGTCGGTGGCGGGCAGCCACAAGGTCAACGGCGTGTCGGCGCTGCATTCGCAGCTGCTGGTCAAGACGATCTTCGCCGACTTCGCCGCGCTGTGGCCCGAGCGCTTCACCAACATGACCAACGGCGTGACGCCGCGGCGCTGGCTGGCGCATGCCAACCCGGGCTTCAGCCGGCTGATCGACGAGCACATCGGCCGCGCCTGGCGGCTCGACCTGGACCATCTGCGGGCCCTGCGCCCGCTGGCCGACGACGCAGCGTTCCGCGACCGCTTCCTGGCCGTCAAGCGCGCCAACAAAGAGCGGCTCGCCGCTTACGTGGCCGCGCAGATGGGCGTGCAGCTCGATCCCGACAGCCTGTTCGACGTGCAGGTCAAGCGCATCCACGAGTACAAGCGCCAGCTGCTGAACGTGCTGCACCTGGTGGCCTTCTATCAGCAGATGCTGGCCGAGCCGCAGCGCACCTGGGTGCCGCGCACGGCGATCTTCGCCGGCAAGGCGGCGTCGAGCTACCACATGGCCAAGCAGATCATCCGGCTGATCCACGACGTGGGCCAGGTGATCAACCGCGACGAACGCATCACCGGCCGGCTCAAGGTGGTGTTCGTGCCCAACTACGGCGTGTCGGTTGCCGAATTGATCATGCCGGCCGCCGACCTGTCCGAGCAGATCTCCACCGCCGGCACCGAAGCTTCAGGCACCGGCAACATGAAGCTGGCGCTGAACGGCGCGCTGACCATCGGCACCGACGACGGCGCCAACATCGAGATCCGCCAGTGCGTGGGCGACGCGCACATCTTCATCTTCGGCCACAGCGCGCAGGAAGTCGCGGCGCTGCGTGAAGGCGGCTACCAGCCGCTGCGCATCTACGAGCACAACCCGCGGCTGCGCGCCGTGCTGCAGGCTATCGGCGGCGGCGCGTTCTCGCCCGACGAGCCCGATCGCTACCGCGGCCTGGTCGACGCGCTGCTGTGGGGCGGCGACCACTACCAATTGCTCGCCGACTTCGACGCCTACATGCAGGCGCAGGCGCGCGTCGATGCGCTGTACCGCGACCCGCAGGCCTGGGCGCGCTCGGCGATCCTCAACGTCGCCGGCATGGGCATGTTCTCGTCGGACCGCACGATCCGCGCCTATGCGCGCGAGATCTGGGGTGTCGAGCCAAGAGCCGCCTCGGCCTGACACGATGCTGGCCGAGCACGACGTGCAGCGGCTGTGCCAGGGGCGGCATGCCGACGCCTTCGGCGTGCTCGGCCCGCACGCGCAGCCCGACGGCAGCGTGCGGCTGGCGGCCTTCCTGCCCGGCGCCGAACGCGTGCAGGCGGTCGCCGCCGACGGCGGTGCGCTGCTCGCGCAGCTGCAGCGGCGCGACGCTGCCGGACTGTTCGAAGGCGCGCTGGCCGCCGCGGCGGACTACCGCTTGCACGTCGACTGGCACGGCGGCCAGAGCAGCCTGCTCGACGATCCCTACCGCTTCGGCCCGGTGCTCGGCGAAGTCGACGCCTGGCTGCTCGGCGAAGGCTCGCACCTGCGGCCTTATCTGATCCTGGGCGCGACGCCGCGCGAGCACGAGGGCGTGGCCGGCTGCAGCTTCGCGGTGTGGGCGCCGAATGCGCTGCGCGTCAGCGTGGTCGGAGACTTCAACCATTGGGACGGCCGGCGCCATCCGATGCGGCTGCGCCGCGAATGCGGCGTGTGGGAGATCTTCCTGCCCGGCGTGGCCGAAGGCGCCCGTTACAAGTTCGACCTGCTGGCGCGCGACGGCCAGCCGCTGCCGCTGAAGGTCGATCCGTATGCGCGACGTGCCGAGTTGCGACCCGCCACGGCCAGCGTCGTCGCCGCGCTGCCGCCGCTGCGGCCGGCGTCGGCGCAGCGCCAGCAGGCCAATGCGCTCGACGCGCCGGTCAGCATCTACGAGGTGCACCTGGGCTCGTGGCGGCGCAAGGGGGAACAAGGCAACCGCTGGTTGAACTGGGACGAACTCGCCGACGAACTGGTGCCCTACGCGGCCTGGATGGGCTTCACGCACCTGGAGCTGCTGCCGATCACCGAGCATCCCTTCGACGGCTCGTGGGGCTACCAGACGCTGGGGCTGTACGCGCCGACCGCGCGCTTCGGCGAGCCGGACGGCTTCGCGCGCTTCGTGGCGCGCGCGCATGCCGCGGGGCTGGGCGTGCTGCTCGACTGGGTGCCGGCGCACTTTCCCACCGACGCGCACGGCCTGGCGCGCTTCGACGGCACGCCGCTGTACGAATACGCCGACCCGCGCGAGGGCTTCCACCACGACTGGAACACGCTGATCTACAACTTCGGCCGCATCGAGGTACAGAACTTCCTGGTCGGCAGCGCGTTGTACTGGCTCGAGCGCTACGACGTCGACGGCCTGCGCGTCGACGCGGTGGCCTCGATGCTGTACCGCGACTACAGCCGCCAGCCCGGCGAATGGCTGCCGAACGAGTACGGCGGGCGCGAGAACCTGGAGGCCATCGCCTTTCTGAAGCGCGCCAACGAGGTGGTCGGCGTGCAGCGGCCGCAGGCGGTGACGCTGGCCGAGGAATCGACCGCCTTCCCGGCGGTGTCGCGCCCCACCTATGCAGGCGGCCTGGGCTTCCACTACAAGTGGAACATGGGCTGGATGCACGACACGCTGAAGTACATGGCGCGCGACCCGGCGCACCGCAAGTACCACCACGGCGAACTGAGTTTCGGGCTGATGTACGCCTTCAACGAGAACTTCGTGCTGCCGCTGTCGCACGACGAGGTGGTGCACGGCAAGCGCTCGATGCTCGAGAAGATGCCCGGCGACCGCTGGCAGAAGTTCGCCAACCTGCGCGCCTACTATGGCTTCATGTTCGGCCACCCGGGCAAGAAGCTGCTGTTCATGGGCAATGAATTTGCCCAGGTGCGCGAATGGAACCACGATGCGAGCCTCGATTGGCACCTGAACGACGACCCGCTGCACGCCGGCATGCAGGCGCTGGTGCGCGACCTGAACCACCTGCTGCGCGAATGCGGCGCGCTGCACCAGCGCGACTTCTCAGCCGACGGCTTCGAATGGATCTCGCACAGCGACGCCGCGCACAGCACGCTGGCCTTCGTGCGCCGCGGCGCCGATACCGGCGCGCTGCTGCTGGTGGTGTGCAACTTCACGCCGGTGCTGCGCCGCGGCTGGCGCGTCGGCGTGCCGAGGGCCGGGCGCTGGCGCGAGCGGCTGAACACCGATTCCGCCTACTACGGCGGCAGCAACGCCGGCACGCCGCTGGGCGTGGCCGAGTCGCAGCCGGTGGGTTGCCACGGACGCGGCGATTCGATGCTCATCGAACTGCCGCCGCTGGCCACGGTGATGTTCGAATGGCTGCCCTGACCGCGCTGCAGCCCGGGCGGCCCTGGCCGCTGGGCGCGACCGTCGATGGCGGCGGCGTCAACTTCGCGGTGTTCTCGGCGCAGGCCAGCGCGATCGAGCTGTGCCTGTACGACGACGACGGCCGGCATGAAACGGCGCGGCTGCCGCTGCCGGCGCGTTGCGGCGAGGTCTGGCACGGCCGGCTGCCGGATGCCGGCGCCGGGCAGGTCTACGGGCTGCGCGCGCACGGCCCGTGGCAGCCGCTGCAGGGCCAGCGCTTCAATCCGCACAAGCTGCTGCTCGATCCCTATGCGCGCGAGACCGTCGGCGAGTTCGCCTGGAGCGATCTGCTGCGCGGCCATGCCGGCGACGACCCGCTGCGCATCGACACGCGCGACAGCGGCGCGCTCAGCCTGAAGGCACGCGTCGTCGGCGATGAGCGCTTCGACTGGCAGGGCGATGCGCCGCCGCGCACGCCTTGGCGCGACAGCGTGCTGTACGAACTGCATGTGCGCGGCTTCAGCCGGCTGCACCCGGACGTGCCCGAGGCCGAGCGCGGCAGCTACGCCGGGCTCGCCTCGGACGCCGCGATCGCCCATCTGCAGCGCCTGGGCGTCACCGCCGTCAGCCTGCTGCCGGTGCAGCAGTTCATCGACGAGGAGCGGCTGGTGCGTCTGGGCCTGCGCAACCACTGGGGCTACAACACGCTGGCCTACTTCTGCCCCGAGCCGCGTTATGCGGCCAGTGCGGCGGCCGGCGGCCGCGCGGTGCGCGACGAGTTCCGGCGCATGGTGCGCCGGCTGCATGCCGCGGGCATCGAAGTCATCCTCGACGTGGTCTACAACCACACCGCCGAGACCGACGAATTCGGTCCCACGTTGAGCTGGCGCGGCCTGGACAACGCCACCTACTACCGGCTGCAACCAGGCGCTGCACATCTGTACGACAACCCGACCGGCTGCGGCAATGCGCTGGACCTGGCCCAACCGGCGGTGCTGCGCATGGTCATGGACAGCCTGCGCTGGTGGGTGCAGCAGATGCATGTCGACGGCTTCCGCTTCGACCTGGCCACGGTGCTGGGCCGCACACGCGACGGCTTCGACCCGAGGGCCGCCTTCTTCGCCTGCATCGCGCAGGATCCGGTGCTGGCCGGCGTCAAGCTGATCGCCGAGCCCTGGGACCTCGGCCCCGGCGGCTACCGGCTGGGCCAGTTCCCCACCGGCTGGGTGGAATGGAACGACCGCTTCCGCGACGGCATGCGCGCCTTCTGGCTGGGTGCCGACGGCACGCGCGGCGAGTTCGCGCGCCGGCTGTGCGCATCGTCGGACCTGTTCCGCCAGCGCCAGCGCGCGCCGGCCGCGTCGCTGAACTACGTGGTCGCGCACGACGGCTTCACGCTGCGCGACCTGGTCAGCTTCGAGCAGCGCCACAACGAAGCCAACGGCGAACACAACCGCGACGGCCATGCGCACAACCTGAGCTGCAACTGCGGCGTCGAGGGCGAGACCGGCGATGCGCAGGTGCTGGCCACGCGCGGCCGGCTGCAGCGCGCGCTGCTGGCGACGCTGCTGCTGGCGCAGGGCACGCCCATGCTCGCCATGGGCGCCGAGCTCGGCCACAGCCAGCAGGGCAACAACAACGCCTACTGCCAGGACAACGCCATCAGCTGGGTCGACTGGTTGCGCACCGACGATGCGTTGCTGGATTTCTGCGCCGCGTGCATCGCCGCGCGCCGGCGCTGGCGGCCGCTGGGCGACGACTGGCTGGACGACGCCGCCGTGCGCTGGCTGGGCACCGACGGCGAGCCGCTGCAGGGCGACGACTGGCAGCGCAGCGACCTGCGCGCGCTGGGCGTGCAGCTGCTGCAGCCGCCGCGCGGCGCGGCGCCGCTGCTGCTGCTGATCAACGCCGGCGCCGCGGCGGTCGAGTTCCACCTGCCCGCCGGCCGCTGGCAGCGGCTGCTGGACAGCGCGGAACCGGCTGCCCTGGCAACCGACAGCGGCGTCGCCTCGTTGGCCGCGCGCAGCTTGTGCCTGTTGCAGGCATCGAGGGACTGACCGCGATGCGTTTCCCGCGCGCCAGCGGCGTGCTGCTGCACCCCACGTCGCTGCCCGGCCCGCACGGCAGCGGCGACTGCGGACCGGCGGCCTACCATTTCGTCGACTGGCTGGTCTCGGCCGGCCAGTCGCTGTGGCAGATCCTGCCGCTGACGGCCATCGGCGCCGGCAATTCGCCCTACTCCGGCAGCTCCGCCTTTGCCGGCAATGCCTTGTTGATCGACCTGGCCGAACTGCAGCAGCAGGGCTGGCTGGACGCCGGCGAGCTCGAGCCGGTCGACGGGCTGCGCCACGAACGCGTCGACTACGCCGCCGTGCGGCCGTACCGCATGCAGCGGCTGGAACGCGCCGCGCAGCGCTTCTTCGCGCTGCCGGCCAGCGATGCGCGGCGCGGCGACTTCGACGCCTTCCGCGAGCGCCACGCCGGCTGGCTGGCCGACTACGGCCTGTTCATGGCGCTGGACGAACTGCACCCGCGCTCCGGCTGGTGCGGCTGGCCGGCAGCGCTGGCGCGGCGCGAACCCGCGGCGCTGGCGCAGGCCGCGCAGACGCACGCCGCACGCATCGGCTTCTGGTGCTTCGTGCAGTGGTGCTTCTACCGCCAGTGGCTGCGGCTGCGCGACTATGCCAACCAGCGCGGCGTGCAGATCGTCGGCGACCTGCCGATCTTCATCGCCCACCACAGCGCCGAGGTGTGGGCGCATCAGTCGCTGTTCGAGCTGGGACCGGACGGCATGCCCACGGTGGTGGCCGGCGTGCCGCCGGATTTCTTCAGCGCCACCGGCCAGCGCTGGGGCAACCCGCTGTACCGCTGGCCCGTGCATGCGCGCAGCGGCTACGCCTGGTGGGTGCAGCGCATGCGGCTGGCTTTCGAGCTGGTCGACATCGTGCGCATCGACCATTTCCGCGGCTTCGCCGGCTACTGGGAGATCCCGGCCAGTGAAGCCACGGCGGTGCACGGCCGCTGGCGCGACGGCCCGGGCGCCGCGCTGTTCAAGGCCATCAACGCCGCGCTCGGGCCGATGCCGATCATCGCCGAGGACCTGGGCCTGATCACGCCGGACGTCGCGGCGCTGCGCCGCCGCTTCAGCTTCCCCGGCATGCGCATCCTGCAGTTCGCCTTCGGCGGCGAGGCCAGCAACACCTTCCTGCCGCACCACCACGAATGCGACAGCGTGGTCTATCCCGGCACGCACGACAACGACACCAGCGTCGGCTGGTGGGCCGCGGCCGGCGAGCATGAGCGCGAATTCGCGCGCGCCTATCTGGATACCGGCGGCGCCGACATCGCCTGGACGCTGATCCGCGCCGCCTGTGCGTCGGTGGCCGACACCGCGATCTATGCGATGCAGGACGTGCTGGCGCTGCCCACCGAGGCGCGCATGAACTTCCCCGGGCAGGCCAATGGCTGGTGGCAATGGCGCATGCACTGGAGCCAGGTGCACGACTGGCACGCGCAGCGGCTGCACGAGCTGTGCCGGCTGTATGGCCGACTGCCGCGCGCCGAGACGGCATAGAGATCGTAGCCTACGAAAAAGGCGCCCCGCAGGGCGCCTCGATGCGTGCGCGCTTCGGTCAGCGCACCACGGCGATCTGCTCGCGCTTGCCGTCCTTGTAGGTGTACAGCGTCAGCGCGCCGTTCTTGATGTCGCCCTTCTCGTCGAAGGCGATATGCCCGGTCACGCCGTTGTAGTCGGTCTTGGCCAGCTCCGGCAGGTACTTCGCCGGGTCGGCCGAACCGGCCTTCTCCATGGCCGATTCCATGGCCATCACGGCGTCGTAGACATAAGGCGCGTACAGCTGCACGTCGACCCCGAACTTGGCCTTGAACTTCTCGCGGAAGGCATCCATGCCGGCCTTCTGATCGCCTTCGACGCCACCCGCCTCGGCGCACACCACCTGGCCGTCGGCCATCGAGCCCGCGGCGAGCTTCGGCAGTTCCCCGGTGCACACGCCGTCGCCGCCCATGAACTTGGCGTTGATGCCCAGCTGCTTCATCTGGCGCATCATCGGGCCGCCCACGGCGTCCATGCCGCCGAAGAACACGATGTCGGGCTTCTTGGCCTTGATCGCGGTCAGGATGGCGGTGAAGTCGGTGGCCTTGTCGGTGGTGAACTGGCGGTCCAGCGTCGTGCCGCCGGCGGCCACGACGGCCTTCTGGAACTCGTCGGCGACGCCCTGGCCGTAGGCCGTGCGGTCGTCGATGACGGCGATGTTCTTGCCCTTCAGTTCGGTGACCGCGTACTTGCCGAGCGTGCCGCCCAGGTGCACGTCGTCGGCCACCACGCGGAACGTGGTGTTGAAGCCTTGGCGCGTGTACTTCGGGTTCGTCGCCGACGGCGAGATCTGCGGGATGCCGGCGGTGTTGTAGATCTGCGAGGCCGGAATCGTGGTGCCCGAATTCAGGTGGCCGATGACGCCCTGCACCTTGGCGTCGACCAGCTTCTGCGCGGCGGCCGTGCCCTGCTTCGGATCGGCGCCGTCGTCTTCGGCCAGCAGCTCGAACTTGGCCTTCTGGCCGCCGATCGTCACGCCCTTGGCGTTCAGGTCGTCGATGGCCATGCGCGCGCCCATCTCGTTGTCCTTGCCCAGGTGCGCGATGGCGCCGCTGGTCGGGCCGACGTGGCCGATCTTGATCACCAACTCGGTGGCCGGTGCCGGCGCCGGCGCTGCGGCGGGGGCAGGCGCAGCGGCAGCGGGCGCTTCTTCCTTCTTGCCGCAGGCCACCAGCAACACTGCCGCAGCAGCCACAACAGACAGGGTGAACTTGCTCATGAACGAGATTCCTGTGAAAAAGACGTGGCCGGCATGATACGGGATTGACAAGTGGCCCCGGACCCCCGGGGAAGCGAGCATAGCCGCCTCAGCCGGGGGCTTTGGCGTGATGCTTGATCGGCCAGCCGCTGGCCTCGTAGGCGCGCCAGCGGGCGCGCGCGCGCTGGCGCAGTTGCGCATCCTCCGGCACGATTTCGATGATGCGCTGGTAGCGTTGCGCGGCAGCGCCGGTGTCGGCGCCCAGGTTCAGCAGCACCGCGGGTCCGGGGCTCGGCGCCTCGGCCTCGCACAGCCAGATCGGCGTGCGGCGCAGCGCCGCATCGAGCACCTGCCCCGGGCGCACGCGCAGGTGCGGCACGAACTCCTGCGCCTCGAAGGTCCACAGTTCGCGGTCCAGCGCCTGCAGCGTCTGCGACGGTGCGGTCACGACGACCGCGACACCCTGGCGCCAGGCCTTGCGCAGCAGCCGGCAGGCAAAGTGCAGCGGCGCCTCGACGCCGCTGTGGAACTCGACCTGCGGCATGCGCGACTCAGCGGACGCGGCCGAGCACGAACTGCGTCAGCAGCGGCACCGGGCGTCCGGTGGCGCCCTTGGCCGCCCCCGACTTCCAGGCGCTGCCGGCGATGTCCAGGTGCGCCCACGGGTATTTGGCGGTGTAGCGCTTCAGGAACATCGCCGCGGTGATGGCGCCGCCGGCGCGCGGGCCGACGTTGGCCATATCGGCGAAGTTGCTCTTCAGCGCCTCGTCGTATTCCTCGTCCAGCGGCATGCGCCAGCAGGGGTCCAGCGCCGCCTGGCCGGCCTGCTCCAGCTCGGCAGCCAGCGCGTCGTCGGCACTGAACATGCCGCTGCGGTGGTGGCCGAGCGCGATCACGCAGGCGCCGGTGAGCGTGGCGATGTCGACCACCGCCGCCGGCTTGAAGCGCTCGGCATAGGTCAGCGCATCGCACAGGATCAGCCGGCCTTCGGCATCGGTGTTGAGGATCTCGACCGTCTGGCCGGACAGGCTGGTGACCACGTCGCCCGGCTTGAGCGCGGCGCCGCCGGGCATGTTCTCGCAACTCGGGATCAGTCCCACCAGGTTGAGCTTGGGCTTCAGTTGCGCCACCGCGCGGAAGGTGCCGAGCACGCTCGCCGCGCCGCCCATGTCGAACTTCATCTCGTCCATCTCGGCGGCAGGCTTCAGCGAGATGCCGCCGGTGTCGAAGGTGATGCCCTTGCCGACCAGCACCACCGGCGCCACCGACTTCGCCGCGCCGTGGTACTGCAGCACGATGAACTTCGGCGGCTGCGCCGAGGCCTGCGCCACCGCCAGGAAGCAGCCCATGCCGAGCTTCTCGGCTTCCTTGCGGCCCAGCACCTGCACGTCGACGCCGTGCTGCTTGCCCAGGCGCCGCGCCTCGTCGGCCAGGAACGACGGCGTGCAGTGGTTGCCGGGCCGGTTGGCGCACTCGCGCGCCAGCGCGACGCCTGCCGCGATGGCCTCGCCACGCTGCAGCCCGGCGCGCGCCGCCGCCGCCTCGGCCACGCTGCACGCCAGGCTGACGCGCTGCAGCTTCGAGTCCGCCGGCGCCGAGGGCTTGGTATGGCGATAGACGTACAGCGCCTCGGCCACCGCGGCCGGCAGCAGCTGGGCATGCGCCTCGGCCAGCGGCTGCGGCAGCGCCGAGGCCACGAGCACCTGACGCGCGCCGCCGCCCTTGAGCAGGCCCAGCCCCGCGACCAGCGCCGCGCGAAAAGCCTTGGGCGCCGGCGCCGCCGCCGCGGCGAAGACCACGCGCGCGGCCTTGACGCCGGCCACGCCGTGCAGGTACAGCGTGCGCCCGGCCTTGTAGGCCAGGTCGCCGTCCTGCAGCGCCTGCTCCAGCGCGCCGCCCAACGCCTTGCCCAGCGACGCCGGCGTGCAGCCTTCGCCGACCACCAGCAGCAGCGCATCGGCCTCGGCCTGGCGCAGGTCCTTGGGTTCGGCCACCTGTATTCTGAAGTCCATAATCCGCCCGCCATGCAAAGCGGCCCATGTTATTCGACAGCACGCTGAGACGAGACCTGGCGCGCACCTTCGGTGCGACGCTGGTGGTGCTGCTGACCATCGTCATCACGATGATGCTGGTGCGCACGCTGTCGCTGGCGGCCAGCGACATCGTCGAGCCCAGGGACGTGGTGCTGGTGCTCGGCTACGCCACGCTGAGCCAGCTGGCGACGATCCTCAGCCTGTCGGTGTTCGTCGCCGTGGTCGTCACGCTCGGCCGCATGTACCGCGACAGCGAGATGGCGATCTGGTTCGCCAGCGGCCTGGACCTGGCGCGCTTCGTGCGCCCGGTGCTCTACACCTTCTGGCCGGTGCTGCTGGTGGTGTGCCTGCTGATGACCTTCGCCTGGCCCTGGGTCAACCGCAACAGCAGCGAACTGCGCGACCGCTACGCGCAGCGCTCGGACCTGGCGCGCATCACGCCGGGCGTGTTCCGCGCCTCCCCGGACGGCCGGCGCGTGTTCTTCGTCGAGCGCGACCCGCGCGACGACGTGAGCGTGCGCAACATCTTCGTGCTGTCGCACAAGGACGATCTGGAGACGGTGGTCTCGGCGCACAGTGGACGCATCGACGTCGAAGGCGACGAGCGCTTCCTGGTGCTCGAATCGGGCCAGCGCAGCGACGTCGACACGGCCAGCGGCGAGACCACGCTGGCCGGCTTCGACAGCTATCGCGCGCTGGTCGACATCCGCGCGCTGCGCCGCGCGCAGGACGCGCAGCCGAAGACGCTCGACACCGTCGACCTGGTGCGCACGCCGACGCCGCGCAACCAGGGCGAACTGGTCTGGCGTCTCGGCCTGATGTGCGCGGCGCTGAACCTGGCGCTGCTGGCCATCGGGCTCGCGCACGTCAACACGCGCCGGCCGAGCAGCCTGAACCTGGTGTTCGCGCTGCTCGGCTCGCTGGCCTACTTCAATTCGATCAACATCTCGCAATCGTGGGTGAGCAACGGCCGCTTCAGCATGGCCGGCGCGCTGCTCGGGCTGCACGGCGGCGTGTTCGTGCTGGCGCTGGCGCTGCTGTGGTGGCGCGACCATGCGGCGGTATGGCACTTCCGCCGCGCTGCGGCGCGGCGGGCCGCAGCATGAGGACCGTGCGCCGCATGCTCTACCGCGACATCGTGTCGTCGGTAATCTTCGTCGCGCTGGCCTTCCTGTCGCTGTCCTTCTTCATCGACTTCGTCGACGAGCTGCAGAAGGTCGGGCGGCCGGGGTTCACGCTGTGGGCGGCGGTGGCCGGGGCGCTGCTCGAACTGCCGGGCAACCTGTACGAGCTGCTGCCGATCGCCGTGCTGATCGGCACCATCTATTCGATGGCGCGGCTGGCGCAGACCTCGGAGTTCACGATCCTGCGTACCAGCGGGCTGAGCCCGCTGCGCGCGCTGCGCCTGCTGACCCTGCTGGCGCTGATGTTCAGCGCTGCGACCTTCGCGCTCGGCGACTACCTCGTACCCTACACCGAACGGCAGACCACGCTGTTCAAGGCGGCGGTCGCCGGCGGCCGCAAGCTCGGCACCGGCGGCGCCTGGCTGAAGGAGCGGCGCGCCACCGAGACCGGCGAGCACACCTATACCGTCAACGTCGCCGGCATCGACGGCAAGGGGCTGCTGGTGGGCATCCGCATCTTCGAGTTCGACGCCGAGGGCCGCCACCTGTCGCGCATCGTCGCGCGCGATGCCAAGGTGGCGGCCGACGGCGTGTGGACCCTCAGCGACGCCGAGCGCACGACCTGGCCGCAGGGCGGCCCGCACCGCCAGGACGGCAAGGATGCCGGCGACGCGGTGCGCCGCGAGCAGCTGCCGGCGCTGCGTTGGCCCACCACCCTGAGCCGCGGCGTGGTCTCGGCCGCGGTGCTGCCGCTGAAGACCATGTCCACCACCGAGCTGTGGCGCTACAGCATGCACCTGAGCGGCCAGGAGCAGGCGGCGGAGCGCTACCAGATCCAGTTCTGGAAGAAGGCGCTGTATCCGCTGGCCTGCCTGGTGCTGAGCGCGCTGGCGCTGCCCTTCGCGTACCTGCATGCGCGCGCCGGCGGCATCAGCCTGAAGGTCTTCGGCGGCATCATGATCGGCATCGGCTTCGTGCTGCTGAACAACGTCGCCGGCCACATCGGGCTGCTGCGCGGCTGGACGCCGTGGCTGGTGGCGGCGATGCCGAGCGCGCTGTTCCTGCTGCTGTCGCTGGCCGCGTTCGGCTGGCTGGTGCGCTACCGATGAGCCCGCGATGAGCCGGCGCGGCTTGATCCTCTTCGCCCATGGCGCGCGCGATGCGCGCTGGGCCGCACCCTTCGAAAGCGTGGCCGCGCTGGTGCGGCAGCAGCGCCCGGCACTGCAAACGAGACTGGCCTTCCTCGAATTGATGGCGCCGACGCTGGCCGAGGCCGGTGCGCAGCTGTGCGCCGCGGGCTGCAGCCGGGTCGACGTGCTGCCGATGTTCCTCGGCACCGGCGGCCATCTGCGCCACGACCTGCCGCCGATGGTCGAGCAGCTGCGCGAAAAGCATCCTCAGGTGCACTGGACGCTGCATCCGCCGGTGGGCGAACTCGACGCGGTGGTGCAGGCGATGGCCGCGGCGGCGCTGGCGCTGAGCGGCGGGCGCGGCGCATGAACCTGCACCAGTTCCGCTTCGTGCAGGAAGCGGTGCGCCGCAACCTGAACCTGACCGAAACGGCCAAGGCGCTGTACACCTCGCAGCCGGGCATCAGCAAGGCCATCCTCGAGCTGGAAGAGGAACTCGGCATCGACATCTTCGCGCGCCACGGCAAGCGGCTGCGCCGTGTCACCGAGCCGGGCCAGCAGGTGCTGAAGGCCATCGACATCATCCTGCGCGAGGTGGCCAACCTGAAGCGCATCGGCGAGGAGTTCTCCAAGCAGGAGGCGGGCACGCTGTCGATCGCCACCACGCACACGCAGGCGCGCTACGTGCTGCCCGGCCCGGTGGCGCTGCTGCGCCGCCGCTATCCGAAGGTGCAGCTGGTGCTGCACCAGGGCACGCCGGAACAGGTGGCGCGCATGCTGCTGTCGGAAACCGCCGACATCGGCCTGGCCACCGAATCGCTGAGCGACTTCGACGAGTTGGTCACGCTGCCCTGCTACGAATGGCAGCACGCGGTGGTGGTGCCGCGCACGCATGCGCTGGCGGCGGTGGAGCGGCCGGCGCTGGAGCAGCTGGCCGCCGAGCCGCTGGTCACCTACCACCCGACGGTGACCGGGCGCTCGCGCATCGACGCGGCCTTCACCCGCGCGCGGCTGAAGCCGCAGTTCGCGCTGGAGGCGCTGGATTCGGACGTCATCAAGACCTACGTGCGCCTGGGTCTGGGCATCGGCATCGTCGCCGAGATGGCGGTGCGGGACGAGCCGCCGGACGGCGAGCTGGTCTGGCGTCCGGCCGGCCACCTGTTCGGCCAGAACGTGTCGCGTGTCGCCTTCCGCCGCGGCGCCTACCTGCGCCACTTTGTCTACACTTTTGCCGAACTGCTGTCGGACCGGCTGACGCGCGCCTTGATCCAGCGCGCGATGAGCGGCGGCGGCGCCGACTACCAGTTGTGATGCGCATGCCTGACCCCGCCACCGCCGCCACGCCGCCCCTGAAAAGCCGCCTGCCGCAGGTCGGCACCACCATCTTCAGCGTGATGTCGGCGCTGGCGCAGCAGCACGGCGCGGTCAACCTGGGCCAGGGTTTCCCCGACTTCGACTGCGACCCCGCCCTGCTCGACCTGGTCAACGCCGCGATGCGCGAGGGGCTGAACCAGTACCCGCCGATGCCGGGCGTGGCGCCGCTGCGCGAGGCGGTGGCGGCCAAGGTCGAGGCGCTGTACGGCCGGCGCTGCGACCCCGCTGCCGAGATCACCATCACCGCCGGCGCGACCCAGGCCATCCTGACCGCGGTGTTGTGCTGCGTCCATCCAGGCGACGAGGTGATCGTGCTCGAGCCCTGCTACGACAGCTATGCGCCGAACATCGAGCTGGCCGGCGGCGTGGTCGTGCGCGTGCCGCTGACGCCGGGCAGCTTCCGCCCCGACTTCGCGGCGATCGAGGCCGCGATCACGCCGCGCACGCGGGCGATCATGGTCAATTCGCCGCACAACCCCAGCGCCACCGTGTGGAGCGCCGCCGAAATGCAGCGCCTGGCCGAACTGCTGGCGCCCACCGAGATCCTGCTGATCAGCGACGAGGTCTACGAACACATGGTGTTCGACGGCATGCCGCACGTCAGCGCCGCGTCGATCCCGGCGCTGGCCGCGCGCAGCTTCGTCGTCTCCAGCTTCGGCAAGACCTATCACGTCACCGGCTGGAAGGTCGGCTACGTGCTGGCGCCGGCGCCGCTGACGGCCGAGTTTCGCAAGGTGCACCAGTTCAACGTCTTCACCGTCAACACGCCGATGCAGCACGGCCTGGCGCGTTGGATGGCCGAGCCGCGCCACTACCTCGAGCTGCCGGCCTTCTACCAGCGCAAGCGCGACCTGTTCCGCGCCGGTCTGGCCGACACGCGCCTGCGCATGCTGCCCAGCGAAGGCAGCTACTTCCAGTGCGTGGACTACAGCCGCGTCAGCGGCCTGCCCGAAGCCGGCTTCTGCGAATGGCTGACCACCGAGATCGGCGTCGCCGCGATTCCGCTGTCGGCCTTCTATGCCGACGGCTTCGAGCAGCGCATCGCGCGGCTGTGCTTCGCCAAGCGCGACGCGACGCTGCAGGCTGCGCTGCAGCGCTTGCGCAAGCTGTAGCACTTCATGCGCTGCGGCGCGGACGACGGGCGCCGCGGCTGTCGGTCAGCGCCGCGGGCGAGCTCAGGTCCACGTCGATCCGCGCCGACTCGGTGCTGCGCGGCTGCAGCGTGTCGAAGATCGACGGCCGGAGCATCGCCGCCGCCTCGTCGTCCGAAGCCAAGGGCAGCAGCAGGTCCACGCCGGCGCCGACCTGGCGCGGCTGATGCAGCAGGTCCTTGGCCACCGCGTACAGCGTCAAGGCGTCGCGGCAGGCGGGCAGGCTCGGCAGCGCGCCGCCGTACACACCCAGCAGCCATTGTTCAAGCCAGGCAAGCGTCTCGGCCGGTTGGGGCCAGCGGGCCTGCAGCTCGGCGGCGATGGCGGCGTCGTCGCACAGCTCGCGCGCATCGTCGGCCGCATCCCAGCCCGGCGCCGGCGCCGCGAAGCGCTGCGTGAAACGCCTGCCGACGCGTTCGTAGGCTTCACGCGCGCCGCGCCGGCGGTGGATCTGCAGCAGTTTCAGGTAGGGCAGCGGACCGGCATCGTCGTGCGCACGCAGGTGGGCCCGCAGCAGCTCGACGGCCGCATCGTCGTCGCCCAGCAGCACGAAGAACTCCGTCTGCTGCTCCAGGTCGATCAGCGCGTCGATGCGCTGTGCGGTGCTGCGCGCGGGATCTTCCGCCGGAGCCGACAGCGGCAGCTCCGCGACCCGCAGCAAAGGCGGCGGCGTGCGCACCGGCGCAGCGGCGGCGGCCGAGGCTTCAGCCGGTTGCGGCGCGTCGCCGAAGTCCAGCGCTTCGTCGCCGCGGGGCATCGGTGTGCCCGACCACCCGCTCTGCCGTTCGTGCTGCAAGGCACGCACGCGCCATCCCAGCCACAGCGCGACCAGCCCCAGCGCGAACACGAAGGCGGCCAGCGCGGTCTGCACGCGGCCGTGGTCCTCGGCCTGAGCCAGCCGCGTGCGCAACTGCAGCAGCGAGGCGTGCTGCGCGGCGGCTTCCTGGCGCGCCTGCGCCAGATCGCCCTTCATCTGCGCCAACTGCCGGGCGGCGCTGGCCGCTGCCGCCCACGCCGCTGCCGTCGCCGTCTGTTCAGCCGAGGACGGCAGCGGCGCGACGGCCGTCGCGGCGCCGGCGCTCTGGGCGTTCTGGGCGCTCTGGGCGCTCGGGACGCTCGGGGCGCTCTGTGCGCTCTGCGTGGTCGGCGCCAGCACCCTTTGCGGCGCCGCCTGGGCCGATGGCGCCACGCCGGCCACCGGCAACGCCGGAGCACGCACCGGCACCTCGCGGCGGGCGAGCCGCTCGGCCGGGGCCAGTGCGCGCGGCGCGTCGTTCGCGACAGCGCCCGGCGGCACGGCCGGATCGGCAAAGACGACGAACTGCCGCGACACCGCGCCTTGGCAACCCACCGTCAGCCGCAACGTGACCGTCGGCTCCTGCACTGCCGCATCGCTGCGGATGCGCACGCGCGGCGGGTCGCGGCCCTCGATCTGCAGATGCACGCTGCCTGGAGGCAGGCGATGTTCGCCGACCGAGACCTGCGCCTGCAGGCAGGCCGGCGGCGGCAGCGGCGCGCCGCCCAGGCGCAGCGGCACCGACAGATCGAGCGGCTGGCCGAAGGGGATCGACGACGGCGCCGCGCCCAAACCCAGGGCCCGCGCCGGCGAAGCGGCTGCAAGCCCGCCGAGCACGAACACGGCAGCAGGGATCGCGCTGCGCGGCAGGATCATGCGGTGCAAGAAGGGCCAGGTGGAGGTGGTATCGCGACTCAATCTAGCATGCGCGGTTACACATTCCGCCGGCCGCGGCGGCGCGGTCCGTGCAGCAACGCACGGTTAGCATTGGCACCCCCGGCCGCTGCCTGCGCCGCGAACGCACCCGCCCCATCACGCAGACATGAACGCATCGACCCTGAGCGTCGACGAACGCCACAACATCGAGTCGGGCGCCTTCTTCGCCAAGCTCTCGCCGATGCTGCGCGAGGACATCCTGGCGCGCGCCGTCGTGCGCCGGCTCAAGGGCGGCGCCTCGCTCGGCTCGCGCGGCGCGACCGCCGAGGAATGGTGCGGCGTGGCCGCCGGCGCAGTGCGCATCAGCTCGGTCTCGCTGTCGGGCAAGCAGGTCACGCTGACCTACGCGGAGCCCGGCGTCTGGTTCGGAGACACGTCGCTGTTCGACGGCCTGCCGCGCACCCACGACGCCGACGCGCACGGCAAGACCACGCTGCTGTGCGTGCGCAAGCCCGACTTCAAGGAGCTGCTCAGCCGCCACACCGAGCTGTACGACGCGCTGCTGCGGCTGAACTGCCGCCGCCTGCGGCTGATGTACAACCAGTTCGAGGATCTGAACACGCGGCCGCTGCAGGCGCGGCTGGCCAAGCAGATCGTGCTGCTGGCCAAGAGCTACGGCATCGCACAGGGCGAGGAGATCCGCATCGGGCTGCAGCTCGCCCAGGAGGACCTGGCGCAGCTGCTGGGCGCGTCGCGCCAGCGCGTCAACCAGGAATTGAAAGGCTTCGAGCGCGAAGGCGCAGTGCGCGTCGAGCCGACGCGGCTGGTGGTGCTGTCGCGCGACAAGCTGCTGCAGATCGCCGAGCGCTGAGCAGCATCGCCCCACCCTCTCAGGAGACGAACTCATGGACCAATTCCAGGGCACCAAGCCCCCGGCCGGCACGCATGCCTTCGACACCGCCGCACTGCAGGCCCATCTGCAGGCGCAGCTGCCGGGCTTTGCCGGCCCGCTGACGGTCGAGCAGTTCAAGGGCGGGCAGTCGAACCCGACCTACAAGCTGGTGACGCCGGGCGCGTCGTACGTGATGCGCTCCAAGCCCGGGCCGGTGGCCAAGCTGCTGCCGTCGGCGCATGCCATCGAACGCGAGTTCCGCGTCATGGGCGCGCTCGCCGGCAGCGAGGTGCCGGTGCCGAAGATGCTGCTGCTGTGCGACGACGAAAGCGTGATCGGACGCGCCTTCTATCTGATGGAGTTCGTGCCCGGCCGCGTGCTGTGGGAGCAGTCGCTGCCCGGCATGACGCGCGCGCAGCGCGGCGCGATTTACGACGAGATGAACCGCGTCATCGCCGCGCTGCACAAGCTGGACGTGGCCGCGCTGGGCCTGAGCGACTATGGCCGGCCGGGCAACTACTTCGAGCGCCAGATCGCACGCTGGACCAAGCAGTACCAGGCGTCGGTGACCGGCCCCAACGAGGCCATGGACCGGCTCATCGAATGGCTGCCGCAGCACCTGCCGGACAGTGCGCGCGACGAATCGATGGTCTCGGTGGTGCACGGCGACTTCCGGCTCGACAACCTGATGTTCCACCCGACCGAGCCGCGCGTGCTGGCGGTGCTGGACTGGGAGCTGTCGACCATCGGCCATGCGCTGGCCGATTTCAGCTACCACTGCATGTCGTGGCACATCCCGCCGGGTTCGTTCCGCGGCATCGGCGGGCTGGACCTGGCCGCTTTGGGCATTCCGCTCGAAGCCGACTACGTGCGCCGCTACTGCGAGCGCAGCGGCCGCGGCACCCCCGAGGCGCTGAAGGCCGATTGGAACTTCTACCTGGCCTACAACATGTTCCGCCTGGCGGCGATCCTGCAGGGCATCGCCAAGCGCGTCGAGGCCGGCACCGCGGCCAGCGAGCAGGCGCGCCAATCGGGCGCCGGCGCCAAGCCGCTGGCCGAACTCGGCTGGAGCTTCGCCCGCGCGGGTTGACGCTTCAGGGGCGCAGCGCGTCCGCCGGCAGTGCGGAGGCCGGGAACATGCTCGGCTGCGTGCTCGGCGTGTGTGCGTCGAGATCGTCCACGGCCACGCGCTGCGCCTGCTGCAGCGCACACTCGAAGAGGCCCAGCCAGGCCTGGAGCGCGCGCGGCTCGGGATGCGCCAGCACCGTGCGCAGGCTCAGGCGGCGGCGCGCGATCATCAGCACCAGCGGGCGTTCGCCGGAGGTGGGCAGCGCCGCCAGCGCCGGGCTCAGCGCGCCGTCCAGCCACTGCTGCAGCCACGGCTTGAAGCTGGACAGCGCGCCCCAGCCGTCGCGCAGCGACTTCAGCTCCTGGCCCGACAGCTTCTGGAACATCACCAGCCAGCGCATCTCGGGCGGCGTGGCCGTGTCGATGCGCGTCTGCACGCCTTCGACGTACTGGTCGAAGACCGCCTTCTCCAGCGCCGCCATCAGCTCGCGGTTCAGCACCAGCGCCTGCAGCTCGCGCGGCACGGCCAGCTCGGCGCGGATGCGCAGCTCCGGCCCGTGGATGTAGGGGCGCTGCGGCGGCCCCCATTCCAGGCGCCACGCGGCGTCGCCGCTGCGGCCGTCGATGACGAAGCCCTCGGGCTCGCGCACCGCGCGCAAGGTGTGCTGCTGGGCGCGCGCCCAGGACGCCAGCTCGCTCCAGCCTTGAATCTGCACGGAGCTTGCGCCCAGCCAGCGCTTGATCGAATCGAGCATGGTTTAGAGTAGTTTGCAGTGCGGCCCGGGGGTCGCGAAACTGAAGGGCTGCCGATGATCGAGGTCTATTCCTGGGCCACGCCGAACGGCCACAAGGTCCACGTCATGCTCGAAGAATGCGGCCTGCCCTACAAGGTCTTCCCGGTGGATATCGGCAAGGGCGAGCAATTCCGAAGTGACTTTTTGGCGATCAGCCCGAACAACAAGATTCCGGCCATCGTCGACCCGGACGGCCCCGACGGCCGACCGATCCCGCTGTTCGAGTCGGGCGCCATCCTGCTCTACCTGGCGGGCAAGACCGGCCGTTTCCTGCCCGCCGGCACGGCAGCCAAGTACGAAGTGCTGCAGTGGCTGATGTTCCAGGTCGGCGGCGTCGGCCCGATGCTCGGCCAGGCGCACCACTTCCGCATCTACGCACCCGAGAAGATCCCCTACGCGATCGAGCGCTACAGCAGCGAGGCCAGGCGCCTGTACGGCGTGATGAACAAGCGCCTGGCGAAGAGCCGCTACCTGGGCGGGGCCGAGTATTCGATCGCCGACATCGCCACCTTCCCGTGGCTGCGCTCGTGGAAGAACCAGGGCATCGACTGGAACGACCACCCGCACCTGAAGGGCTGGTTCGACGAGATCGCCGCGCGCCCGGCGGTCAAACGCGGCGTCGAGGTGCTCACCGACCTGCGCAAGCCGCTCAGCGACGAACAGGCACGCGAGGCGCTGTTTGGCCAGCAACAGTATGCGCGGCGTGCCGGCACGCCCCGCTCCTAGAATTCGCGCGCACTGCCCGTAGCTCATCTGGATAGAGCAACTGCCTTCTAAGCAGTAGGTAGGGGGTTCGAGTCCCTCCGGGCAGGCCAGACGCGGACCGCCCACCTACAATCGACACGCCGCATCTTCCGGTGCAGCCACTACCGACAGCATGAGCGCCAGCCCCTCCCCTGCGACTGCACCGACAACCGCTCTGCCGCTGGCCGGCAAGACCGCGCTGGTCACCGGCGCCGCGCGCGGCATCGGCCGGGCCATCGCCACCAAGCTGGCGCAGTCCGGCGCCGATCTGGTCGTCAACTACTACAACAGCCACGAAGAGGCCGAAGCGCTGTGCGAGCAGTTCCGCGCGCTCGGCCGCCGCGCGGTGGCAATCAAGGCCAGCGTGAGCCAGCCCGACAGCGTCGACGAGCTGTTCACCGAACTGCGCAAGCACGTCGAGCACCTGGACATCGTCGTCAGCAACGCCGCCAGCGGCGTGCTCAAGCCGGCGCTGGAGATGACGCTGAAGCACTGGCGCTGGTGCATGGAAACCAACGCCTTCGCGCTGAACCTGCTGGCGCAGCGCGCGGCGCCGCTGATGCCGCAAGGCGGGCGCATCATCGCCATGTCCAGCCTGGGCTCGGTGCGCGCGATGCCGAACTACGCCTTCATCGGCGCGTCGAAGGCGGCGCTGGAATCGCTGGTGCGCTCGCTGGCGCAGGAGCTGGGGCCGAGCGGCATCCGCGTCAACGCGGTCAGTGCCGGCGTGGTCGAGACCGATGCGCTGGCCTATTTCCCCAACCGCGAGCAGCTGGTCGAATCCTTCAAGGCGCGCACGCCCGCCGGGCCCGTGCTGACGCCCGAAGCGGTGGCCGGCGCCGTCTACCTGCTGTGCCTGCCCGAGGCGGACATGATCAACGGCCACACGCTGTTCGTCGACGGCGGCTTCGCCATCTCGGGCTGAACTTCGCAACCCCCATGGACATCGATTCGGGCCTGGCCGGCAAGGTCGCGCTGGTCAGCGGCGGCAGCCGCGGCATCGGCCGCGCGATCGTCGAGCTGTTCGCGCGCGACGGCATGGACGTGGTGTTCTTCTACCGCGACAACGCCGCCGCAGCGCAGGAGGTGGCGGCGGCGGTGCAGGCCGCCGGGGGCAGGTGCGAGGCGATGCAGGCCGATGTCAGCGACGCTGCGGCCGTGACCGAGGCAGTGGAGCGCATCGTGGAGGCCCGCGGCCGCATCGACGTGCTGGTCAACAACGCCGGCATCGTGCGCGACAACATCCTCGGCATGCTCGAGGACGAGGACATCCGTGCGGTGCTCGACACCAACGTGGTCGGCGTGTTCAACGTCACGCGCGCGGTGGTGCGGCACATGATTTCCAAGCGCTCGGGCCGCATCGTCAACCTGAGTTCGGTGGCCGGCGACAAGGGCGGGCGCGGCCAGTCCAACTACGCCGCCAGCAAGGGCGCGATCAACGCCTTCACGCGCGCCATGGCGGTGGAGCTGGCCTCGCGCAAGATCACGGTAAACTGCGTCGCCCCCGGCGTGATCGAGACCGAGATGTCGCAGCCCGTGCGAGACCTCGCCGACGACCAGATCAAGGCGCGCATCCTGATGCGCCGCTACGGACAGGCCCAGGACGTGGCCCACGCGGTATGGTTCCTCGCCTCGCGCTTGGCCGACTACATCACCGGCGAGGTGCTGCACGTCGACGGCGGCTTCAAGATGGAATGAATCAAAAGGACTTCCCATGTCAGAACAGGCGAACCAATCCACAGGCCAGGCAGAGATCGACGCGGTGTTCCCGAAGGTGGCGCAGATCGTGTCCGACGCGCTCGGCTGCGAGCTCGACGAGGTCAAGCCCCAGTCCTCGCTGATCGAGGACCTGGACGCCGAGTCGATCGACTTCCTCGACCTGGTGTTCCGCCTGGAAAAAGGCTTCGGCGTGAAGATCCCGCGCGGCAAGATCGTCGAGGACGCACGCGGCCCGCTGCCCGAAGCCGAGTTCGAGGCCAAGGGCGTGGTCACCGAAGCCGGCATGGCGCGGCTGCGCGAATTCCTGAGCGAAGTGCCGGCCGAGCGCTTCAAGACGCCGCTGAAGGCCGCCGACGTGCCGCGGCTGTTCACCACCGAGACCTTCTGCAAGGTCGTGATCCGCGCGCAGCGCGCGGCGCAGGCCTGAGGCGGCGTTGCACGGACGGGTGGCGATGAGCGGGCGTTTCCGCAGCTTCTCCTTCGTCGACCGCATCACGCACCGCGCGGGCGTGCGCATCGAAGGCCACTACACGGTGCCGCTGGGCGTGAACTTCCCCGCATCGCTGATGGCCGAGGCCGTCGGTCAGCTGGCCGCCTGGTCGGCGATGGCGCAACTGGACTTCGCCTGGCGCCCCGTCGCCGGGCTGGCGGGTGCCGTGCACTACCACCAGCTGCCGCACGCCGGTTGCACGCTGCAGCTGCAGGCCGACATCGAGCACTGCGACGCCGAGGCCGTGGCCTACAGCGGCAAGGCCTTCATCGACGGCCGGCTGGCGCTCGAGTTGCAGGACAGCGTCGGCCCGATGCTGGCCATGGACGAGTTCGATGCGCCCTCAGCCGTGCGCGCCGATTTCCACACCCTGCTCGGCGCCGGCGCTGCGCCCGGCCGTTTCGGCGGCGTGCCGGCGCCCGACTTGCGCGAGCTGGCGCTTCAGCCGGGCGAGCGCATCGGCGTCACGCTGCAGGTGCCCGCGGCCGGCGGCGCGCCCTACTTCGACGACCACTTTCCGCGCCGCCCGGTGTTCCCCGGCACGCTGCTGATGGATGCGCTGGCGAGCCTGTCGGTGCAGCTGGCACAGCAGTCCGAGCCGCTGCGCGCGGCGCAAGCGCTGTTCAGCACGAAGGTCAGCCAAGTGAAGATCCGTTCGTTCACCGCGCCCGGCGCGCAACTGCAGCTCGAAGCCGTGCTGCAGGATATCGACGCGCAGCGCGCGCGCTTGAAGGTCGCGGCGCGCAGCGGCGACAAGACCGTGGCCACGGCGCGCATCGAGGTCACACCGCGGAGCGGGCCATGAGCGCGAGGCGCGAAGAACGCCGCAGGGTGGCCATCACCGGGCTGGGCTTGGTCACGCCGGTCGGCAACGACGTGGCCAGCACCTGGAGCGCGCTGCTCGCCGGGCGCAGCGGCGCGGCGCGCATCGCCAGCTTCGATGCCGGCGGTTTCCCGGTGCGCATCGCCGCCGAAGTCAAGGGCCTGGACGAGGCCGCGGTGCTGCACGCGCTGGGCCGCGAGCGCAAGCTGCTGAAGCTCGCCAACCGCTCGCACCGCTTCGCGCTGGTGGCCGCGGCGCAGGCCTTCGCCGACGCCGGCATTCGCCCGACCGCCGCCACTGCCGCGCGCTGGGGCTGCGTCGTCGGCACCGGCATGATGGGCGTGAGCTATGACGAGCTGGCCCAGGTGCAGCGCGACGCCGCGGCCGACGGCGAACTGAATGCGGCGCAGCTGCTGCAGTCGCAGGGCTCGGCTGCCGACCCGCTGGTGTTCTGCCGCAGCAACTCGGCCGCGGGCGCGGCGCTGCTGACGCGCGTGTTCGGCATCTCCGGCTATTCCAGCTCGGTGCATACGGCCTGCGCCTCGGGCGGCCAGGCGGTGGGCACGGCCATGAAGCTGATCCGCCGCGGCGAGGCCGACTGCGTGCTGGCCGGCGGCTTCGATTCGATGATCAACCCGGTGGGGCTGGCGGGCTTCTGCCTGCTCAACGCGGTATCGCCGGACAACGACACGCCCGAGCGCGCCAGCCGCCCCTTCGACGCCACGCGCAACGGTTTCGTGCTCGGCGAAGGCGCCGGCTTCCTGGTGCTGGAGGAATGGAGCGCGGCGCGCCGGCGCGGCGCGCGCATCTACGCCGAGCTGGCCGGCGACGGCAACTCGCTGTCCAGCTACCGCATCACCGACTCGCACCCCTCCGGCGACGGGCCGATCCAGGCCATGCGCCAGGCCATCGCCGATGCCGGCGCGCAGCTCGGCGACGTCAACTACCTGAACGCGCACGGCACCTCGACGCCGATGAACGACCGCAGCGAATGCGCAGCGGTCAAGGCGGTATGGGGCGACGCGCGCTCCGCGGTGGCGGTCAGCTCGACCAAGAGCGTCACCGGGCATCTGATCGCCGCGGCCGGTGCAGTGGAGGCGGTGGTCTGCGCGCTGGCGATCCACCACGGCATGCTGCCGGTCAACGCCAACCTGCGCAAGCTCGACCCGGACTGCGACGTCGACGTGGTGCGCGACGCGCCGCGCGCGCGCCGCGTGCGCGTGGCGCTGTCCAACTCGCTGGGCTTCGGCGGCTCGAACAGCTGCCTGGCGTTCAGGCATCCGGACGACGCGCAGGCGTTGGCATGACCGCCCCACGCATCCTGATCACCGGCAGCGGCGCGATCTGCGGCGCCGGCCAGTCGCCCGAGGCCGTGCTGGCCGCGCTGCTCGACGGCCGCTCGTCGATCGGCCCGATCACGCAGTGGGATACCGAAGGCTGGCCGGTGCGCATCGCCGCCGAGGTGTCCGACTACAACGCCGGCAAGCTGACCGGCGACCGCAAGCTGCTGAAGTACATCCGCCGCAGCGATGTCTTCGGCCTGTACGCGGCCGACCGTGCCATCGAGCAGGCCGGCTTCGCCGCCTGGCGCGCGACGTTGGACCAGAGCGCCGCCGAGCGCTTTGCCGACGGCACCGGCGTGTTCGTCGGCTCGGGCGGCGGCAACTTCGGCAACCAGTACGACTACCTGCCGCTGATCGCCGCGGCCCAAGGCGGGCTGACGGCCTTCGGCGAGGAGTTGTCGGCCACCGTCAACCCGATGTGGCTGCTGCGCTCGCTGCCGAACAACGTGCTCGGCCACGTCGGCATCCGCCACGGGCTGAAGGGACCGAACGCCTGCATCACGCAGCACAGCGTCAGCGGCCTGCTGGCGCTGGCCGAGGCCGCCGAGTCGCTGCGCGCCGGCGAATGCACGCGTGCCGTCGTTGCCGCGCACGACGCACCGATCGAGCCGCAGACCCTGCTGTACTACCACCGGCTCGGGCTGCTGTGCACGTCCGCGCTGCGCCCCTTCGACGCGCGCCACGACGGCAGCGCGATGGGCGAAGGTGCCGCGGCGCTGACGCTGGAAAGCGAAGCCGCGGCGCACGAACGCGGCGCCGCGGTGCTGGGCGAAGTGCTGGGCCACGGCAGCGGCGGCGAGGCGCTCGGGCTGCTGCCGGTGCGCGGCGACGGCGACGGCCTGCTGCGCGCCATCACCGGCGCGCTCGACCGCGCCGGGCTGCAGCCGGCGCAGGTGGGCATGATCGTCGCGCACGGCAACGGCACGCCCAACTCCGACCGCTCGGAAGCGCGCGCGCTGGCCGAAGTGTTCGGCGCCGACATGCCGCCGGTGACCGGCTTCAAGTGGGCCTTCGGCCATCTGCTCGCCTCGGCGGGGCTGACCGACGCGGTGCTGGCGCTGGCCGCGCTGCGCGCCGGCACCGTGCCGGGCATCGCCGGGCTGGGCGAGATCGACGCCGCCGGCGCCGCGCTCAATGCCTGCGCCGCGCACCGCGCACCGCGCAGCGACGTGGCGCTGGTGCTGTCGCGCGGCTTCGGCGGCACCAACGCCGCCTGCCTGCTGCGCGCCGCCGCGGCGTGAGCGGCAGCGCCGCGCCGCCGCTGCCTGAAGGCGCCGCGCGCTGCGGCGTCGACAGCGTCGAGATCGCGCGCATCGAGCGGCTGCTGGCGCAGACGCCGCCAGCCGAGCTCGGCAGCTTCTTCAGCGCGCAGGAGCTGCGCGATGCCGGCGACGGCCCGGGCCGCGCCGCCAGCCTGGCGGCGCGCTTTGCCGCCAAGGAAGCCTGCGTCAAGCTGTTCCCGCGCGAAGCCGCGCTGGGCGCGGTCGGCACCGTCGACTTCGACATCGCGCGCGACGGCTACGGCGCGCCGACGGTGGCGCTCAGCGGCGCCGCCGAGCTGGCGCTGGGCCGCAACCGCTTCAGCGGTATCGGCCTGTCGCTGACGCACGACCGCGCCCGAGCGACGGCCATGGCCATCGCGCGGCCCGCGCAGGCCGCGCCGTCGGCCGCGGCGCGGCTGCTGTACCGGCTGCTGCCGCTGCGCCGCCAGGTGGTGCTGGACAACCTGCAGCGCGTCTACGGCGGCGCCGCCGATGCGGCCGAGATCACGCGGCTGGCGCAGGCGCACTACGGCCACCTGGGCCGGCTGGCGTGGGAGTTCCTGCGTTTCCCGTGGCTGTCGCGCGCGCGGCGCCTGGCGATGGTGCGCGTCGAAAATCTGGACGCTTTGCTGCACGCGCATGCGCGGGGCAAGGGCGTGCTGATCCTGACCGGCCACTTCGGCAATTTCGAGGTCTCGACCAGCGCCGGGCTGGCCAGCTTCCCCGAGGCCAAGGGGCGCTTCCACTTCGTGCGCCGGCCGATCCGGCCCGAATGGCTGGACCGGCTGGTGACGCGGCGCTTCCGCAAGGCCGGCTTCGGCGTGCTGCCCAAGCGCGGCGGGCTGGATGCGATCCTCGACCGGCTGGCCGCCGGCGACCTGGTGGTCTTCCCCTTCGACCAGCACGCGCAGCGCAAGGACGGCGTGATGGTCGAGTTCTTCGGCCACCCGGCCGGCACCTTCCGCAGTCTGGCGGTGATCGCGCTGGCCACCGGCGCGCCGGTGGTGCCGGCCGCCAGCTGGCGCGAGGCCGACGGCCGCCACGTGCTGCGCTTCGAGGCCCCGATCGCCGCCGTCGAACACGCCGACACCAACGAAGCGATCCGCCTGACGACACGCGCCTTCAATCGCGCGCTCGAACTGCTGATCGTGCGCCGGCCCGAGCAGTGGTGGTGGGTGCACCGGCGCTGGAAACCGTGGCCGGCGCGCAAGCGCGCGGCCTGATGCCTGATACCCGCTCGCGTTCGCACGCATAGAGCGGGAAGCCGCTGTCGGCGCAAAGCGGCCTTCGGCCGCTTTGCGCCAAGGCGCGTTGATGCGGCTCCCCCGCGCCCCCTCCGAGAAGGGGGCTCCAGCAAGGCCGTCGGGCCGGCCTTGCGGCCGGCGCAGCCCCCCCCTGCGCGTGCCTGGCGAATGCCACGTACGCCCGTCCGTCGGCCGCCAGGCCGGCTTGTATAACAAACTGGAGCCCCCTCTCGGAGGGGGCTCGGGGGAGTGGTGCATAGCGCCCACAGGCGCAAAGCGGCCTACGGCCGCTTTGCGCCGATGGCCGGCCGGTGGAAGCATCAGATCAATAGGTTTCCAGGTGCAGCCGGCCCTCGCGCTTCAGCGCGCTGCCGATACCGTCCCAGTCGAGCCCGGCGCCACGCGCGATGTCGGCCAATGCCAGCACCACGCCCTCTTCCATCGCCTTCAGCCCGCAGACGTAGAAGAAGGCATGCGGATCGGCGAGCAGCCGGGCCAGGTCGGCGGCGCGTTCGTGCATCGCGTCCTGCACGTATTTCTTCGGCTGGCCCGGCGTGCGGCTGAAGGCGAAGTTGATGTCGATGAAGTCCTTCGGCAGGCCCTGCAGCGGGCCGAAGTACGGCAGTTCCTCCTTGGTGCGCGCGCCGAAGAACAGCATCAGCTTGCCGCCCTCGAACTTGCCGGAGTTGCGCTGCCGCCGGCGCCATTCGGTCATCGCACGCATCGGCGCGCTGCCCGTGCCGGTGCAGATCATCACGATGTGGCTCTTCGGATGGTTGGGCATCAGGAAGCTGGCACCGAAGGGGCCGACGACATGCACTTCGTCGCCGACCTTCAGGTCGCACATGTAGTTGCTGGCCACGCCGCGCACCGGATTGCCCTGGTAGTCCTCGAGCACGCGCTTGATGGTCAGCGACAGGTTGTTGTAGCCCGGCCGTTCGCCGTTGCGCGGGCTGGCGATGCTGTACTGGCGCGGATGGTGGGCGCGGCCGCTGGCGTCGACGCCCGGCGGCAGCACGGCGATCGACTGGCCTTCGAGCACCGGGAACGGCATCGCGCCGAAGTCGAGCACGATGTGGTGCGTGTCGTAGTCCTTGCCGACTTCGGTGACGCGCACGTTGCCGGCCACGGTGGCGCTGACCGTCTTGTGCGCCGCCTTCGGGCCGTAGAGGTTGGTGTAGGCATGTGCCGCCGACCACGGAGGCAGCGCCGCGCCATATTGCGTGCTGTTGAACGCCGCCTCGCCGTCGACCGCGGCCGGCAACGACGGCGCTGCGGGCAGGGCCTCGGGCTGCGCGCCGGGCGCGACGCCGGCCTCGGCCATCTGCTCGGCGCTCAGTTCGGCGGGCAGCGCGTCCCAGCCCAGTTGCTCGTCGACCGAGTAGGCGCGCACGCGCGGCATCGTGCGCCAGTTGTCGATGCTGCCGGTCGGGCACGGCGGGATGCAGGCCATGCACAGGTTGCACTTGGCGGCATCGACCACGTAGTTGCGCGAGTCGTGCGTGATCGCCTGCACCGGGCACACCGACTCGCAGGTGTTGCAGCGGATGCAGATCTCCGGGTCGATCAGGTGCTGCTTGATGACGCCACTGTCCGCCATGTCCATGCTCGTCTCCTTGGTCCGCTTGTGCGAAGGGGCCGCGCAGGCCCCCTTCCTCCTGCCATGCAGACGCGGGCTTCAGTTGAAGCGCACGTAGGCAAAGTCCACCGGCTGGCGGTTGATGCCCATGATCGGCGGCGCGATCCAGTTGGCGAACTTCCCCGGCTCGACCACGCGGCCCATCAGGCTGGCGACGAAGGCGCGGTCCTCGCCGGTGGGCAGCCAGTGCTTGACGTTGGCATTCCATTCCTGCTCGTTGACGACGCGGCCGTCCGGCGACACCTTGACGCCGGCCAGCGCGCCGATGTTGCGGTGGAAGGCCTTGTGCGGCACCTTCAGCCGGAACGGGATGCCGGCCTTCTCGATGACCTTGTTCCAGCGCTCGACGCCGCCGACCGAGTCCTTGATGAAGTCGTCGCGCAGCACCTCGTTCAGCGCGTTGAGCATCGGCACTTCCTTCTCGACCAGCTGGCCGCCCTGCACTTCCAGCACCTTGTAGTGCTGGCCCTTGAGCACATGGTCGTCCTGACGCCGGCCTTCCTCGAAGCGGCCCTTCAGCCCCGTGCTGTAGAAGATCGCGGCATTGCTCGACTGGTCGGCGCCGAACAGGTCGATGGTCACGCTGAAGTGGAAGTTCAGGTAGCGCTGGATCGTCTGCAGGTCGATCACGCCGGCCGCGCGCAGCTTCGCGGGATCGTCGGTCTTCAGCTCGTTCATCGCCTGACAGGTGCGCTGGATCACGCGCGAGACGCCGCTCTCGCCGACGAACATGTGGTGCGCCTCTTCGGTGAGCATGAACTTGGTGGTGCGCGCCAGCGGGTCGAAGCTGCTTTCGGCCAGCGCGCACAGCTGGAACTTGCCGTCGCGGTCGGTGAAGTAGGTGAACATGAAGAACGACAGCCAGTCCGGCGTCTCTTCGTTGAAGGCCTGCAGGATGCGCGGGTTGTCCTGGTTGCCGCTGCGGCGCTCGAGCAGCGCCTCGCCTTCCTCGCGGCCGTCGCGGCCGAAGTACTTGTGCAGCAGGTAGACCATGGCCCACAGGTGGCGGCCTTCTTCGACGTTGACCTGGAACAGGTTGCGCAGGTCGTACTGGCTCGGGCAGGTCAGGCCCAGGTGGCGCTGCTGCTCCACCGACGCCGGCTCGGTGTCGCCCTGCGTGACGATGATGCGGCGCAGGTTGGCGCGGTGCTCGCCGGGCACGTCCTGCCAGGCCGGCTCGCCGAGGTGGTCGCCGAAGTGGATCTTGCGGTCCTTCTCGGCCGGGTTCAGGAAGATGCCCCAGCGGTAGTCGGGCATCTTCACGTGGCCGAACTGCGCCCAGCCCTGCGGGTCGACGCTGACCGCCGTGCGCAGGTAGACGTCGAAGTTCTGCGAGCCATCCGGCCCCATGTCGTCCCACCACTGCAGGTAGTTGGGCTGCCACTGCTCGAGCGCGCGCTGCAGCGTGCGGTCCTCGCTCAAGTTGACGTTGTTGGGGATCTTTTCGCTGTAGTCGATGCTGCTCATTGGGGTTCCTTTAGACACGATTCCAATCGAAGGCGGCCTTTTCGCCCTTGCCGTAGACCTTGAGTGCGCCCTTGTCGCCGACGGCATTGGGTCGCTGGAAGATCCAGTTCTGCCACGCGGTCAGCCGGCCGAAGACGCGCGTGAACATGTTCTCCGGGCCGTTGAAGCGCAGGTTGGCTTCCATGCCGGTCAGGGCGTCGGGGCTCATCGCCACGCGCTCCTCGATGGCGATGCGCGTCTCGTCGGCCCAGTCGATGTCGTCGGGCGCCGATGTCACCAAGCCCAGCGCCAGCGCGGCTTCGCCGTCCAGCGGCTGGCCGGCTTTCGCGCGCACCGCCTCCAGCGCCGGCTGCTCGTCATAGAAGCGGCGCTGCAGCCGGCTCTGGCCGGTGACCATCGGATAGCTGCCGAAGTTCAGTTCGCCGACCACGATCTTCGGCGCCTTGTCCGCCTCGTCGGGCAGCACCAGTTGGTAGCTGCGGTCGCAGGCCAGCGCCAGTTCCAGCAGCGTGCCGGCGAAACACGAGCCCGGCTCGATCAGCGCGAACAGGCTGCGCGACGACACGTCGAGCCGGCTGAAGGTGCGGCGCAGCAGGCCCAGCGTCTCGCGCACCAGCCAGTGGCCCTGGTGCGCCAGCAGCGTCGCATCCATCGCCAGCACGGCGGCGGGGTCGCCTTCGGTCTTGATCAGCCAGGCGCCGATGTCCAGCTCGTTGGTGCGCATCGACAGGATCGCGTCCTCCAGCTCGCGCGCCAGCTGCAGCGGGTACCAGGCGGCCCCGGCAGTCTCGATGGCGGCGATGTCGGCGGGCTGCACGCCGCTGGGCGCCTTGACGGTAAAGGTCGCCGTGCGCTTGCTGCGGTCGATCTGCACCGAAACATGCCCGTAGTGCAGCGCGTCGGCCTCGATGCGCCGCTGCAATGGGGTCAAACCCACACCCTTGGCGTCGGCCGGGCGGTCGCTGCGCGCGGCCAGTTGCAGCGCGCGCTCCTGCACCTTGGCGGCAAACTGCCCCGGCTTGGCGATGTCGTCCACCAGCCGCCAGTCCTTGGCCTTCTGGCCGCGCACGCCTTCGGTGGTGGTGCAGAAGATGTCGGCCAAGTCGTGGCGTACGTGCCTCTTGTCGGTGACGCGCGTCAGCCCGCCGGTGCCCGGCAGCACGCCCAGCAGCGGCACCTCGGGCAGGCTGACCGCGCTGGAACGGTCGTCGACCAGCACGATCTCGTCGCAGGCCAGCGCCAGCTCGTAGCCGCCGCCGGCGCAGG
>OEIU01000327.1_pt1 | contig 47367 bp, 32 predicted proteins | sample 1539221 | NCBI WGS metagenome assembly OEIU01 (sample SAMN03792071, study PRJEB22550) | activated sludge metagenome | feature: wastewater treatment plant; material: activated sludge; isolation source: Wastewater treatment plant of a petroleum refinery complex | place: Argentina: Zarate | collected... | reverse complement strand
GCGTTGCTGATGGCGCGGCGAACGCTCATCCGGCGCTTCGCGCCACCTTCTCCCGGCGGGAGAAGGGGAGCCTTCGGTGCGATGTCGTCACGACTCCGCGCCCTGGCATTTCCTTCTCCCCCTGGGAGAAGGTGCCGAAGGCGGATGAGGGTTCGGGCATAGCGCGTTGCTGATGGCGCGGCGAACGCTCATCCGGCGCTTCGCGCCACCTTCTCCCGAGGGGAGAAGGGAGGCGCCTGTTGAGAACTCGCCAAACCGCGGTTGCTCAAGGCACGAATGGCAAGATCGGCTATGCTTCGTCTGCAAAACATCCCAGGTTGCCCATGAACGTCCTTCGACTCCCGCTTGTTGTCCTGCTTGCAGTGCTTGTCTCGGGCTGCGGTTTCCATCTGCGCGGCGAAGCACAGCTGTCGCCGGCCATGCAGGTGCTGTCCATCGAAGGCGCCGATGCGCTGAGTCCGCTCGGGCGCGACCTGCGCAAGGCCCTGGTCCGCTCCGGTGCGCGCGTGGTCGAAGTGGGTGCCGAGGGTGCGGCCGTGCTGCGCATCGGCAGCAACCAGTTGCGTACCGACGTGCTGTCGGTCGGTGGCAATGCCCGCGCCAACGAATACACGATCCGCTATCACGTCGAGTTCGACGTCGTCGATGCCAGGGGCACCGCGCTTGTCGCCAGGCAGACGATCGAACTGACCCGCGACTTCACCTTCGATGCGACCCAGGCGCTCGGCATTGCCGCCGAGCAGGATCTGCTGACCGGCGAGCTGCAACGCGACATGGTGCAGGCGATCCTGCGCCGCCTCGAGGCGGCCGGGCGCGAATCCAGGTCCTGACCACCGGCTCGCCGTCACGCACACGATGGAAATCCGCAACGCCGAAGAGGCCGACTTCGATCGCATCCTCGCGCTCAATCTTGCCGAGGTCCGGCAAACGAGCCCGATGGATCGCGAGCGCCTGCGCCTGCTGCACGGCCTGGCCTGTTACCACAAGGTTGCGATCGTCGACCGCCAGGTGGGTGCCTTCCTGATCGCCATGCGCGAGGGTGCTGCCTACGAGAACGAGAACTACGCGTGGTTCGCGGCGCGCTTCGAGAAATTCATCTATATCGACCGGATCATCGTCGCATCGGAATTGGCCGGCGGCGGCATCGGCGCGATCATGTACCGGCACCTGTTCGACTTCGCGCGTTCGCTCGGCGTGGACCACATCACCTGCGAGTACAACATCGAGCCACCCAATCCCGCTTCGCGCATCTTCCACGATCGCTTCGGATTCACCGAGCTCGACACGCGGCTGGTCGGCGATGGCAGCAAGCGTGTTTCGATGCAGGTCGCGGAAACCTGAGAGGGCCGTTCGCGAGGGCGACGTGCCGGCCACCCCTCGTGCATGCTTCGCCGCTCCGCGCTGCGTCATGCGCTGCGCGTCATTTGTAAGAGTCTGCCAGTGAGCGCCCGACATCGGGCCACGCATTCGTCCCGCGCGCGCCGAACGCAAAAATTTGTATCGGCCACGGCGCTTTCGCGTTAAGGCTGCTGGATTGCGTGGCCTGGCGCATGTACCGCGCGCCGGTATCCCGACGATACCGGAGTCAAGTGAGGTATGCTCGATCGCGTCGGACGACCGGTGTGCGAGCGCCCTGGAACGGCTGCAGATGGCGCCAGGACGGGAACCCCGACATGCACGGATCGTTTTGGTCGGGAACCGAACAGTTCCCGATGGATCTGGCGCGGCAATTGCATCAAGGCATGGGAATTGCCGCAAGAGCGGCAGAATTTTGTTGCACGAAACATTCTGGGGATCACATGAATCGATTGATCAAGTGGGTTGCGGCCCTCGCGCTAATGGTTGTGGCCGGCAGCGCGATGGCGCAGCAGACCTTCAGCAAGACCCGCATCAGCGGGGCCGGGCCGTTCAACACCAACCAGACGGTCACCTACCGCCTGCAGGGTTCCTGCAACAACCTGACCTCGGGCTGCGGCACGCTGCGCATCGAAGATGCGTTCCCGCCCGAACTGGTCGTCAGCAGCTGTCCGGTCTCGTCGTTCTTCAACACGATCACCTGCACGGTCGGCACCAACCAGCTGATCCTCGTGCGCAACAGCTACGCGGGCGGTGACAGCTTCTCGCTGGACATCATCCTGCGGATCAATCCCGCAATCACGTTTGCGGTGACCGACGTGGTCAATCGCGCCGTCGCCGGCATCAACGGGATCGTCTGTCCGGCACCGCCGCAGAACGCAATCTTCGGTGGTCCGCGGCCGCCACTGCCTGCGGATACCGCCGATTGTTCCTATGCCGAAGCGCTGCCGATCAGCGTCAACGCCCCGACTCCCCGCTACCAGGCGCGCAAGCAGCGGCTGGACCCGTCCACCTCGCTGGCAGTCGCCGCAGGGCAGGCCGTGACCTACCAGGTGCAGATCTGCTCGACCTCGGCGAACGGCAACCTGCCGATCACCAACGCTACCCTTGTCGATACCTTGCCTAACGTGGCGGGGCTGATCATCGAGGACGCCGGTGGCGGCACGGTCGGTGCCGGTCCGCCGCAGACCATCACCTGGAACCTCGACGACACGACGCCGCCGCCAACCGGCCTGCAGGGCATCAACACCGGCACAAGCTGTGCCAGCCGCCAGTTCATCGTGCGCTATCCGGCAGGCTTGCCGGTCGGCACCGTGATCGACAACCGCGTCGACGCGACGGTCGTGCCGATCAGCGGACCGCCGCCGGTCATTCCGCCGGCCATCCGCAACGACACGATTGGCGCCGATGCGCCGAACGGCACCTCGAGCAAAAGCGCGCCTGATGTCGCGCCGGGAACCGGAAATCCGATCGTCTACAGCATCAACGCCAACACCAACAACGCCAACGTGCGCGTGCCGAACTTCACCGTAGTCGAGCGCTTCCCGCAGGCACTGGCCGCGTTGCCGCCCGGCATCACGTTTGCCTCCGTCAGCAGCGGCCGCTGGAACTCGCCGCTTGACGGCACCGTCGCCAGCGACATGCGTGCAACGATCGAGTACACGACCCTGCCGGTTGTCGGCGCCGGCAACTTCTGCGACTTCTCGACGGTGACCGCGCTCGATACCGGCATCGCCAGTCCCGGCGCGTCGATCACCTATCCCGTCGGCGCGGGGCCCGGCAATATCCCGGCCACGGCGACGTGCATGCGCTGGGTCTTCGCCGATCTTGGCGCCAATGGCCCCGACACGCCGCGCAATTTCGCTTTCACGACATCGCCGCAGGTGCGCTATGACGTGGGCAGCAGCCCGCCAGTGATCGTGCCCTCGGCCATCGAGAACTGCACCTATGTCGATTTCACCGGTGGCCCGGTTACGCCGCCCGTGCAATGCGCCAATGTGCGCGTCGAAAACGGCACGCCGTCAGTACGCCCGGGCAAGACCGCCGTGCCGAACACGGCGCCACCCGGCAGCACGATCGACTTTACCCTCAGCGCGGACCATGTCGGCGGCGACAGCACGGCGCCGATCGTCAACCCGGTGGTTTCCGACTGGTTGCCGATCCAGCTCGAATTCGTCAGCGTGGTCAGCACGACACCGGCGGGTGCCGCCATCCAGGTCACGCAGAATTACGGAACGCTGGGACGCACCCTCGTGCGCGCCAGTTTCACCGGCAGTTTCGCAACGAACGCGACCGGGCCGCGCGTGGTCATCCGTGCACGGGTCCGTGAGGGCGTCCCGGCCAACCCGGTGCCCGCCGCGGCGTACATCAACGACATGGCCGTGTTCATCAATCCGGGACCCTCCGGCGCATTCACCTGCCCGAACAATTCGGCACCCACCGTTGATGCCGATGATCTCAACAACAACGGATCGACCACCGACCTGATGTGCCCGGCTTCGGCCACCTTCCGCGTCAACGAGGTGTTCCTGCTCGGTGGCGAGAAGTGGGTCGAGGGCGATCCGGCCCTGCCGATCGTCGGCGATCCCTCGCAGTCCGGCGTGGCGACCAACAATTCGACCTGTCCCGATTACGACACCAGCTTCGGTGGCCCGCCGTCGGACTTCACGCGCTTCCCCTGCGTCGCGCGCACCGATCACGGCGGCACGTTCCGCTACCGCCTGCGCCTGGCCAATGCCGGCAATCGCCTGCTCGAGGAATACGTCGTCTATGACACGATCCCGTTCATCGGCGACACCGGTGTCGGCGAGCCACTGATCGGCACGCCGCGCCTGAGCCGCTGGGCACCGACGCTCGATGGTGCCCTGACTGCCACCGTGGTCGTCCCGCCCTTGATCCTGCTGGTCAATCCGGGGCTCGATCCGGTTGCCTATTCAAGCGCCGCAGCCGTGCAGATCGAATACACGACGACACCGAATTTCTGTCGCGGCCAGGTACGCACGGCGAACTACACGCCTGCCAATGCCGGCACCGCAGGCGTCGAGAATTCGTTCCCATCCGGTTGCGTGCCGGGCACCTGGAGCACGAGCGTGCCGGTGCCGGCCTCGCTGGCGACCGGTTTCCGCATCCGTGCGTTTTCCAACCTGACCACGCCCACCGCGAGCACCAAGTGGGTGGCCGGTTCCTACATCGAGGTCGATGTGCCGATGCGTGCACCGGCCACCGGCGCACCGCCGAGCTATGTCGGCGGCACCGCGCCGAACATCCGCGGCAACACCGCCGTGTTCAACCCGAGCTGGAACTCTTTCGCCCATCGCGTCTTCCAGGAAAACGCCACGATCGCGGCCGACCTGCTGCCGACGGCCGAGCCACCCAAGGTCGGCGTGATCCTTCCCGAGCGCTATCGCCTCGGCAACCTGGTCTGGCGCGATGACGGCGCCGGCAATCCGACCCAGCGCAACAACGGCCGCGCCGACATCGGCGAGCCGGGCATCGATGGCGTCACCGTGCTGCTGTGCCGCGACAACGACGGCACTGCGGGGCCGAGTGCCGGCGACACCCTGCAGGCAACGACGGTCACCGCGACCCTGGCCGGCAATCCCGGCAAGTACCGCTTCACCGACCTGCTCGCCGGCAACGACTACTACGTAGCGATCGCCAACGCGCCGGCCCAGCTCGCGCTGAACGGCCTGTTCTCGACGGTGCCGGATGAAGCCAATCCGGATCTCGACGTCGACAACAACGACAATGGCGCCAGCGTTGGCGTGACCGTTTGCGGAAGTACCCCGAACTCCATCGCCTCCGGCCTGGTCACACTCGGCCCGGTCGCCGGCACGCCGCCGAATGCGCCCGAGCCGACCAGCGAGACGCTGCGTTTCGGTGGCGCCGACGACGACAACGATGGCAATACGGTATTTCCCGATTCGGCATCGAACTTCAGCGTCGACTTCGGCTTCGTGCAGCCGGTCGACCTTGGCGACGCGCCGGATTCCTACGGCACCCTGATCGCCAGCAACGGCCCGGTGCATCCGGTCATCAACGCGCTGCGCCTGGGCGCCACGGTCGATACCGAAGTGGACGGCCAGCCCAACATCGGCGCCGATGGCGACGACACCAACGGCGTGCCCGACGACGAAGACGGCATCAACGTCGCCGACCTGACCCAGTACATCGGTGCCCCGGGCAACGTGCGCGTCACCTACAACAACCCGAACCCGGGTGCAGCCTCGGCGCGTATCTGCGGCTTCATCGACTACAACGGCGACGGCGTGTTCGGCGGGGCGGGCGAAACCGCCAGCACCGGCGTCGGCAACGGCGCGGGAACGGCCACGCTGGCCTTCGGCACCGTGCCGCCGGGCTTTACCGGCCAGACCTACGCGCGCTTCCGCATCAGTTCCGATACCGGCGCGGCCTGTGCGCCGACCGGTCCGGCCAGCGATGGCGAAGTCGAGGACTATGTCGTCGACGTGCAGGATGCGGTCGACTTCGGCGACCTGCCGGACAGCGCGCCGGGCATCGGTCCGGGCAACTACGAGACCCTCATCGCCAGTGGTGGCCCGTCGCACGTGCTGCGTCCCGGCCTGCGCCTCGGCGCCTGCGAGGATGCCGAGATCAATGGCCAGCCTGGCGCCCTGGCGAACGGTGACGACCTCGGTGCCGGCACCTTGACCAATGGCACCTGCGCGGTCGCCAACGACGACGAAGACGCGGTGGATCCGACCACGCTCGCCTTCCTCACCGGCGGCCCGGTCAGTGTCACCGCATTCGCCACCAACACGGTGGGAACGGGCGCGACGCTGTGCGGCTTCATCGATCTGAACGGTGACGGCGATTTCGCCGACCCCAGCGAAACCGCGACCGTGCCCGTGCCGAATGGCAGCAACGACGCCGCCTTCGTGCTCAACTTCGGCGTGGCGCCACCGGGCACCGTCCCGGCCGGCTACGCGCGGTTCCGCCTGAGCACGGCGGGTGGCTGTTCGCCGACCGGCGCGGCGCCGGACGGCGAGGTGGAGGACTATGCGTTCACCGCCATCACCACCGATCTCGGCGACCTGCCCGATACCGCGGCCGGCACCGGCAACGGCAACTACCAGACCCTGCTCGCCGACGGCGGCGCGGTGCATCCGATCATCGCCGGCCTGTTCATGGGCAGCCTGGTCGATGCGGAAGCGGACGGCCAGCCCAGCGTGATCGCCAGCGGCGATGACCTCGTGACCAGCGACGACGAAGATGGCGTCGACACCGCCAGCCTCGCCTTCGTGGTCGGCCAGCCCGGTTCGGTCAGCGTCCGCGCCACCAACCTCAGCGGCACCGACGCGCGTCTGTGCGGCTTCATCGACTTCGACCAGGACGGCAGCTTCACGCCCGGCGTCGAAGTGGCTTCGGTGACGGTGCCGAATGGCAGCAACAACGTGACCTTCCTGCTGCCGTTCACCAAGCCGCTGAACACGCCGAGCGGCCCGACCTTCTCGCGCTTCCGCCTGAGCACCGACGTGGCGGGCGCCTGCGCCGTCTCCGGCCTGGCCAGCAATGGCGAGGTCGAGGACTACGTGGTCAGCGTGCGCCGCATCGATCTCGGCGACCTGCCGGATACCGGCGCCGGCACCGGAACCGGCAACTACCAGACCCTGATCGCCGATGGCGGTCCGCAGCACGACATCGTGCCCGGACTGTTCATGGGCGCCTCGGTCGACAACGAAGCCGATGGCCAGCCCAGCGTGAACGCCGACGGCGACGACCTGGTCGGCACGCCGGACGACGAAGACGGCGTGCTGCTCGCCGACCTCGCCGACATCCAGGTGGGCCTGCATCCGGTACGCGTCAGCGCAACGAATCTCACCGGCGCAGCCGCGCGCATCTGTGGCTTCATCGACCTCAATGGCGATGGCGACTTCGCCGATCCGGGCGAGAGCGCGACCCAGGGCGTTCCGAGCGGCAGCAACAACGTGCAGTTCACGCTCAACTTCGGCCCGGTCGATCCGAGCTCGCCGCCGACCTCCTATGCGCGCTTCCGCCTGAGCACGGCAACCACGCCGTGCACGCCGGTGGGCGCCGAACCTGACGGCGAGGTCGAGGACTACGTGGTCAGCTTCCGTCCCTACGACCTCGGCGACCTGCCCGATACCGGCCCGGGTACCGGCACCGGCAACTACAGCACGCTGTTCGCCGACAACGGCCCGGCCCACGGCATCGTCGCCGGCCTGCACATCGGCGCCTGCGTCGATGACGAAGCGGCTTTCCAGCCGTCGATCGGCGCCAATGGCGATGACACGGCGGGTGGCGGATTCACCAGCGGTACCTGCGCGGTCGCCGGCGACGACGAGGACGGCGTGCAACTGCGCACGATCTACAACGAAGGCAGCCCGACGACGACGCCGGTCTCGGTGACCAACACGACGACCAGCCCGGCCACGCTGTGTGGCTTCATCGACTGGAACGGCAACGGCAGTTTCGGCGACCTCAACGAGACCGCACAGATCGCGGTGCCGCCTGGCACCAATGGCGGCACGGTGATTCTCGACTTCGGCGTCGTGCCGGCCGGCAATATCGCCAATCCGTTCGCCCGCTTCCGACTGTCCACGCAGGCCGGCTGCTCGCCGACCGGAGTCGCTCCGGATGGCGAAGTCGAGGACTATGTTGTCGACAGCACCGGCGGCGCGATGAGCCTCGGCAACCTGGTCTGGGAAGACCTCAACAACGACGGCCTGGTGACTGCGGGCGAACCGGGAATCCCGGGGATTCCGGTCAACCTGTATCTGGATGCCGACAACAACGGAACGCCCGACGGCCCGGCGATCGCCAGCACGGTCACCGACGGCAACGGCAACTACCTGTTCAGCGCCTTGCTGCCGGATACCTATCTGGTCGAAGTGGTGGCTCCGGTCGAGTACATCGTGTCGACCGGCACCGGACGGCGCTGGTTGCCGACGGGTCCTTACGAGCCGGCGCCCGATCCCGACAACGACATCAACGACGACGACAACGGCACCTCGAACGGCACCAGCGTCTGGTCGCTGCCGGTCACGCTGACCGCCAAGGGCGAGCCGACCAATGATGGCGATGCCGATTTCAACTCGAACCTGAGCGTCGACTTCGGCCTGCTGACCAACTTCGACCTGGCCCTGCGCAAGACGCTCGCGCCGGGGCAGCTGGCCACCTTGCACATGGTCGGCGAGAACGCGGATTTCACCATCACCGTGTTCAACCAGGGCACGATCGCGGCGACCAACATCACCGTTGTCGATTACATCCCGGTGCAGCTGCAGCTGAATGATCCGGCCTGGACTTCGCTGTCCGGCAACCGGGCCAGCATCACGGTGGCCGGACCGCTGGCCCCGGGCGACAGCATCGAGTTGCCGCTGCGCCTGAGCCTGGCCCAGGCCTACGGAGGCACGATCATCAACAGCGCGGAAATTTCCGATGCCAGGGACGAGAACGGCAATCCGATCCGGGACAAGGATTCCGACCCCGATGCCAATCCCGACAACGACGGTCCGCCGGTCGACGATGCGATCGACAACCAGGGCCAGGATGAAGACGATGCCGACTTCGCCTCGCTCGGCATCGCGGTCGGCATTCCGAGCCTGAACCTGTTCGGCCTGCTCGCCCTGATCGCGGTACTGCTGCTGTTCGGCACGCGCAGGCTGGTCAAGGCCCGCGACTGACATGAGCCGACGCCTCCCCGGCCGGGCCGGGGAGGTGGATGCGACGGGCCGGGGCATCGATCCGGCCCGGGCGGGCCCTCGCGGCGCCAGTCTCGTACAATCCGCCGATGCCTGCCCGAATCACCGATCTGCCGAAACTCCTCGCCGCCAGCGAACTCAAGCCTGTCTGGCTGATCGCCGGTGCCGAGCACCTGCTCGTGCTCGAAGCCGCCGACAGCCTGCGCGCGCGCAGTCGCGAGCTCGGTTTTTCCGAGCGCGAGATCCACGATGTCGACAACCGCTTCGACTGGAACGAGCTGGCGATGTCCGGTGCGGCGCTGTCGCTGTTCGCGACGCGGCGCGTGATCGAACTGCGCATGCCGACCGGCAAGCCGGGCAAGGAGGGTTCCGCCGCGATCAGCGCGTGGTGCGCCGATCCACCGCCGGACACCCTGCTCATGATCACCGCGCAGGAATGGAGCCGGGATCACGAAAAGGCAGCCTGGTTCGGCGCGGTGGACCGCACCGGCGTAGCCATGCCGGTGTGGCCGCTGAAACGCGAAGAACTGGCCCAATGGATGGCGTCGCGCATGAAGGCCCGCGGCCTCAATGCGACCCGCGACGCGATCGAGCTGCTGGCCGAGCGCACCGAAGGCAACCTGCTCGCCGCGGCCCAGGAAATCGACAAGCTGGCCCTGCTGGTCGGCTCCAGTACGCTCGATGTCGACACCCTCGAAGCCAGCGTCGCCGACGACGCGCGCTTCGATGCCTTCCGCCTGACCGATGCGGCCATCGCCGGCGATGCCACGCGCGCCCTGCGCATGGTCGGCGGCCTGCGTGCCGAAGGCGCCGAGGCCATCCCGCTGCTCGGCTGGCTGCTCAACCAGTTGCGCGTGCTGTCGCGGCTCGCCCAGGCCGGCAGCAACCTCAACCAGGCGTTCAGGACCGAGCGTATCTGGGATGCCAAGCAACCCGGTTTCAGGCGCGCCCTCAAGGCTGGCAATGCCGCGCACTGGGAGCGTTGCATCGTCCATGTCGCGCGCATCGACCGCATCGCCAAGGGCCGCGGAGATGGCGACGTCTGGCGCGAAATCGAACGCCTGATCACCGCCATCGCAATGCCGAAACGCGGCGCGGAACTGCTCGGTGCAAGGTAGCGCGCTTCGGCCGCTGGCCATCCTCGGCGGCACCTTCGACCCGGTGCATCTGGGCCACCTGCGCGTAGCCTGGGAAGCGGCCGAATTCCTCGATGCCGAGGTGCGCCTGATGCCGGCCAACGTGCCGCCGCATCGTCCGCAACCGGTCGCCAGCGCCGCGCAGCGCGTCGCCATGTTGCGTGCATCGCTCGAGGGCCAGCAGCGGCTGCGGCTCGACGACCGCGAACTGCGCCGCGACGGGCCGTCCTACACGGTCGACACCCTGATCGACCTGCGCGCCGAAATCGGCGCGTCGCAACCGGTGGTGCTGCTGGTCGGTGCCGATGCCTGGTCAGGCCTGCCCGCGTGGCATCGCTGGGAGGAACTGTTCGAACTGGCGCACATCGGCGTGCTCACGCGCGCCGGCCACGAGCCCGACGAGTCCGCCGCGCTGCATGGAAAAGTACATGCACGACGCACGACGCGCGTGGCGGATCTGTGCAGCAGCGCAGCGGGCCGCGTCATCGAACTGCGCGTGTCGCAGCTCGAGATTTCCGCGACCCACATCCGCAGCGAGCTGGCCGCCGGTCGCGAGCCGCGCTATCTGCTCGCCGACCGGCTGTTGGCGAACGCTTCCCTGCTCGCCGCCTATTCGACTGGCGCAGCCAACGGCTAGCCAGGCGCGCGGCTGCGATGCCGGCGCTCCTCGCGCCAGTCGCCGCCGCGGAATCCCGCGGTGCAGCAATGCGGGCATTTTCCAGGCCGCGTCGTGTTGCCGCGCCTTGTTCGATGTTCCGATGCACTGCAGCGCGAATCCGGTGCCGTCCAAACATCCCAAATACAGGTCTTGCTATTGCAGAAGGTTGCGGCTACTTTCGGCGCGCCCATACGCATGAGTACAGTCGCAGGCGCCACGTCTGTAAGGGGAGCGGGGCAGGCGTCACACCGATCCACCATCATCGTCATCTCTGGGGAGAGAGTTCGTGAAATGCAGACTTGTTGCATTATCCGCGTGTGCGCTTGTGTTTTCCTTTTCGACCGCCGTCCAGGCCCAGGGTATCGTGGCCAAGCAGCTCTCGGGTCCGCCCGACGAGTTCGCCTCGATGCGTTCGCCCGATCCGGCTGATTCGGCCATCTATTCGAAGAGCGCCCTCATCCCGGTCGAGATGAAGGCGGATGCTTCCGGCAGGCAGAGCTGGACCGGAAAGCTTCCGGTCGAGAACGGCCAGGCGCGTTTCATGGTGTTTTCGGGTGGATCGAACTGGCAGGCCACTCTGGCCGCGCCGGGACGCAATTCAGGCGCGACCCGGTCACTCGCGGCCACCTCGCGGAATACGGATTTCGGCATCGGCCAGGCGAATGTTGCCGGCGACCTGTACGTGCTCGACCAGGCCAAGAGCGGCGAGTATTCGATCACCCTGAAGGGGACCGCAGCAGGCCAGCGCGGCTTCCTGCTGATCGAGGGCGATCCGGCAACCGAACTGGTTTCCTATCCGACCCACCGCAAGCTCTGGGTCGGCGAACGGATCTCCTTCAACGCGGCATTGGTGAGCGAATCGCGGGGCAGTACCGTCCTGCTCGGCAGGGGCGCCATCGAGTCGGCCGAGTTGCGCGTGACCTCGCCTGACGGAAGCGTGGCGACCCATGCCATGTACGACGATGGCCGCCATGCCGACGGCATTGCCGCCGACGGCGTGTTCGGCGGCGATTTCCAGGCCAGCAGCGCAGGCAGCCACGTGGCGCAGGTGATCGTGCATGCCATCGATGGCAAGGGCCAGCGAGTCCTGCGCAGCGCCGAGCACGTGGTTCCGGTGGTTCGCAATACCCTGCGCCAGTCCGGTGCCGCGCTGCTGGCCGGCAAGGCGCTGGAGGGAACGCGACTTTCAATCGATACGGGCGTGCGCGCTGCGGATGACGGCGCCCACTACCGCGCCTATGCCGAAGTCTGGGGGACCTCGAAGGGCGGCGCGCAAGTACCGGTCGCCTGGGTGGCCGGCATGGTGACTGCGAAGAACGGCAATCTCGAGCTCGGTTTCGACGATCGCTGGGTGGCGCGTGCCGGTGCGGTCGCGCCGTTCGAGTTGCGCAACCTGCGCGTCGAGGATGCGGACAATTTCGTGCCGCTCGCGACCACGGATCGTATCGCCCTGGCCCTGCCTGCAACGAGCGGCCGCCAGGCCGACGGTGCGATTCCGCAGATCGACGAGGCAATGACGATGGGCGTGCGGCCGAGCGGTGGCGATGCCGTGCGCGGCGTCGGCAAGCGCCTGCTGCTCGTCCATGGCTATTGCTCGGGCGGAGTCTGGCCGGCGTCGCAGTTCTCCACGGCGTCGACTTTCCTCGATGTGAACAAGAACCGCAGCCATGATGCCTTTGCGCGCCTTCTGCAGACGTTCGGCAGCACCTGGAATTCGTTCGGAACCGTCGCCCACAGCCAGGGCGGCGCCGCCGCGCTGCACCTCTACACCTACTACTGGAGCGGCCTCGACAACGCCACTGGCAGCCGCCTGATGCAATCGGTCGGCACGCCGTACAAGGGCACCAACCTGGCCGGCATCCTGGCCACGCTGGGTTCGTGGTTCGGCGTCGGTTGCGGCAACAACAGCGACCTGAGCTACAGCGGATCGGCCGCCTGGCTGGCCGGCATCCCGACCTCGGCGCGGGCCAAGGTCAACTACTACACGACGTCGTTCAAGTTCACCAACTGGTGGACCAACGACTACTGCAACTTCGCCACCGATCTGGTGCTGAGCGATCCGGAGGATGGCACCACCGAGCAGGTCAATGGCCAGCTCTCCGGGGGCGTCAACCGCGGGCATACGCTGGGACAGTGCCATACCACCGGCATGCGTGATCCGGCCCAGTACCTGGACAGCAGCCGCAACGCGACGATGAACACCAACGCCGCGCGCTAGCCGGCGCGGAGCCGCATCGAAGCGCCGGGGCCGCAGTCCCGGCGCTTTTTCTTATTGTGGCGGAGGGCCTGGGCGGTGGAGTCAGGAGCCTTCCGTCGGTGCAATGGAAATGACCACCTTGCCGCGAGCACGACCCTCTTCCAGATAGCGGATCGCTTGCGCGGTTTCCTCCAGCGGATAAGTGCGGTCGATGACCGGCGTCAGCTTGCCGGCGTCGACGAGCTGGCCAAGAAACCCGAGGTCGCCAGCGGACGGATGCGCAAGCATCATGCCCATGTGCTGCCTGACGAACGGCGATACGAAGAACGCCTTGATCGCCCCGGACATCGGGCCAACCCAGTTGCCCTCCGCGCCGCCCACGATGACCAGCCTGCCATCGGGCTTCAGGGCGCTTTTCATTTCGAGCAGGCCGCGATTGCCGACCATGTCGACGATCAGGTCGTAGCGGGTCCCGCCCGTGGCGAAATCCTCGCGCGTGTAGTCGATGACATGGTCGGCGCCGAGCGAGCGCACCAGTTCGACGTTTCGCGTGCTGCACACGCCGGTCACTTCCGCGCCGAATGATTTCGCGATCTGCACGGCAAACGTGCCGACGCCACCCGAGGCGCCATTGATCAGGACCTTCTGCCCGGCCCGGATGCCGCCTTCATCGCGCAACGCCTGCAAGGCCGTGATTCCGGCGATGTTGATGCCGGCGGCCTGTTCGAAAGTCAGCCGCGCCGGTTTCAGGGCCAGCGCGCGACCCTCCCGGACGGCGACGAATTGCGCGAGCGCTCCATCGGCGCCGCCGAAAACCTCGTCGCCCGGCTTGAACTTGCGCACGTCCTTGCCGACCGCCTCGACGACCCCCGCGAAGTCGACGCCCAACCGCGGGTCGGTCGGCGCACCGATGCCGCTGCCCAGTCGCATGATGTAGGGCGAGCCGCGCATGAAGTGCCAGTCCAGCGGATTCACCGCCGCCGCACGAACCTTGACCAGCACCTGGTCGTCGCCCATGCCGGGTTTTTCGACGTGCTCCAGCCTGAGCACCTCGGGTGGACCGTAGCAGCTGTAGGTGATCGCCTTCATGCGCGTTGCCGATTCGCCGGGATCCTGCGCCGTTGTGCAGGGCGAATCATGGCTGATGACGAGGGCCAGGATTCCCAGTGCGATGACGAAGACCACGACGATGACGCGAAGGAAGCGGAAAACAAAGCGAATCATCGATGAACCTCCAGGATCGCCCTTGCCAGTCGATAGCCGCCTTGCGCGACGACCGGCGGGCCGGGATCGTCGTCAGCGCGTCCGCCGAACTGAAGCCAACGCTGCCGCACTATGGTCGCGCCGATCCACGTGGCGCAAGCCGGCATGCGACGGACGACCGGACCGGGCTGACGGATTGCGCCATCCGCCGACGTGCGCCGGCAGGCGAGCATGCATGCGGCTGACCGGGGAGCGCCGTGACATCGTACACCGGACAGCAGGCCGGGCATCGGATCGCGACGGGCGCGGACCGCAGCGCCGGTAGCGCAGCCGCGCGGCGCGCACGAGTTGGGCGCGCCTGGGCGACGTCGCACGGAAATCCGCTGGGTTCCCCGGAATCGCTGCAAGTCGAGGCTTCCTGCGCCACCTGCGCGTCATCCGGCGTGTGCGGACTTCGAACTCATTTTCGCAATCGGGAAACCTTGCGCAACAGGCGTCGATCAGGTGTACTCCGGGGCGCGACGGCGGCATGGTGCGGGGGATCGCAGCATTTGCAGGGTGGGGAAGGCCCACGCCGGTTGCTTGTTCCGGTGGCGCGCAACGAGCGTGCGTTCAAGGCGAACCAGGGGAAAATCCGATGGCCAGAAGGCCGAGCTTGTCACCTGCGCGCGGGGGTCCGCTGCGGCGTGGATGGAATTCTTTCTTCGGCATCACGCTGGGAACGATGCTGCGCTGGGCATTCATGCTGGCCTTCGTGGCGGCGATCCTGGCGGTCGTCGGCTTCGTGCTGTTCATCCTGGTGCCGGTCAAGTCCATACCGGCCTATGAGAAAGTCGATACCTACGCCTATCTCGACCAGGGTTGGGGCGCCACGGCCGACACGCCGGACCGGCAGGCCTATTACTACACCGCGCAGGGCACTTCGATGCCGCAAGGCGCGCTGACCACGCCGCTGCGCTACAGCTGGTTCGTCAATCTCGAGATGCCCCTCGACGCGAAGCGCTTCGCCGAACCCGAGCACATGCAGCGCTACCGCTTCATCGTCGATCCGCAGCCGACCGCAGCCAATCCGGATCGCCTGCCGGTCGGCTTCACGCGCCACTTCGATGCGGCGCTTGGCCAGTACGTGCTCGACATCACCTGCGCGGCCTGCCACACCGGCGAGATCCACGCGCTGAAGGACGGCAAGACCACGGCCATCCGCATCGACGGCGGCCAGGCCATGCACGAATTCACCAACATGCAACGCGGCGCCTTCGGCCCGACCCTGGTTGCCTCGATGCTGTCGACCTGGGCCAACCCGTGGAAGTTCGAGCGCTTCGCGAAAAAGGTGATCGGCGCGCGCTACCCCGAGGGCAAGTCCGACCTGCACGGCGAACTGCTGGACACGATCAGGGCGTTCGCCACGCAGGGCCAGAACAGTCCGTTGCGCCACCTGTATCCGGTGACCGAGGGATTCGGGCGCACCGATGCGCTCGGCCGCATCGCCAACACGGTCTTCGGCGATCACCTGGTCGCCAGCAACTACCAGGACGCCACGGCGCCGGTCAGCTATCCCTATGTCTGGAACATCTGGAAGTTCGACTGGGTGCAGTACAACGGATCGGTCAAGCAGCCGCTGGCGCGCAATATCGGCGAGGCGCTCGGCGTCGGCGCGGTGATCCGGCTTACCGATGCCTACGGCAATCCCGTGCCCGAGGAACAGCGCTATGTGTCTTCGGTGAACATTCCGAACCTCGATCGCATCGAACATACGCTGCAGAAACTGACACCGCCGCGCTGGCCCGAGGAACTGCTCGGGCCCGTCGACCAGGAGCTGGCGGCACGCGGCAAGGCCCTGTTCGACACCCATTGCCAGGGTTGCCACGGACCGCATCCGGCCGATCGCGCGCAGCAGCAGGCCAGCGCGCCGGGCAAGCCGTGGCCGGGCACGGAATGGAAGATCGAGGTCATCCCGGTCGGGCACATCGGCACCGACCCGAGCGAGGCCAACGGATTCGTCACGCGGCGCTACGACCTCGGCAAGGCCGGCCTCACGCGCGAGGAAATCAGCCGCGTACTGCGTCCGCAGCTGATCCGCAACCTCGCCCGCAACGTGCGCTGGCATCTCGATGATCTCATCGCGGCGCGGACCTCGGCGAAGCAGCCGCCCGCCGGGCTGCCGGAACTGCTCGCCGCCTATCCCGATCCGGATGCGCACGAAGTGCCGTCGATTCCGCAGGCAAGTTTTGCTGCAATTGCCGCTGCCGTGGGCGAGGCAGGGGCGGTCGCCGACACGATCTCCGCGCCGTCGTGGGAATGCGACCTGGCGTGCAAGACGAAGACGCTGTTGCACGAAGTGACGGCGGGCGTTTCCGACATCGACCGCCAGCTGGACGCCATCGACGTGACCAGCCTCAGCGAAGGCGAGGGCCTGAACATCCTCGGCCTGATGATCAAGGCGAAGTATTTCGCCGACAACCGCATTCCCTGGGAGCAGCAGATGTGCCTGGGCGGATTCGGCACGCTCGACCTGCCGCAGCAGGTTGCCGGCTACAAGCCGCGCCCCCTCGAGGGCGTCTGGGCGACGCCGCCCTTCCTGCACAACGGCTCGGTGCCGAACCTGTACCAGATGCTGTTGCCGCCGGAGCAGCGCAGCGCGCGCTTCTTTGTCGGCCGGCGCGATTTCGACGCGAAGCAGGTGGGCTACGTCAGCGAACCCGCCGATTCGGACGAAGACAACGGCTTCTGGTTCGACACTTCGATCGATGGCAACCACAACAGTGGTCATGCCTTCGTTGCCACGCCGGAGCAACTCGAAGCGGCACGCACCGATCCCGAGGCGCACGCGCTGCCTTCGGGCGTGATCGGTCCGTTGCTCAGCGACGAGGAGCGCTGGGCGATCGTCGAGTACCTGAAGGTCCATCGTGACCTGCCGGCGACACCATCCGATTTCGCGCCACCGGATTGCTGGAAGTAACACCGGCCTTGCACCACGGGATGAAAGCATGAGGAATGAGGGCGACAACGCCGCGGACTATGCGGCGGATTTCGAGCCGGTGCGCCTGGCCGAGCGTGAATGGCTCGCCGAGCGGCGCAAGGCAGCCGGCCTGCCGCCACCCGGCGACGACGTGGCCGGACTCGCGTTCTCCGGCGGCGGCATCCGTTCGGCCACGTTCAACCTCGGCGTCCTGCAGGCGCTGGAATCCGCCGGTATCCTCGGCAAGGTCGACTATCTTTCCTCGGTCTCCGGTGGCGGCTATGTGGCGTCGTGCTACAGCTGGCTGCGGGCCAGGCTCTGGCCGGTTCCCGCCGCTGGCGTGTTCAGCGCAGCCGTTGCCAACGAAGAGGGCAGCGTGCTCGACTGGTTGCGCGGCCATGGCAAGTACCTGGTCAGCCAGCGCGGCTTTTCGATCTGGACGCTGGTCGCGTCGATCCTCGCGGCGACCTTCGTCAATGTGCTCGTGCTCGGCCCGCCGTTGCTGGCGACCGTGTATGCCATGACCCTGGGCTGGCTTCCGTTCGGATGGCCGGACTGGCTGGCCCTGCCGGGCGGACAGGTGCCGCTGGGTCATCACGGATTCCTGCTGCTGCTCCTGCTCGGCAGCGCCAGCCTGGCCGCGTTTCCGCTCATCGCCATCGCGTTCGCCGTGGTTTCCGGCATCGCGCGGCGCGGCTCCGAACACCGGATCGATCGATTGCGTGTCGCCATGGGCCGCATGATCGTATTCGGACTCGGCTTCATTGCCGTGGGCCTGATCCCGCTGGCCGAATCGCTCGGCGAAATGGCCGAGCATCTGTTCGCGATGCGATACGCCGATGCGATCGGCAGGCATGCCTCCTACCTGGTGCCCGTGCTGGGCGGCATCGCATCGATGCTGCTCGACCGGCGCAAGGGCCGCGACAACAGCGGACGCCTGACCACGATCGGGCTCAGCCTGCTGGTCTATGGCCTGCTCATCCTCAGCTATCACCTGGCCGTGCACATGGCCTGGCTGCAGTCGCCGGTGTTCCTCGGCTTCCTCGCGCTTTCGGTCGTGCTTGCGCTGACCTGCAACATCAACCGCATCTCGATGCATGCCTACTACCGGGCGCGCCTGAGCAACGCATTCCTGCCCAACGTGGTCGGCAAGGGCGAGCCCGATCCGGGCCGCTTCGACCTTTCCAGGATCGACCCCGCGCATGGCGCGCCGCTGCACCTGATCAACACGACCCTCAATACCACCAGTTCGGACAATCCGAAGCTGTGCAGCCGCGAAGGCGCCAGCTTCTTCTTCTCGCCGGTCTACACCGGTTCCACCGATACCGGCTTCCGGCGCATCGACACCTATGCGCGCGGGGCCATGGCCCTGTCCAATGCGTTCACGATCTCGGGCGCGGCGCTGGACCCCGACATGGTCGAGACGCGCGCGCGCTCGGTCTCGTTCCTGATGGCCCTGTTCAACGTGCGACTCGGCTTCTGGGCGAGGAACCCGAAATTCGGCGACCGGCCCGCGCCGCCATTGCCGTGGTGGTGGATCTTCATCACGCGCGAAATGCTCGGCATCGGGCTCGATGAAAACCATCGCCACGTACACCTCTCCGATGGCGGCGGTTTCGAGAATCTCGGCATCTATGAACTGATACGCCGGCGCGTACGCTACCTGGTCGTCACCGACGCCGGCGCCGATCCGCAGACCACGTTGAGCGATCTCGGCCGCGCCATCGAGCGCGTGCGCGTGGATTTCGGTGCCGAGATCGACATCGATGCCGATCGCCTGTACCGCCAGCGCGACATGGCGCTGCAGCAGAGGCCCTACGCCATGGGCCGCATCCGCTATGCCGACGGCAGCGTCGGCCAGATCCTCTACATCAAGCCGACCCTGTGCGCAGGACTGACCGCCGACATCTACGCTTACTGGCGCGCGAACCCGGCCTTCCCCGACGAGCCTACCTCCGAACAGTTCTTCGCCGAACCGCAATTCGAGGCGTATCGGGCGCTCGGCCAGCAGATCATCGCGCAGCTTCTCGGCACTTCGCCACCTGCGGGCATCGGCGAGTGGTTCGAGTCGATCCAGGAGCGACAGGCGCAGGCCTAGCTCCGACGGGATAGCGCCGGAGCCGGGCCCTGGCCCATTCGCTTCGGCGCACGCGGCCTATAGACTCTTCAGGTATTCCAGCAGGTCGCCCTTGTCGGCGGCAGCGAGCGTGGTCCCGTATGCGTGCCCCGCATTCGAATTGCCGGGCAGGGTGGTATCGAACGCACTGGCATGCTCGCCGCGTGCGGCGGCGAGACCGACCGTCTGTGGATCGAACTCGCGGCTGCCGACATAGAAATGACCAATGCGCTCGGCCGCTGGCTTGAGCAGTTCGGCGAGGCTCGGAACCGAGCCGTTGTGCAGGTAGGGTGCCGACGCCCAGATGCCACTGAGCGGGCGTGCCTTGTAGCCATCGGGATGGCTGTCTAGCGCAGTCTTGATCACGCCGTGGTAGCTGCCGACGGCTTCGCGCACCGTCGCCAGCGGATGGCCGAGCGCGGCACCGACGGCGGCATGCACGACGAGGTCCGAGGTCTGTGCCCTGGCGCCGAGGTCGGGTCCGAACACGACGCCCAGCTTGCGTCCTTCGAACGCGCCGCTGTCGGAAACCGAATCGAGGAAGTTGCGCACCATGCGCGGATCGGTGCCGACTTCGTCGAGCGGCGTGACATGTGCCTTCAATTCGCGCTTGGGTTCGTCGCGGTTGGACAACTGATGGCAGGACAGGCATTGCGCCGCGTAGATTGCGGAACCGCGGTCGACCCGCACGCTGTCCAGCGCGCCGAAAACGGCGGTCGGCCACCGCGGTGCCTGCAGGGCGTACAGGTCGTTCTCGATCTGGTCGAGATGGCTGAAATCGATCGAGGAGGCATAACCTTCGATGCCCTCGTGTCTGGAGATGTCCAGCGATCCGTAAACGGCCATTGCGGTGGTGATGTTCTGCAGCAGCGGGCCGGGTCCGGCGTTGGGCGCCGAACCGTTCCACTGCACGACATCGAGATGCGGCGCGTCCCAGAGCACCGGATAGCTGACCGGGGCATCGGGCGCCCGGCGGTTTTGCGGAAGGCCGAGGAACTGCACGGCGACCGCATTGAAGATCTGCCCGAAGGCGTCGAGCCGGCCGTGGCCATACGGCACATCGACTGCGTTCATGCGGTGCCGCGCGGCCAGGCGGCCGGCGAGTGCGCCGAGTTCCTGCCGCAACGACGTGCGCTGGTCCTGGCTGGCCTGCACGGCATCGGCGAAGCGAGAGAAGACCTCGTCATCTGCCAGCGTGGCTTGCAGGCTGTCCACGAGACTGGCTTCGAAGGCGTCGAAGTCGAGTGTTCCCTGGCCACCATCGAGGCGGATGCGCTTGTCCTGGTAGCGGACTTCGCCGGTATGGCAGGCCGCGCAACCGAGGCCAGTCCATTCGCGGCCCGTTGCGTCCGCCTCGCGGGTGAAGCCCAGCGGAAAACCATCCGGATTGGCGGGCGTGGGCGACTGCACGAGAAAGCCCAGTGCGTCCATGTTCGCGTCCGTCATGAAGCGTTGGCCGGTGCCGGCCTGCTCGAGCGCCTTCAACCATGCGGTCGGAATCAGGCGCGAGCCGAACGAGGTGAACCAGGCGCGCTGCTGGACCCCGGCGCTCCAGCCCTGCTCGAGACTGATCGTCCCTTCGCCGCCGGCAACGGCTGCGCCGCTGGCGATGGGTTTTTCCGTCGGCCCGCAGGCGGCAATCGGCGCGATCAGCAGGACAACCGCCAGGCATTGGCGAATACGCATGGATCGAACTCCCCGGGTCGTTGCAGCCTGCTATTCTAGCGGCGAACCGCGTTCTTCGAACGGCCTCAGGGGAGCCGACCAGACACAATGTCCAAGCATTGGATCCGAATGGTCCTGGTGCTCCTTGTGCTTGCGTTCGCTGCCGCGGCCGCCGCCGAGGAGCAGGCGACGAGTATCGACGGGGAGTTTTCGCACAACTCGGTCATTCCCGAGATGTATGTGCTGGAAGATGCCGGTGGCAAGCTGGATTTCGATGCCGTGCGCGCGTCGGCCGGTTTCAAGCCGGTGCCGGCCATCGGCACGAACTTCGGCTTCACGCGCTCGACCTGGTGGGTGCGCTTCACCCTGGCCAACCCCGGCGACGACGATCGCCACGTCCTGCTGCGCGAAGACTACCCGCTGATCGATTTTCTCGACCTGTGGGTGCCGGAGCGTAATGGCGGCTGGCGGCACACCGCAACCGGCGATCGCACCGTGTTCTCGACGCGCGAATTCATCCATCGTGATTTCATCTTCGATCTCGATGTACCGGCGGGTTCGCAGCGCACCTTCTATCTGCGCGCGCATTCCGGCGGGCCGGTAGACCTGAGCCTGACCCTGAACGGGCCGCACGCCCTGATCTCGACCCTGAGCGTCGAACAGCTCGCCTATGGCGCCTACTACGGCGGATTCGTCGTCCTCGTCCTCTACAACTTCTTCATCTTCCTGATTGTTCGCGATCGCGCCTTCATCTTCTACCTGCTGTATGCGGCGAGTTACGGCCTCTACTTCGCCATCCACAATGGGCTGGCGTTCCAGTTCCTCTGGCCGGACAGCCCGGCCTGGGGCAACCAGGCGTTGCTGGTCATGCTGTCGTTTTCGCTGATCTTCGGCATGCAGTTCACGCGCACCTTCCTCGATACCCGCGGCTTCGCGCGTCGGCTCGACACCCTGGCCGTCGTCACCCAGGTGCTGGCCGCTGTCGGCCTGGTCGCTTCGTTCGTCTTGCCGTATTCGTTGCTGATCCTGCCGGTGGCGGTCCTGACCGTGGTCGTCACCGCATTGATCATGGCACTCGGCACGCTCGGGCTCGTCAAAGGCTACAGGCCGGCCCGGTATTTCATGATCGCCTGGGGCATGCTGCTGGTCGGCGTGCTTGCCTACATGCTGAAGGTATTCGGCGTGCTGCCGCACAACCTGCTCACCCAGAACGGATTCCAGGCCGGGTCGCTGGTCGAGATGGTGCTGCTGTCGCTCGCCCTGGCCAGCCGCGTGCGTGAACTGCAGCGGCAGAGTCGCACCGACACGCTGACCCGGGTGCCGAACCGGCGGTCCTTCGACGAAGTGGCCGGTGCCGAATTCGATCGCGCAAAGCGCGGCAACGGCGCGATGGCGCTGCTGGTCATCGATATCGACCACTTCAAGCAGTTCAACGACCGCCACGGGCACGCCCGCGGCGACGAAGTGCTGAGGCTGGTCGCAGACAAGCTTTGCATCGGCGTGCGCCGCGGCGACAGCGTCTGTCGCTACGGTGGCGAGGAATTCGCCGTGGTCCTGCCGGGAACCACGAGCAAGGACGCCGCGGTGGTCGCCGAATCGCTGCGCAGCATGATCGAGTCCACCCTGCCGGTCGAGGCGCCGGTGACGATCAGCGTCGGTGTCGCCAGCACGCGCGACCGCGAATTCGCCAGCCTCGACGAACTGTTCAAGGCCGCCGACCGCGCGCTGTACCGGGCCAAGGATCTCGGCCGCAATCGGGTGGTCTGCTCCGACGGATAGGGCAGGCGCCGACCGCCGCCATCGGTTCGCCTGCAAACGATGTCCGCTATGGTTTGGTCGATCTCAGGACAGCGGTTTGGCCGGCACCACGTTCTGCCCGATCGCGTCCATGATCGGCTTGATCAGGTCCATCGGCAGCGGGAACACGATGGTCGAGGACTTGCCGTTGTTGGACATGTCGACGAGGGTTTGCAGGTAGCGCAATTGCAGGGCCTGCGGCTGCTGCGACAGCATCGCCGCGGCATCGCGCAGTTTCTCGGAGGCCTGCAATTCACCTTCGGCGTGGATTACCTTGGCGCGCCGTTCGCGTTCGGCCTCGGCCTGGCGGGCGATGGCGCGGATCATCGAATCATTGAGGTCGACGTCCTTGATTTCGACGTTGGTGATCTTGATGCCCCACGGATCGGTGGCTTCGTCGAGGGTCTGCTGCAGGCTCTGGTTGAGCGAGTCACGCTTGGACAGGATTTCATCGAGCTCATGCTGGCCGAGCACCGAACGCAGCCGTGTCTGCGCCAGCTGGCTGGTCGCCTGGTAGTAGTCGGCCACCTGCAGCATGGACTTGTCCGGCTCGAGCACGCGGAAATAGACCACCGCGTTGACCCGCACCGAGACGTTGTCGCGCGAAATCACATCCTGTGGAGGCACGTCCATCACGGTTACGCGCAGGTCGACGCGCAGCATGCGCTGGATGACCGGAATCAGGATCACCAGGCCCGGCCCCTTGGTGCCGGTGTAACGGCCGAGGGTGAGGACGACGCCACGCTGGTATTCCGGCAGCACCTTGATCGAAGCGAACAGCAGGGCCAGTGCGAGTGGCACCAGTATTCCGACGAAACCAAACATGGCAAGTCTCCTTGTATTCGTGGTTATTCAGGCTTGACCCGGAGGACGATGCCCTCGCGGTCGAGGACGCGCACGCGCGCACCTGCAGGCATGTCGACATCGCTGCGCACGCGCCAGCGCTCGCCAAGCACCTTGGCCCAGCCCTCGCCGCCGGCGGCCAGCGCATCGAGCAACTCGCCACTGGCCTCGCGCAACAACGCATCGCCACTGAAGCGCGGCGCCCTGCGCGAGCGCATCACCAGGGCCAGGGTCAGCGCCAGCAGCCCGACGGCGCCGGTGGCGATGCCCGCGATCACGCCCATGTTGACCTCGTAACCCGGCACGTCGGTGTCGAACAGCAGCACGGAGCCGAATACGAAGGCGATCAGGCCGCCAATGCCGAAGATGCCGATGCTCGGCGAGAGCGCCTCGGCGACCAGCAGGCCGATACCCAGCGCCATCAGGGCGAGTCCCGCGTAGTTCACCGGCAGCAACTGCAACGCATACAGGCCGATCAGCAGGCAGATGCCGCCGACGACGCCCGGTACGAAGGCACCGGGATTCCAGGCTTCGAGGAATATGCCGTAGATACCGGCAAGCAGCAGCAGGTAGGCGAATGTGGGATTGGTGATGATGCCGAGGAAGCGCGAGCGCCAGTTCGGCGCATAGGTGCGGATCGACGCATCGGCGAGATGCAGGGTCCGCTGCTCGCCATTGATCGTGATCTGGCGCCCATTGGCTTGCGCGAGCAGTGCGGGCACGTCGGCGGCGATGATTTCGATGACGTGCTGCTCGAGCGCCTCGCGGTCGGTCAGGGTTGCCGCCTCGCGCACGGCAGCTTCGGCCCATTCGACGTTGCGACCGCGCAACTGGGCCAGCGTGCGGATATAGGCGATCGAATCATTGAGGGCTTTCCGTTCTCCCGCATTGCCTTTCGCGGCTTCGGTGTCGTCGGGTTTGGCTTCGGATCCGGGCGCGTCCTTTTTCTCCGGCAGGCTGGAGGGTGATTCGGCCGGCGTCGGCATCGGCCCGCCAAGCGAAACCGGCGTCGCCGCACCGAGGTGGGTCGCCGGCGCCATTGCCGCGACGTGGCTTGCATAGAGGATGTAGGTGCCGGCCGAGGCGGCGCGCGCACCTTCGGGACCGACGTAGCCGAGCACCGGTATCTTCGAGGACAGGATGCGCGTGATGATCTGGCGCATCGAATCGGCCAGGCCGCCGGGGGTATCCAGGCGCAGCACGATGGCGACGGCGCCGTCGGCTTCGGCGTGTCCAGCCGCCTGTTCGAAATATTCCGCCGTGGCCGGGCCGATCGGCCCGACCAGGTCGATCTGCGCGACCATTCCTGCCGCCGCCGATGGGGCCGCAGCGGAATTTGCGAATGCCGCGCTGGCACCGACGACCGATGCCGCGCAAAACGCGATTGCGCAAATTTTCCGTATCCACTGTTTCATGCGTCGCACCTCAGGCGTGGAGATTGCGAGTGGGTTCAAGGTATACGCCTTGCCCGCCCGCATTGATGTCGATGAACTCTCGATGTGCGGTGGAAACCGAAGACCGGCGCCGGGCGCCCGCCGTTTCATTTCGCCAGCCGGTCGACCACCAGGTCGATCAATGCACGAAGCCGGGCGAGGCGACGCAGGTCGCGGTGCCAGGCAATCCAGGTATCGCGGCCCGGCGGTTCCGCGCCGAGATCGACGCGTTCCAGTTCGGCGATGCGATCACCAAGGAGGACGGGCAACACGGCAATGCCGATGCCTTGGACACACATGCTCGCCTGGACATCGCGGCTGTTGCTGCGGAACACGATGCGCGCCCCCGGCAGCATGGACGGCAGCCAGCTGTCATCCGGGATTCCCGCAAACCCTGCGCCGAGGGCGATCAGGTTCGTGCCTGCTCCGTCGCCGGCGACCGGCTTGCCGGCACCCCTGCGCGCGTAGACGGCGTAGCGCACGTGCATGAGCTTGCGCGAGATCACGTCCTGCTCGTCGAACGGGCGGATGCGGAAGGCCAGGTCGGCCTCGCGGCGCGACAGGCTGAGGAAGCGCGCTTCGGTCAGCAACTCGACCGCAACATGGGGATGCTTCGACGCGAACTCGGCCAATAGCGGCGTCAGCACATGTTGTCCGAACCAGTCCGATGACGTGATCCTCAGGCTGCCCTGCAGGTGTTGCGCGGCGCCGGCAAGCTTTCGCTCCACCGCAAGCGCTTCATCCTCGATCCGTTCGGCGTGCTCGATGACCACGCCGCCTTCGTCGGTGAGTACGAATCCGTCCGCGGTTCTCTGGAACAGGCTGTGACCTACCGATTCTTCCAGTGTGCGCAGGCGTCGACCCATGGTGGGCTGTGACAGCCCGAGCGTGCGCGCCGCGGCGCTCAGCGAACCCGCGCGGGCAATGGCCAGGAATACCTTGAGGTCACTCCATTCCATGGTCGTCGTCGCCTTGGTCGGATCATTCAATTATGCATGAGTATTATCAGGTTTCGTCTATGTCCATGCGTATGCGAATGATCTAGTTTGGGCCGTCACTGAAGAATCCGCCGAACAAGCATCTGCGGCCCCCGAATTACGACTACTGCAAGGGAGTTTCGCCTTGAATCCATGGCAAGTGGCAGGACGGGTCCTGCTGAAGCTGTTCCTCGCTTCCATCGCGATACTGGCATCGGTCCAGCTGTTCCGGTTGTTGCTGCTGCCGGCTATCGTGGCCGTGTTTGGCCCGGGCGAACTGCTCACGGCGGCCTTTCGCCGGAGCGGCATTTTCTCGTTCGTGCTGCTCGGTTACTGGAGCTACGTCCACTTTTACGAAAAGCGCGCAGCCACGGAGCTTCGGCTTTCAGGCGCAGGCATCCTGCTCGGCGCCGTGGCCGGGTGCCTGATGATCTCGATCACACTGGCCGCGCTGTTCGCGACCGGAAACTACGTGATGACTGCCTGGCGCGGGCCGCAGTTCGCCCTGCTGGGCGTAGCCTGCGTCATCGCCATTGCAGCGATGATCGAGGAGATCTTTTTTCGCGGCGTGCTGTTTCGCCTGCTCGAGGAGGCCTGGGGCACGACGATCGCACTCTGGCTGCAGGCCTTCGTATTCGCGATCCTGCATCTGGCCAACGCGGACGCCAGCGTGTCGGAGTCGATAACGACGGTGATCTCCGTGACCCTGATCGGTGCGCTGTGGACCCTGATGTTCGTGGCCACGCGAAATCTGTGGACAGTGGCAGCGCACCACGCGGCATGGAACTTCACCATCCTGCTTACCGGCGTGCCACTTTCGGGCCTGCTCGACTGGAGCGCACTGGCGCCCATGGAATCGCACTACAACGGGCCGCAGTGGTTGACCGGTGGCGTATTCGGTCCGGAAGATTCCGTCATCACCCTTTTCGTGGTTGTCGCTGGTCTCGTCATCCTCGTGCATTGGTCCAGGAGCCGTAACCGGTATCGTATGTTTCCGGCACCCGCCTGATCGGAGTCCCCATGTCAAAAGTTGCCTCGCCAGCGAAACTTGCATCGGCGCTCACGGAGCAGTGGTCCCCGCGCGTCATCGCCGAGCTCGATGATGCCTACGTCAAGGTCGCCCGGATCGAGGGCGTGTTCGGATGGCACGCCCACGAAAACGAAGACGAGCTGTTCTTCGTGCTGCGCGGAAACCTGCACATCGACATGGAAGACGGCGCGGTCGACCTGGCCGAGGGCGACCTCTTCGTCGTGCCGAAGGGCGTGCGCCACAACCCGATCGCGCAGGTCGAGTGCCTGATCATGCTGATCGAGCGCAAGTCGACCCTGCACACCGGCGACGTGGTCAACGAAAGGACACGTTCGCTCGACGAGCAGCTTCGCCCGATCTAGAGGCCAGGCATCGCGGGTGCCGCAATCGACTTCAGGCGTGCTTGGCCTTGAGCTTCGCGACCATCGCGCCGAGCACGGTCTGCGATTCTTCGGAAAACCAGCGTTCGGCGAATTCGTCGTTGCTCGGGGTGGAGGCATTGCGGTCGAAATGCGCGTGCAGGTCGGCGCGGGCGAGGCGGCGCGTCTCGCTCATCGCCTCGGGCGGCAGTTTGAGCAGGTCCTGCAGCCAGCCGATGGCGCGGCCGACGACGAGCTCGGTGTCGATCAGTTCATCGACCAGGCCGACGCTGTGGGCATCCTCGGCTTCGATCATCGCGCCGGCCACCATCAGCCGTTCGGCGCGGTGCGAACCGAGCAGGCGACGCATCGCCGCCTGGATGATCTCGGGCACGACGAGGCCCACCTGGACTTCGTTGAGGCCGATGCGGAACGGGCCGCGCGCCATGATGCGGTAGTCGCAGAACAGGGTCAGCACGGCGCCGCCGGCCGGACTGTGCCCGGTGATCGCAGCCGCGATCGGCACCGGCGAGCGCGCCAGCGCCTCGCACAGGCCGACGAAGTTTTCCCATACCGAGCGCATGCTGTCGCGATCGAGTTGCAGCAGGGAAGGAACGTCGAGGCCGGCCGAGAACATGCCCGAGCGCCCCGACAGCACGATGCCGCGCGCACCCTGGCCGGGCGCGGCCAGCACGGCCTCGCGCAGCGTGCGGATCAATTCGGCATTGAGCGCGTTGACCGGAGGCCGGGCCAGGCGCAGCTCGTGGATGGAATCGTGCTGGAGGATTTCGAGTACGGTCATTGTGGAGCCCGGGAATGGGGAATAGGGAATGGGGAATAGTGAGGAACCAGTATAGGGCAGGGTGGACGGGGCCACGTTTTTCGTGAAAAGCGTCTGCGGCATTTGGTGTCATTGGAAACCGCCGGGCAGGGACTATGATGGGGGATCCCTTGTGGAGAAGCCCATGAAGACCCTGCAACGCCTGATCGCTACTGCCATTTTGCTCGTGCTGGCCCCTTTCGCCTTCGCGGCGGGCCAGCTCGGCGTTTCGAACGCCTGGATTCCACAGGCGCCGCCCGGTAGCGACATGCTGGCCGGTTATCTGACCCTGAAGAACTCCGGCGACGCGACCATCAGCATCCTGGCCGCGCAAAGCGATCGCTTCCGCACGGTGACCGTGCACCAGACCGTCATCGAGAACGGGGTATCGCGCATGCGCGAACTCAATCGCCTCGAGATCGCGCCTGGCAAGGAGCTCAAGTTCGCCCCGGGCGGCCTGCACCTGATGCTGATGCAGCCACGCAAGGAGGTGATGCCCGGCGACCGCATCGAGATCACCTTCATGCTTTCCGATGGCCAGCGCGTACCGGCGATCTTCGACGTGCAGGCGGCTGACGGCGAGGCGACGGAAGGGCAACCGCACCACCACTGAAAGCGCATGGCGGAGCGAGCCATCGGCATACGGATGGCTCGCCGCATTGCCTTTTGTTGCGTTGCACCGAAGAATGGGCGACCGACGCTCCCCTGGCCCTTCCTGCGCGCTGAACCGTGAATACGCCCACTCCACCGTTGCCGCACGACGCTCCCTGGGTCGTCATCAAGTTTGGCGGGACCAGTGTCTCCACGCGTGCGCGCTGGGACAACATCGCCAGCATCGCCGCGACCCATCGCGAGGCGGGCAAGCGCGTGCTGATCGTGGTTTCGGCGCTGTCCGGGATCACCGATCTGCTCAAGGGTGTTGGCGAAAGTTTCGCCGATGGCGGGCGCTGCGCACAGTTGCGCGAAACGATCGTCGCCCGCCATCACACGCTGTTCGGCGAACTCGGCTTGCCCAGGCGCAATGGCATCGACGCCTGGCTGGCGCGGCTGGACCAGCTGCTAGGTGATCAGCGCCGCGTGACCGGCGAGCTGCCATGGCAGGCCGAGGTGCTCGCTCTTGGCGAATTGTGCTCGAGCACGCTGGGCGCGCTCTACCTCAACAGCCTGGGCCTGACCACGCACTGGCTCGACTCGCGCGACTACTTCCGCGCCGAGGCCTTGCCCAACCAGGGCGACTGGGGCCGCTGGCTGTCGGCTTCGGTGCGCGTCCGCCATGAGCCGGCGACCGCCGCGGCGCTGGCGGAACGCGGCGACGTCTTCATCGCCCAGGGCTTCATCGCGCGCAGCGGTGACGGCGCCACCGCCGTGCTCGGTCGCGGCGGATCGGATACCTCGGCGGCCTATTTCGGTGCCCTGCTCAAGGCCGAAGCGGTCGAAATCTGGACCGACGTGCCGGGCATGTTCAGTGCGAATCCGCGCCAGGTGCCCGATGCGCGGCTGCTGTCCAGGCTCGACTATGCCGAAGCGCAGGAGATCGCGACCACCGGTGCCAAGGTCCTGCATCCGCGCTGCATCCACCCGGTGCGCGACGAGCGCGTCCCGATCCGCATCAAGGACACCAACCGCCCGGACCTGCCCGGCACCGAGATCGTCTGGAGCACGCAGGCCGGCGCGCCGAGCGTCAAGGCGATCAGTTCGCGCAAGGGCATCACCCTGGTCTCGATGGAATCGATCAGCATGTGGCAGCAGGTCGGCTTCCTCGCAGACGTGTTCGAGGCGTTCAGGCGGCACGGACTGTCGGTCGACCTGATCGGTTCGGCCGAAACCAACGTCACGGTGTCGCTCGAGCCGTCCGACAACCTGCTCAATTCCGACGTGCTGGCGCGCCTGTGCGCGGATCTCGAGGCATTCTGCCGGGTCAAGGTCATCGCACCCTGCGCGGCAATTACCCTGGTCGGACGCGGCATGCGCGCGATGCTGCACAAGCTCTCCGCCGTGCTCGCCGAGTTCGGCGCGCTCGACGTGCACCTGATCTCGCAGTCGTCCAACAACCTCAACCTGACCTTTGTCATCGACGAGGCCCTGGTCGATTCGCTGATTCCGCGCCTGCATGCGCTGCTGATCCGCGCCGAAGTCATGCGCGTCGGCGACGCGACCGTGTTCGGTCCGAGCTGGCGCGAGCTGGCGCAGGGTCCCGCTGCGACGCGCAAGGGCGCCTGGTGGCGCAACGAGCGCCCGCGCCTGCTCGACATCGCCGCCGAGGGCACGCCGCGCTACGTCTACAGTCTCGATCAGGTGCGTGCGCAGGCGCGCGGCCTGGCCGCGCTCGGCATGGTCGATCGCTGGCACTATGCATTGAAGGCCAATCCGCATCCACAGATCCTGCGTACCTTGCAGGGCGAGGGCTTCGCCTTCGAATGCGTGTCGTGGAACGAAGTCGAGGCAGTCCGCGCCGCGCTTCCCGGGCTTGCCGCCGGGCGCATCCTGTTCACGCCGAACTTCGCCCCGCGCGAGGAATACCGGGCGGCGCTCGCGGCCGGCGTGCGCGTGACCCTGGACGCGCTGCATCCGATCGCCGAGTGGGGCGCGGATTTCGCTGGTAGCGAAATCTTCCTGCGCGTCGACCTCGGTGCCGGGCGCGGCCATCACGACAAGGTCAAGACCGGTGGCGCGCAATCGAAATTCGGCGTGTCGCTCGACGAAATCGAGGCATTCCGCGCGCATGCGCGCCGCCACGGCGCGCGCATCGTCGGCCTGCATGCGCATCTCGGCTCGGGCATCCTCGACGCGCAGCACTGGCGCAGCGTCTACGCGCAACTGGCCAGCCTGGCCGAGCAGTTCAACCGCATCGAGGTGCTCGATCTCGGTGGCGGCCTCGGCGTGCCCTCGCGTCCGGAAGACCTGCCGCTCGACCTCGATGCGCTCGGCGCCGCGCTGGCCGAAGTCAAGCAGGCCTACCCGCAGTTCCAGCTGTGGATGGAACCGGGCCGCTACCTGGTGGCCGAGGCCGGCGTGCTGCTGGCGCGCGTGACCCAGACCAAGCGCAAGGGCGAAGTGCACTATGTCGGCATCGACGCCGGCATGAATTCCTTGATCCGCCCGGCCCTGTACGAAGCCTGGCACGAGATCGTCAATCTTTCGCGCATCGATGCGCCGGCCGATGACCTCGTGCAGATCGTCGGCCCGATCTGCGAGACCGGCGACGTGCTCGGCAACAACCGGCGCCTGCCGGGCTGCCGCGAAGGCGATGTGATCCTGATCGCCGAGGCAGGCGCGTATGGTGCGGTCATGGCATCGCGCTACAACCTGCGCGATCCCGCGCCCGAGGTGTGCCTGTGATGCGCGCCCGCGTCGTCCTGCATCTCGCTGCGCTGCTGCTGCCGGTGCTGCCGCTGGCGGGCTGGATGCTGGTGGTGGATCGCTCCCTGGACTGGAACAGCTTTGCCGCCATGCTTTTTTTCGCCGGGCCGGCCGTTCTTGCGGCCCAACTCGCCGCCGGGTTGCGCTGGAAGGCGCTGCAGGCGAGGGCGATGGCCAAGGGTCCGGCCTGGTTGACCGGACTGGGCATGGCCGTCTTGACCCACCTGCTGTTCGGCATACTGCTCGTGTTGGCCTTGCTCGTGGTTTCCGGCGCCGATGAATGGACGTCGATGGAGAACTGGTGGCAATTGCCCGCGCAGGCCCTGTTTTTCGCATTTGTATCGCTGTCGTTGACGGGCGTGCTGACGCTGCCGGCAACGGCGTGGATTGCCCACAAGGTCGCCCGCCTACATCAACAGGAGCCGGCCAGTGAGCCTGCCTGATCCGCGCATCGCCGGGAGTTTCCGTTTCGTTCGCTGCGAATACGCGCAGGGCGAGGCGAGGCTGGTCTATGCGTTCGACGACGGTCCCGAGTTGATCGAGCGGATCGGATTTCCGCATGCCCCGGATTTGCCGGTGGAACGACAGCCTGCGTTCGATGCGGCGCTCAACCTGCTTCACCTGATCGCCGGCATCAGCTACTACAAGGCCGGTGTCCCCGCAGAAATCCGCGTGGAGAGCACCACGCTTGATGCGGCGACCGCGGCGTTCCTCGATGCCCTGTACCTGCATGGACTCGGCGAATTCGCCTACACCAACAAGCTTGATCTGCGCGGGAAGATCCGATTTCCCTCTCACGCTCGTCATCCCGGCGAAAGCCGGGATGACGTTGAGGGACGCGTAGCTGTTTCTGCTGATCGGGGACTCGTCATCGGCCTGCCGCGCAGCACCCTGGTGCCGATCGGCGGCGGCAAGGATTCGCTGGTCAGTGTCGAGATCCTCAAGGCTACCGGCGAGAATGCGACGGCCGTGTGGATCGGCAACTCGGCGCTGATCGAATCCTGCGCGCAACGCACCGGCCTGCCGATGCTCAACATCTCGCGCGCGATCTCGCCGGTATTGTTCGACTACAACCGCGCCGGCGCGCTGAACGGGCATATCCCGGTGACCGCGATCAATTCGGCGATCCTGGTCGTGGCCGTCATTCTTTACGGTCACGACGCAATCGCGTTTTCCAACGAACGATCGGCATCGAGCGCGACGCTCGAATACGACGGCGTGCCGATCAACCACCAGTGGAGCAAGGGCTGGGCCTTCGAACGGGGTTTCCGCGAACTGATCCATTCCCGGGTCGCCGCCGATCTCGACTATTATTCGCTGCTGCGGCCGCTCTCGGAACTGGCGGTCGCCGCGCGCTTCGCGAAGAACAACCGCTACGACGACGTCTTCTCGAGCTGCAACCGCAACTTCCGCATCCTCGGACCGAAACCGTCCGACCGCTGGTGCGGGCAGTGCCCGAAATGCCACTTCGTGTTCCTCGCGCTGGCGCCGTTCATGCCGAAGCCGCGCCTGCTCGGCATCTTCGGGCGCAACCTGCTCGATGACCCGGCGCAGATCCCGGGATTCGACGCGCTGATCGAATACCAGGACCACAAACCGTTCGAGTGCGTCGGCGAGGGCCGTGAATCGCGAGCCGCGATGGCCGCGCTGGCTGCGCGCGCCGAGTGGCGCGAGGACGCCATCGTGGAACGCTTTGCCCATGAGATCCTGCCCCTGCTCGACCCTGCCGGACCGGCCATCGGTCCCCTTCTGGCGCTGGAAGGCGAACACCATGTTCCCGCCCGCCTGCTGGCCGAAGTCGGTCGGCGCTGAGCCATGCGCATCGCCGACCTCGAAAACCTGCGCGTGGCGATCTGGGGCCTCGGCCGCGAAGGCCACGCCGCGCACACGGCCCTGCGCCAGCGCCTGCCGGAACTCAGGCTGACCCTGTTCTGCAATGATGCCGAAGCGCATTTCAGGGCCGTGGAAAATCCGCTCGATTGCTACGTCACGCGTGCGCCGAACGCCGCCGACCTGTCGGCCTTCGATATCGTGATCAAGTCGCCCGGCATCAGCGCCTATCGCCCCGAACTGCTCGACGCGCAGCGCAACGGCACGCGCTTCACCTCGGCCACGGCCCTCTGGTTCGCCGAAAACCCCGATGCGCGCGTGATCGCGGTGACCGGAACCAAGGGCAAGAGCACGACCAGCGCCCTGATCGCGCACCTGCTGCGCGGGCTTGGCCGGCGCACGGCGCTGGCAGGAAACATCGGTCTTCCGCTGCTCGAACTGCTCGATCCGCCGCTGGCGCCGGACTGGTGGGTGGTCGAGCTGTCGAGTTTCCAGACCCGCCAGGCCAGCGACGTTCGCCTCGCCGTGATCACCAACATCGAGGAAGAACACCTGGACTGGCACGGCAGCCGCGAGCGCTATGTCGGCGACAAGCTGGCCCTGGCCGACAGCGCGCGCCTGCTGCTGGTCAACGACCTGCAGGCCGAGTTGCTACAACTGACGTCACAGCATGCGCAGCGCTTGCGCTACGGCCACGCGCCGGGCTGGCATGTCGCCGAGGGCGCGATCCGGCGTGGCGATCGCGCCGTGCTCGAGCTGGCCCGGCTGCCGCTGCCGGGCCTGCACAACGCGATGAATGCCTGCGCCGCGCTGGCCGCGGTCGAAGCGGTCGGCGAGGATGCCCTGGCCGCGGCGGATGCCCTGGCCACGTTCCGCGCCCTGCCGCCCCGCTTGCAGACGCTCGGCAAACGCGATGCGGTGGGCTGGATCGACGACAGCATCGCGACCACGCCGCAAGCCACGATCGAGGCCCTGCGCAGCCTCGATGGACGCAAGGTCAGCGTGATCGTCGGCGGCTTCGATCGCGGGCTTGACTGGCAGCCCTTCGCCGAATACGTGCATGCGCATCCACCGCACGCGGTCATCGTCAATGGTGCCAACGGCCGCCGCATCGCCGCGCGCCTGCATGCGCAACAGGGCGAGTACCGCCTGCATTCGGTGGCCAACCTCGCCGAAGCGGTGGCCATTGCCCGCGACGAGACGCCGGCCGGTGGCGTCGTCCTGCTCTCGCCCGGCGCGCCGAGTTTCGACCAGTTCCACGATTACGCCGAACGCGGGCGCAGCTTCGCCGAACTGGCCGGCTTCGATGCCGAAGCGATCGGCCAGATCGACGGCCTCGGCATCGCCTGAAGGGCGGGGAACGGGTCATTCGTTCGCCGGCGGTCTATCATCGGTAGCCCGCCCCTGATGGAGAGTCCGATGCGTATCCTGTCCGTTCTCGCAATCCTGTTGCTGCAGGTTCCCGGCGTGCACGCCGCGATGGTGGTCAAGCCCGTCAGCTACAGCGCCGGCGACACCGTGATGGCCGGGCATCTCGTCTATGACGACAGTTCCACGGCGCTGCGGCCAGGCCTGGTCATGGTGCCGAACTGGATGGGAGAAAACGAATCCGCGGTGGAAAAGGCAAAGCGGGTTGCCGCCACCGGCTACGTCATCCTCGTTGCCGACATGTACGGCGAAGGCGTGCGGCCCGCCAATGCCGACGAAGCGCGCGCCCAGGTCGGCAAGCTCTACGGCGACCTCGACACGCTGCGCGCGCGCATCAACGAAGCCGTGGCGACGCTGCGGGCCCAGGTCGGCAAGCTGCCGCTCAAGCCCGGCAAGGTCGGGGCGTTCGGTTTCTGTTTCGGCGGCTCGACCGTCCTCGAACTGGCGCGCAGCGGCACCGACGTGGCCGGCGTGGTCAGCCTGCACGGCGGCCTTTCGACCTCGAAGCCGGCGGCGCCCGGATCCATCAAGGCACCGGTCCTCGTCCTCAACGGTGCCGACGATCGCAGCAATTCGTGGGAAGACATCGGCAAGTTCAACGCCGAGATGAACGCCGCCGGCGCGGACTGGCAGTTCGTCAATTTCAGCGGCGCCGTGCACTGTTTCGCCGAAGCCGACGCCAACCGCCCGCCCGGCTGCGTCTACAACGAGCGCGCGGCGAAACGCGCCTACCGCATGATGGAGGACTTCTTCGCGGACGCATTCGCGGACCGCTGAAGCCCGTTCCTGCCGATGCCGGTCCGGCAGCGGCGACGAAAGAGGTGCGCGCAACCAGCAGTCCTTCTTGGGCAGGAGGCTGGTTGCGCGCGATTCGCCTTGGGGAGGCGAATGAAGCGGCCGGCACCGCGGTGCCGGCTCCGATGTATCAGCGGAACCTGTATTCCAGGCTTACGTAGTAGGACCGACCACGTGGATCGGTATAGGTCGGGTCGTAGCTGGCCAGGAAGTAGTAGGACTGGTTCGAGAACGGCGGCACGCGGTTGAACAGGTTGAGCACGCCGGCGCGGATGCGGAACTTCTCGGTCGCCGTCCAGCTCGTGCTGAGGTCCCACAGCGAATACGGCTTGACGTCGTGCTCGGGCAACAGCGAGTCGGTGACCGGGTCGTAGGTATTGTTCTGGTCGCGGTAGCCGGACGAATAGGTGTTGGCCAGGGTCACGCCGAACGGGCCCTTGTCCCAGCTGAAGGCGATGCGGTGCCGCCAGCGCTGGATGACCTGGTCGTTGAGGAACACGCCGAGGTTGTTGCGATACGGTTCGAGCGGCCCGAACTGGCGCTTGTACTCGAGGACATAGGTGCTGGTCGCGGTGAAGCCGAATCGGCCATAGTCGCCTTCCTCGCCACGCAGGGTCGTGCTGAGGTCGATGCCCGAGGTCTTCAGGCGACCCTGGTTTTCCTTCTGCAGGAGGATGTTGGTGATGAAGCCATCCTCGTCGCGCTCGATGTAGGTGCCGTTGTAGCGGTCGGGGTTCTCGACGATGATCTGTTCGCCGAGCGTGCTGATCACGTCCCTCTTGAGGATGTTCCAGTAGTCGACGCCGACGTTCCAAGCCTGGCTCGGTTCATAGACCACGCCGAGCGAGAACTGGCGAGACTTCTCCGGCTTCAGGTCCGGGTTGCTGCGCCGCTCGACCGGCCACTGGTCGGTGCAGAAGTCGATGCTGCCCTCGACGTCGACGCATTGAGGATCGGTGAGGAAGCTCGAGGTCGTTCCGAAGGTGGTCGGCCGGCTCAGGTCGCTGATCGACGGTGCGCGGAAGCCGGTGCCGGCGGATCCGCGCACGAGCAGGTCTTCGCGCGGCTGCCAGCGCAGGCCGATCTTCGGATTGACCGAGGAACCGACGCCGCTGTAGCGGTCGTAGCGCAGCGCGGCCTGCATCTCGAAGGTCGAGGTGAACGGCGCATTGAGCTCGACATAGGCGGAGGCGATGTTGCGTCCGTCGCGGGTGGCGACGAGGTCGGTGGAGGATCCGACGCCGGCGCCATTGTCGCGATCGCCGGCGATGTTGTTGCTGACCAGCAGGTCCGAGGGCGTGAAGTCCTGGGTCTCGCGGCGGAACTCGCCGCCGACGGCGATGCCGAGGTCGCCACCGCCGAGGCTGGCGAGGGAGCGGGTCAGGCTGAAGTCGACGCCCTCGGTGATGCCCTTCGATTTGCGTGCCTCGTCATTGACCGTGATCGAGTCGAGCAGGGCCAGGCCCTCGGCCGAGGAGGGACCGAACGGATTGATGATGCCGTCGCGCACGGCGGCGTCGAACTGGTCGAACAGCACATAGCCGTCGACGTACTTGTCGATCGCGTCGTTCTGGCTGCGTGAAAGCGCCACTTCGTAGTCCCAGTTGCCGAGCATGCCGTTGGCGCCGAAGACCAGGCGCTGGCCGGTACTGGTGACTTCGTTGGTGCGATTGCCGGCTTCGGTCATGCGGTAGCGGATGCCGCTGAACGTCGATGGCAGTCCCTCGGCGCCGAGGACGCTGCGGTAGGGCTCGGGCAGGATCGAGACCGGCAGGTTGCGGATGCGTTGCGGATTCGGGCTCAGGCGATAGGTGCTCTTGGCCTGGGCGTAGCTGACCTCGGCGAACAGGCGATGCTCGTCGTTGATCTTGAAGATGGCGCGGCCGAGGAAGGACACGCGATCGGAGTCGGGGTAGAGCTCGGTGTCCTCCATGTAGTCGTAGCTGCAGGCGGTCGGACCGCCAGGGCCTTCCGGCGCATATACGGTCGCCGGCGGATTGCAGTCGGGGGAGCTCGGATTGATGCGGTTGCGGGTCGATCCGGCGGGCAGCAGGCCGGCCGCGATCAATGCGTTGCGCTGGTCCGAATTGATGTCGATGTTGGCCGGATAGGTGTTGCTCGACATCAGAGCCGGCAGGCGCGCGGCCAGCGGCCGGGCGCGGATGAACTCGCGCTGGCTGGAGCGCAGCGCGCCGAGGTGCTGCACGTCGAGCACGCCGAACACGTTGTAGTGGTCATTTTCGAGGCTACCGGTGCCGGCGCTGATCGAGAAGGTCTGCTTGTCGGCACCGCCTTCGTCGGTGTCGGCCGCCGAAACGGAAAGATCGACACCCTGGTAGTCGCTGCGTGTGATGAAGTTGATGACGCCGCCGATGGCATCGGTTCCGTAGATCGCCGAGGCGCCGTCCTTGAGCACTTCGACGCGCTGGATGGCGGCCGCCGGAATGTTGTTTAGATCGACGCCGGCGTTGTCGCCGGGCGAGGCGAAGTTGGCCAGGCGCCGGCCATTGAGCAGGATCAGCGTGCTCGAGACGCCGATGCCGCGCAGATTGGCGCCATTGAAGCCGCGCTGGCCCGAAGTGCCGTCGGTGATGCTGGCGCCGTCGGTCAGCGGCGCGGTGTTCGCGCTCAGCGTGCGCACCAGTTCGGCCGCGGTGGTGACGCCGCGCTTGGCAATCTCCTCGCGCGTGATGACCTCGACCGGAAGGGCGGTTTCGCCATCGACGCGCTTGATGCGCGAGCCGGTGACGACGATCTTGTCCATTGACGTGACGGCCTTCTCGCCGGGTTCCTCCTGGGCCATGACAGGCAGTGTGGCCAGCGCTGCGGCGATGCAGGCGCCGAGCACGCTGGCCGTGCGAAGTAGCTGCAGGCGATGTGCGGCGCGCGGTTGTCCAGATTTCATTCGACTCCCCCCGAAAGATGATGTGTGGCATTGGCTCGGCAGCGCACGCGTGGAGCGCGATGCCCGTGCCGGTGACCGGCGCCCGGACTCTACGTGCCGTGCGCCACGCCGGGGGTCCTCATGGGTCCCGGGGGTCGCCTCGGCACAAGTTGCTGTCGCATTCCTGAAAACGGGCGGCTGCGCGAGCCTTGCAGCAATGCGACATGGACTTGCCGGATTGGCGCCGCGTCGACAGCGCGGGCGTCCGCCTCGCGCCCGGCAGTGGCATGCTCGACGCCCGTGACGCTTGCAGGGCTGCCCAAGACGATGAACCGCGCGCTCCTCCATCTCGCCTTCTGCCTGCTTGCCATGTTGCCGGCCTGTGCCTGCGCAACCGGGTCCGAGCCTGCCGCGGGCCGCGGCTACGTGGTTCCGATCGGGGGTGCGCTGGACTACGACAACACCGCCGTCTGGTCACGCCTGGTCGCGCTGGCCGGTGGCAAGTCGGCGCGTTTCGCGGTACTGGCGACGGCTTCCGAAGATCCCGTGGCGGCCGCGGCGCGGACCATCTCCGCATTGCGCAAGCAGGGCGCACAGGCCGAACTCATCGCCGTGGCGCCGCTGCTCGAGGGCAGCGACAGTGCGCGCGAGGCGCGCAATCCGGTGTGGGCGGACAAGGTCGGCGCGGCCACGGCCGTCTACTTCACCGGCGGTGCCCAGGAGCGCATCGTCGATACCCTGCTGCCGGATGGCAAGCCGACCCCGCTGCTCGATGCCATCCGCGAGCTTTATCGCCGCGGCGGAGTCGTCGCCGGCACCTCGGCCGGCGCGGCGGTGATGAGTGAGGTCATGTTTCGCGATGCACAGGATGTCCTCAAGGTGCTGCAGGGATCGATGCGTGTCGGCCACGAGATCGATCGCGGCCTCGGCTTCCTCGATGCAGATGTTCTGGTTGACCAGCACTTCCTGCGGCGCGGGCGCATCGGACGGCTGCTGCCACTGATGCAGGCACGCCGGATCCGGTTCGGGCTCGGCGTCGACGAAAACACCGCGGCGATCGTGCACGACGGCTCGGTCGAGGTGGTCGGTGCCAGCAGCGTCCTCGTCGTCGACCTTGCCAGCGCCGCCAGCGACGAGACCGCCGGCGCCTTCAACATCGAGGGGGCGATGCTGAACCTTCTCGGCAACGGCGACCGCATGAACCTGCGCAGCGGGAAAGTCACGCCATCCGCGGCCAGGCGCGCGGGCACCCGCATCGACCCGAATGGACCCGGCTACAAGCCGTATCATGCGGCCGTGATGTTCTATCCCGACTTTCTCGGTGACCGCACCCTGGCCACGGCCATGGGACGCCTGCTCGACAGTCCGCAGCACGAGCTGCGCGGGCTTGCATTCGCTCCGGCGAAAAACGCCGGGGATGGCGCCGATACCCCCGGTTTCGAGTTCCGCCTGGCCAAGACCGGTCGCACCCTGGGCTGGCTGGGCACCGCCGGCGGCGCCGAGGACTACACGGTCACCGGCATGCGCCTGGACGTCGAGCCGGTTCGCATGACCGCGCCGCTGTACCGGCCGTGGCGACCGTCCACGCCATGATCAGCCGCGGCTCGCGCCTGGCCGGTTTGCGCAGGACGCTGCTTTGCCTGCTTGCGTGCCTGCCCGGGCCAGCCATTCCGGCCCTTGCCCGGGCGGCGCTTCCGGATCCCGTCCGGATCGGCGTGGAAGGAGCCTATCCGCCTTTCAGCGAGGTCGGTCCGGACGGCGAACTGAAGGGCTTCGACATCGACATCGCGCGCGCGCTGTGCACGCAGATGCGGCTGCGCTGCGTGCTCGTGCAGCAGAATTTCGACGGCATGATCCCCGCGCTCAATGCGAACAAGATCGATGCCGTGATCGCTTCGCTTTCGATCACCGAGGAGCGTCGCAAGTCGGTCGATTTCACCGACAAGTACTACAAGACACCCGGTCGCCTCGTCGCCCGCCGCGACGCATCCCTGCTGCCGACGCCGGACGGGCTGGCGGGCCGGCGCATCGGCGTGCAGCGGGCCAGCACCTATGACCGCTATGCCACCGATACCTTCAGGCGCAGCGAGATCGTCCGCTACGCCAGGCTGGACGATGTCTTCCTCGATCTTGCCGCCGGCCGCATCGATGCCGCGTTCGCCGATTCGGTGGCCAGCTACGTCGGTTTCCTGCGCCAGCCTGGAGGTGATGCCTATGCATTCGTCGGGCCGGACTTCCTCGAGCCGCGCTATTTCGGCAATGGCGCGGGCATCGCCGTGCGCAAGGGCGACGCGGCCCTGCGCGACGCACTGAACGCGGCGATCGCGGCGATCCGTGCGAATGGCAGCTATGCGGCGATCCAGTCGCGCTACGTCGATTTCGACCTCTACGTCGACAGTACCCCGGCAACGGCCGCTTCGACCGGGCCACTGCACGGCTACGCACGCAGCCTGCTGCAAGGGGCGCTGGTGACCCTGTCGCTGGCCCTGCTCTCGCTGCTGCTCGCGCTGGCACTTGCCCTGCTCGGAGCGAGCGCCAAACTGTCCCGTTCGGCCTGGCTGCGCGGCATGGCCCAGGCCTACACCACCGCGGTCCGCTCGGTGCCCGACCTGGTCCTGATGCTGCTCGTGTTCTTCGGTGGCCAGGCGCTGGTCAACGCCCTGGCCCTTCGTCTTGGCTTCGCGCGGGGGCCGGACATCGATCCTTTCGTCGCCGGCGTGCTGACGATCGGCTTCATCTATGGCGCCTACCTGACCGAGACCTTCCGCGGCGCCTTCCTCAGCGTGCCGGCCGGACAACGCGAGGCCGCCCTGGCCTATGGCATGAGCCCGTGGCTGACCTTCCGTCGCATCGTCGGCCCGCAGATGCTGCGTCATGCACTGCCGCCGCTACTCAACAACTGGCTGGTCCTGCTCAAGAGCACGGCGATCGTTTCGGTGATCGGACTGACCGACCTGATGCAGCGTGCCGGTCTCGCCGCCGGCGCGACCCACCAGCCGTTCCTGTTCTACGCCGCCGTCGGCGTGCTCTATCTCGGCTTTACCGCCTGCTCGCAAGCCGCCTTCGGCTGGCTTTCTCGGCGCCTCGACGTCGGCACGCGGCGGGCGGTGTACCGGTGAACACGCAGGCCCTGATCGACAGCCTGCCGCTGTATGCGAGCGGATTGTGGACGACCCTGCGCCTGTTGCTGGCCTCGCTGCTGATCGGCGGCTGCCTGGCGCTGCCCCTGGCCATCCTGCGCTGCCTGCCTTCGCCCTGGCTGCAGGCACCGGTACGCGTGTTCACCTATGCGATCCGTGGTACGCCGATGCTGGTCCAGCTGTTCCTGCTCTACTACGGCCTGGCCCAGTTCGAAATCGTTCGCGACAGCGCGCTCTGGCCGGTCCTCAGTTCGGCCTGGTTCTGCGCGATCGCCGCGTTCGCCATCAACAGCTGCGCCTACACCACGGAAATGCTGGCCGGCGCGATCCGCGCGCTGCCGGTCGGCGAAATCGAGGCGGCGCAGGCCTTCGGCATGTCGCGCGCCCAGCTGATGCGCCGCATCGTCCTGCCCGCCGCCATGCGCCACTGCCTGCCCGCCTATGGCAACGAGGTCGTGATGATCCTGCACGGCACCTCGCTGGCCAGCGTGGTGACCCTGATGGACCTGACCGGGGCGGCGCGCGAAACGAACGCGCGCTACTACCTGCCGTTCGAAGCGTTCATCGCGGCGGCGGCGGTCTATTTCCTGCTTACCTTCATCCTCGTCGCGGCGTTTCGCGCCGCGGAGAGGCGATGGCTTTCCCCATTGCGGCGCGATGCCGTGAACTCTGGCTGACGACGAATCCATGCGAACCGAACGACATCCACTCACCGCTGCGGCTCCCGGCACGCAGCGCGAACTGCACAGCCTGCATTTCGGCCAGGGCGGGTCGGGACGCAAGGCCGTGATCCAGGCCTCGCTGCACGCCGACGAACCGCCCGGGATGCTGGTCGCCCATCACCTGCGCGGCCTGCTCGCCGATCTCGAGGTGCGCAACTGCATCGAAGGCGAAATCGTGCTGGTGCCGATGGCCAATCCGATCGGACTCGGCCAGCGCGTGCTCGGCAGGACGCTTGGCCGCTTCGCCCTGGCGGACGGCGAAAACTTCAACCGGCATTATGCGGACCTGAGCCGGCGAGCCGCGGAAATCCTCGGCGGCGAAGAATTCCCGACTTCGACCATCGACGTGAGCAGTGCGCGCCGGGCGCTGCGGCGTGCCTGCCACGAACTGCCGGCGACCAGCGAGCTTCTGAGCCTGCGCCGGATCCTGCTCGGCCTCGCCATTGATGCCGACCTCGTGCTCGACCTGCACTGCGACAACGAAGCGGTGATGCACCTGTATACGGCGACCTCGCTGTGGTCGCGCGTCGAGCCGCTGGCCCGCCTGCTCGGTGCACGCGCCAGCCTGCTGGCCGAGGAATCGGGCGACGATCCCTACGACGAAGCCTGTTCGACGGTCTGGCGACGCCTGAGTGGACACCTGCGCGAGCGAAACCCGGACGCCACGCCGCTTCCGGATGCCTGCGTGGCCGTGACCGTCGAATTGCGCGGCGAAGCCGACGTCAGCCATGAGCTCGCGGCTTCCGATGCGCGCGCCCTGGTCGATTACCTGGTCCTTGAGGGATTCATCGACATGCCGGTCCCGGAGCTGCCGCCGCTGCTGGCCGGGGCGACCCCGCTGGCGGGCTCGCTGCCGGTCGTTGCGCCGGTCAGCGGCGTGCTCGTCTTCGTGCGCGCGCCGGGCGACCTGCTGCGCCGGGGTGAGCATGTCGCCGACGTCATCGATCCGCTGGGCGGCTCGGTCACCCCCCTGGCCAGTCCCGCCGACGGGCTGATGTACGCGCGCGAGAGCTGTCGCACGGTGCAGGCCGGCATGGCCGTGGCCAAGGTCGCCGGCAGCGCGGCGGTCCGCGCGGGCAGGCTGCTGTCGGCATGACGATCGCAACGATGGGGGATGGCATGAAGCCGGTGCTCGAAGTGGAAAACCTGCACAAGCGCTTCGGTGGTCGCGAGGTGTTGCGCGGCGTCTCGCTGTGCGCCCGTCGCGGCGACGTCATCACCCTGGTCGGTTCGAGCGGTTCCGGCAAGAGCACCTTCCTGCGTTGCCTGAACCTGCTCGAGCAGCCCGACCAGGTGCGGCTGCGGCTCGACGGCGAAGAACTGCTGCTGCGGCCGGACCGGGATGGCAGCCTGACCGCCGTTGACAAACGGCAGTTGCGCCGCTGGCGTTCGCGCCTGGCCATGGTGTTCCAGTCCTTCAACCTCTGGCAACATCGAAGCGTGCTCGAAAACGTCACCGAGGCACCCATCCATGTCCTCGGCCAGGCACCGGACCGGGCCAGGGAGCAGGCGTGCAAGCTGCTCGAACGCGTCGGTGTCGGCCATCGCCGCGACGTCTATCCGGCGCAGTTGTCCGGTGGCGAACAGCAGCGCGTGGCGATCGCCCGCGCGCTCGCCATCGAGCCCGAGGTCATGTTGTTCGACGAGCCGACCTCGGCGCTCGATCCCGAGCGCGTCGGCGAAGTGCTGGCGGTCATGCGCGAACTGGCCGAAGAGGGGCGAACAATGATCCTGGTCACTCATGAAATGGCCTTTGCCCGCGAGGTTTCGAGCCACGTCATCTTCCTGCACCAGGGCGTGATCGAGGAGCAGGGTCCGCCGCGTGAGGTCCTCGATACGCCACGCAGCGAACGGCTGCGCCAGTTCCTCGGCAACGGCCTCAAGTAGGCCGGCCCGGTCCGATGGCGCATCCGCAGCAAGCGTTCGGCTTCATCCTGCATGATGCGTTTTCCCCGCTGGCCCTGGCCGGCGCGATCGAGGCGCTGCGGGCGGCCAACCACGTGCTCGGACAGGCCGCCTACCAGATCGCAATCGTGCCGAACGGCAGCGCCGACCTGGCGGCGAATCCGGTCGCCACGCTGTTCCGGTCGATGGCTGCAGTGGAACCGGAACCGCTGGCCGGTCTGTTCGTGGTCGCCGGACGGTTGCCAACGCCGGACGATCCATCGCTGGCGTCCACCGCGAAGCTGCTGTCTCGCGTGGCGGCACGCCATGGCACGGTCGGCGGCATCGGCGCAGGTGCCGGCTGGCTGGCCCATGCCGGATTGCTTCGCGGGCACCGCTGCACGCTGGATTCGAACCAGGCCCAGCTACTCGCCGAGCAGTTTCCGGAATGCATCGTCTCTAGCAACCTGTATGAGCTCGATCGCACGCGCGCCACCTGCGCCGGGCATACGGCCAGCCTCGACATGATGATCGCCTGGCTCGGCCAGCGCCACGGCGAGCGCATCGTGCATGATCTGCTGGTTTACTTCGGGCTCGAGCGCCTGCGTCCCTCGAGCCAGCGCCAGCGCGCCGCGGCCGCCGCCAGGCCAAGCGTGCCCACCAAGTTGAGCGAGGCCATGAGCCTGATGGAAAACAATATCGGCGAACCCCTCTCGACCGAGGAGATTGCGAACCTGGTCGGTGTTTCGCGGCGCCAGCTCGAACGCCTGTTCAAGCAGCATCTCGATGCGCTGCCCTCGCGCTGGTACCTCGAGCAACGGCTGCACCGGGCGCGTGGCATGCTCAAGCTCGGCACCCAGTCGATCCTGCAGGTCGGCCTCAGCTGCGGGTTTTCTTCCGGCGCCCATTTTTCCAACGCCTATCGCGCCTATTTCAATCGCACGCCGCGCGACGAACGCAGCGCCCGGGCCGTGGAATGGCGCTCCCATCCGGGCGACCCGGCACGGTCGCCTGCGGGCGGGGAAACACCCGAGGATCCAACATGACCGCTACCTTGCGAAAGCCATCGCCCCGCTTCCTGCTGCGGCCCTGTGCCGCCGAAGACCTGTCCGTGATGGAGAACTTCGCCGATGCCAGTGCGCACGGCCTGACCACGCTGCCCAGTGATCGTGGCGCACTGGCCGAGCGCATCGAGCGCTCGCTGCAGGCGTTCTCGACGGACGACGCCAGCGGCGAGGAGATCTATCTTTTCGTGGTCGAGGACTGCGCGACCGGCGAAGTCGTCGGCACCAGCGGCATTGCCGCCCGGGCCGGGTTTTCCGATCGCTTCTACAGCTATCGCAATGAATTCGTCGTCCACCGCAGCCAGGCGCTCGGCGCCAGCAACCGGATCCACACCTTGCACCTGTGCCACGACCTGACCGGATTCACCCTGCTGACATCGTTCTATGTCGAACCGCGATACGAAGATTCGCTGGCCGCCCAGCTGCTCTCACGGGCGCGACTGCTTTTCATCGCGGCGCATGCGGATCGATTTTCCGACCGCATCGCGGCGGAAAGCCCGGGGCTGGCCGATGCCAGCGGACGCTGTCCGTTCTGGGACGCGGTCGGACGACGCTTCTTCGGCATGAACTATCCTGCCGTCGAGCGGCTTTCCGGCGGGCGCAGCAAGGCCTTCATCGCCGAGTTGATGCCACCGTCGCCGGTCTACGTGCCCTTGCTGCCCGAGGAGGCGCAGTGGGCGATCGGACAGTTGCACCCGGTGGCGGAATTGCCTTTCTCGATCCTGCTCGACGAGGGATTCGACGCCGAAACCTACGTCGACATCTTCGATGGCGGGCCGACCGTGCAGGAGCGCGTCGGCATGCTCAAGACGGTCAGCAGGTCGCGCACGCTGCGCGTCGAGACGTCCGCCGCCAGCGCCTCGCTGGCGAATTCGGCAAGCGGGCTGTTCATCGTCGCCGCGCCGGCCCTGTCGGGATTTCGCGCCAGCATCCTGTCCGCGGCCGCGAGCGATAGCGCGATCAGGCTCGATGCGGAGGCGGCGCATGAGCTCGGGCTCGCCAGGGGCGATCTGGTCCAGGCCGCCGCGTTCGACGGCATGGGAGGCGAATCACGATGAGCATCTGGCATCTGCATCGAATACCCGATCCGGTCGAGGCGGCCGCGTCCGATACCCTGTTGGCGTTCGACGCCCTGTCCGCGCCGGGGTCCGCCAGTATCCGGCTCGGTACGCTGCGCCTGCGCCGGCGCATCGGCATGACCCTGCCGCGCTACTGGTACCACGTCGGCGAAGTCGTGCATTCGGCGCCGACACTGGATCTTTTCCGGCGCGAAAAGGTCCTCCTGCTCGGCAACGATTTCACGGCGGCCTCCGAACTGGCCGACATTCGGGTCGATGCCGCGGATGGCCCGCCGGCAAGATGCACGGAGATCCTCGAGATCATGATCCGTGCCGCCTTGCTGCTGCTCGATACCACCGCGGGTGGAAAGGACGAGCCGATCGAGGATGAGCTGCGGACCATCGTCGAATTGCCCGGCGTGCGCACGGGCAATGGCGCTTTTCCGTTCTGGGAAGGCCTGGGCCGCTTCTTCCACGATGCCAATCCGGATGACGGCGAGCGCGAATACGGTCCGGCCTGGCGCAGCCACGTGGCCGCGCTGTTGCCGCGACACCCCGTGGTGGTCTCGCTGCTGCGGTCATCCGCGCGCACGGCCATCGGCGAGGTCGGCGAATCGGCGACCGCGCTTCGCGACGCATTGCTGGCGCAGGGCTTCGGGCCAAGCCGCCACGTCGGCATCATCGATGGCGGGCCGGTGTACTGCAGCGAAGCGCGCTTTCGCCAGGCGGCGCGGACCTGCGAGCTCGTCCCCGAGGTGGCGGAACCGAAGGCCGAAACTGCACCGTCGTGGCTGCTCAGGCCCGACCATCGCGAGGAGGTCTGGTGCCTGCCTGGCCACGACCACGGCGGTGGCATCGCACTCGCTGCGGATGCCCTCGAGCGCTGCGGGCTGGCTACCGGCGGTGCGGCGGCGGTCCTGCCCTGGACCCGGCGCGAGTAGCGCCAAGGGCTTTGGAAACAAGGGCCTGCG
>OEIU01000326.1_pt1 | contig 47389 bp, 51 predicted proteins | sample 1539221 | NCBI WGS metagenome assembly OEIU01 (sample SAMN03792071, study PRJEB22550) | activated sludge metagenome | feature: wastewater treatment plant; material: activated sludge; isolation source: Wastewater treatment plant of a petroleum refinery complex | place: Argentina: Zarate | collected... | reverse complement strand
GGGTGGCAAGAAGACTACCTCTTCGCCCTCCTCGCCCAAATGCGATAGCCCTGCCGTCAACGGCGTGACCTTCGGCTTCGGCGCGCTCTACGCGATGCTCGCCGCGCGCGGACGCCCGCTGTGGTTCGCGCTCGGCCTGCCCTTCGGGCTCTGGATCCTGGCCGCGCTCGCTATCGTCAACACGCGCTGGACGGTGGCTTCCGCCGCCTTGACCAACGTCGCGATCTTCATCCCCGCCTATCTCGCGACCAACGCCTGCCGGGCCATGCCGCCGGGCCGCCCGCCGACGCCGCGGTGGTGGGACGTCCCCTTTCGCGCCGCACTCGTCATGGCGCTCGTCGGCTTCACCGTCGTCGTCGGCCGCTTCTTCGGCTCCGCCGCAGCCGGCGTCGCCGCACTCGTGCCGATCGTGATGTTCTCGCTCGCCGTCATCCTGCATCCGCGCATCGGCGGCCCCGGCGCGAGCGCGGTCCTCGCCCACGCCCTGCCCGGCCTCGTCGGCTTCGGCGCCGCAGTGGCGGCGCTCCATCTGACGGTATTGCCGCTCGGCGCGCCGCTCGCGCTCGCCCTGGCGCTCGCCATCTGCGTCGGCTGGAACGCGAGCCTGGCGCTCCTGCGCCATCTGCCGCTGCGGCGCGCGAAGGCCTGAGCGCTTGCGCGGCCGATGCCTGCACGTATGCTAACAATCCGGACGCGGAGGCGACGATGGCTCAGGAAGCGACGACCGAGACAGCCGGCAAGCTCGTCATTCGCAATATCGGCCTGATTCTGTCGGGCGCGCTCGAGCGTCCCATCCTCGACGGCGACGCCGTCGTCGCCGTCGACGGCAGGATCGCCGCCGTCGGCCGCCTCAAGGATCTCGATACCGACGGCGCGCGCACCATCGTCGACGCCAACGGCGCGACGCTCGCGCCCGGCCTGATCGACAGCCACGTCCATCCTGTCGCCGGCGACTGGACGCCGCGCCAGAGCCAGCTCAACTGGATCGATTCCTCCATGCACGGCGGCGTCACCACGATGATTTCCGCCGGCGAGGTGCATACGCCCGGCCGCGCCCGCGACATCGTCGGCCTGAAGGCCATGGCGATCGCGGCGCAGCGCGCCTACACGAATTTCCGGCCGGGCGGCGTCAAGCTGCACGCCGGCGCGCCCGTGATCGAGAACGGCATGGTCGAGAGCGATTTCGCCGAACTCGCCTCAGCCGGCGTGAAACTGCTCGGCGAGATCGGCCTCGGCGGCGTCAAGGACGGCCCGACCGGCCGCAAGATGGTGGAATGGGCGCGCAAATACGGCATCCAGTCGACCATCCACACCGGCGGCCCCTCGATTCCGGGCTCGGGCCTGATCGACAAGGACATCGTGCTCGAATGCGACGCCGATATCGTCGGCCATATCAACGGCGGCCACACCGCCCTGCCCGACGATCAGATCAGATGCATCTGCGAGGGCTGCAAGCGCGGCCTCGAACTCGTCCATAACGGCAATGAGCGCTCGGCCCTGTTCACCCTGCGCACGGCGCGCGAGATGAACGAGCTGGAGCGCGTGATCCTCGGCACGGACGGCCCGGCCGGCTCCGGCGTGCAACCGCTCGGCATATTGCGCATGGTGTCGCTGCTGTCCTCGCTCGGCGACATTCCCGCCGAAACGGCTTTCTGCTTCGCGACCGGCAATACGGCGCGCATGCGCGATCTCGATTGCGGCCTGATCGAAGTCGGCCGCGCCGCCGATTTCACGCTGATGGACAAGGCGCAGCATTCGCCGGCCAATTCGCTGCTGGAAAGCGTGCGCCTCGGCGATCTGCCTGGCGTCGGCATGGTCGTCATCGACGGCCTGGTGCGCGCGGGCAGAAGCCGCAACACGCCGCCGGCGACGCGCATTCCGGAAGTCGTGGCGGGTTGAGGATCACCTGATCCGCGAAAGCAGCGCGAGCAGCGTCTCGCGCTCCTGCGCGTCGAGCGGCGCGACGGTTTCCTCGGTGATCGCGGCCGCGATCGGCAAGGCGCGCAGCACGAAATCGCGGCCCATCGCGGAAAGATCGATCGTCAGCCGCCGGCTGTCGGACGGATCGGCCGAAACGACCACGAGATCGCGCGCGAGCAGGCGATCGACCACGCCCTTGATCGTCGCCGCATCCATCGCCACATGGCGTCCGAGAAGATTTTGCGAACAGCCGCCGATCTCGTGAAGCTTTGCGAGCGTCGCCCATTGTGTCGGCGTGACGTCGTCCAGCATCATGCGCGCGAATATTGCCGTGTGTCTTTGCTGCGCCTGGCGCAACAGGAAACCGACTTGTCTGTCGAGCGCATAGGCGTGCGCGGTCTCTTTTTCGATAGCTTCGGGTTTCGGCTGCATGACTGTGGAATCGCTCATAGGTCTCTCGCTGCCCTTAGGCCGCACCATCCGCCCTCCCCTGCGCCTTGACAAGGCGCAGGGCTGAATTGACTATTTGCATACGAACGGTCGAAACCGCGCTTGCGGTTTCATCGGATAAGCGGGTTGGCATGCTGCATCGTCCGCAATCGACAGCCGAAGCGCTCGAACTGCTCCGCCTGCCGGATGCGACGATCCTCGCCGGCGGCACGGATATCTTTCCCGCGCATGTCGACCGCCCGCCGCCGAAACGGCTGATCGACATATCGAGACTGGCGGACCTGCGCGGCCTTGTCCGCGACGGCGCGCGGGTCCGTATCGGCGCGGCGACGACCTGGACCGAGATCGCCCGCGCAGACCTGCCGCCCGCTTTCGACATGTTGCGTCAGGCGGCGCTGGAAATCGGCGCCGTGCAGATCCAGAACCGCGGCACGATCGGCGGCAATCTCTGCAACGCATCGCCCGCCGCCGACGGCGCGCCGCCGCTGCTGGCGCTGGACGCGCGCGTCGAACTCGCTTCGCCGCGCGGCCTGCGCATCCTGGCGCTGGACGAATTTCTGCTCGGCAACCGACGCACGGCGCGGACGCCGGACGAAATCCTCACCGCCGTTCTCGTTGACGACGTCGCGGGCGGGCGCTCCATCTTCGCGAAGCTCGGCGCGCGCAAGCATCTCGTCATCTCCATCGTCATGATCGCCGTGCTGATCGCGATCGACGATGCAGGCGCGATCACCCAGGCGCGCATCGCGGTCGGGTCCGCCTCCGCGACGGCGCAACGCTTGCGCGATCTCGAACGAAAACTTGTCGGACGATCCGCAAAGGCGTCCATCGTCGATCTCGTGACGCCGGAAGACCTTGCCGTGCTGAACCCGATCGACGACCTGCGCGCGACGGCCGGCTACCGACGCGACGCAGCGCTGGAACTGGTGCGGCGCGCGCTGGCTGATCTGGCGGAGGCCGCCCATGGATAGAGCCGCCCCGCGCATCTCGTTCCAGGTCAACGGCGTCGCCGAGTCCATCGCAGCGACGGGCGTGGAGCGTCTCTCCTCCGTATTGCGCGAACAATTCGGCCTGACCGGAACCAAGATCGGTTGCGAGGCCGGCGATTGCGGCGCCTGCACCGTGCTCGTCGACGGCGAGCCCGTCTGCGCCTGCCTCATCGCCGTCGGTCAGGTCGAAGGCGCGTCCGTCGTCACGATCGAGGGCGTCGCGAAGGAGACGCGCTCCGGCGCTCGGCTGCTCGACGCCTTTCACGAAACGGGCGCGGCGCAATGCGGCGCCTGCACGCCCGGCATGATCGTCTCCGCCGCGGCCCTGCTGGACGCGACTTCGCATCCCGGCGACGGCGAGGTCGAGGCGGCGCTCGGCGGCGTGCTGTGCCGCTGCACCGGCTACGTCAAGATTTTCGACGCCGTGCGGCGCGCCGCCGACGGCGCCCACGCGCCAACGACCGACGCAAACGGCCATGTCGGCGCCCGCATCGCGCGTCTTGACGGCCGCGCCAAGGTCGAGGGCCGCGATCTCTTCGGCGCCGACGGTATTCCGGAGGACGCGCTCTTCCTGCACGCGATCCGTTCGCCGCATCATCGCGCGCGTTTCACGTTCGGCGACATCGAGGCATGGCGCGCAGCCCGACCCGGCGTCGAGCGCATCCTCGCCGCCGCCGACGTTCCCGGCCGCAATCTGCACGGCGTCATACCGCCGTTTGCGGACCAGCCCGTTTTCGCGACGGAGGAGACACGCTTCAAGGGCGAAGCCGTCGCCGCAATCGTCGGCGCGCGCACGACGATCGAGGCGCTCGATCTCGCGTCCTTTCCGGTCCGGTGGACGCCGTTGCCGCCCGCGCTCCGCCTCGACGAGGCGCTTGCGCCGGATGCCCCGCTGCTTCACGAAACGCGGCCGGACAACATTCTCGTTCAGGGCTATATCGAAAAAGGCGATATCGAAAGCGCCGAGGCGCAAGGCGACGTCAGCGTCGAAGGCGGCTTCGAGACCGGCTTCGTCGAGCACGCCTATATCGAGCCGGAAGCGGGTTTCGCGCGGCGCGTCGGCGACCGCATCGAAATTTCCGCGTGCACGCAATCGCCCTACATGGATCGCGACGATGTCGCCGCGATCCTCGGCATCGCGCCGCAAGACGTGCGCATCGTGCCGACCGCCGTCGGCGGCGGCTTCGGCTCGAAACTGGACCTCTCGGTGCAACCCTATATCGCGCTCGCCGCCTGGCTCATGAATAGGCCGGTGGCGATGGTCTATTCACGGCCCGAATCCATTGCGACGACGACGAAGCGCCATCCGTCCCGGATCAGGGCGCGCATATCGGCGACGAAAGACGGCAAGCTTGCGGGCGTCGACTTCGCTGGCGATTTCAACACCGGCGCCTATGCAAGCTGGGGACCGACCGTCGCCAATCGCGTGCCGGTCCACGCTTCCGGCCCCTATTTCGTGCCGCACTATCGGGCGCGCAGTCGTGCGATCCATACGCATTGCGCGCCGTCCGGCGCCTTCCGCGGCTTCGGCGTGCCGCAAATGGCGGTCGCGCAAGAGCAATTGCTCGACGAACTCAGCTTACGCCTCGGCGTCGACCCGCTGGAATTGCGCATCCTCAACGCGCTCGCAGGCGACCAGCCGACGGCGACCGGGCAATTGCTCGGCGACGGCGTCGCCTTCCGGCAATGCCTCGAAGCCTTGCGCGAGCCGTGGCGTGCGGCGCGCCGCGCCGCCGAGAGCTTCAATGCGGGCGCGCCCGGTCATGTCCGTCGCGGCGTCGGCGTCGCCGGCATGTGGTATGGCTGCGGCAACACCTCCCTGCCCAATCCCTCCACCATCCGCATCGGCCTCAAGCCGGACGGCCGGATCGCGCTGCACCAGGGCGCGGTTGATATCGGACAGGGGTCGAACACGGTCGTCACGCAGATCGCGGCGAGCGCACTGGGCGTGGGCGTGGAAAAATTCGATCTCGTCTCGGCCGATACCGATCTTACGCCGGACTGCGGCAAGACTTCCGCCTCGCGCCAGACTTTCGTCACCGGACGCGCGGCCGAGGCGGCCGGCAAGGCGCTGCGTGCGAAGATGCTGCGGCTCGCCAACGTTTCCGACGCATCGCAGATTGCGCTCGAAGCCGGTGGGCTCATCCTGCACGACAAGGGCCAGCGACACGAGATCGCGCTGGCGACCCTTCGACCGGATGCGCGCGGATACGTGCTCGCGGCGGAAGAAACCTTCGATCCGCCGACGACGCCGCTCGATGACAAGGGCCAGGGCACGCCATACGCCGTCTACGGATTCGGCGCGCACATGGCGGAGGTCGACGTCGACATCCGCCTGGGCGCGGTGAAGGTCCGCAGGATCGTCGCTGCGCACGATGTCGGCCGCGCGATCAATCCCACACTGCTCGAAGGCCAGATCGAGGGCGGCGTCATGCAGGGGCTCGGTCTTGCGCTGATGGAGGAATTTCATCCCGGCCGCGGCGAGAATTTGCACGACTACCTGATCCCGACCATCGGCGACACGCCCGCTATCGAAACCATCCTGATCGAGACGCCGAATACGATCGGCCCCTTCGGCGCCAAGGGTATCGGCGAACAGGCGCTGATCCCGACCGCGCCCGCCATCTTCAACGCCATCCGTCACGCGACCGGCGTCGTCGTGCGCCGCGCGCCGGCGACGCCGGATCGCCTGCTCGCCGCGATCAAGGCGCTTGCGTAGGCGCCGCGCTCAACGCAGCCCGTCTTCGCCCTTGATCTCGTCTTTTTTCAACCCGCCGACACGCGGCAAGGGGCGACCGGAATCGGTGAGCGCGACCGCGACCATGATCTCGTCGGCGCGCGGCGCATCGACGATGCGGACTTCCATCCCGTCGAAATGGCTGCGCACGAAGGCCGCGTCCTTGTGGCCAAGCGGAATGTCGAGCGCCACGCCCGGCCCGCCGCGTTTCTTTGACGAAGGGATCAGCGCCGCGCCCTTGCCCAGCGCCTTGCGCACGGGCGCGCCGAGTTTGGGATGCAGAATCGCGGCGGCGTGCTCCAGCTCTCCGTTCTCGCCGACGGCCGCCGCCTTGCCATAGCTTTCAACCTTGTCGCCGGGAATGCCCAGCGCGGCGACCGCGCGTTCGGCGAGCATCGCGCCGAGCGTCTCGCCGATGTCGATCAATTCGGAGAGATCCTCGACATAGCGGCCCGCGAACGGATTGGCAATCACGGCGATGGCCGCCGCACGCCGTGTCGGCGGATCGATCGGCCGGCCCATTTCGGCGCGCGTCTCCTCGACGATTGTCACGAGCTTGCGGATGACAGGCGCCATTTCGAATTCTCCCTCTCGCGAATAACGTCCTTGCGCGCAGGCGCGCCCAGAACCCCGACGACTCGCGTCGCGCCGCGCAGGCGAAGCGACGCGGCGATGATCGATCCGGACGCGATCAGACGGCGCGCCTCCTCTTCGCCGCGGGTGAGCGCGGCGGCTATGTCGCTTTCCGCGAGGTCGCCGACAGCGCGCGTGACTAGCCTGTCCCCGAGATCGCTTTGCGGATCGCATTCGCGCGCCGGCGCACGGACGATGTTCGGATGATCGGGCAGATCGACGGCGTTGGCGATCAGCGTCGCAGCGGCGTCCGCAGCGGCGGCGTTCGTGGCCAGCACGGTCGCAGTGTCCGCGATCCCGAGCGAGAAACTGCGTCCGCGCCATCCGCTCGTCGCGACGCCGCCGACGCCGTGCCGCTCCTCGAGCGCCGCGACGCCGAACAGGCTCGGTTCGTCCGGCCGGTCGACGACGCCGACGCGCAGGCTCGCGCCGTCGCGGACATGCAGCGCGATGTCGCCGCCGTTGTTGACATAGGCGCGCCGCAGCTCAACCGCGTCCAGCATGGCGGCGAGAATTTCATCCGCCACCGCGCCGGCGACGGCCGCCATGGGGGTGATGAAACGCGCGTCGCTCAGCGATCGCGCGGCGGCGTCCATCCGCCGCGCGATCACACCGTTTGGACGCGGGCGAAAGCGGCTCGCGGCCGTGCGCAGATACGGTAGCTCGGCGCAAAGCTCGTCGAGAACGGACGAAAATCGCGCGACCGCCGCCTCCAGCGCGGCGCGGCGCGCGGACTCGGAACCATCCGCCAGGACGATGAGATCGATCGGCCCGTCGTTCAGATGCAGACGCCCGTCGGCGAGCAGCGAAGCCTGCATGCGGCTGTTCATCGCCGCTCCGCTTTCGCGCGCAGCGGCCATGGCAGATCGGCGGCGAAAGGCTCGTTGACCTTCCCGGTCTCGCGCAGCACGTCCTCGAGCGGCCGCACGTGATCGACATGGCCGCCCAGGGCCGCGTAAGCGTCGAGCGGCATCGTGAATTCGATCGGCGCGACGATCGCCGGCGTCGGCACATAGCCAAAGGAATTGGCGGGCAGCAGCGTGACGTCCACCATGAAGGTGATGCCGCCGCCGGGCCACACATAGACCGGCGCGCCGCCGGCGGTCACCCGCGTCAGCGTCGACTTGACGGATTGGGTCAGCCGCACAGGATTTTCCGTGACGCCCGCGCGCAGCGAGCCGCCGGCGCCGGCCATGAACAGAACGGTGCACAGCGCCGGCTCGCAATTCTCCTTGATGCGCGCGACGGATTCCGCCAGCGGCTCCGGCAGGTCGCGCGCCACGGGCTTCAAGCTGTCGTCCAGTTCGTAATAAGCGTGCTGCTCGCCGGTGGTCGACACCATCAGCATGCGCAGGCCAGGCCGAGCGCCCTTGGCGGGTTCGAAACCCTGCACGATCTCGAGAGGATCGGAAACGTTCGTTCCGCCCCAACCGACGCCGGGATCAGCGACGTGGAAATACCGGCCTGGCGTGGACTTGCGCCCGCGCAGGCGAATGCCCGTGCCTTCGACGCCGAGCAGCTTGCCCGCCTGATGCTCGGAAAGCACGCCGGTGATGTGATCGTCGACGACGACCACTTCATCGACCTTGCCGAACCATTGTTTTGCGAACATGCCGATCGTCGCGGAGCCGCAGCCCACCCGCATGCGTTCCTCGGCCACGCCGTTCACGACGGGCGCAGCGCCGGCCTGCACGATCACGCGCGCGCCGTCGTCGATGGTCAGTTCGACGGGCCGGCCGTTGGCGAGGTCCATGAGCGTGCGGCAGGTGACGCGGCCCTCGTTCTTGCCGCCATGGGTCAGATGGTTGACGCCCCCGAGCGAGAGCATCTGCGATCCGTATTCGCCGGTCGTCACGTGTCCCACGGGTTCGCCTTCGGCGCGAACCGTGCTGCATTCGCGCCCGAGGTGCCGATCCGTGTCGATCTTCACCTTCAGACCGCAATACGAATAGATGCCTTCGGTGACCACCGTGACGAGATCGACGCCGTCGATGTTCGAGGAGACGATGAAGGGCGCGGGCTTGTAATCGGGATAAGTCGTTCCGGCGCCGACCGCGGTCACGAATGTCTCGTGAGTGTCGACAATTTCGCCGTCCCAGTCGGCGGCGCCCGCCAGAAACGGCCGCACGGCGCCGCCTTCGCCGATCGTCCTCTCCAGGAGAACATGCGGATCGGTGCGAACCAGCGCGCCGTCCTGATTTGCGTAGCGGTCGCAGGCGCCGGCTGCGCCCGGCTTGATGATGCACATGACCGGGCAGGCGTCGCAGCGAACTTTTCCATCGGCGAGCGCTGTCATGGCGCTTCCTTTCGCGGGTCGCGGACGCAATTTACAGCGGACCCAAAACCATTAGTATGCAAATACTCGACTTGTCGCGCGCAGTCTGTCAAGCAAGCGCACACGCGGTTCGCAGACGATCGGCGCGTCGAATTCGAACTGTCGGCGCGGCGGCGTTCGCAAGTCCGCGAGGGTGGCGTGCGCGCCGGTCGTGCGAATTGGAGCGCGGAATAGAGCGCGAGTTCAGGAGGCGGGAATGAGGGCCAAGCTGCTGGGTAGCGTCATCGTGACGGCGATTCTGTCTCTTCATATGCAGGCGTCCGCACAGACGCCGATCCGCATCGGCGAGATCAACAGCTACAAGGCGCAGGCGGCCTTCCTCGAGCCGTATCGTCGCGGCATGGAACTGGCTGTCGAGCAGGTCAACGCCGCGGGCGGCGTCGCCGGTCGCAAGATCGAGGTCGTCACGCGCGACGACAACGCCAACCCTGGCGACGCCGTGCGCATGGCCGAAGAACTCGTTTCCGCGGAAAAGGTCGACCTGCTCGCCGGTGGATTTCTCTCGAACATCGGCGTCGCTCTGGGCGATTTCGCCAAGCAGCGGAAGGTTTTCTACCTCGCGTCCGAGCCCCTGACCGACAAGATCGTCTGGCAGGGCGGAAATCGCTACACGTTCCGGCTGAGGCCTTCGACCTATATGCAGTCGGCCATGCTCGTTCCGGACGCCGCCAGGCTCGCGAAGAAGCGCTGGGCGCTCGTCTATCCGAACTACGAATACGGCCAGTCGGCGGCCGCGACATTCAAGGCGTTGATGAAGGCCGCACAGCCCGACGTCGAATTCGTCAACGAACAGGCGACGCCGCTCGGCAAGATCGACGCCGGCGCGGTGACGCAGGCGCTGGCTGACGCCAAGCCCGATGCGATCTTCAACGTGCTGTTCGGCGCCGATCTCGCGAAATTCGTGCGTGAAGGCTCGACGCGCGGCCTCTTCCAGTCGACCCCCGTCGTCAGCATGCTGACCGGGGAGCCTGAATATATCGATCCGCTCAAGGACGAGGCGCCGAAGGGCTGGATCGTCACAGGATACCCCTGGTATGCGATCGCGACGCCGGAACACAAGGCGTTCCTCGACGCCTATATGAAGAAGTACAATGATTATCCGCGGCTCGGCTCGGTCGTCGGCTATTCGACGATCAAGGCGATCGCCGCAGGAATCGCCAAGGCCGGCAGCCCTGACACCGAAAAGCTGATCCAGGCCTTTTCCGGCCTCGAGTTCGAGACGCCGCTCGGCAAGGCGACGTTCCGCGCCATCGATCATCAGTCGACGATGGGCGCCTATGTCGGCAAGACCGACGTGAAGGACGGCAAGGGCGTGATGGTGGATTTCGCCTACAAGGACGGCGCAAAGTTCCAGCCGAGCGACGAGGAAGTGAAGAAGCTGCGTCCAGCCGACTAACCGAGGCGCGCGGAGCAGACCGGATGACTTTCAGATGAGCCTGTCCGGTCTCTTCGTTCAGGCGCTGAATGGGCTCGCGACCGCGTCGACCCTTTTCCTGCTGGCGTCGGGCCTCTCGCTGATATTCGGCGTCACGCGGATCGTGAACTTCGCGCACGGTTCGCTCTACATGATCGGAGCCTATGTCGCGTGGTCGCTGACCGAGCACTTGCAGGGGGCGTTCGGTTTCTGGTTTGCGATCCTCGCCAGCGCGATCACCGTCGGCGTCCTCGGCGCCTTGATCGAACTGACCATCCTGCGTCGAATCTACCGCGCCCCTGAATTGTTCCAGTTGCTCGCGACGTTCGCGCTGACCCTGGTCATCAAGGATGTCGCGCTGTTCATCTGGGGCGCGGAGGATCTGCTGGGGCCGCGCGCGCCGGGCCTGTCAGGCGCAATATCGATCCTGGATCGACGCGTGCCGCAATACGACCTCGCGCTCATCGCCGCCGGGCCACTGGTCCTGATCGCCCTTCACCTGCTTCTGACCCGAACGCGATGGGGCGTTCTCGTGAGGGCTGCGACGCAGGATCGCGAGATGGTCGCCGCGCTCGGCGTGAACCAGACGCTCCTCTTCACCAGCGTGTTCGCGATTGGCGCGGCGCTCGCGGGACTGGGCGGCGCCCTGCAATTGCCGCGCGAGCCGGCGACGCTGGCGATGGACCTGACAGCGATCGGCGACGCTTTCGTGGTCGTCGTCGTCGGCGGCATGGGGTCATTGCCCGGCGCCTTCGTCGCTGCGGTTCTGATCGCGGAAATCAAGGCGCTCTGCATCGCGCTCGGCGATTGGTCGACCCCGCTCGGTATCGTGATTTCCTTCCCGAAATTCACCCTCGTCGCCGAATTCGCCGTCATGGCCATCGTCCTGATCCTGCGGCCATGGGGCTTGCTCGGCAAGCCGGACGTGGCGATCCGGCCGCACGCGTCCGCCACAACGACGATCGAGCCTCCAGACGCGGCGCAAAATCTCGCCGTGGCCGCGCTCGTCGTCGCAATCCTCGCCGTTCCGCTCGTCGCCGACGCCAGCTCCTACGTCTTCGTGTTCGGAATCGACATGCTTGTCGCGATCCTGTTCGCGGCTTCGCTGCACTTCCTCATGGGCCCCGGCGGCATGCATTCCTTCGGCCATGCCGCCTATTTCGGCCTCGGCGCCTATGCCGCCGCCCTGGCCAGCAAGGCGCTTGCATGGCCGATGTGGGCGGCGCTCCTCGCCGCGCCCGTCGGCGGCGCAATCGGCGCGATCGTATTCGGCTGGTTCTGCGTTCGCTTGTCGGGCGTCTATCTCGCGATGCTGACCCTCGCCTTCAGTCAGATCGTCTGGTCGGTCGTCTATCAGTGGGACGCGCTGACGGGCGGCAGCAACGGCATTATCGGCGTCTGGCCGTCAGCGTGGCTTTCCCCGAAACCCGTCTATTTCTGTCTTGCCCTGGCGCTCTGCGGCGCATCCGTCGTCCTGCTTCGGCGCGTCATTTTCGCGCCGTTCGGATACGCGATGCGCGCGGCCCGCGACTCCGTCGTGCGCAGCGAGGCGATCGGGATCGACGTGCGAAAGATGCAATGGGCCGCCTTCACGATTGCGGGCGCATTCGCGGGATTGGCCGGCGGCCTGTTCGCCTTCTCCAAGGGTAGCATCTCCCCGGAGGCGCTCGGCATCAGCCGCTCCGTCGACGGCCTCGTCATGGTGCTGCTGGGCGGCGTCGAGACCATTTCAGGACCGATCGTCGGCTCCGCGGTATTTCTCTTTCTTCAGGACCAGATCGCGCGCCATATCGAATATTGGCGCGCGACGCTCGGTCTGTTCATCCTCGCGCTGGTCATGCTCTTTCCGGCGGGCATCGTGGGCGCGATCCGCAAATGGGTCGCGAGCCGATGAGCCTTCTCGCTGTAGAACGCCTGTCCAAGAGCTTCGGCGGCGTTCACGCCGTCGCCGACGTGACCTTTTCGCTCGAGGCCGGCGAGATGCTCGCGATCATCGGACCGAACGGCGCCGGCAAATCGACATGCTTCAACATGATCAACGGCCAGTTGCGACCGGACGGCGGAAGGGTGCTGCTCGACGGACGCGACATTGTCGGCCTGGCCCCGCACGCCATCTGGCGCATGGGCGTCGGCCGGACATTCCAGGTCGCGGCGACCTTTTCGTCGATGAATGTGCTGGAAAACGTGCAACTGGCCGCCCTGTCTCACAGGCGCGAACTCACACGGTTCTGGCGGCCCGTCGCGCGATATCCCGCGGGACAGGCGCTCGATCTTCTCGCGCAGGTCGGCATGGCCGACCAGGCGAAACGGCCGTGCAGCGACCTCGCCTATGGCGACGTCAAGCGCGTCGAACTGGCGATCGCGCTGGCGAACGACCCCAAGCTGCTGCTGATGGACGAACCGACCGCGGGCATGGCGCCAGGCGAGCGGATCGCAATGATGACGCTGACCCGCAATCTCGCGCGCCAACGCAGCATGGGCGTTCTCTTCACCGAACATTCGATGGACGCCGTATTCGGATTTTCAGACCGTCTTCTCGTTCTGGCGCGCGGCAAACTGATCGCGCAAGGAACGCCCCAGGAGGTGCGCAACGACCCCGCCGCCCGCAGCGCCTATTTCGGTTCGGAGCGCGCTTTCGAGGGAGTGAAGCCTTGACCGCGCCGCTCCTCAGCGTTCGCGGGCTCGACGCGTTCTACGGCGCTGCGCAGATCCTGTTTTCCATCGATTTCGATCTCTACGCAGGCGAAGTCGTCGCGCTCATGGGCCGCAACGGCGCCGGCAAGACGACGACCTTCGAATCGATCATCGGCCTTGTCGCGCGGCGCTCGGGCTCCATCCGGTTCAGAGGCGACGAAATCGTCAGCCTCAAACCGCATGAGATCGCGCGGCGCGGTCTTGGCTTCGTGCCCGAGGACCGGCGGATATTTTCCGACCTCACCGTGATAGAGAACCTCGAGGTCGGCCGCCGGCCGCCACATGACGAAGCCGGGCTTTCGCGGGAAGCCTGGACCCCGGAGCGCCTGTTCGAGCTTTTCCCGAACCTGGCGGAAGCGCGTCACAGATCCGCAGGCCGCATGTCCGGCGGCGAACAGCAGATGTTGACCATCGCCCGCACCTTGATGGGCAATCCGCTCGCGATCTTGCTGGACGAGCCTTCGGAGGGAATAGCGCCGATCATCGTCGATCAGATGATCGTCATGATCGAACGCCTGAAGGATTCCGGCGTCGCGATCCTCGTATCAGAACAAAATCTGCCGTTCGCCGCTGCGGTCGCCGGCCGCGCCTACGTCGTCGAACATGGGCAGATCAAGTTCTCCGGCGAAATGCGCAGCCTCGTCGAGAATCAGGACGTGCGTCGCGCCTATCTGGAACTCTGAGACTGTCCAACCTCTGGTGCAAAGACGGCCGTCCAGCGTCCATCCACGACCCGGATGTCTTGCAGGCGGCCGAAGCCCGGTGCGGCGTCTCCCGGGCGCAGTTCCGATACGCCGCCCGGGCCCGCGATAATCACGCGGTCGCGCAGGACGCGCATCATGCCTCCCCGTTCTGTCGTCTCCTTGATCGTCGCGGTCGGGGCATAGTCGACAGTCGCGGTGAAATTGTCGCGCTCGGCTATCGCGACATCTTTCGGGAGAGGCGCGCCTGCTGCGACAAGCCTTTCGGCCTGCGCGCGCGACGGTTTGGCGAACAGCGCGAGATGCTCCTGGCCGCTCACGCCCGGCGTCCCGTCGTTCTGCGCGACGGCGACATAAGCGAAAATGGCGACGCCCGTCGCCAATCCCGCGCCGGCCAGCGTCATTGCCTGATCGACGGTGAACATTCCTGCGCCTCTCGCATCTTCTCGCGTCACCTTTCGGGGGACGCTATGCGGCCGTATACGTTCTCGCTGAATTTGTAGACCTGGGCGCCGACAAAAGAAGCGCTGATCATCATCGCCAGGAACACGGCGATGATCTTCGGCACGAATGTGAGCGTGGCCTCCTGTATCTGGGTCAGCGCCTGAAAGAACGCGATCGCGATCCCGACCGTCATCGCCGCCGCGACTGCGGGCGCGGACCCCAAAATGATCGTCGTCAAGGCCAGTCGCATCAGATCCAGCGCGTCGGTTTCGCTCACTACGAAATCGTCACGTCGCTCGAGATCGGAAGAATGGCGCCGTTGTCCAGCGTCGCCACGAGCCCGCCGTTCAGGATCGTCACCGCGGTGACGACGCCCGACACCGAACCATCGAGAGATGAGACTTTTCTGCCGAGCAACGCTTCCGCATCCGTCAACGACGTGTTCTGCAAGATCTGATCGAGCTTGCTGTTCGCCTGGACCGCCTGTTCCACGCTGGAAAAGGTCGCGAGCTGCGATACCCATTGCGTCGAATCGGTCGGGGCGGTCGGATCCTGATTGCGCATCTGCGCCATGAGGAGCTGCAGGAAATCGTTATACCCGAGCGTGGACACGCCGCTGCCCGCAACGTTTTGCGCTCCTGTGGCGGCGGCGGGCGTAGATGCTGGCGCGCTCAATTGCATGACGACTTTTCCTCTACAAGGTCTCGCGAGATGCCGACGCCCGCTTCTTCCGCCCGATACAATGCGCGCACCGCCCGCAAGGCCTCGAACGCCCGCCCGGATCGCAGGAGCGCGCCGACGGAGCAAAACGCCTCGCGCCGACTCGCCTGCGCCTCCGTCGAAGATAGGCTGTCAAGCATGCGCAGAACTGACGGTCGCAGCACAGCGACGCTCCCGGGGTCCATCAACATGGTCTGTATCGCGAAATAGGCCTGCCGCAGCAGGCTGGTGGCCTCCGCGGCCTGCATCACGTGATTTTCGAGCAGAAACGTCACATCGTTCAGCAGATGCAGGGATACGCGACGGTCGACGCTGAATACCGCTCCGTTCACGTAGATTTTTTCGCCGGCGCGGAGCGTGATTTTCATGAACGGCCTTCCAGGCCGCTCCGGATGGCGGCGTTGATCTCGATTAACGCGTCGATGCTTGCCGCCTTCACCTCTCTCAAATCCGCGGAACGCGCGAAAATCCACCGCCCGATCGAGATGATGTTTTGCCGCGTTTCCTTGGGCAGGGCGTTTTCCGGATGCGCCGCATCCACCATGAAGATCGCCCAGAGCGCCTCCATCGCATCGAGAGCTCCATGGAGACGCCCGACGTCGCCGGGCGTCTCGCGAGCCGCTTCCAGCCGGTCGATCACAACATCCAGCGCCATCAATTCGTTCCGGCGCGCTTCCGCCTGATCGTCCGCGACAATCTCTGCATAGCCGCTGCGATACATCGCCATTCCTCAGATGAAATTGACCAGGCTGAGGTTGGCGAGCTTGGCGGTCGTCTGATAGCTCGCCTGAAGCTGCGTGCTCAGCGTCGACAGGCGAACGGAAACTTCCGCCGTGTCCACGGATTCGATATCGCTCAACCGGTTTTGCAATTGAACTTTCTGCGCCTGCAGTTCGTCGTTCGCATCCTGAACTAATGCTTTCTTCAACCCGACGTCGGACGAAAGATCCGTCAATTTCTGGATCGATTGCCCGAGCGCGCTCGTCGCTTGCGCAACGACGGCGCTCCGCGCATCCGCGCCGAGCGCCGGAAGCCCGAGCCCCGCAAGCATCGTCAACGACTTCATCAGGTCTCGCATGGCCGGCGACGCCGCGGTCGCCGAACTCGTCAGCGACAGGGATTCCGATATCCAGCTTTCGCCCGTGTTGTCGGTCGCATGCGCCCACAACGTGGCCCAATTGCCCGGATTGAACAATTGCGTGAATTCCGTATCGAGAAACGACTGCATATCGGCGCCGGAGACGGCCGAGGTCGCGCTATCGCCGGGCCTGGCGCCGAACCGCGCCTGAAACGCCTCGTTCACCGCCGCTCCCGGCCCGTCAGCCGTGTCAAAGGAGACGTCGTTGAGGGGACTTCCGTCGTTGCTCAAGCCTGCGAACAGATAGGAACCGTCGAAGGTCGTATTGGCGAGCGAAACGACCTGTTTCAACGCCGCCTTGGCTTGTTCCCCGATTGTGCTCGCATCAGCGCCGCCGGCGTTCGTCGAAAGAAGCGCCTGCTGCAATGATTGCGCAACCTTCGTCATGGCGCCCAGCGTGTCGTCGACGGCGCCGAAGCGCGCCGTCAGGTAATTGTCGGACGCAATCAACGCATCCTTTGTCGCAATTTGCGCGCGCAGGGATGCGTCAGCGCCCGAGCGATAGCCCAGCGCCAATCCGATGTCGCTGTGACGGCCGCTCGACAATTCCTGTTGCGCCCGCGACAGTTCGGATTGCAGCCGCCCGATCGTCGCGCGCGTCAGCAATTGCGCGGTCGCAGTTGAAACGGTCGTGATCATGACGGCTGCAATGCGCTGAACAGGGCCGCATACATGCTGTCGATCGTCGCCAGCATTTTTGCGGACGCCTGATAGGAATTCTCCAGATCGAGCATTTGCGACATCTGGTCGTCGATATTGACGCCAGTCGCATTGGACAGGGCGGCTGTCGCCTGCACGAGCGACGCGTTCGAATTGGTCGCCTGATCCGCCGCCTCCTGTCGCGCGCGTTCGAACCAGGCCTCCGATTGCGACGCAAGATCGACGACGCTCAGGCGCGAGGGCAGACCCGCGGCCTGGAAAGACTGCGATGCGCCCAGCGCATCGGCAAGCGCGTAGAGCCGCGAGGAATAATTGAACGACCCGTTCGGATTGGAGACATAGGCGGGATCATTTCCGATTCCGCCGTCGCGCAACGGGCTCGGATCGTCGATGACGCTGGGATCGACATGAATGGCCGCAGCGATCCCGGCAACGCCATGAGCCGGCGTCGCTGGGCTTCCGGACCATGCAAAGAGGCCCGTCCGCGCCTCCAGCGACGAGCCGGCCGCTGGCGTCTGGACAAATGCCGAGACGAGGCCGGTTGCGATTTCGTCGAGTTGCGATTGCAGGCCCGTCGCAATCGTATCGCGAAACGTGGAAAGCCCGGCCAAGACGCCGGCCTTGAGCGGCATGGCGGCGGCAGGCCCCGTGACGGCGACGCCGTCGATGTAGACGGCCTGACCGTTCGCGCCGGCCGTATAGGTCTGCGTCGACGCCATCGACACCGTCCGCGCCGCGCCCTGAAACAAGGCTACGCCGGAATCCGTGTAGATGGACATACCTCCATTGGAGTCCTGGATCGTCGAGATAGACACCTGCTTCGCGAGATCATCGAGAAGCGCGTCCCTGCGATCCAGCGCGTCGGTTACATCTTGACCGGCCGCCTGCCCGGCGACGATGGCGGCATTGGTCTGGCCGAAGGACGCGAGCAGCGAATTGATCGTCGAAACCGAAGCGGCCATGTCGCGATCGGCCTGAAGCCGGGCCTGCTGCACCGTATCGGATGCGTCATTGAGCGTCGTCGCCAGCGACTGCGCCGCGCTCACCGCCGATGCGAGCCCCGCAGCATCCTGTGGCGCAGAGGCGGCCTGAAGCAGCGCCGCCTTCAGGTTCGAAATCCGCGCGGAGGGAGATGCGCCATCCGCCGGATCGCCGAAGATCGTCTGCAAGGACTCGAGAGCCTTCGACACCGCCTCGTCGCCCTGCGCCGTGGCGCTCGCGGTAAGAACTGCATTTTGCAAAGCGAGATCTGTCGCGCGCGCCACACGCGTTGCGCTCGCCGTCCCCGTAACGGACGTCTCGACGAGCGCGATTTTCCGCACATAGCCCAGGGAGCCCGCGCCGGATACGTTTCGCGACAAGGTCGCCGTCTGAAACGCATTGGCGGCCAACGCGGATTGAGAAGACCGAAATGCGGCCTGCAGACTCATGATCGTCGCTCCCCGAGATCGTCGCGGTCAGACCTTCAGGTTGACGAGAATGTCCGCCATGTCGGTGGCGACCTGAAACGCCTTCGAATTTGCCGAATAGGCGCGCTGGGTTTCGATCATGTCCGTCAACTCCGCCGCAATGTCGACGGTCGAACTTTCGAGCGCGGACGAGACGAGCGAGCCGAACGCTCCGACGCCCGGCGAGCCGACCACGGCCTCTCCCGAGAGCGAGGACACGTCGTAGACGTTGCCTGAAAGCGGCTCCAGATTGTCTGGACTTGGCGTCGTCGCCAGGCGTATCTCGCCCTCTTTCGCGCGCGCGCCGTTCTGGTAGACGGCGTAAACGGACCCGTCGGCGTCGATCGAAATTCGGCTGAACGGCGACGGCGCATTGCCGTCCACGGATGCGCTGTTGACGGAATATGGAGCGCCCAATTGCGTCATCCCGCCGATATCGAGCTTCAGCGTCTGGCCGTTGGGCACGGATAGGTCGAGCGTCTTGCCCGCAGGGCTCGTGATCGCGCCGGTCGTCCCGTCGAACTGCAGATTTTCGGTTACGATCGGGCCGGACGAATAGGGAAACCCGCCGCTGCTCGACGCAGACTGGTCATATACCGCCGTCTCCCATGAATTCGCTCCGGTCTTTGTGAAATACACGTCCAGCGTGACTTTGGAGCCGAGGTTGTCGTAGACGACCAGCGACGACTTGGAGGTCCAGCTAGCGGACGCGGAGTTTGAGGAAGGCAGATTGGCGGCTGCGACCGGATCGGCGTTCGCCGCCAGATTCGCGGAGAATATTCCGCTCTTGGTGGGCGAGGCCATGAGGCCCGAGGCATTGACCTTCAGTTGCGTCAGACCGGAGAAACCGACGGCGTCGCTGGCGCCCGCCGATACGCCCATGAGCCGGAATCCGCCGGCGTTGACGAGATAGCCATCCGCGTCCTGACGAAACGAGCCTTCGCGCGTCAGGTGAGGTTTTCCGTTCGCATCGGCGACGACGAAATAGCCGCCGCCCTGGATGCCGAGATCCGTCGATGACGATGTCGCGACCAGCGCGCCTTGCTGGCTTATGCCGTACCGGATACGTGTGTCGACAGCTCCGGACGCGTATTGTGCGAGCCCGCCCGTGATCAGCATCGTCTTGAATTGAGCCGAGGCCGCCTTGTAGCCGATCGTATCGGCATTCGCGATATTGTCGGACAGGGTCGACAGTCTGGTGGACTGTGCGTTCATACCGGAAACGCTGGTGCGCATCGCGCCGAAAATCGACATGGGTTTCTCCGATTTCGCCTTGTGGCCTCAGGCATGAAGCGCATGCGCCGGCATGCTCGCCGGCATGCGCGCTATCGACGCCCGCTCGTGGAAGGCTACCGGTTGTGGGCGTCTCTCGAGGAGGCAATAGCCGAGAAAACGTTTCGAATCGATCGGATCGTAGCCCATGCGCGCTTTCAGTTTCTTCCGCAATTTGCTGACGTGGCTCTCGACGACGTTCTCGTCGACCTCGTCATCGAAGAGCCCGTAGATCGAATGAAATATTTGCGCCTTGGTGACACGCCGACCGCGATGCGAAGCCAGAAACTCGAGGATGCGTCTCTCCCGGCGCGGTAGCGGAAATTCGCAGCCGTCGACCTCCGGGTCCCTGCCGTCGCAGAATACGCGGATCGCGCCGAGCGACGAGGCTTCGGCTTTGGCCTCCGATCGACGCTGAATCGCGCGCACCCTCGCCAGCAGCTCGCGGACGTGAACGGGCTTGCGCACGACATCATCGACTCCGCAAGCAAACAGATCGAGCGTTCGCTCCAGCGTATTGTGCTCGCTCAACGCGATCACGGGCGCATGGCTTCTTCCTTTCACAAGTTTGACGTAGACGGCCCGGTCGCAGACATCGCCGATGAGAAAGCACTCCACCGACGCCAGTTCGGCCTTGGTCGCTCCCGCAAGCCAAATCTCGAAATCGGCGTCGACGAAGGCGACGAGGGCGGCTCCGATGCGTTCGAATTGAGATTTGAAGGCTGACGCAACCTGAGTCCGCGCTTCCACGAAAATGATCATTCAAGGCTCCCTGAGACCCGAAGCCCGATAACAATCGGAGCGGGCGTCGATTCTTTCAATAATTGTATATAATGGTTAATAATTGGTTAACGTGAAGCTTATCTTATGTATTTACCTTACGTTATTGCCTTACAGTTACGTCACCATGCGGCATCTACTATTTTGTTCGTTCTGCCGAGCACATGGTTCGGGCCGACGTCGTCCATGCGCCCAAACCCTCCGCCACAAGATTGCGGATTACAGCGCATACATACGTGGCTTGCGCTGTTCGGTTGGCCGGACTTGCGTGATATCGCGCGACCGCCTCGGTCCAGTTCCCGGTTCGGGCGTGCAAAGCAGCCAGATAAGCCGCGCCATACCTCACGTTCTTCGACGGATCGAACATTTCCTCGAGAGACGTGAATCGATCGCGATGAAAGCGGAGATTGATCTGCATGCAGCCGATATCGATCGGCGTCGCACCTGATTTTTGAGCCTGATCGACCGTCGCCAGCGCCTGGGCCTTGCTTGCCGGATAATGCGCGACGCCGCCGACATCCACCGCAAACGGATGCAGCGAGCGATCTTTGCCGCTTTCGACAAGGCCGACGGCATAAAGCACGCCAAGCGGTACGCCGTGCCTGTTCGACGCAACGATCAATTCGCGCTCACATACATTATTGTGGTCGCGCCCATCCGCGCGCGCGCCACTACAGAAGCAAATCACGACGAGCGCCGGAAGAAGCATGGTCTGGATGCGCGTGGTCCATATGGCTGGACTTGCCGTGGGCCTGCGAACCCGACGCGTCCCGCCGCTCGCGTTCGTCGGATCGCCGCTCGCCGTCCGATCGCCCTTCGATCGAAGAATGAAACATGCCGCTAAACTCATGATGCGTCATCTCTTGACGGTGGTTCGGCGCGTTCTGCTGGTGCGGAACGACAGAGACATCGACGCCGACGCCTGTCGCCTGTTGAAGCCTGGCCTCGAGCATCGTTCGTTCATTCTCGATGAATTGGGCCGCCTCCGGAGCCGCCGCGATCTCGATCGAAGCTCGATCGTCCGCAACGGCTATACGGACTTCGACATCGCCCGCGCCTTCGGTCCGCAATACCAGACACATATTATCCAACTGGTCCGTGTGGGCCGAAATCAGAGCGGACCGAACCGTTTGCTCGACTGCATCCGCTGTCTGCGAATTTGACAAACGCGTCGATGAAGTCTCGCCCAGCTCATTGCTCGCAATATCGATCAGACTTGCGGGGAGTTGCCGCGTCGCGTCGCTTGCGGGTTGACTCGCGCCGGGCGCGCTTGCGCCGGGCTGGTCAGAAGCCGGAATCGGCGCTTGACTCGTCGACCGCGCATTTCCCCCCTCTATTCGGGCGTGGCCCGCTCCGCTAAACGGCGGCGCCGCATTGGGCTCGCTTCCACCCCGGGGCGCAGGCAAACGATGCCGCGACTCTGCAATGATATTGGCGCTCGCCCCCTCTTGCCCGCCCTCCGGACCTTCGCCCGTCCGTTCGGCGACCATCCTGCCGCCCGGCAATGCCCCTGCGATCCTCCGCCGCAGAGGATCTTCTGCAGTCACGGTCGACGCGATTGCATGCGGCGTCGCGTCCATGCCGCGCGAGAGCGGCGCGATTGAGCCGTTTGGCGGGAAAGCAGACGGATAAAATTCAATGAGGGCGTCAATTCTCCCGCCCCCATTGGCCTCGGCCGGTGGACATGTACGATCTTCCCCGGCCGGCTCTGGCCCGGCCCTGCACACGTGCTTAACCTGGCGTCCGGCATCCTGGCCTCGCAACCCGCTTGCATGCGCTATGACGGCGTCAAACACGTCGGGTTCGAGGTCTGCATGCGCATTTGATTTCCGTTGCTCGAAGATATTTTCTTGCATGCGCAAGGTTGCAGGATTGACGCGCATTATTGGCGGCTCGCGAGAAGCCGCTCGGCGTCTTCGATTTGCGCGAGCGCGCCCTGCGTCGCCGCCGATTGCTCGTCGCCTCGTTCCGACGACGTATCGCGTTCATGCGGCGCGCCCGCCCCGCTCGCATCGCCGTCTTCCATAAGCATCCGTGCACAGTGCCGCAGCAGCCGGTCGACCGTCTCCAGATGCAGGCTCGGTGACTGCGACATGGCGGCGGGCACGGCGGCGTCGTCATAGATGACTGCGAGCACTCGATAGAGCGCGCATCTCTCATCGCTGCTGGACCCGCTCCGGGGCGGACCGCATGTCGCGTTGATCGTGGAGAGCGCATTGGTCCGGTCGCCATGCACAAGCGCGGCGCGTGCGAGGCGCAGCCCGATCCGCATGCGGGCTTCGTCCGGCAGCAAGCCGAGAGCATTCAGCATCGCAGCGCGTTTGTCTGGAGCCTGCTCTTTCCAGATCCGCTCGCCGAGGCTTTCGAAGTCCTTGAGAAAACGGGGGGCATAGACGGATTTGGAAAAAACGACGAAATACCGTTCGACGAGCCCTTGCAAGTCCGCCAGTTCGGACACGCTATCGAGCAGACGCATTTCCTGCCGCAACGACATTTCCTCGATGAGACCGCCTGGCGCCAGGATTCGTGCGGCGCGCAATTTGTCTCTCGCAGCCGGTCGATCCCTTTCCATCACGAATCGCGCTTGTGCGAGCGCCACGGCGCCGGCGACTTCCGGGGACACGTCACGCGGGTCGATCACGTCCAGCGCCGCCTCAGCGCCGCTGTGAGCTGCGTCCGCATACTGGAACGCCTGCTCAAGGGCTTTTCGATCCGACACATCTTTCGGCGCGAGCTCAAGCGCCGGCCTGACGAGATCGGCCTCGCCTCCCGTGAGTAGATAGAACATGAGCGCCGCGCGATTGCGACCGTCCGCCCAATCGACCTGCCCGCTCCGGACGGCGGAGACAAAGCGCGCCAGAACATCGTCGCTTGCATCCTGCCGCAATTCGACGCCAGTCGAGACGCCATCCTGCATATCCTGCATTTGACGGATCAGTTCGAAAGGACGGGCGCCGTCCGACGCGTGAGCCGGTGCGCCGGCCAATGCGCCGATAGTCGCCAGGGCGCGCAGCGCTGCTTTCATGGGGCCGTTCGCCTGAGCAGAATCTCGATACGCCTGTTCTCCCTCGCATTCGGCGTTCGAGAATTGATCGGCCTGCGATCGGCGTATGCCTCGACCCTCTCGATTCGCTGCTCGGGCAGGCCGCCCTGGACCAGCCCGAAAAACGCCGTCTGCGCTCGTGCGAAAGAAAGACGCCAATTGTCGTAACCGACGCCCTTGAAGGGCCGTGCGTCCGTGTGCCCGCGAATGATCAAAACGCCCGACCTGTCCTTCAAGGCGTTTGCAATCGCCGCGAGCCAGCGCGCCAGTTTTCCCTCGGCGCTTGAGGAGCCGACCGCAAACGTTCCGACGTCCGATCGGTCCGTCAAATTGATGAGCAACCCCTCCGGCGTCTCATGGACCGACAGCGTGTCTCCCTGATCACGACGGAGATCGCCGTCGGCTCTCGCCTCGATGGCCGCCTTCAGGTCGGGCGCGTCTGCGCCTTCGCCGCCCTGGCTCTTCGTCGCCGTCTTGTCTTTGGAGCTCGATCGATTTCTCGCATTCATGCCAGGAAAGGCGTCGTCGATTTCTTCACGCGCATCCGGGCCGCCGCGCGCCGACGACGTCGACATCCGCGGCTTCCGATCCATGTTTTCATGCGAATGCGGAGCTGACCGGGACTCGCTCTCCGAAGCAGGCTTCGCCGCTTCGCTGGCGAGCTTGTCGATGGACTTCGAGCCTGATGACGAGGCGTCGAAATCCACTTCCCTTGGATCATTCAGGCCCTTGCGCGCCGGCGTGGTGTCCGACAACCGGATCGGATTGAAATAGCGCGCGAGCGAACTCCGCGTCTGCTTGGTTGTCGAATTGACGATCCACAGAACCAGAAAAAACGCCATCATCGCGGTCATGAAATCCGCGAAAGCGACCTTCCAGACGCCGCCGTGATGGTCCTCGTGATCTCCATCGCCGCGCCGGCGAACGATCACGATCTCATGCACGTTTTCTGATTCATTCATCGGCACGACCCAACTCGCCGAACAAGGCGGCGAATTTCGCCGGCCATCTGGAGAAATCCGCGCGCATGATCGTCGATCCGATCTCCGCTTGCAGGCGCTCCTCCTCACAGGAACGCAAGATGGTCGTGACGCCGATTTTGCCGAGACTGCCGGTGACGATTTTGCAGTCTTCAGTCGGCCCCTCGACAACGACCACGACATCCGGCATCTCGGCGAGGCGCTCCTCAAGCTGGGCGACGAACGATGCCCGCACACGCTCACGCTGCCGCGCTTCGAGAAACGGCGCGAGGATGTTCACGAGATTTCGGGAAACCTGCCGCTCGAATGCGGCACGGGCGTTCGCGGCCTCTTCGGCCACACGATCCTGGCATTCTTTCGACCACGTCGCATAGGCGGCTTTTCGCCAGTCGACAGACAGGGAGATCGCTTCGTTGACCATGACGCTTGCGCGCGCCGTCGCATCGTCGATTCGAAAATCGACGTAACTCCCGACGTGAGCGGACGCATCCGTTCCACCGGAAGACGCAGCCGGATCGACCGGGGCGCTCGCCCGCGAGCTGTTTCCGACATCTGGAAGATAGTTTGCAAGCGACATCATCGACCGGTCACGCGTCAGCTCTCAGCCAGTCCTTGACGACGCGCGCGGCCTGAAGATCGTCGGTCTCGACGAGCATCTCGAGTCGCTTCTGCGCGCGCTGTCGCGGATTGTCGCCGAGCGCGATCAGCTTCCGATCCGGCTCCGGATCGCCCTCCCGCGTCTTCGGACCGACAAGTTCGGCGATTTCGGTCGCCACAACGCGATCCGGCAAACCAACTGCAGCGGGAGAACGCCACGCAAGACCGCGCATGGCGACCAGACCGGCGATGCCGGCCACCGCGACGATCGCCAAGGCATTGAAGATCGAACCGATCTGGCGGGCGGCGATCGTCGCCAGGCCAGGCTCCGGAACCGGCGCGAGGTCATTGGCGGCGTCGACGAAATCACCCGCCGAGCCCTTGATGCGGTCCCCGCGGTCTTTCGTCAGCCCGACCGCCGTGGACGCCAATTCCGACAGCTCGGAGAGCCGGCCCGCCAGCAGCTCTTCGGCCTTTTCTCCGAGCGTGGCGAGAAGCGGCCTCCTGTTGATCAACACCGCCACATTCAGGCGTTCGATCGCATATTCGCCGGCGGTCGTCACGATTGTCTTGGAGGAGATTTCATAGTTCGTCAGCTCCTCCTTCTTGTTGTTTTCCTCGTTCGACACCTTGCCATCGCTCTTGGTCTTGTCGGTTGGAATGTTCCGTTCGACCGACGTGGGCGGCGTCCCGTTCGAATTCTGCGCGGTTTGATTTTCCCTGACGGTTCGAACGGATCGTTCGATGCGGGACTCGGGATTGTAGACGGTTTCCGTGATCTGACGTTTGTCGGTATTCAATTGCAAGACCACGCTGACCTGCAGGTTCCCGGCTCCAACGACGGGCGCGAGGGACTGCCTGACATTTTCTTTCAAGGCGTCGGCGATCGTCTTTTCGAGCGTCAGCGCCGCCGTCGCGCCGGACGAGTCGCTTTCTCCACCCGCGGCGAGCACACTGCCATCCGCGCTCAGCACGGTGACGGCGTCGATGGTCAATCCGGACGTCGATGCGGAGACAAGTCGCCGTATCGCCTGCGCAAGCCCTTTCTCCGCCGACGAGGAGAGGCGCACAACGACAGAGGCGCTCGCCGCCTGTCGCGTTCGCCGAAAGCCGCCGTCCGTCTGTGCGGCGATGTGCACGCGCGCTGCCTTCACGCCGTGCATGGACTGAATGCTGCGCGCGAGCTCGCCTTCAAGCGCTCGAATGCGCGTGATTTCTTGCATGAACGATGTCAGACCGAGCGATCCGAGTTTGTCGAACAATTCATATCCCGCATTGGCGTTGCGGGGCAGGCCCCGGTCCGCGAGAATCATGCGGGCGCGCGAGGCCTGCCCGTTTTCGACCAGCACGGCGCCGCCGTCCGATGTCACATCGAAAGACACGTTTGTTTCGCGCAGCGCGCTGGTGATCCGCGCGAGATCCTGAGGATCGAGCCCCGAGTAGAGCACCTCGAAGGCAGGTTTGTTGGCGAAATAGCTTGCAAGGGCGACGACTGCGACAACCGCCGCGCCGGCGAGGCCGAGCTGCCAGAGCCGGCGCGGTCCGAGAGCGCGAAGCGAACTGACGATCTGTTGGAATTGAGCCCCAAGCACCAAGCCGCTCCCGCGCAATAGGCCGACGATCGCTCGCCAACCTTGCGCGGGAGTTGCCCTGGAGCGTTCAGCCGAACAGTTTCAGGATCATCTGCGAATTCTGGTTCGCGATGGCGAGCGACTGCACCCCGAGCTGCTGCTGGGTCTGCAGGGCCTGGAGGCGCGTCGACGCCTCGTTCATATCGGCGTCCACGAGCGCGCTAACGCCATTCGTCAACGCGTCGGACATCGCCGAAACAAAGCTCTGCTGCAGCCCGACGCGGGTCTGCGTGGCGCCGATCTTGGCGTTGTAGTCCTGAAGGGAGGCCAGCGTCTTGTCCGCATCGGCGATAAACGTATCGAGCGACGAAGTCGTCGTTGCGGACGTTACCGACAGGCCGGTGAAATCGGTTCCCGTGCCGGCCGCCGTGCCCGTGCCGCCTTCGAGAATGCCGGATCCTGCGGTTGCGCCCGCGCCTGTGCCCGTCAAGGCGGCGGTCGTCATGGTGATCTTTCCCACCGAGGTCGCGCCCGTGGCGTCCCGATCGAACGACGACACCAGTTCAAGCGTCGCTTGGGATCCGTCGAAGAGATTGACCCCGGAATAGGTCGACGAATTCACGATCGAGGTGAGCTGCTTGGTCGCCTGCGCGATGTCCGTGCCGATCTTGTCGAGATCGGCGCCCGGCTGGCGCGCGGTCACGAGATCGTTCTTGATCTGGTTCATGACCGAGATCACGTTGTTGACCGCCGAATTCGTGAAGCTCAGCATGGCCGCGCTCTGCGACAGAGAAGTCTTCACGGCCCCCAGCGCGCCATTGTCCGATTTCATCGTCGAGGCGATCGACCAGTAGGACGCATTGTCCGCTGAACTCGCGACCTTCAGGCCCGTCGAGATCTGGTTTTGCGTCGTCTGCAGGCTCTTCTGCGTCGCTGCGAGGTTTTGCAGCGCTGTGAGAGCCGAGGAATTCGTGAGAATGCTGGACATGCGTCGTCCCTTCCTGAGTTGCGAGAGTCATGGGGACATGCCGTAGCGGACGGCGAAACAGAACGGCATCATGCGCGGGGCGCGGTCTGTCGAGGACTGCGCCATCTGTCGTCGGAAGAGGGATACTTTCAATAAGTTGCGTTTTTGCTAATTGCCACCATTCAGCCGAATGAACGCACCAGCCCGCCAACCAGCAGCGTCCAGCCATCGATCACGACAAAGAACAGAACCTTCACAGGCAAGCCGATCACCGATGGCGGCAACATCATCATGCCCATCGACATCGTGATGGTCGCGACGATGAGATCGATGACCAGAAAGGGCAACGCGATGAGAAAACCGATCTCGAAGCCTCGTCGCAGTTCAGACATCATGAAGGCCGGGACGAGAATAGCGAGCGATGCCACGGCCCCCTCTTCGACGCGCTCCGGCCGACCGCGCAGGTCGGTCAGCATTTTGAGATCCGCCGCACGGACATTCGCATTCATGAAATCACGAAACGGAGCGACAATTCGCTCGGCCGCCTCTCGTTCGCCGATCGTGTGTTCGACCAGGGGTTGCACGCCCTCATTCCACGATTTTTCGAGCGTCGGCGTCATGACGAACAGAGTCAGGAAAAGCGCCAGGCTGACCAGAACCATGTTTCCCGGCGTATTCTGCATCCCGAGCCCGGACCGCAGAAAGGACAGGGCCACGATGAAACGGGTGAAGCTCGTGGTCATGACGAGCAAGCTCGGCGCGATCGACAGCACGGACAGAACGGCGACGAGCTGGACGATCCTGCCGGAGACGGCGCCATCCGCGAATGCAAGCGCCGGATCCGACGCTTGAGCCCAGGCGCACGTGCTCGTCATCAGTATGGGCAGCAATGCCGCGATTGGCAGGCGCGCCTTGCGCATCATTGAATGACCAGGGTTTGTATCAACACGGCTTCGGCCTCCTTTCCGATGCGGAAGCGGGCCCGCTCGAGGAGATCCTCGCGCAAACGGCGCAGCCCGTTCGGACCTTGAAGTTGCCGTGCTGACACGGTGCGGAGGAAGTCCGTTACGTCGGACGAGAATTCGATCAATTGTTTGTCCAGCGTCTTTGCGCCCGGCCCGGCTATCGCCAGGGCAAGTTCCAGTCGCACCCACGCCCCGGGCGGCGCGGAGAGGTTCGTGACGATCGGCTTAAGTTCCCGGAGCATGGCGTCGTGGTCGACCATCGCAACCTTTCGCCTCGCGGCGTTTGGCTCGTTCGATCCGCTTTCCGCCCGTTTCACACTGCCCCACAGGCCGCCGAGCGAACCGATGGCGAGCGACAGGAGCGTGCAGAGCAGAAGGGGAACGATATTCTTCATGCGCTCGTCCGCGCTCAGAATGGACGCACGAGATCGACGATCTGATGCAGCAGGCTCGGTTGCTGCACCTCGCTGAGCCGTCCCCGACCCCCATAGGAAATTCTCGCTTCGGCGACCTTGTCGTAAGTGATCGTATTGTCCCGACTGACGTCGCGCGGGCGGACAATGCCGGAAACCTTGAGTTCGCGGAGTTCGTGATTGACGCGAACCTCCTGCGATCCGCTGATGAGCAGGTTTCCGTTCGGCAGAAGCTCCGTGACGATCGCCGCGACCGACAATTGTATCTTTTCGGATCGCCCGATATTGCCCTGCCCTTTCGAGGACGACGTCGTGCCGGCATTGGCGGCGCCGTTGATTTGTCCGGCCATAACCGGCATCGCGATCGCGCCGTCGAACGAGGTCTTGAATGCCGACTCGCTCGTCCTGTCGGTCGAGTTCCCCAAAATCGCGCTATCGTTGATCGCGATCACGATCGTGATCAGGTCGCCGATCCGGGCGGCGCGTGCGTCCCGGAACAGATCGCCGCCCCGCTCATCCCACAAGGACCGCAATGGTCCCGTATAGGTCGCTCGCGAATCGGCAATTTGCCGAAGGTTCGTCTCGGCAGCCAACCCGTCGCCGACAGCGGTCATGTGCGGAGCGCGTCCGATATCGCGTGGATCTGCGGCGCAAGCCGAAAGAAACATTGCGCCAGCGGCGGCGGCCTTGCGTCTCACGATCCGCTCTTCCCGGCTTCAGCGACCGCCTCGGATCGCCTGAGCGCCTTGTCAGCCAGACGCGCGCCGCGATCCGCCCCCATTTCATTCATGATCGCGCTCGCCGCGCGAGCGTTCAGCTTCATGAGAATGCTGACGGCCGCTTCGTCGCTCATCGCGCCAATCTGTTGCGCGGCCGCTTCCGGCCGCATCTTGGAATAGGCTTCCACCAGGTTGTCGCGCGCCGCCGCCCGAAGCTTCTCGCGCCTTTCCACCCAGTCGCGCGCGTCAGCCACGAGCTTTCCGAGCTCCGCGGACTTTCTTTCGACTCGCGCTTCGAGTTCGAGAAGCGCCGTTCTCTTGCCCGCAATTCGCGCCTCGGCGGCGCTTGCAAGATTATGGGAGCAATAGGATCGCGCAATCGACGCAAGCTTTTCATCCGAAACGCGCTCCGAATTTTCGATCCCCGCCTTGTCGTCGGCGCGCAACTGTTCCGCCGGTGTCGGCGCCCCCGCATCCTTGGCCGGAAGGGCGACCGGAGCAGCCGCTGGCGCCCGCGATGATATGAGGTTGGCCGCGGGCGCGCGTCGGCCGCCGCCCGAGACCCCTTTGCGCCTGGCCTTGAGCGATTTTCCAGCTTTTGCACGACTTCCGGCGATCGCGCCGGATACGGTCGGCTGACTCGGCCACGCCTCGCCGGGCGCGCGCGACGCCTTCGCCGGCAAATTTTGGGCCTGCGCCGAACCAGCAAGAAAAAGAACAAGCGCGACGGCAATCGAGCCAGACGACGAAAGTGGGTCGCCGGGTATTCGGCAAAATCGAAACGCCGGCAAATTTCGCTCCATCGTCCTGTCCCTCATCGCCGCCGCGGCTTGCGCGAAGCTGGATCACTGAACGATGATGTCGGCCTGCATCGCGCCCGCGGTCTTGATCGCTTGCAAAATCGCGATGATGCCCGCCGGTTTCACGCCGATCTGGTTGAGCCCGCGGATCAGCGACTTGAGGTTGGCGCCGGAAAGCACCGCAAACTGGCCGCCGTCCTGGTTGACCGCCACCGCCGTGTCGCTGGTCACGACAGTGCGGCCTTGGGAAAGCGGCGCGGGTTGCGACACGTTCGGCGTTTCCGTGATGCGGACGGACAACGCGCCATGCGTGACCGCGACCGTCGAAATCTGGACGTCGGCGCCGACGACAACAGTGCCGGACCGCGAGTCGATGACCACGCGCGCAGGAACATCAGGCTCGACGAGCAGCTCGCCTATTTCCGCCAGCAGACGCGCGACGCTCACCCTCTGCGGCCTCGTGATCTCGATCGCGCGGTTGTCGCGTTCTTCGGCGATCCGCGCGGAGAACCGTCGTCTGGAATAATCGTTGATGGCGTCGGCGACCTTCGTCGCCGTTCTGAAATCCGCATTGCGCAGCTCCAGAAACAGTCCCGAGTTGGTGCTCGCTTGCGATACCTCCCGCTCGACCACGCCGCCGTTCGGAATGCGGCCCGCAGTTGGCACGCCCTGCGTCGCCGTCTCCGACCGCCCGGATTCCGTGAAGCCCGTGACCGCCACGGGCCCCTGGGCGGACGCATGCACAATTCCGTCCAGGCCCATGAGCGGCGTCATGATCAACGTTCCGCCGACAAGCGACGTCGCATCGCCCAGGGATGAAATAGTCACGTCGATCCGCGTTCCGACCGTCGAAAAGGGCGGAACGTCGCTCGAGACGATCACAGCCGCGACATTGCGCGTTCTCATGGCCCCGCTCTTGACCGCGATCCCCATGCGATCGAGCATCGACTGCAGCGACTGCTCCGTGAAAACCGAATTGCGCAGGGAATCGCCCGTGCCCTGAAGGCCAACGACGAGCCCGTAGCCGACCACCTGACTGTCTCTCAACCCGCGGACCGCGGTGACGTCCTTGATCCGCACCTTGCCGAGCGATTGTCCGCTCGCAAGGCACACCAACAGCAATAGCGCGACACGAAGAATCATCGCCCCACCTGGACAACCCCGGACGATGCGACGACCCCTGTCACGACCAGTCCGCTCTCGACATTGCGGACACGGATCGGGTCTCCGACACGCGCCGACTGCAAGGCCTGTCCGGACGCATTGATGCTGACGCCAGGGCGCTCATAGACAAGCTGGACCGCGCTTCCATTCGCGATCGTCTTCGGATCCTCGATCGACGAGAAGCTGATCGGCCTGCCGGCGAACAGGGTTCTGCGCGCGATATAACCAATCAGATCGACGCGCTGGCGCGCCACGTCGACAGCATCGCGGGCGTCAACAAACGTCTCCGTCAACATGTCGCTTCTGATCGTCTCTCCCGGATAAATGGTCGCTCTGGGACACGGCGCCGCGATCTCCTGGGCGCCGGCGGACGACACGGCGAAGAGAAGAAAGCCGGCAAATGCGGTCGAGACATTCGTCACGCGTCATCTCAGGTTCTTGGAGATTGTGCTCGCCATGTCATCGACGGCCTGGATCACCTTCGAATTCATCTCGTAGGCGCGTTGCGCGGAAATGAGATCGGTGATCTCCTTGACCGGATCGACATTGGAATTCTCCAGATAACCTTGGTTGATCGTGCCGAATCCCGGGTCGGCGGGCGTGCCGTTCACCGGCGGACCGGACGCCGTCGTTTCGCGAAACAGGTTGTTGCCGAGAGGCTCGAGCCCTGCCTCGTTCGTGAACGTCGAAACCGTCAACTGACCGATCTGCTGCGGCGCGGTTTGGCCGGCGATGTTCGCCGTCACGAGTCCCGACTGGCTGACATTCACGGAGGTCGCGTTCTGCGGGATCTGAATCGAGGGAATGAGCGCGTAGCCGTCCGAAGTCACGATCTGCCCCTGCGCATTCGTGCTGAACGACCCGTCCCGCGTGTAAATCGTTTGGCCATCGCTCGCCTGGACCTGGAACCAGCCGCGACCATTGATCGCGAGATCGAGCTTGTTTCCGGTGCTGGTCAAGGCGCCTTGCAAATTGAGAATGCGCACCGATGCGGTTCGAACGCCCAATCCGATCTGCGCGCCCTCCGGCACCGTCGCGTCTCGCCCCCGGTTCGACACGCCTTGCAGGCGTTCCGCCTGGTAGAGCAGGTCGGTGAATTCCGCACGTGCCCGCTTGAAGCCCGTCGTGTTGATATTGGCGATATTGTTTGCGATGACTTCGACATTGAGCTGCTGCGCGCTCATTCCGGTCGCCGCGATGGTGAGAGCCCGCATGTCGACGCCTCAGATCGCCATTCGCGTGATTTCTTGCAGGGCAACGACCGCCTTGTCTCGAATCGCGAGCGCAACTTGCAGGTTCTGCTCGGCATATATGAGCCGCTCGACGACTTCGCGGGTAGGCGCCTTGCCGTGAATCGCCGCTGACGCCATATCTTCCGCATCGGCGATCGAACGCGGCGCGGAGCTTACGGCGCGGGCGAGCATGCTGCCGAAGTCGCTCGCGCTCCCGCTCGCCGGCTGTGGCGCCGCGCCCCCGATGGCCCGCATCACGCCGTTCGCCACGCTCGATCCTAGTGAAATCGGAATCATTCTTGCCTCATGAGCGCAGGAGATCGATCGTCATTGAGAACAGGTCGCGAACCTGCCGAAGCACCTGAAGGCCGGCCTGGTAATCGTGGTTCGCTTCCCGCAGGTCGGCGAGTTCGAGAATCGGATCGACATTGGGCATTTTCACTTCGCCCTTCGCGTTCGCCGCCGGGTTGCCGGGATCATGAACGACATGGAACGAGGACGCGTCCTGGCCGACGCTCCTGACGCGGACGTAACGCACGCCGTCTGCGCGGGACATCTCCTCGCCGAAAGTCACGGTCTTTCGGCGGTATGGATCATCGCCCGGCGCGCCGCCCGTCGTGTGCGAGTTGGCGATGTTTTCGGACACGATCTGCATCCGCAGCGCCTGCGCCTGAAGGCCGGCCCCGGCAATGCGCAGCGAGGCTTGAAAGGGGTCGCTCATCATTCAGCTCTTCGCCGCAGACATGATCATGCGATGGAACGACTTCACAATGCCCGTATTGAGCGCATAGCCTTGGCGCACCTCGTTCGACATCAGCAACTGCTGGTCCAGCGCCACCGTATTTCCCGAATGCGCGGTCGCATAACCTGCCGACAACGCCCGCATCGCTTGCCGATGAACATCGACGGACATTTGCAGATGCCGTTCGTTCGTCGTCGTCATGGACGTCTGGACCGCATCGACAGCCGCGGCGAATGGCGTCACATCCCGCGCTCGAAATCCAGGCGACGATGCATGCGCGATATTGTCCGCGATCGTCGTCTGCCTGTCCATCAGCCAACGAGCATGCTGATGCGCAACCTGAAATAGGGAGAGCTCCGCCAATTCGTCCTCCAGTCGCCCGACCGAGACTAGAACGGTCGCGCTTGTGCGAAGCTTGTCTCAACCGGGAGCAGATGCGGATATTGGACGCGTCGACAGAAAATTGATGATTTCCGCGACAGCTCTGTAGAACTCGACCGGTATGGCCTGGCCGACATCGACGCTTCGATACATCGCACGCGCGAGTTCCGGTTGCTCGATAACAGGAATCCGATGGTCGGCGGCCTCGGTTCGGATCTTGAGGGCGATCAGTTCCTGTCCCTTGGCCACCACCACCGGAGCGCCGCCCTCTTCTCTCCGGTAGCGAAGCGCAAGCGCATAGTGCGTCGGATTGACGATGACCATCGTCGCGGAGCTCACGTCGGTGAGCATTCTTTTTCGCGCGCGGTCGAGGGCGATCGAGCGCATGCGCATTTTCACATGGGGGTCGCCCTCTGCCCGTTTTGCCTCCTCCTTGACCTCCTGCCTCGTCATCCGCAGTTTCTTTTTCCATCTCCGGCGCGAGAGAACGAAATCCAAGACTGCAAATAGCGCCGCGACGGCGGCCATCGTCATCGTTATGTGCGTGACGGCGTTCAGTATGTCGGCGCCGGTCGACAACGCTTCCCGCTCCGTCGCGCCGGCCAGTCGTCGCCATTGCGACGCCAGAACCGCGCTCAATGCAGCCGAGGCGACGACCATCTTGAGCGTCGCGCGGACAAAAGCGGCAAGCGCCTTGCCGCCAAAGATGCGGCCTACGCCTTTCACCGGATCGAGCCGCCCGATCTCGAATTTCAGCCTGCGCCACGACGCGCGCGGCGGCTGCGACAATGATCCGGTCGCTATCGCGATCAGGCAAAGCGTCGCGACAGCCATGGCCCATTGAACCGCGACCGCGCCCGATATCTCATGAAAAATGCGCAAGGCGTCGCCCGACTCCGACACTCGGATGTCGGAGCAGAATTCGAGGAGATTTCCGAGCGCCCGGACCGGCCCTTCGGTCGAAACGCGCCCGAGCAGATTCAATGAGGTCCCGATGGCCAGAAATGATCCGAACAGCCAGACGTCGGGCGCGGTCGGCATGTCGCCTCGTTCGCGCGCCTGCCTGAGCTTTTCCTCGCTGGCGTCGTGCTCTTTGCTTTCCTCGTCCGGCGCGTCCGACATTCGCTTCGGGCGCTAGGACAAGGTCGCCGAGGGAAGCCGGATTGTTCCGGATTGAGAGAGCCGCAAAACCGTCGCAACGACATATTGACGGGCCGCATTGATCTCGCGATCCGGTGCGCCCGCATCTGCGGACAATTCGTTCTCGACCATCCGGCGCGCTCGCGCCCCGAGACTGCTCAGCGCCGCCTCGACCAGGTCAGGCGCGGCTCCCTTCAACGCGAGGATGACTTTCTCCGCCGGCAGCCCGTCGAACAGCGCCGCGCGATGCTCCGGCGCCAGAAGCGGCAATTCTTCAAACCGGAAGATGAGGGAGCGCACGCCGTTCGCCTGATCGGGTGCGATCGACGACAGATGCGACATCACATCCTCCATGACGTCGCCTGGCATCAGATTGACGATTTCGGCTACGCGTCGCTGACCGTCGTCGGTGGCGGACGACGGATCGTCGTTCGCCAATACGGATGCCAACGCTTCCTCCAGCAAGCGCAGGATGAACGGGGTCGTCCGGCGGCAGGTCAGCATGCACCCGACGGTCTCTCGCCGCATCTCATCGTCGAGATTTGCGAGCACGCCAGATGCTCGGTCTGAATTCAAACCAGCGACGATCGGCGCGGCAAGCCAGGGCGGCTCGCGCTGCAAAAGCCCTGTGATCCGCTCGTTCGAACGGCTTTGCAATTCCAACCACACGTCGATGGGCGCATCCTGTTCGTTGGACGGCGCAATATCGGCGACCTCCTGCGGCGCGAGAGTTCCGGCGACGAGTTGCTGCGCTTCCGCCAGCGTGCCGATCAACTCCGGTCCTTCGACGAAATCCGCGGAAAACTGGTCGACCATTCCGTCCAGCGCCGTCCGGTCGACGATTCCGAGCGTCGCGGCGGACTTCGCGATCTCGAGCACGTCCTCCTTGCTCAAATGCTGAAGCACGCGTGCGGCGCCATCCTTTCCCAGCACGATCAGGAGCGCGGCCACGCGTTGCGCGCCGGTCAACCGTCGGCGGTCGCCGCCCCGTCGCCGCTCGATTTCGCTCATGGCTCCGAAGAGCCCGAACGCCGCGTGTTCAATTCAACGATCTTCAGGACAAATCTCGGCGGCGCATCTTCGGTGACGCCAATTTCGCCTCGGCAAATGAGGCGGTCGTCGACCATGAGATCGACGGGCTGTCCGAGCTTCCGGTCCAGTTTGACGAGCGCGCCGGGTTCGAGGCGCGCGACTTCTCCAACCGACATTGTCGTGGTCCCCAGCACGACGCGCAAGGTCAGGGGGATCGCGTCGATACCGGCGGACAGGCCCGAACCGGCATCGGACAGATCACGCCCGATCGTCTTCGTCTGCGCTTCGATTTGCTTGTCGTCCGCTACCAATGCTCCCCTCCGTCCGCGACGCTGACGCCGAGCACCCGCAAGGCGAAGAATTCCTCGTCGCGCGCGATCTCGCATCGGAACAACGGACGCCCGCCAATATCCAGCGTCGCATTTGTCTTCGGGGTCGACGTCAACGGCACGATCGAGCCGACGCGCCACGATCTTATTTCGCCGAGCGTCGCCCCGCGATCGAGGACCGCGCCTTCGACGACCACATCTGTCTGCTCGAGATATTTGCGGAATTCGACGGCGACGTCGCCCGGCCATGCGACAGCCGGGTTCGCGGTTGATGGCACGAGAAGACGTCGTAAATCCGCGGCGTCGATCTGATATTCGAGATTCAACGCATAATCCGCTATCGAGATCGGCAGCCGCGCCATGTCTTTCGCAGGCCCGGCAGGCTGGCCCTCCGCCAGTCCCTGCGGGCGCCGCGTCAGGACGGCCTCTCCCGGTGGGACTGCCGCCTTGCAGAAGACATCGAGAAAGCAACCGGCGAGGCTGTTGACCAGAAATTCCAGGACCCGCGCGTTTGGCCGATCATGGCGGCGTTCCGGTTTCCCGCCCAGCGCCGCGGCGCAGAGCGCCAGGAGGTCAGATCTTCGCGCCTCGCACACGACGGCGCTCTCCAGACCTTCGAGCGCCGCGGCGACGCGTACAACCTGATCGTCATCTCCGGGCCCTGTCCGGAGACCTTCGCGTTCCAGCTCATTGCGGCAGAACTCCGACACCGCGCGATGCAGGCGGGCCGTCAAGACACAGATGCCACGGGTGGTGTCGGAGACGAACGTATCGGGACGCCACGCCATGAAAGTTCTCGCGGCCGCGTCACGTCCATCAAGCCAGGTATCAGGGACCGTCATGCCGCTTCCGCCGTTCGCGTGGCGCCGGAACTCATTTCATTCTCGACATCGTCGATCGACGGACGTTCGCTCGCCGGAATGGTCTTGCGTCCATGCTCGACGGCGATCTGCGGCAACGCGCCATTCATGAACGCGAGGAGGGATTGCTTGACGATCACGTAGACGCGCACCTGCTTCTCCCGCGTGCCTTTGATCTTCGCGCCGAGCGGCGTCACGATGCCGTAGGAAATGAAGATGCCGGCGAACGTTCCCACGAGAGCGGCGCCGATCAGGCCGCCCAGCATTTCCGGAGACTGGTCGAGCGCTCCCATGGCCTTGATGACGCCGAGCACGGCGGCGACGATTCCGAGCGCCGGCAGCGCTTCCGAGACAGCCGTCAATGCTTGGTATGGTTTCAGCTTGTCCTTCGAGATCGTATGCAATTCCTCGTCCATCAACGCCTCGATTTCATGCGTTCGCGCGTTCCCGATGATGATGAGACGGCAATAGTCGCAGATGAAGGAGGTGAGGTTCCTGTTGGCGAGGATCTTCGGAAACGACAGGAAGATGGCGGATTCCTCGGGATTGTCGACGTGCTTTTCGGCCTCTGCCCGGGACTTCGTTCGCAGCTCTCGCATCAGCGCCGCGAGCACGCCCAGAACATCGAGATAATCGCGCTGCTTGGGCTGGCGGTCGAATATCGCATCCATCATCGCGCCGCCGGTGTCGCGGATCGTCTTCATCGTGTTTGCGATGATGAAGGTCCCGAACGCCGAGCCGCCAATGATGACGAACTCCCAGGGCTGCCAGATCACGATCAGATGTCCGCCGAGAGCCGCGAACCCGCCGAGAATCGAGCCGAGCGCCACGACCAGACCAATCACGAAATTCAACGCGCGGCTCCCGAGTCGCGATCTTCTGCCGACATTCTTGCGCCGCGCCTTGCGCGAGGCTGACGAGCCATTGTCAAGCCACGCGCAAGCCCCGTCCGAAATTCATCCCCTGCAGGATCAATCGCGAGCCGGGAGCGGACAATTGTCTATCGCGCTTTATGTCGATGCGGCGGCGCAGCTTGCTCTCGCGCGAAGGCTCGACAATCTCGCCTTCAACCTCGCGAACGCCAACACGCCCGGCTTTCTTGCCGACGGTTTGAAATTCGATTCGGTCCTGTCCACGACCGGCGGATCGAATGTCGCGTTCCCCGATGCAGGGACGGATTTCATTTCGCTCGCGCACGGCGGGGCGCTGCGAACCGGAAATACGCTGGACGTCGCGGTGCGCGGCGACGGATGGCTGGCGATCTCGACGCCGGAAGGCGTCGCCTACACCCGCGACGGTCGCATGCAGATCGATTCGAACGGCGAAATCCGGACCTTGACGGGTTACCCCGTCCTCGACGCCGCCGGCGCCCCATTGGTCGTGGATCCCGCAGGCGGCGACATTTCGATCGCAACCGACGGCGCGATCGTTCAGCGCGGCAAACAGGTCGGCGCGCTGGGCATGTTCGTCATGGACCCCGGAGCCCGGATTACACGCCATGACAATTCGGCGGTCCTCAGCGATCGCGAGGCGATTCCGGTGACGAATTTCTCGACGACCGGCCTGATGCAGGGATATGTCGAACAGGCCAACGTCAATCCGTTGTCCGAGATATCGCGCCTGATCGAGATCCAGCGTCTGTTCGATCATATAGCGGCGTGCATGACGATGAGCGATACGAGCCAACAGGAAGCGATCCGCGTTCTTGGTGGACAATCTTGACCGCCGCGGTCTCGAGCGATCCTCTCGCCCGCCTGGAAGAGCTCGTCGCAGACTTTCTCCCAAGCCGCGACGCCGTCCTGTTCGGCGGCAAGATCGCCGCAATCGGCGCTGACAATTATCAGATCGCCGGACTCGGCCAGCATGTTGCAATCCGCGACGTGCTGCTCGGCGCCGACGGCGGCAAGCCGATCGCCGAAGTCGCCAGATTCGACACAAGCCGCGCATTTGCCCTTCCCTTTGATCGCGAGACGAAACTCGAGATCGGGCAAAGCGTCTTTCGGCAGGGGCCGCTGGCGCTCGCCCCGACGCACGCCTGGCGCGGGCGCATCGTCAATGCGCTTGGAGAGCCGATCGATGGAGGCGGCGCGCTTCCGAAAGGTTCGTGCCTCAGGACCGTATACGCAGGCCCTCCGCCCGCCCTGCGGCGGCGTCTCGTAACGCAGGGGATCAGCACGGGCATACAGGCGGTCGACCTGTTCACGCCGCTCTGCGTCGGACAAAGGCTGGGCATATTCGCGGGGTCCGGCGTCGGCAAGTCGACTCTCCTCGGCATGCTGGCGGCGGCGGAAGGGTTCGACCTGATCGTCGTCGGTCTGATCGGGGAACGGGGCAGAGAAGTGCGCGAGTTCGTCGAATGCACGCTCGGCTCCAGGCGCCCGGATTCGATTGTCGTCGTCGCCACGGGCGACGAAAGCGCCCTGCTGCGTCGCACGGCGGCGCATACGGCGATGGCGGTCGCGGAACATTTCCGTGATGAGGGACGTTCCGTCCTGCTTCTCCTGGACTCCGTCACCAGGTTTGCGCTCGCGTCCCGGGAAATCGCGATCGCGCAGGGCGAACCTCCGGTGTCGCGTGGTTTTCCGCCGAGCGTCTTCGCCGATCTTCCGCGACTGCTCGAACGCAGCGGTCCAGGCCCGGACGGAGCCGGCGACATAACCGGAATATTCGCCGTTCTCGTCGACGGCGACGATCACAACGACCCTGTCGCCGATGCGGTGCGAGGCATTGTCGACGGCCACATCGTTCTCGACCGCGCGGTCGCCGCGCAGGGTCGCTATCCCGCCATCAACATCCCCGCGTCTCTCTCCCGCCTGGCGCATGTCGCATTGTCCGGCGAGAGACAGGCCTTTTCGGCCAAATTCCGAAATCTGGTCGCGCTCTTCGAGGATTCGCGCGACTTGCGCGCAATGGGCGGATATCAACCGGGAATAGACGCGGACCTCGACGCCGCGGTCGCAATCGTGCCCCGGTTGTATTCCTTACTAAGCCAATCGCGCGAAGGACCGCGGAGCGGCGACGTGTTCAGGGACGTCGCCGAAATGTTGAATTCTCACGTCGCCGCTGGAGCCAGGCGGCTAGCGTGACCGCGCCGTCGTCACACCTGCAGCGACCACCGGAACGTTCGAACTCGTTCGATGTCCTGTTCGCGTCGGGCATCGTGCTCATCCTGTCCATATTCTTTCTTCCGACGCCGCCGTTTCTCATCGACATCGGCCTGGCGCTCTCCCTATCGGTCTCGATCCTCATTCTCATGGTCGCGTTATGGATCGAAAAGCCGCTCGAGTTCTCGGCGTTTCCAACGATCCTTCTCGTTTCCACCATGCTGAGGCTTTCGCTGAATATCGCGACGACCCGTCTCATACTCGCGCACGGATCGGAAGGCGTGTCGGCGGCTGGCTACGTCATCGGCGGGTTCGCCCGCCTGGTCATGAGCGGCGACTTCGTCATCGGCCTTGTCGTCTTCGCGATTCTGATCACCGTGAATTTTCTCGTGATCACGAAAGGCGCAACCCGGATCGCGGAGGTCGGCGCAAGGTTTACGCTGGACGCCATTCCCGGAAAGCAGATGGCGATCGACGCTGATCTCTCGGCGGGTCTGATCGACGACAAGCAGGCGCAGGCGCGACGACGCGAACTCGAGGAGGAAAGCGCGTTTTTCGGCTCCATGGACGGCGCATCGAAATTCGTGCGCGGCGACGCCGTCGCCGGGCTTATCATCCTGGCGGTCAATATTTTCGGCGGCATCCTGATCGGTATTACGCGACACGGAATGTCCGCGACGGACGCGGTCAACGTCTTCACCAAGCTTTCGGTCGGCGACGGTCTCGTTTCGCAAATTCCGGCGCTGATCGTTTCGCTTGCCGCGGGCCTTCTGGTTTCCAAGGGCGGCACGCGCGGCTCCGCAGATCAGGCTGTCGTCGGCCAATTGACCCGTCATCCGCGCGCGCTCTTTCTCGCGGGCGCATTGATGGGTCTTCTCGCGATCGTTCCGGGACTGCCCCTGGCGCCATTCGCGCTTCTCGGCGCGTCGCTCGCTTTCGGCGGGATCGCGATACCGCGCCATGCAGCCCGACGCTCCGCGGCCGAGCGCGCGCAGGAGATCGAATCGGAACGAGCGGCCGCCGAGGCGCACCAGACCTCCCTCAAGGAATATCTGCGGGCGAGCGAGGTCGAGCTTTGTATCGGCCAGCAACTTGCCGCGAGAATTCTGCCGACATTCGACGAGATGTCGCATCGCGTCACGAAGATGCGCAGGAAATTCGCGCAACGCTACGGGTTCGTGATACCGGACATAAAACTGTCGAACGCGATCGACATTCCGCCGCGATCATATCAGGTCCGGATATACGGCGCGGTCGTCGCCGCGTTCGAAATGCCCGTCGGCGACAGCCTCGTCGTCTTTGGCGACGGGCCGAAACCGGATTTGATCGGCGAACTCACGCGCGAGCCGGCGTTCAGCATGAACGCCATGTGGATCTCGCCTGCCTATGTCGCGGAAGCGAAACGGGCCGGCTTCGATCCGGTCGACAACACGGCGGTCATTCTCACGCATCTGAGCGAAGTGCTGCGAAGCCACCTCTCCCAACTTTTCTCCTATCGCGATCTGCGTTCGCTCGTCGACACGCTCGAACCGGAATACCGAAAGCTGCTCGACGAGATCTGCCCGTCCCATATTTCGCTTTCCGGGCTTCAGAACGTCTTGAAGCTTCTTCTCGTCGAACGCGTATCGATCCGCAGCCTCACGCTGATTCTCGAAGCCGTCGCGGAAGTCGCCCCCTATTCGAGGCGGATCGAACAGATCGTTGAACATGTGCGGATGCGGATCGCGCCGCAGATCTGCAATGAACTCCTTGTCGACGGCTCCCTCGCCATCCTCCGCACGGGCGCCCGGTGGGACCAGATTTTTCAAAAGCAGCTCAAGAGGGATGCGAAAGGAGAGGTCTGCGAGTTCGACATCGATCCCAAGCTGGTCGAGCAGTTTCAGGTCGAGGCGGGCCGGCTCATCAGGCCGCACGCGGATCGCGGCGCAGCCGTCGCCTTTGTCGCCGCGCCGGAAGCGCGACCCTACGTCCGCATGATGCTGGAACGCGCGTTCCCGAACCTGCCGGTGCTCTCCTCGCTCGAGATCGCCAGGGACGTGAACATCGTCACCCTGGGGGCGATCTCTTGACCGGCCTCGACGAGCCGACGCTTCTCGCCGGCTTCATCGTGTTCTGCAGGATCGGAACGTGCATCTCCTTCGCGCCGGGCTTCTCCAGCCCGCGCGTTCCGGTCCGGTTCCGGCTTCTTGTCGCGCTCGGTCTCACCGCCGCCCTTGCTCCGGTCGTCTTGGCGGATTTCAGTTCCGGTTCGATCAACGCCGACGTTGCGCGGCTTGTGTCCCTCATCCTGCGGGAATGCGCCGTGGGGGCGACGATGGGGATCATGAGCCGGCTGGTCTTCGCATCGCTGGAGCTGACGTTCACGGTCGCTTCCATGGCGGTCGGCCTGAGCTCCTCCTTCGCGCCTCGCGTCGACGACGGCGACAGCATGCCGGAGCTTGCGGCGCTCGTGCTCTTCGCCACGACGACGATGCTGTTCGTCGCGGACATTCACTGGCAGATCGTGCATGCGATTTTCGACTCCTATCGCGCATTTCCGCTTGGCGCGCGTATCGAGCCGCAATTCGCGCTCGGCCGTATCGTCGAGACGTTGTCGTTCGGGCTCTCGCTGGCCTTCCGGCTGGCCTCGCCATTCATCGCATTCGGCCTGATCGCCAATTTCTCGTTCGCGTTGCTCAACAAGATTGCGCCGCAGATCGCGATCTATTTCGTCATCGCGCCGATCGTGCTGTTCGGCGGCCTCGCGCTTCTGCCCCTCCTCTGGCGGGATATTGCAACGCGATTTCTCGCGGGTTTCAGCGACTGGCTGTGGCGTCTCTGAGCCATGCGGGATCGCCACGCGCGTCTGGCCCGTATCGTCGCGCTTTTCGAAGTCCAGAAGCGCGTGCATCAGGCTCGGGTCGCCCGTCTCGCCGGAGAAAACCTGAAGCTCGCCGCACGCGAAACGGATCTTCTCGATCTCATCGCGACCGCAGACAACCCGAGCCTTCAGTTGGCGGCGGCCCGACGGCTTCCGCAAAAGGCTCGCGATCGCGCCGACTCCGCCGCAAAACTGGAGACGGAAACTGCATCGCGACAGAAAGCGGAATTGCGTGCGCGCGTCGCCGGGCAAGCGCTCACGGAGGTCCGGACGCAGATCGACGACAGGACGCAACGCTCTCACCTCGAGGAAATGCAATTCGCAACCTCGCCAGCTTCCGGCAAGTTTCGGGAGCCTAAGGTCTGACAGACGGGAGAGTCAGGTGGGCGGGTTTTCCAGCGACATCATTTCGGAGGTTGTGGCGGCGGCCGATCCAGGACGCGCCGAGGCGGCGCGCCGACGACTCGCGTCGCTGGCGGCTCCGGCGCCAACTGATTTCGCAAGCCTGGTTCTGCCGACGCCGGCGCAATCGCGCGATCCGGTTCCCGCCTCGTCGACCAGGCGCGTCGATCATCGCAAATGGAAACAGCCGGCGGCCCGCGAAACTCCCCTGGCTCTCGCCTATCGGTCGCTTGGCGCAGTGCTCTTGCAAAAGGCCTTCGAGGCCATGACGCCGGCCGCCAGTTCCGACGGCGCTTCGCGGTCGGCCTCGACGATCTGGAAATCGATGCTCGCACAGCAATTCGCCGAGTCCGTTTCCACCACGATGTTCAAATTGCCGAATTCGCTGTCGGATTCCGGCCGACAGGATTCGCCCGGGACCGGGCGCGCGGCGGCGACGATGACAAACGGAAATCTATCATGAACGAACCGTCGCGTTCGGACGCGGAAACCGCCATTGCAACGGAGCCGCCGCGCGACGGACTCTTGCGCGCCATACGCCGGACCCAGGCGACGATCGAAGAAGAGACCGCAGCACTATTGCGCGGCGCCGCGGCGGATCACGCCGAATTTCGGCACAGGAAAGACGTCTGCCTGCTGGACCTGTCGCGACGCGCGCCCGCCTTCGTTCGCCCGCCGGACGATCCCGAACTGATGGCGGCCCTGCGCGGTCTCAAGGACGCGATCATCCGGAACCAGAAGATGCTGCGCTGTCACGTCAACGCGGCGCGCAAGGTTTCCGCCATCATCATGAACGCGATCGCGGAGGAGGATTCCGATCGCACCTATTCGGCGACGATCCGGCGCAGGGCCGCGGAGCTGTGATCAAGCCCCTGCTGTTGACGGTCTGGGTCGCGCTGTTGAGCCTGTCGGCAAATTTCGCCGTCGCCTATTGGAAGGAACATCGCGCGCAAACGGCCGACAAGGCGCCGGAAGCGCTGGAACAGCGCAAGACACGCATCATCAACGTGCCGATCCTGTCCGACGGGCGCGTCCAGGGCTACGTCGTCGCGCAATTCGCCTATACCGGCCAGGCCGCAGCCTTGAAATCGGCCACGGTCGCGCCTGACGGAATCATCCTCGACGAAGCGTTTCGCCTTCTCTACGCGGACGAGAAGACCGATTTCCGCAAACTGCAGCGCGCGGACCTCAGCAAGATCGTCGAGACGCTGAAGGCGCGCGTCCTGGAACGGACGCCGCCGGAACTCGTCAAGGAAATCCTGGTCCAGGAATTCAACTACGTGGCCAAGGACGATATCCGCAGATGAAGGCCGCGAACCGGAAGTCGATCGCCGGCGCGCGCGGCGCCGGCCTCGTCGCGGGCGTCCTCGGCTGGACCGCGCTGCTGGCGATCGCCGGCGCGCGGATGTTTTTCGGCATGCCACGCGACGACGGGATTCTGCTGGCCGCCCTCGCGATGGCCTGCGCGAGCCTCGTCACCGGCGCGACGCTGCTCGTTCTGCATGCCTTGCAGACGGGCTTCGGCGCGCTGGATTCGTTCTTTTCGGCGGCGCTGGCGCGCTCGGCCCAACGTCATGAGGAGCGATCGCCCCCGGCCGCGCCCGAACCGCCGCGGCGCGGCTATATCGGCGACAGGCCCTTCGTCGCCAACAGCGACGGGAGCGTCATGGTCGAAACCCTGCTCGGCCCCCGGCTCTTTCCGTCGCTGGCCGACGCTCAGGATTTCGTCGGTTCCTGAGCGTCGGCGGCGACGTCACTCCGCCGCTTCGAGCTTCGGCATGCCGAGAATGGCCTTGGTTTCGAGGAACTCGCCGAAGGCGTGGTCGCCCCATTCGCGGCCGTTGCCCGACTGCTTGTAGCCGCCGAAGGGCGCCATCATGTCGGGGCCGGCGCCGTTGAGCGCCACCTGCCCGGCGCGCAGGCGGGACGCCACAGCGCGCACCTTGTCGAAGTCGCCGCCCGAGACGTAGGCCGCAAGGCCGTATTCCGTGTCGTTGCCGATTTGCACGGCCTGGTCGACCGTATCGTAGGGCATGATCGACAACACCGGCCCGAAGATTTCCTCCTTCGCGATGGTCATGTTCGGCGTCACGTCGGCGAAGATCGTGGGCTTGACGTAATAGCCCTTCTCGAGACCTTCGGGCTTGCCCGGACCGCCGGCGACCAGCGTCGCGCCTTCCTCGATGCCCTTCTTGATGAGCCCCTGGATCTTGTTCCACTGGACCTCGGAGACGACGGGGCCCATCTGCGCATTGCCGTTGGGGTCGCCGACGGTGGTCGCTTCCGCCGCCGCCTTCGCGATGGCGACGACATCGGCCATCTTCGACTTCGGCGCGAGCATGCGCGTCGGCGCGTTGCAGGACTGGCCGGAATTGGTCATGACCGAGCGCACGCCGCCCGTCACCGCCGTCTTGAGATCGGCGTCTTCCAGAATGATGTTCGGGCTCTTGCCGCCGAGTTCCTGATGCACGCGCTTGATCGTCGGCGCGGCGTTCTTCGCGACCTCGATGCCGGCGCGGGTCGAGCCGGTGAACGACACCATGTCGACGCCCGGATGCGACGAGATGGCGGCGCCCACGCCCGGCCCGTCGCCGTTGACCATATTGAACACGCCGGCCGGCACGCCGGCGGCGTCCATGATCTCGGCGAAAATCTGCGCCGAGAACGGCGCGATCTCGGACGGCTTCAGCACCATCGTGCAGCCGACGGCGAGCGCCGGCGCGACCTTGCAGGCGATCTGGTTCAGCGGCCAGTTCCACGGCGTGATGAAGCCGCAGACGCCGATCGGCTCCTTGACGATCAGCGTCGTGCCGCGCTGCGGCTCCTCGAACCTGTAGTCCTTGAGCACCTGAAGCGCCGTGCCGAAATGCGCCGCGCCCATGGCCGCCTGCGCGCGCTGGGCGAGCCATACGGGAGCGCCCATCTCTTCCGTGATGGCCTTGGCCATGTCCTCGTGGCGCTTCTTCAGCTCGGCCATGATGCGCTGGAGGAGGTCGATGCGCTCCTCGCGGCTGGTGCGCGAAAAAGTCTCGAACGCCTTGCGGGCGGCCTTCACGGCCGCATCGACATCGGCGGCGCCGCCGAGGGAAATGCGGCCCGCGACGGCTTCCGTCGCGGGATTGATCACGTCGAGCGCCTTGGGCGCGACCGGATCGACCCATTTGCCGTCGATGTAGAACTTCAGATAATCGCGCATGTCTCGCTCCCGTCAGGTCGTGCCCGGCGTCCCGCCGGCGTCGGGCGACACAATAGCGCCTGGCGATGCAAGGCCAAGCCCCGGCGCGCGCAATCTCGACATGCATTTCGCAGCGCGGTAGGCATCGCCGATGCAGGCTTTTCCACCCTCCGGCGGCGATTTCGCGGCCGTCGCCTTCGCCGGCGGCGGCAACCGCTGCTATTGGCAGGGCGGCTTCTGGGACGCCCTGACGGCGCTGCGCCCGCAGGCGCCGCGCTTCGCGGTCGGCGTCTCGGCCGGCGCCTTCCAGGCCTGCTTTTCGCTGATCGGCGCGGGCGAGCGCGTCCGCGAACGCGTTTTCCGCGCCTGCGCCGAGACGGAGCGCGACCTCGACTGGGCGCTGCTGGCGCAGGGACGCTCGCCCTTTCTCGTCGGCGGCCTCTATCGCGCGCTGATCGAGGAGGTCTTCGGCGAGGCGGAACTGGCGGCGCTGCGGCAGGCACCCGAAATCCCCATCCAGGTCCCCCCCCCGCCGGCCTGGATGCCGGGCGCGGCGGCGGCGCTTGCCTCGATCGGCG
>OEIU01000325.1_pt1 | contig 47510 bp, 46 predicted proteins | sample 1539221 | NCBI WGS metagenome assembly OEIU01 (sample SAMN03792071, study PRJEB22550) | activated sludge metagenome | feature: wastewater treatment plant; material: activated sludge; isolation source: Wastewater treatment plant of a petroleum refinery complex | place: Argentina: Zarate | collected... | reverse complement strand
GGGGGGGGGCGGGGCCGGCGGGCCGCTCACCGGTCGGCCCCCCGCCGGCTCACGAACCCGCTCGTGCTCTCCCCCGGCCGCAGGGGGTGCTGCCCGACCGCCACACCGACCACCTGGGCGCCTTCACGGTCGAACTCCGCCTCGGCCAGCACCATCGCTGCCACGCCGACGTTGTGCAGCAGGTACTTCTCGCCGATCAGGCCGCGGCCTTCGTAGCGCCACAGCAGCGCGAACTTCGTCTCGGGCCACAGCTGCAACGGCTGGTTGATCTCGTCGACACGAATGTCGCCAGGAACGCGCCCCGAGGCCATCGCCACCAGCATCGCCTTCATCGCGCGCACGTGGTGGGCGGACGGGCCCAGCGGGCCCAACGACTCCTGTGCGCCCGTCGATGCCGGCAGCACCTGGCGCGGCGTCCTGTCGCGGATGACGATGGTGTCGGCGGGCGTGTCCGAGCGGCGCAGCACCAGGGTATAGGTCGCCTGCGCGGAGGAGATGAACAGATTCACCGGCTTGGCCGAGTCACCCACGGGCCGGATGTAGATCTCGCCTTTGTCGCGGTCGCACTCCAGCACGATCTCGCCGCCGGGGTTGACGGCTGGCGTCGCGACCATCGCGCCGAGCGATGCCGGCAAGCCGCCACCGCAGTTGCTGGAGTAGATGTTGCCGAACACGTCCGTGATCGGCGCTCCTTCGATTCGGATGCGCGTGGCTTCCTTGATCGACAGGATGGCTTCCACCGCCACGCCATCGCGCGCGTCCAGCACCTGCAGGGCGTGGGCCGGCGAAACGGCCCACGCCGCAAGGAGCAGTGCTGTAAGCGCGGCCGGCGCACTTGACGCACAGATCCACCGCACGCCGAAGCTACTTGCCCACATTGGGAACCTCCTTGAACGTCTTCAGGTGCATGCGCCCGCCGCGGTAGCTGAACTCGACCAGGTAGGCCTTCAGGTCGTTGGCGGTCTCCAGGCTGTTGACGACAGTCCGCAGGCGGCCGCGCACGACCACGGTCTGGGAGTCCTCGCTGGGCACCAGTTGCTGCGGCATGAAAAAGGTGCTGGCATTGATGCGCTTCAGGCGAGTGGCCTCCAGTTCCTGCCGCATCTTCAGCTCGCCGTGCTGCTCGGGCTCGACGTAGCCGAGCAGGATGTCCTTCTTCCAGTCCACCGATGCCGGTGTCACGTCGAGCACCAGCCAGGCGATGAAGGTGCCCATCTGTTCCAGGTATTCGCTGCTGGCCTTGTCGCGCGTGACCCAGAACGTCTTGTTGATCGACGGCGGCACGACCACCGTGCGCACGCTGCCCAGCAGGTTCAGGATCACCACGAGCGCCAGCAACTGGCCACCGGCCAGTACGCCCACGGTCAGGGCCAGGCCCCGGTTGCGCCGGCGCATGTCCTTGATGTCGCCATTCAGGCGTTCGAAGTCCATGGGTTGCTCCGGTGGCTTCAGCCCACCATGCGGCGGATGTGCGAGGGCGGCGTCGCGCGCATCGCGGTGATCGGGCTGGTCGGCAGGTGCCAGTACAGCCAGTGCATCGCGAAGGCCGGGTGCTTGTCGGCCTTGATGCGCGCGATCCAGCGCGAGGTGAACAGGCCCGCGGCGATGCACAGCGCGAAGGACAGCTTCGAGCCCGACAGGTAGCCGATGAACAGCCCGAACAGCAGCGGTGCGGCCACGTCCACGTCCCAGAAGCCGATCTTCCACTGGTCATCCAGCCGGCGCGGGATGTAGGTGTCGGCGTGCATGCGGCCTCCAGGTCGATGGAACGCGGCCGCCTCAGATGACCGCGCCCATGATCGCGCCAGCGATCACCAGCCCAACGGCCGCGAAGATGGCCAGGCCGACGTAGAACAGCACCGGCCCGAAGTTGCGCAGCGCCGACAGCGAGATCAGCGCGACGACGAAGCCGACGAAGCCAACCAGGGCCTTGATGCCCGGGCCGAGCGCGGAGATCTGCGTCAGCGCAGAGGTCATCGGCCCCGTGATACCCACAAAGCCGACCAGGTCGAGGGCGTGCCCGGGGAAGGCAAGACCCAGCCCCAGGACGAACAGCCCGAAGAGGGCGACGATCGTCAAGGGCCGGCGGGGCGAACTGCGCAACACGGATGCAGAAGCGAAAGTGGCTGTGCTCATGAAGACCTCCAGAAGTGGTTCGAGCGTGGGATGGATGTGGGACGGGTGGGGCCTCGAGCGGCGAGGTGCGAGCGGGTTCGAAAACGGCTGGGCGGCGCGAGGGCGCGTTGAAGTCATGGCGACACCCTTGCGGTGAGCAAGAACGGCATGGCGCTGCGCGCGACCGCCGATCCATTGAGATCGAACGCAGGCGCGCCGAGCACGGGCGGTGTCTGCGCGGGCAGCTTCCGGTACACCTTCCAGGCGTACCCTGCGCGAGCCGCGGTGCATGCCTCACCCTTGAGCTGGGAACACGCGGCGTTGTAGGCGCCGACGGCATCCCACGTGACGCCGCGGCGCGCGAAGCCGTCGGCCAGCAACCAGGCGCCGACCTGGATGTTGGTGCACGGCTCGTAGAGCTGTGCCTCGCTGATGCCGTGGCGGGCCAGCGTGCCGAGGTGCGAACTGTTGATCTGCATCAACCCGATGTCGTAGGACCCGGTGCGCTGCAGGTGCGAGCGGTTTACGGCCTGCGGGTTCAGGTTCGATTCGACCCGCGCGATGGCGTACAGCAATTCGGCCGCGACGCCATAGCGCAGCGCCGCCTGCTCCCAGCAGGCCCAGGCCTGCAGCGGCATGCACAGCGATAGAACCCATCCGGCAAGGAGCAGCAGGCGCATGGCACAACCCGTCGCGAAATGCGAGGCATCGACAACGCCCGCGGGCAGCAAGGCACCAGGCGGGCAATGAGGTCGGGACCGGTGGTCCGGCCAGGGTCGGGTTCGGGTGGGCCGGGCGGCGCCGGCAGGGTCAGGTCGGGTGGGGATGTGGGCCGGCAGCAGTTGCCGGCATTCGTCAGTTCAAGCGGGGCGAGGCAGGCGACATCGCGCAGCCCGATCGGCCATGTTGAGCCGGGCCTGCCGCAGCACCAGCGCGTCCGCGCCGCCGAATTGGCGGCACAGTGCAACGCAGGCCGTGGTCAGCTGGTCGAGCTGGAATTTCGGGTTGGGGTGGCGATTGGACGGCGAGCGCTGCACGGCCAACAGCAGCTCGTACTGCTGTCGCCACATCGACTCGCGCCGCCGCGGCGTCAGCGGCGAGCGCAGCACGAGCTGCATGCCGAGGAAATCGAAGATGCGTGAGGCCGCATCGTCATGCAGGAACACCAGCGACACACAGGCGCTGATCAGGTCCGGGAAACGGAAGGTCGGCGAGACGTTGTCTTCGCTGCGAAGCAGGCCGTAGAGCCACTCGTGCTCTTCGAGCCAGAGGCGGGTTTCGATGGTGTCTGGGTGCTCGGCATCCAGGACGCCCTGGCCCGCGTGCGCGGCGTGGTCTTGGCGGGCGGTGGGCAGGGCGGAGAACATGGCGCTTCCCTCGGGTCGGTGACTGCGGGCGCTGCACTGTTGAGCGCGTGACCGAAGGGTAGGACGGCGCGTGCCGGGGTGCTGCGCGGAATCGGGCGTTTGTAAGGGGGGTTTCGGGATCGGGCGGAAAAGCTGCGGTGGGACCACGCTGCCCACTTCAGAGCCGTCTGACCTGACCCGAGGCTGTGGGTCGCCTACATGAAGAATCGGAATTGATACGGCGCGCTGCCCAACACGTTCATCCGCTTGACGACACGGGCGAGCACCTTGGCGTACTCAAGCGTCACTGGCAGGGGGTCGTAAAGTGCATCGTTGTTCCAGTCCATCTTAGAAAGAGCGAGAACCGCCCAAGCCGTCTCGTCCCACGCGCCGTGTCCGGCATGCCTGACCAAGCGCAAGGGCCGAGGAGTACTTCGAGCGCCTTGAAAGTACGCGCCTCGGTCACTGACTTTGCGAACGCTGCCGTGCGTCCACAAGAGCGCTTCGGCAGGGCCAATACCCAATAGCGTTCCGCGCTCGACTGGAAAGGCCGCGGCGGTGCCCTTTGGCGTGCCCGGGCTAGCTTCGATGCGAACGCCACGCCAGCCAACGTCCTCAACGATCTGGACAAGATCTACTGCTTCGCAAAGGTGAAGAGCCTCCATGCAGCCGTCAATCTCGTCGCGCTTGAACTCCGTGGTCTTGTGAATCATGACCCTGCGCGGTGACTGGCCCCTATGTCGGCGTCTGTACAGGTCCATGGCCCGGGTCATGACACGGAACATCTCCGTCCGGGAAAGGAATGGGTTTTCCCGTTGTACCTCGAACTCGTGCGCGTCGTAGGCCACGAACTCCAGGCCCGAGCCCTCAGCATCAAAAACCTGACTGCAGCAGGTCACGAACCGCGGGCGATTCGAATTCGGTGAGCGCATAGCATACGAAATCCCGATGTACGCGGTGTCGGGATCAGTGTCGGCCAGCTTCCAAGGCACGCCGCCGGCCTTCGCGTAGAGCGCCAATCCGATGCGCCACATCACGCTGGCGCGATGGGGATAGGCTAAAGCCTTGTCTTCACGCACCAGTTGAACCGGAAGCCGTCGAGCTGCTGCGAACGCCTTGAGGTGATCGTGCAGATCGAAGTCATCGTCGGGCCCCCCGGTGTAGCCGGCGGACCAGCGTCGAGGGATATAGATGAAGAGGACATCGAAGTCCAATCGACGGGCATCAAGGCTTTGAATGGCTCGAACCAAGCGCTCGGCGAGAACGACGTGAGGCCTTGAACTCTCTCGGAACTCGCCTTCAAGTGCAGCATCGAGTTCAACATGGCAGGCGCCACCGGCGCCTCGCATATGTAATCCAAAAACGCGGTGAAAGCCTGGCCAATCAGGTAGGTAGTCCGCGCGCTCTGTAGCCTTCGTCGGCGAATTCAGCTCCCTCATGAAGCCATAGAGGAGTTGGCTCTCGTTCGCCGGCGCGATCGTGGCGACCCGAATCGGATCGGGCATCAGTCCGCTGGAGTACGGACCGAACCGAAGCAGGCCCTGGAGGGGATGAATGTCTCGGTCTGTGTGCCGCTCCGGGTGGAATGAGAGTTTGGGCTCCGCCAGGCAAACATGAGGATCCAATTCACTGCTCATGCACTCGCCCTCCGTGAGAAGCCAGTCGCTTTGGACAGCCTGAACACTGCGTCTACACCGTCACCGATGCCCATCGCGCGCAAGTCACCGCCATCACCAGAGAGTACTTCGGCCCAGAAAGCGATCAAGTCATTGAGCTGGCGGTTGTAGCGCTTCACGGTGCGCTCCCGAGCAAAGTCCGCCGCATTCGCCTTGTTGTCGCTCGTCAGGCCGTGAAAGATCGTGCGGGGTTCGAACAACAGCCAAAGTTGGTCACTAGCCCACTCGAGCCGAGATGAAATGCCTTCGCTCCACGCCAACCCCGGAGCCTCTTTGATCGAGCCCGACAGCGCGCCCACCTGCTTTTGCAGGGGAGCCCACTCGGCCGCCGTGGGATCTGCTGGCGTGAGCAGGTCTGTGCTTCGACGGCGGAGTACATCGAGCCCGCGAGAACCCGCAATGGACCGGGTCAGTGCATCGCGCAACAACCCGCGTTCGCCGGATTCATAGCGCAAGCGCCGAGGCTCAATGGCGTGCAGATCGAAGTCTGTGATCCCGTGGGCCTGGAATGTGGATCGAACATCAGTGTCTGCGCCGAACGCCAGTACGCCGGCCCGCGTGCGAGCGACCAAAATGTCAGCTTTCGACTCGGCGACCGCCTTCCTCACATCGGCGAGACCCCCAATTTCGCAGACTATGCGTCGGCAAACGGTGGGTACTTTTGCAAGCGGCAGGCCGTTCAATCGAATTACAGGCCAGTTCGTATTCCCGCCGATTCGCGGGGCGGCACTCCAGCGTTTGCGGTCACCACCGAATGCGTCAAGTGCTGTCGTGTCGATGCCACTGCTGACGCGGACAAGGTCGCGCATTGCTTCGTCGAAGTTGTCGACTCGAATCAAGCCGGCTTCGACTCCAGCATTGCGGGCACGGTCGAGCAGTTGAGTCACGCGCGCGAATGGCAAGTCGTCACCACGATGGAGCCAAAAGATGCCTGCAGGAAATGCTCCGGCCTGCGTCACCGCCTCATCGAGCGCATCCATCACGGACGAGTCACGTCCGCTGTATCCGGCGACCACGAGCCCGAACCTTCGACAGCTATCGATCAAAACCTGGCGGAGCCTCTGGTCCTGATGTCGTAGCTCGTCGGCAGTGTTCTTGAGCCGCCTGGACCGGAAGTCGCCGTGCAACTTGATTTCAACCGGCCAGCGGCCCTCCGTTATGGACTGAGCTGCGAGGTCTGGCGCATCCAACGAGACTGTGGTGAGCGTTCCGGTTGTCTCGAAGATCTTCGCGCATGCATCTGCCACGAGAGGATCAAAGTTGGTAGTCCAGACAATTCGTGCCAACTGGGCGCGCATCAAAGAGGCCAGAGCGAGATGCCCATAGGAAGGCTTTGCGCCTGCCATCTTCGAGTCCAAAAAGCTTCGACGATCCGTTTCGGACTGAAATGCCGCTTCAAAAAGCGCAGCGTATTCGTCGGCGGCTCCACTTGGAGGAAGGTTGCCGCCGGAGTCGATGTGCGCCTGCAAGCGAGCCTGAATCATCGGGCTCGCGAGGTCGGCCACGGTCTCACCTGCGACACGCCGTTGGCTAACAAACAGCCGCTGCTTGAACTCCCAGATCATGTCCCAGGCGGTCGGGATGCCGGCGGACGCCGAGGCGCCGGCCCCGAGCAGCCACATGAGATTGCCTCCACGAAGCGAAAACCTGCGCGCGAAGTCATCGGCTTCGATCAGTGGCGCCTTGGTCTCGGGTTGGTCGGCAGTAGTCATCTGGCAGTGTCTGGTTTGGTCGTTGGCGCGGAAGTCCTTCGGTACTCGGCTCAGGCGGGACGTGCGGGCGGCACCCGCGGGTCGGGTTGGCCCCGCCCCCGCAGCGCCTCATACAACCTCGCCGGCCCGAGCAGGATGTCCTTCAGCCCATCGCGCACACGCTGCGAATCGAGCGCCTGCGTGCTCATGGTGGTGTGCGCCGCAAACGCATCGATGATCGCGTTCATCAGCTCGCTGTTCAGGTCGGGTGAATTGGCGAACTGTTCCTTCGAGTTGTTCGCCGCCTGCTCGGCCAGCACCTCGGATTCGAGCAGCTTGCCCTTGATCACGTGGTTCACGTAGACCAGCCGGTCGTCGTCGCTCAGCTCGCCTTCGAACAGGTCGTTCACGCGCTCGATGATGTCCACCAGGTAGGCCTTCTCCTTCTCGCGCACCTCGCCGCCGCCGGCTTCGGTCAGCGGCTCCAGCGTCGGGTACTTCCCACCCTGCAGCACCAGGCCTTGTTTGCCGCGGTCCTTCAGCGTGTGGTGGGTCAGCAGCACCTTCGACAGGTCGATGCCTTCACGCTCGCGGCCGAACTCCAGCAACGGCAGCAGCCGCTTGAAGAAGATGAAGCGCTTCTCGATCGCCGTGTTGCCGTAGTCGAAGATCTGGGACAGGAATGCATACATGCGCTGGAAGGCGCCCATGTCGCCCTTGAACAGCTGCAGCGCGTTCAACTCGCCCTGCGCCGCCTCGGCCGCAGTGCTGTCGTTGACGGCCAGCGCTGCCTTCAAGCGTTCCTGTGCCATCTTGTAGCGGTGCAGCAGACGCGATACCACCGGCTCCAGCGCGCCGGTCAGCTCGCTCTGCCTGGCATTGGGCTTCAGCTCCACCGCCACCACGCGCTCGACCTCGAACTCGTCGTAGTGGCCGGCCGCGTCCAGCTTGGCGCGCAGGTCGAACACCAGGTGCGGGTCGGTCACGTCGGCCAGCGTGGCCGTGGCGTAGTAGGTCTGGAAGGCCTGCAGCACCTCCTGCGGGTCGTTGACGAAGTCGACCACGTAGGTGGTGTCCTTCAGGCCATGAACGCCGCGGTAGGCGCGGTTCAGCCGTGACAGCGTCTGCACCGCCTGGATGCCGGCCAGCCGCTTGTCCACATACATGCCGCACAGCAGCGGCTGGTCGAAGCCGGTCTGGAACTTGTTGGCCACCAGCAGGATCTGGTACTCGTCGCTGCCGAAGGCCTCGCGCAGGTCACGGCCGCGCAGGTGCGGGTTCAGCGCCGGGCTGGTCTCGCTGAACGGCTTGGGGTCCGAGGCCGGGTCGTGCACCTCGCCCGAAAACGCCACCAGCGTGCCGATCTTGTAGCCCTGCGCCTTGATGTACTTGTCGATGGCCAGCTGCCAGCGCACCACCTCCTGCCGGCTGCTCACCACCACCATCGCCTTGGCGTGGCCGGCCAGCAGCGGCTGCACGCTGTCGCGGTAGTGCTCCACCACCACCTGCACCTTCTGGCTGATGTTGTACGGGTGCAGCTTCACCCAGCGCATGATTCCTTTCAGCGCTTCGCTGCGTTCGACCGCCTTCTCGTCGTATTCCTGCCCGTCGTGCGCCAGCCTGAAGGCCAGCTTGTAGGGCGTGTAGTTCTTCAGCACGTCGAGGATGAAGCCTTCCTCGATGGCCTGGCGCATCGAATACACGTGGAAGGGCGCCGGCAGGTTGTCGGCCGCAGCCGCTCGCGTGGGGTCGGGCCGGGTGCCGAACAGTTCCAGCGTCTTCGCCTTGGGCGTGGCCGTGAAGGCCACGTAGGTGATGCCGCTCTCTGCGGCGCGGCCGGTCATCTGTGCGGCCAGCAGGTCTTCGGTGCCCACCTCGCCGCCATCGGCCAGCTCGCGCAGTTCGTCGGCCGACAGCACCTGCTTCAGCCGCGCCGCCGCCTCGCCGGTCTGCGACGAATGCGCCTCGTCGGCGATGACCGCAAAGCGCTTGCCCTGCGTGGCGGCCAGCTCCTGCACCGCCTTCAGCGCGTGCGGGAAGGTCTGGATGGTGCAGACCACGATCTTCTTGCCGCCCGACAGCGCCGCGGCCAGCTCACCGCTCTTGCTGCCGCCATCGCCCTTGATGGTGGCCACCACGCCGGCGGTGCGCTCGAAGTCGAAAATCGCGTCCTGCAGCTGCGCATCGAGCACATTGCGGTCGCTGACCACCAGCACGGTGTCGAACAGCTTGCGGTGCTGGGCGTCGTGCAGGTCGGCCAGGAAGTGCGCGGCCCAGGCGATGGAGTTGGTCTTGCCCGAGCCGGCTGAGTGCTGGATCAGGTACTTGCCGCCCGGCCCGTCGTGCAGCACGGCCACCAGCAACTTGCGCGTGGCGTCGAGCTGGTGGTAGCGCGGGGTGATGATGGCCTTGAGCCGCTTCTTGTCGTCGCGCTGCGCCACCATGTAGCGGCCGATGATCTCCAACCAGCTGTCGCGCGCCCACACATGGCGCCACAGGTAGGCGGTGCGGTGGCCACCCGGGTTGGGCGGGTTGCCGGCAGCGCCGTCGTCGCCCAGGTCGAAGGGCAGGAACGCGGTGTCGGCGCCGGCCAGCCGGGTGCTCATGCGCACGTGGTGGTGGCTGACGGCAAAGTGCACCAGCGCGCCGGATGGGAAGGTCAGCAAGGGCGCCACGCTGCGCCCCTGGCCCGTGCGCGTGGGTTTGGCGATAGGGTCGCGGTCGAAGCGGTACTGGTCCACCGCGTCGTCCACGCTTTGCGTGAAGTCGCTCTTCAGCTCCGCCGTGGCCACCGGCAGGCCGTTGAGGAAGAGCACCAGGTCGATGGCGTTCTCGTTGTGCAGCGAATAGCGCAGCTGCCGCACCACGCGCAGGCGGTTGGCGGCGTAGCGCGCCAGCGTGTCGGGGTTCATCGCCAGCGCTGGCTTGAACTGCGCCAGCGCCAGCGGCTGGCGCAGGCCCAGCAGTTCCACGCCGTGGCGCAGCACGTCCAGCGTGCCGCGGTCGTCCAGGCTCTTGCGCAGGCGGTCCAGCAGCGTGGCTTCGGCTGTGGCGCCGTGGTTCTTGGCCAACGCCGCCCAGGCGGCCGGCTGGGTGGCCTGCACCCAGGCCAGCAGGTCGGCGGGGAAGAGGGCGCGGGCGCGGTCGTAGGCTGCGGCGTCGCCCTCGGCATGCAGCCAGCCGGCGGCGGCGGCCAGGTCGGCGCAGATCTCGTCTTCGAAGCGGATCTCGCGGTGCAGCGTCATGGCGCGTGGCGGGCACAGAAATCTGCCGACGTCAGGATCGGGTAACGGTCGGCCAGCGCGAGCAGATCCTTGTCGCCGGTGACCAGCACTTCGGCGCGGGATGCCAGCAAGGCGGCCAGCACGGGTTCGTCCATGACATCGCGCACGCCGGCTTGTGCGGCCTCGGATAGGGAGAGCAGATCGGGCCTGACGATGTCCGCGCTGAAGGCGAGGCCCTCGACGAGGTCGCGGATGCCATCAGCCGACAAGGCCTTGAACGGCCCCAGCCTCGGCAACACGCGCTCGCACTCGCTCAGGATCCATGGCGACAGCACCACGTCCAGCGCGCCTCTGCGCCATGCGGCCATGATGCGGCCCGGCGGCCCCGCCGGATAGGCCAGGCCGGCCACGACGACGTTGGTGTCGAGCACCACCCGCATGGCGGATCAGCGGGCGCGTTGGCGGGTGGCGCCGGTCTTGCGCGCAGCAGCCGATTTGGCCGGGGTGGACGGGGTTGCAGGGGAGGTGCGCTTCGCTGCGCGGCCCTTGGCGACGGCAGCCTCAGCCTTCATCTCCTTGCGCACGGCCGATACGGCCGCATCGATTTCGGCCATGCCCACATCCTCCGGCACGTTCTCATAGCCCTTCGCGATGCGGTCGCACAGGGCATCGAAGCGGTCCTGCATGGCCCGGATGCGCTCGAACAGCGCTGCATCCACGAGCGCGGCGACGGGCTTGCCGTCCTTGGTGATGACGATGCTGTCGCGGCGGTACTGCACGCGGTTGAGCATGTCGCCCAGGTTCTGGCGCAAGGCGACGGCGGTGGCTTCGGTGATCACGGCAGACTCCCATGACCGTAATGGTCAATATGATTCAGCTTAGCACGGAGCGGGCGGCGGCGCAGACGGTTCGTCGGCGCTGGCCATGGCCTGGAGGCGCGCCACATGGGCGGCGGCGGACTCGACCACGTAGCGGCCGGCTGCGATGTCGGCACGTGTTGCTTCCAAGTCGGTGTCGAGCGATGGTCGGTCGCGCACGTCGATCTGGCCGGTGACGGCGGCGGAGATGAGGGCGGTGCGGCGTTCGCGAAGCAGACGAACGGCGTTCCCGGCGTCTTCAATCAGCCTGTCGAAGGCTGTGGACTGCGCATCGAGCCAGTCCAGCAGCGCCTCCTGCTCACCGGCGGGCGGAATGACGACAGGCAGTTCCATGATGTTCGTCGTCGAAATCGATGCCAGGTTGGTGCTCTGCTTCGACCGCGACATGAAGTAGAACTGCGCATAGGCCGACCCTGTGACGGCGTTCAGCCAGCGCGGACTGACGGCGAAAGGTCGCACCGCGAACACATGGTTCTGGTGGATGCAGGGGTCGATGCTGCCGTCCCAGACATGGCCGCGGCCCAGCTTGTCGAAGTCGCCGCCTTCGTTCATCAGAACGTCGCCTGCTTGAAGTCTGTAGCGCGGTAGGTCATCCGCCGGCAACTCGATAGTCGAAACGTCGTCGAGGTCGAGATAGCCATCCTGCACGTTTGCGACGCGTAGGTAGGGAACCTCCACAGTCTGCTTGCCCGAGTTGTCCTTCCCCTTTGCGATGCCGGTCTGAACGTGGGCGATGAACTTCAAGCGAACAACGTCCCAATGTGCGGGCACCGCGCCCAGCCACTCGACGCCGGAGTCCTTCATCGGCACCGACGGATTCAGGCCCTTGGTGACGGCCTGCGCGATGACGGCCTGTCGCTTCTCGGTCAGCACCTCGATCAGCCGCTGCTGCTCGGCGATCAGCGTGTCGATCTTGGCGGTTTCTCGGTCAAGGTAGCCAACCAGTTCTGCCTGTTCGCCCAATGGAGGGAACGGAAACTTGAAGTCGCGAACGAAATCTTCCGAGATGCGCTTCTGCCCGCCAGCCCCATACATCGAAGCTTCGCCGTGCTGGCGAAACACTCCAGATCGGAAGATCCAGTTCAAGTAGGCGCCCGTCGCTGCGTCTGCAATGGGCCTCACCACGATCAACTCAGTCGTTCCGAACCCAACCCCGCCGATCAGGCCACACATCAGTGCGCCCTTTCCGTTCTCGAAGCAGGGTGTGATTTTCGCGATGGTGACGTCGCCATCCCGAAAGTACGTGTAGCCCGACTCGACTTCACCGATAGGGCGAGTCCGATCAAGGTTCAGGGAACCATCATCACCAACCGCCTCCATGGGCAGAAAGGAGACTTCGGTGTCACGCGCGAGGTGGCTGATCTCCAACTTCGGCGGATTGATCGTTACAACAAAACGGAGGCGCTTCATCTGCCAATGCGCCGGCACCGCCCCGAGCCATTCGACCCCGCTGTCCTTGTACCGCTCGTACCGTCGCAACGTCATGCGATGGCCTCGTCTGTGCCCGTCCCCGGAAATTGTCTCGGCAATGCCGAGACAATTGCATCGGTGCTGTAGGCCTCGTAGAGCTGGTGCATGTGGAATGGCCGCGCAATGCCGCGCATGCTCGGCCTCATGCCGACAGCCCTTCGATCAGCGTCAGGATGCGCCCGGTCACCTGCTGCAGCTCGGCGTCGATGACCGCCAGCGGACGCGGCGGCTCGAAGACGTAGAAGTGCCGGTTGAACGGAATCTCGTAGCCGACCTTGGTCTTTTCGGGGTCGATCCAGGCGTCGCTCGCGTGCGGTTTGACCTCGCGCTCGAACCAGCGCTGCACGTCTTCGGACGGCGGCACGTTCTCGGTGTCGCGCAGCGCGGCGTCGGGCTGCGGCTTGCCCTTCTGCTTGCCCTTCTCGCCCAGCACCACGCGGCCGTCGGCATCGCGCAGCGGGCGCTCGACGGTGATGCTGCGGTAGCCGAAATCCTCATTGCGGAAGATGCGCGACAGCGGCGCACGCTTGAGCTTGCCGCCGGCCGGCGCGGCGGGCAGCGACGCGCCCGCAGGCACGACCTGGCTGCCGGCCGCCTTGCCCTGCGCGTCGAGCAGCGTCACCCAGTCCGCCTCGACGAAGCCGCCGAACAGGCGCGTGACATCGGCGATGTGCGCCTCGCTCATCTCCTTGCGCTTGGAGCCCAGGCTCTTGCGCATCTTCTGCCAAAAGCCGCTGGCGTCGATGAGCTGCACCTTGCCCTTGCGTGCGCTGAGCTTGCGGTTGCTCAGCACCCACACGTAGGTGGCGATGCCGGTGTTGTAGAACATGTCGGTGGGCAGGCCGATGATGGCTTCGACCAGGTCGTTCTCCAGCACGTAGCGGCGGATCTCGCTTTCGCCGCTGCCGGCGCCGCCGGTGAACAGCGGCGAGCCGTTGAGCACGATGCCGAAGCGGCTGCCGCCGTCCTTGGCCGGGCGCATCTTGCTCAGCAGGTGCAGCAGGAACAGCAGCGAGCCGTCCGACACGCGCGGCAGGCCGGGGCCGAAGCGGCCGCTGTAGCCGAGCTTTTCGTACTCGTCGCGGATGGCCTTCTCGATCTTCTTCCACTCCACGCCGAAGGGCGGGTTCGACAGCATGTAGTCGAACAGCTTGCCCAGCAGGCCGTCGTCGGACAGGGTGTTGCCGAGCACGATGTGGCTGATGTCCTGGCCGCGGATCAGCATGTCGGCCTTGCAGATGGCGTAGGACTCGGGGTTGAGTTCCTGGCCGAACAGCGTCAGCCGCGCCTTGGGGTTCAGCTCGGCCAGGTACTCGGCCGCCACCGACAGCATGCCGCCGGTGCCGCCGGTGGGGTCGTACAGGGTGCGCACCACGCCGGGCTGGCTGAGCGCGTCGTTGTCTTCCACGAACAGCAGGTCCACCATCAGGCGGATCACCTCGCGCGGCGTGAAGTGCTCGCCGGCGGTTTCGTTGCTGATTTCGGCGAACTTGCGGATCAGCTCCTCGAACACGGCGCCCATCTGGGTGTTGGCCACCGCCTTGGGGTGCAGGTCCACCTGGGCGAAGCGCTGCGTCACCTGGTACAGCAGCCCGGCCTTGGCCAGGCGCTCGATCTGCACGTAGATGTCGAAGCACTCGAAGATGTCGCGCACGGCCGGCGAGAATGCCTGGATGTAGGCGTAGAGGTTCTCCTTGATGTGGTCGGCGTCGCCGACCAGCGTCTTCATGTCCAGCGGCGAGGTGTTGAAGAACATCTGGCCGCTGGCGCGCAGCAGAAAGGGCTCGGGGTTGACGCCGAGCTGCTGGCGCTTGGCCAGTTCGGCCAGGACGGCTGGTTTGGTGGCTTCGAGCACGCAGTCGAGCCGGCGCAGCACGGTGAAGGGCAGGATCACCTTGCCGTACTCGGACTGCTTGTAGTCGCCGCGCAGCAGGTCGGCGACCGACCAGATGAAGGCGGAGAGGGCGGGTTGGTTCATGCGGGGGGAGGATATCCGGCGGCGGCGGGCCGATGGCAGCGGCCCCGTCGGCCCTGTGCGCCCACCGGGGTGAGATTGGTATAAACCCTAAACTGATGAGAATGGGCGCGCAGCTTCGCATGCGCGAGGGAGTTCGGTTGACCGACGAAGAGGGTGCGGCCCAAGGGCCGAAGGCGGCCTTGCCGCCTGCTGCGGCACCGCCCAGGGCGCTGGCCGATTGGTGGCGCCGGCTGCGCACGGCACCGCTGCGGCTGAACCTTGCGCTTCAGGGCGGCGGCGCGCACGGTGCATTCACCTGGGGCGTGCTGGATGCGCTGATCGAAGACCCGCGCGTCGTCTTCGAAGGTTTGAGCGGCAGCAGCGCCGGCGCGATGAACGCGGTGGTGCTGGCCGATGGTTGGGCCAAGGGCGGACGCGCGGGCGCTCACCAGGGCCTGGAGGCGTTCTGGACCTTCGTCGGCAAGCAGATGCATGCGGGCATGGTGCGCCTGGGCAAGGAGGAGATGGGTCTGTCGGCCACCAGCCGGTGGCTGGCCACCTGGGCCGGGTACTTCTCGCCGACACAGCTCAATCCCTTCGACCTGAACCCCTTGCGCGAGTGGCTCGCCCGGCAGATCGATTTCGAGCGGCTGCGCGCGCAGAGCCCGTTCAAGCTCTTCGTCGGCGCGACGCAGGCCAACACCGGCAAGCTGCGCATCTTCCGCGAGCACGAGCTGACGCTGGACATGCTTTTGGCATCGGCCTGCCTGCCGAAGATCCACCGCCCGGTGTCGATCGATGGGCAGCCTTACTGGGACGGCGGCTATTCGGCCAACCCGGCCGTGTCCCCGCTGTTCTACGAGTGTGCGTCGCGCGATGTACTGCTGGTGCTACTCAACCCGCTGCAGCGCGAAGGCACGCCCGGCACGGTGCAGCAGATCGAAACGCGCATGCTGGAACTGGCCTTCAGCGCCAACTTCATGCGCGAGATGCAGATGTTCGCCAAGGCGGCGGAGTTTTCGGCGACGTCGTTGCTGACGATGGGCCGGCTGGAGCGCAAGCTGCAGAGCCAACGCTTCCACATGATCGATTCCAGCGATGTCGCCAGCCTGCAGCGCACCGAGACGCAACTGCTGGCCTACGGCCCGTTTCTGGAAAGACTGCGTGCACAGGGGCGTGAGCGGGCGCTGGCCTGGCTGGCGCAGCATGCCGGCAGCGTGGGGCGCCGATCGACGATCGACCTGCGGCAGTGGGCCGCCTGAGCCGTCACACATGGCAAGACGGATTCGCAGCGCTCCATGGACCCGGCTGTTTGCGACCGGCATGAAGGCCATCGTGCGCGAGAGCTCGCGCACCATCGCGCGCAGCAACGCGCGCGCCGTGTCCAAGGCGGTCAAGTCGGGCATCGACGCACTGAAGCCACCGCCCGGCCCGGGCGACTGGATTGCCGGCGTGGCCATCGGTGCGGCAGGGGCACGCCGATACCGGCTTTACCGGCCGCCTGGCGTGAAGCTCGGCGAGCGCCTGCCGTTGATGGTGATGTTGCACGGCTGCGGGCAGGACGCGAAGAGCTTTGCGGTCAGCACGCGCATGAACCGCATCGCGGCGCAGCAGCGCTTCGCCGTGCTCTACCCGGAGCAGGACCGCTTGGCCAATGCGCAGGGCTGCTGGAACTGGTTCGACACGCGATCGGGCCGGACGCAGGGCGAAGCGGCGCTGATCATGAAGGCCATCGACCAGGTGTGCCTGCTCTACCCGGTGGACCGCTCACGCGTCGCCGTGGCCGGGCTGTCGGCCGGCGCCAGCATGGCGGCGTTGCTGGGGACCAAGCACCCCGAGCGTTTCAAGGCCGTCGTGATGCATTCCGGCATTCCGCCGGGCAGCGCGCATTCGACGATGTCGGCGATCGGCGCGATGCGCGGCCGGCGCACGGCGATGCCGCAGTTGGCGCATCCGGTCGTGAAGGCCGTGTCCTGGCCACCGCTGATGGTCATCCACGGCGGCGCCGACCTCGTGGTGTCAGCCAAGAATGGGCTTGCAGCGGTGCAGTTGTGGGCCGACGCCGCCGGAGCCCAAGCCGGTCAGCCACGCACCGTGCAGCGCGGCAAACGTCATGCGGCGACGGTCACCGACTTCAAGGTCGGTCGCTGCCTCGTGGCGACGCTGGTCGATGTGGGCCGACTGGGGCATGCCTGGAGCGGCGGCGCGGCGCAGCAGCCCTTCAGCGATGCGCAGGGACCCGATGCGTCGCGTTTGGCTTGGGCCTTCGTGGCCAAACAGCCTCGAATCTGATTGGAGCGGCTTGCGGCTTTGTGCGACCTCGACCGGCGGTGCCCAGTGCGGCAACGCTGCGCCGGGCGCCCGCTGCCATGGCAACCCAGGCCCTGGCAAGTTGTCCGCCGCAGAAGCGGACAAGCCTGTGGACAAGTCCACTGCGATCCGTTTTTCTTCAGACAGGCTCTGCTCTTGTTGATGCTGCTCGAAAAGGAGGCGGCTTGCTTCCCGCGCCGGTCTCGCCGGCCCGCATCGGGACCGGGCTGGCGACGGGCGCCCGCAGGTCATCGTCCGGTCATCCTTGCGTGCGAATCTGCGGACGTGCCGCTCCTTCGATATCCGATCTCACGTCCGCCATGCGCATCGCCCTGATTGCAGACAGTCACCTGTCGTCCCGCTCGCCCGAATGTGTTGCGAACTGGCATGCCGCACGGCGAGCCGTCGAACGCCTGTCGCCCGATGTCACCGTGCACCTAGGCGACATCACGCTCGATGGTCAGTCCTGCCCCGAAGAACTCGGCTTCGCGGCGCAACTGGTGCAGCGCTGGCCGACCGAGATACGCTGCCTGCCCGGCAATCACGACATGGGCGATGGCTCGGGCGAAGTCCCGCTGGACGAAGGATTGCTGGCGTCCTACAGGCACCAGTTCGGTCCCGATCATTGGAGCGTGAAGGTGGACGGCTGGCAGCTTCTCGGCATCAACGCGCAGCTGATGGGCAGCGGGTCACCGCCAGAGCAGGCGCAATGGCGCTGGATCGAGGCACTGGCCGCCACCAACGAGCCGGGAACCCGCACCGCACTGTTCCTGCACCGGCCGCTGGCGCGCGTGCGCCCGGGCGACCCGAAGACCCGCGGTCGCTATGTCGCACCGGCGGCTCGCGAGCGTTTGCTCGAAGGGCCGTTGAAGACGACATTGCGTCTCGTCGTCTCGGGTCACACGCATCAGTATCTCGACACGGTGGCGGCGGGCGTGCGCCATGTCTGGATGCCCTCGTCCGGCTTTGTGCTGCCGGACGAGATGCAGGCGCGCGTCGGGGAGAAGCTCGTCGGCATCGGTTTGCTGGAACTGAACGGCGACACCATGGCCTTCGACCTGTGGTGCCCGGACGGGATGCTGCGGCATGAGCTGCCGATCATGCCCGTGCCGGGGACGTTGTTCGCGCGTGGTGAGGCTGACGCGGCAGCGTAAGACTCGGACTTGGAAGGCACACAGAATCCGGCTGCGCGCGGCCCTTCGCGCCGCTGGCGCAAGATCGACCAGCGCGCCGGCGCCACGTTCATCATCTCGGCGGAATCGGTATAAACTGTATATACCGTAAATCCCGTGATGAAACATGAAGAGCACCCCCAAGACCCAAGCGATTGCGAAGGCGTCTGAGCCGTCGGCGGCGCGCAAGACGAGGCCCGGCAGGCCTGCAGCCAATGCGGCAGCGAAACCCGGATCCAAGGCGTCGGCCAAGGCATTACCAGAGATGCCCTCAAAGGCCGCAGCCGGCAAGAGCGCCCCCGAGCCGAAGCCCGAGCTCGTTCGCGACAGCTTCACGATTCCGAAACCGGAGTACGCGGTGCTCGAGGCACTAAAGCTGCGGGCCGCCAAGCTCGAGCGGCCGATCAAGAAGGGCGAGCTGCTGCGCGCCGGCATTGGCGCGTTGAATGCGATGCGGGACAAGGCATTCCTTGCGGCACTCGGCGCCGTGCCGAGTCTGAAAACCGGGCGACCCAAGCGCGCTGTCGCCGGCGGCGCCGACTGAAGGCGTACCGCGCGTCTGCAATTCAGTTCCTTTTGGAGGGCAGCGCAGCTGCTCATCGAGTGGGCTGGATCTGTGTCCGGGCCGAGGGCTTCGGCACGATCAAAGTGAAAACGAAAGCGCACGGATCCTGAGGCGAAGCGGACACGTACCGTGCGGGGGCGTGGTCACCCCCGTGTCATGGTTGCTGGCTAACCTGCCAAGCATCCATCCACGCTCAAGGACAAAAAGATGACCCTGCGCCCTCTCATCCAGCTGGGCTGCCTGGCGGCGATGCTGGCCGTTGTGCCGGCACAGGCCCGCAACATCCTGCTGTGCAACGACGACGGCATCGTCGCGGCCAACCTGCGCGCGCTGAAACAGCGCCTGTCGGAAGCCGGCCACAGCGTGATCGTCGCTGCACCCATCGACAACCAATCCGGCCGCGGCGGCTACATCAGCTTCCTGAGCCCCGTGCCGGCATTGACCGGTGCTGAACGCTCCGCCCGCGCGCTGGGCCTGCCGGCCGGCACCCCCGGCGTCGGCCAGGACCCGGCCGATGCCGACGTGCACTATGTGAACGGCACACCCGTGGCGGCCTGCCTGTATGGCATCGACGTGGCTGCACGCGCCAAGTGGGGCACGGCGCCCGAGTTGGTGATCTCCGGGCCGAACGAGGGCAACAACACCGGCCACATCAACCCGAGCAGCGGTACCTTCAACAACCTGCTGTACGCCATCAACCGCGGCCTGCCGGCGCTGGCCGTGAGCGACGCGGCGACGGGGCAGGTCAACTGGAGCGCCGGGCTGCCGGCCACGGCGCGCGCTTTCGAAGTAGCGGACATCGTCGTGCGGCTGCTCGACGAGGTGCTGGATGTCCGTCCGCCGCGCCACCATGCCGAACGCCGCGACAGCCGGCCGCTGATGCCGTCCGGCATCGGGCTGAACGTCAACGTGCCGGCCTTCACCGCCGGCACCGGCCCCACGCTGCGCTTCGCGGTGACCCAGGTAGGCCTGGCCACCGCCTTTGCACCGGCGTTCTTCGAAAAGCTCTCCGACAGCCCCTTGGCAGTGGGTGCTGGCGTCAATCTGCCGTTGCCCGGCATCAGCCTGGCGCCGATGGGCTCGGTGCTGCCCAGCGGCAGCACACTCCCGCAGGATGCGGACCCCACCTCCGAAGGCAATGCGGTTACGCGTGGCGGCGTGGTGGCAATCTCGCCCGTTCAGGGCGTACCCGAGGCCAGCCAGCGCTTTGAGGCCTGGTTGAAGTCGCGCGTGCGTCGTTGAACCCGGCCGTCGCGCCGATGGCCCGACGACGCAGACGCCTGCAGTGCCGGCTGAGGGAAAGGGAGCCGCGATGTCTGTTTGGGTGACGCTGCGGCGCTGTGGCCGGTTGCGTCCCGATCTTGCCTGCAGCCGCACCAGCCCGGCCGATGCGTTCCGTTGCGAAGGCGGTGTCACAGGCCTCGCCGATGAAAACTCCCCACCGCCCGACTCAGCAACAGGCTGACGAGAAGCGGCACGCCCGGCATCACCAGCGGATGCAGGGTGACGGGAACCACAAACCCGACCACGGTGGCGCAGGCCGTCACGATAGCCAGGCAGGCATACAGCGCGAACAACTCCGGGTCGTGCTGCCGGAACTCTTTGGCCTTGATCAGCCTCACGATCAACCCATCCACCAGCACCGCCGCAGCAAAGGCCGCCAACCACGGCAGCCATTCCAGCAGCGTCGATAGCCGGAAGGCAGCCAGCAGCACCAGCGCATCGATCGAGCGGAAGTAGGCGTTGTTGAACAGCCGCCGGTTGACCGACACCATTTCCAGCGCCACGGCTCCGGTCACTGCGCTGGCCGGCGGCGCGTCGGCGGCCGAAGGCACGGGCGTGGCATCGCGCGCCGCGTCCTGCATGCCCAGCGCTCGTGACAGGATGCGCAGGGCGGGCGCTTCACCCCAGAAGATGACTGTTGCCTGATGCTCGGCACGCAGTTGCGCCAGGAAGCGCTCGGGCGGGTGCGCGGAGGGCAGGTACAGCACCAGCACCAACAGGCACAGCAGCGAGACGACGGCGACGGCGCGGATCACGGCACCTGCCCAGGTGCGAGCGCGGTTGCTGTTGCGGGCCTGGGCTTGGGCAGCTTCGGCTCATCCACGCCCGGGTCCAGGATCGGGAACCGCCCCTTGATGATGCGGCCGCCCGAGACCGACGCGAAGTACTGCAGGTTCGGCAGCTTGCCCAGCACGTCGGCCGGCACCATCTCTTCGAAGCTTTCGGTGAGCTGGGTGGAGTAGCTCGACGAGAAGTCGCCCAGGTGCGCGTCGGCGCCGCTGCTCAGGCCCACGCGCACCGAGTGGATGGCGGTCTTGCCGAAGGTCTCGACCACGAAGTCCTGCGTCGGCCGGTCCTTCGAGCGCAGCGCGATCAGGTTGTTCAGGTTGCCCAGCGCCATGCGCGCCGCGTCTTCGCTGCCCAGGCGCTTGGCCAGATCGGCAAGCGTCTGCATCGAGCAGGTGGTGAAGATGCCGCCCTCGGCGCCCTTGTTCAGGATCTCGATCAACGGCTGGTTGATGACGTTCGAGACCTCGTCGACGAACAGCGAGATGCGCCGGTAGCCGCCCAGGTTGTAGCGCATGCCGGCACGCGCAGCCAGGTCGGCCAGAGCCAGCGCGCCGATGGCGGTGGCCACGGACGGGTCGGGCAGCGAATCCAGGCACATGTAGAGCACATGGCCGGCACGCTCGATCTTCTCGAAGTTCATGATCGGCCGGCGGTCGTCGGCATCGAAGGGTTCGGGCGACAGGCTCTGGCCCAGGTCGCCCGAGGTCAGCATCGACAGCACCGGCAACAGGTTGGCGGTGATCTTCTGGTAGTGCTCGCGGTTGTGGCGGAAGGTGCGCACCTGCGCGTCGATCACCTTGTTGCGCTGCGACTGGGCGATGTGGTGCTCGTAATACGCCACGAAGGCCAGCAGGTCGGCGCTGGCCGCCTCGGACGGGCGCTTCATGTTGCCGCGGTGCGCGTCGTGCAGCAGCTTCTTCATCTCCGGCAGCTCACGCCAGCCGGCGCCCAGGGTGCGCTCGTAGAATCGGCGCAGAGTGGCTTCCAGCACCGGCTCGATGCCGCCTTCGATGTACTTGGTGAGCTTGACCAGGTTCGGTCGTTCCTCCAGCTCGACCAGGCCCTGCACCACCACGTTGACGGCGTCCCAGCCGAAGGCCGAGAAGGCGCCGGCCGTGTCCGGCGGCATGATGGACTGGATGCGCGAGGCGATTTCGGTGGGCTTCTGCCAGTTGAAGGTGAAGTCCAGGCGCACGCCGGTTTCCGGGAACGCAGGGTGGAACTCCAGAAAGGTGTCGGCCTCGCGCCAGTCCTGGCACGCACGCTGGGTCACGCGCTTGAGGCGGCGGCTGTTCTTCGGGTCGATGACGATCACCACGTCGCCGCGCCGCACGGCCTGGGTGATGAGGCTGGCCAGCGCCACACCCTTGCCGGATTGCGTGGTGCCCACCAGCAGCGTGCCGCCTTCGAAGTTCTGCAGCGGCCGGTGTAGCGGCACTTCGCGTGGCTCGACGCCATGGATGTACGGCAGGCCGATCTCGGCGTCGGGCTGCGGCTTCGACTCGTACCCCAGAAGGGTCAACAGGCGAGGGGAGACTCTGAACTCGCGGTAGTCAACCTTGGCCAGTTCGTACAGGCGCTGGGAATGCACTGGGCGCCATTCGAAGCCGAAGCCGAGGAACACCTCTTCGGGCTTGCGGCACCAGCGGGCCAGTTCGCCGGTGCTGATGACCTGGATGGCGCGGCCGGTCAGCGATGCGCGCAAGACCAGGGTGCCCACGCTTTGCGCGATGCGCAATACGCCCATGCCGAAGCACAGCAGCGCCAGGGGCAGGGCCAGCGGGCGCGGAAGTTGCCCTGTGGCGCCGACGGTAGCGAAGAACGCCGTGGCCGTCAGCCATGCCGCACCGGCGTAGCTTTCGTAGGCGCGCCGCCAGGGCATCTCGTAGCGGCGCATCAGCATGTCAATGCTCCGCCGGCGCAGCGACGGTGAACGCCGCCGGGTCGAAGCCTTCGACGCACGATGGGCAGATGACCAGCCCCACCGCCGGTGCGCCAGCGAAATCCCGCGATACCGTGGGCGGGCGGTGGTGGTCTTTGTGCACCAGCAACCGAACTTCGGCCAGTGCGCGTGCGGCCAGGGCCGGTTGGATTCCGCGCTGCTCCAGTTCATGCAGCGGGACGAACAGCCCGTCCGCCACGGCGCAGGCAGCCGCTGCGCTGCCCGGACCGTTGAGCGTGTGCACGATGGCCGTGAGCGCATCGCGCACGGCGGGGTTCAGCCGCAGCGGTGCCTTCAGTCTGAAATCGGGACGTGGCGGCGGAGGTGCCTGCAGTGGTGCTGCGCAGACGGGCAGGGCGGTGTCGCTTGAGCTGGGCGCACCGACGGTGCTTGAGTCGGAGTCCGGCATATCGGCAACCCCGCCGGGTACGGCGGCGGGGGGTGCTGGCTCGATCAGCGAGTACTGTGTACCCGGCGGCGCCACTGGCGCGGGCTGCTCCTTGGGTCGCACCGGGGAGGTCTCGCCTGGCTTGCGCACGAGTCGCGCGGCTAGAGGCGTCGGCGCCGCGTCCACGCCAGTAAACAGGATGGCCGCCGACGACAGCTTCACAGCCTCGAGCGGCGCTTTTACATCGGGCGGGAGAATCGTCCAGACGGAGTGGCCTTCATCTGTGCGCTGGAACACGCCGGCCGCGAGCAGCAACTCGAGCACGGTTTCGGGCGCTTTGGGGATACCGGGTAACTGGTCAGCGTCCAGCAACGCCTGCACATCAGCGACCGCTTGGGGCCAGACCAGAAACAGGCCGTCCGGGCCGAGCCAGACACGCGACTTTTCGCGGTTGGGGACCCAGCTCGAACTGCCGGCGGCCAGGCGCCGCAATGCGTCGACCAGGTAGCGTTCGAGGTGCGATCCGAACTGCGGCGAACCGTAGCGGTCGGCGTTGGCCTGCAGGTTGCGATCGATGACCAGCGCCAGCGAGCGGCGCACCAGGCTGTCGAGCACGTTGTGCTCTCGGTACACCGGCACGCCCCCGACACTGGCCAGCAGGTGCGGCACGATGACGGCGTTGTCCTCGTTCAGGTACTGCAGTCGGCCGGCCGGCACCACCAGCGGCAAGGCGAAGACACCCAGGCCACGCGCCTCGACGGCATTGGGCCGCCAGCGCACGAAGTAGCGCTCGGCGCCGCGGTCGGCGAGCCACGCGGACAGCGGCTGCAGGTACGCCGGCCATTGCTCGCCAGCGGCGTCGGTCACGATGACGTGGCTGAGCGCACGATGCAGTTCGCAGCACAAGCCGCCAATGAAGGTCGCTTGGCGCCAGCGCGGTTCCAGCTGCCGGCGCGCCGAGATCGTCGAGCGGCCGGCGAAGATGTGCGCGTCGGTGCCTTGCAGGCTGAAGAAGGCGACCTCGAGGCCCAGCCTCAGCAGGCCGCCCGGGGTGCTGAAGTAGTTGTCCGCAGTCGCGGGCAACAGGTGGACGTAGGACGCGTACTGTCGCAGCAGGGGCTGGACCTCGCTGTCGAAGCTGTCGCGGTCGATACCGAAGCACAGGCGAATGCGCGCGACCAGGTCTTCAGCCGACGCCAGCAGATCAGCGACGGGCAGGGCGGCGAAGCCGGGGTCGGCCGCGGGGAAGTTGGTTCCGTCTTGCACAGAGTACGGCGTCACGTTCGTGGGTCGGATTGGGCGTCATGCTGAGGCTTTGTCTCGTCGACGTCCCATGGAAACCCGGCCCAGGCATGGCGCATTTCGTCATCAGAGGTGCGGAAGCATCGTGACCGGCGCGCCCGGTGGGGAGCTACGATGAGCCGCCGCAAAGACCGCGCGGCCAGCGATCCAATCGTCGCTTTCCGGCACCAATACGAAGCAGGGGAAATTCATGGCGACGTACCGCTACGCGACGTATCCCTCGATCAAGGTGCTGGACGCTGCCGGCAATCAGGTCCAGCACGCGCTCTGGGGTGACTGGGTCCGCGTCGATGGTCCGGCGGACGCTGCGGGCCTGGTGCCAGTGCGAGTGCGTGGCGTCGATGGCTTCGTGAACGAAGGCGACCTGCAAGAGGAGCGCGTGCTCGAGGTCGCCTTCATCGACGTCGGCCAGGGCGACGGCTGCCTCGTCGTCACGCCAGACGACAAGAAGATCGTCATCGACGCCGGCCAGCGCGACAACATGTACCGCTACCTGCGCTGGCGCTTCGACTTCCGGGGTGGCTTGCGCACCCTCGATGCAGCGATCATCACGCATCCGGACGCCGATCACTACTACGGATTCAAGCCGCTCTTCCAGGAACCGAACCTGAAGTTCAAGGCGGTGCTGCACAACGGCATCATGGAGCAGACCGGCAAGCCGCTCGGCGCCACGCGAAAAGTCGGTGGACGAACCTACCTCACCGACCTGATCGAGACGCGCTCCGATCTCGACGCCTTCCTTGCCGACAAGAGCCGCTATGGACAGAAGCACTACGCGAACCTGCTCGACGGCGCGCGCACGAGCCTTGTGAGCGCGGGCGGTGACATCCAGATGGTCCACGCACCGGCCGATCCGACCGAGGTCGCATACCTGCCGTCAAGTCTGGTGGGCACCAAGGTGAAGTTCCGCGTGCTCGGCCCGGTGATCGAGCCCGACGCGGCGGGCAAGGCGCGGCTGCGCACGTTCGGCGACAAACCCGGCAGCGCCGGCAGCGACGACGGCAAGACCAAGAATGGTCACTCGATCGTGCTGATTCTCGAGTACGGTGCGCTGCGGATACTGCTCGGTGGCGATCTGAACAGCTCGGCGGAGGCATTCCTCCTGACGCACTACACCGGTCTCGCGTGGCCACCTGCGGATGCGGGTGCGGCGACGACGATGGCCGAAGCCGGGCGCGCCACCTTTGGTGCCGACATCGCCAAGTCGTGCCACCACGGCAGCGCCGACTTCACCGACGTCTTCCTGGGTTCGATCAATGCAGCGGCGACGGTCATCTCGAGCGGCGACGAGGAGTCGCACGCGCACCCGCGCAGCGACACCCTGGGTGCGGTGGGGCTGGCCGGCCGCGGCTGGCGCCCGTTGCTCTTCAGCACCGAGCTCAACCGCTCGACGCGGGAAGACGAAGCGGGCCTGCCTGCCGAGCTTCGCAAGCTGCTTGTGAAGCTTGATGCGGCGACGGATATGGCCGAGATCCAGACCCTCCGCCAAGAGCGCGACGCACTGCTCGCGACGCTGGCGCAGCGCAACGTCACGGTCTATGGGGCGATCCAGCTGCGCACCGACGGCGAGAAGGCGCTGCTGGCCTACAAGCTTGAGAAGCCGCGCACCGGCAAGAGCGGCGGCCGGTCGACACTCACGGCGTGGGATCTCTACCGCCTGGAGCGGACTGGCGGCGGACCGCTTGTGTATGTGAAGGAGTAGGGGCGCCAAGACCTCTCGCGTCAACGGCGAAGATGCGGTTCAGCCGACATTGCCGGGACTCACCGGGCGGTTAAAAATGCGCTCAAGCTGGTTTGCCGCAGTCGGCAGCGTCCGGCGTTATTTCAAGACGTTCTTGCCTCTCCACTGTGGTTGTCGACATTCGGTTGATTCGCTGTTTCCTCATGCGACGGAGCCCTGTGCATCAGACTTAGCATTCCCAGCTCCATTGGGGCTGGCGCGGCCAACGGCCGAGCCGGAAAACACGACTGCACGCGCGGGGCCGTGCCGTAGCGCTGTACCAGCTTGCAGAATGGACAAGGGTCGTTCGACCGAGCCACCGCTCCGAACGCCGCGAGAGACGCACTGCGACACCTTGGGCATGTCACCAACGAGAAGCTCTGCGTCTCGGTGAGCCAGATGCCGTCGGTGTGGGCCACCAGGTCGAAGGCGCGATCGAAGCTGATGCGATGCGGCGCTTGGCAGACGCCGCAGTAGTGGCGGTATGCGCCGAGCAAGGCTTCGCCAGCACTCAAGTCGGCAGCGCGCAGCCGGCAGTAGATCGCCACGAGGATGGACGCCTCGGCGCGGCACAGCAGGTTGGCGCCGTGGTACCACTCGGGTGAATCGGGCGAGCGCCCGCGCGGAACGGCTTGTCGATCAGGGAACAGCAGATGCAACAGGTCGCGCGGCAGCAGACCAGTGATGCGGCTGATGGTGCGCACACGCGCACCATGGGCGGCGCAGGCCTTGGCCAGCGCCAGGGCGCGGATCTGCCGATCGACCCGGGACTGCATCGGCGGCTCCGCCGGCCGATGGTCTCAGACCACCTGATGTGGAGTGGCGTGTACCGCAGCCAGTGGCCGCACCAGCGGAAGGGGGAGATCGAGCAAGGCAATCAGATCACGCCGCGGCGGAAACAACGTGGCATCACCGACATTGGCGACGAGCGCCATGACCTGCTGGACGCTCATCGCACCGAGCCGTTCGGCCTGCGCCGCATCGAGCGCGAATCGGCAACAGGCTGATGGCTTGTCGCTCAGCACGCCGTCGCGGATGGTCAGCAGCAGCGTCAGGTTGACGATCTGCACGTCGGAGAGCTGCGCGTGGTTCATGGCTTTTCCCTGAGTGAGGCCCGGTCGGGCCATGGTGTGTTCGATCAACGCATCGAGTCTGGTCACCCTGTGATGGTGCTTGCTTCGTGGAACCTGTCTTCAGCATAGTTTTCGGGCGGGGTGGTGCGGCAATAGCGTTGGGCGGCAAGGTGGTTCGTGCGCCGCATCGCCACCCGCAATCGCTGGGATCGCGGGGCGAATGCGTGAGAGGCATCGAGGGCGCAGATGCCGAATGGCGCGGCGGCCGGTGAGGGCGCTCGCCCCCACCGCCGCTGCGACAACTTCCCGGCTCAGGCCGCTTCGGCCAAGCCCTTCCACTCCGGTGCGCTCAGCTCGATCAGCTTGCCGCCCAGCGCCTCGAACTCGGTGGCCCGGTCGTAATCTTCGACTTCCTCGCTGAAATGCGTCACCGCATTCACCAGCCCGTAGCCCGACAGGTCGGCTTCGGCGATCAGGTGGCGCAGCACGCCGCCGCGCTCGGCGTCGTTCAGGGTGTAGCGCTGGGCCAGCACCTCGACCGTCTTCACCGGGTCACCGGTCAGCGGGATCTTCAGCGTCCTCTGCAGCTTCTGCGCCGTCTGCCGAAAGCTCGCCTCCGACACCGCCGTCTGCACCACGTCGCGCACCTTCAGAAAGAAGGCCTTGTCGTCGGCGCGCAGCGTGTCGTCCTGGTAGACCTGCACGCTTTCGTCCTCGGTGTCCAAGGTGCGCCCGACATGGGTCTTGCGCAGCGAACGATCGGCGGCGACCCCCCCGCCGCGCCCCGGGGGGGGGCACAGCGGGGGCCCCCCCGCCGGCGTGCCTGGCCCCCCCTCCGAGGGAACGGCCGTGGGCCCCGCCTGCACCACATCGCCCGGTGCCATCTCGTAGCTCAGGCGCGGCGTGACGCACTTCAAGTACATGCGCGTATCGGTCAGCTCGACCGACTCGAACTGCACCTCGGGCAGCTGCCGCAGGATGGGCAGCACGCTTTCGGCGAGGTCGAAATTGTCCAGCCGCCGGTAGCGGTCGGACAGCACGGCCCGCACTTTGCCGTCCAGCGTGCGCAGCATGCGCCGGTCGTCGTCGCTCTGCAGCCAGGCATTGACGTTGTGGTCCAGCAGCACCGGCTGCTCCTCGCGCATGCGCTCGAAGTAGGCAAAGGGGATCTTCAGCTTCTCCGCCAGCTGGCGGCGCGCCAGCGGCGTGACGCCGTAGCGCACCGGTCCGCCGTTCTCTTCGATGACGAGGTGGGTGCCGCCGCTGTCGCCGGTGCTGTGGTGCACCAGCTGCGAGGGCACGACCAGGTCCTTCTTCGTCTGCAACTGGCGATCCAGTTCCTGCGCCAGGTTGACGAGCGTACGTCCGCTTTTCATATCGAACTCCAGGGAAAAACGGGGACGGCAGGGCCCACTCGCGGGGATGCGCATCCCCGCAAGGGCTGATGACGGACCGGCAGCAAGCCGGTCCACGAAGGGCGCGATTCGAATCGCGTCCTGAACTCCAGGGCTGTCTTTGCGGCGCCGTAAGGCGCCGCCTGGTCTGACAACTACCAGTGGAAAACTCGGGTCGCCTTTTCGCCGGCACCGCGTCCGATCGACGCAGCGACGCTGAAAATGCGGGTGCGGCCGGTCCGCATGACCGCCGCACCCCATCTCAATCACTCCTGCTGTGGTTTGGTCTCGAACCCGACCGCCGCGCCACCAAGCGCTGCTGCCACACATCGGCCCAATCGGTTCCCGCATGGCGCGGGACGAACACCTGCACCTGCCGGGGGCCGGAGGCCTTTTCTTCGCGCTTCAGACGCCGCGCCAGCGCAAAAGCGAAACACTGGCCGGCGAAATCGCCCGAGGCGTCGTTGTCGGCATAGATGCACACGCTGCGCACGGCCTCCGGCAGCCACAGCTTCTCCAGGTTGCCGGCACTGATGCCGGCCCAGACCGGCTTGCCGGTGGCCAGGTGCACGGCCAGGCCGGTCTCGATGCCTTCGCAGACCGCCAACTGGTCGGTTGCCTCGAACAGGCGGACCGCCGCGCCGTTGATCCCCGCCGACAGCACCTTCTTGGCGTCGGCGGCCGGCAGCTTGGCGCCGTCCTTCAGGTACGTGCGGTGCAGCGTGACCGCATGCCCGTCCGCACCCTGGATGCAGGCCAGCATCGCCGGCATCTCGGCCAGCTTGCGCGACTTGCCCGCTGCGTCCTTCTCGTAGTAGCCCAGGGCCGGGTGGAAGCGCAGCACGCTCGGGTAGTCCGGCAGCATCAGGCCGCGTGCGCCCAGGTAGCGAGCCACCTCGTCCCCGGCCGTCACCGGCCGGGCCTCGTCCCAGATGCGCTGCACCAGCTTCTGCATCTGCTGGCCCGGACTCTGTGGCGTGCGCGCTGCCGCCGTTTCCGGCAGCAATCCCAGGCATCGCTCGACATCGCGCAGCGCGGCGTTGAATTCCACGCCCTTGATGGCCTGCAGCAGCTTGAAGCCGCCGCCGGGACCGCATTGCCGGCAGTGGTAGTTGCCCTCGCCGAACTTGTCGGTGTACTGGAAGCGGTCGGTGCCGCCGCACAACGGGCAGGGCCCGTTGCGATGCTTGAGGATCTTCTCCTCGACGCCGACGGCTGCGAGGATCTCGTTCCAGCGGCCATGGGCCCGCTGTTTGACCGCCTCGATGCGGGCCGCGTATTCACGATCCTGCATGGCAGTCTCCCGTCTTTTCCAGCGCGGACGAGCCTTCGGCGTCCACGAGTTCGACCGAGTGCCCCGGTGCCCCGCCCACGCCAATCGTCAGCTGGAAGGTCTTGCCGTGCAGCAAGGGGTATCGGCCCAGCCGCAGTTCCTGCAGCAAGGCGTCCAGTGTCTGCACCGGATCGACCGAGCGCAGGCGACGGATCAGGTCGGCCAGCGCCTCGCAATCCGCGTCCCGATCCGCATCGAGATACTGATCGTGCTCGTCGGTGAAGGACGACAGCTGCAGCACCGGCATGCCGGTGCTTTCGCCGGCGGGGATGTACAGGGTGCCGTCGTGGCATACCCCTGCGTCACCGATCACGGCTTCGTCCGGACCGACGCGGATGCGCACGGCCTCGCACAGGATCACGCTGGGCCAGACCCAGCGTCCCTCCAGCCCCGTGCGCACCTGTTCGCCAATGGCCTCGACGTGCAGAGGCTCGTCTTCGAGGAAGCGCACGTGGGGCTGCACCCAGTGTTCGCGGTGCAGGCCGAACCATTCGATGACCCGGTGGCCCTTGCTGCGGGCCAGCATCCAGCGGGCGCCGTTGTCGTTGCCCACATCGTCGAGGGCCACCAGCCGCAGGGCGCCGCTCTCGACCTCGCCGCGGGTCGGTGCTGCCGACAGGGTCTCGACGAAATCGCAATCATCGTGCTCGCCCTGAACCGGGTAGCCGACGATGGTCTTGCAGAGATCGGCCGGCAGCAGCTCGAGATCGTTCAGCAGATCCAGATGCCCCCAACCGCGCATTGCCGCGTAGTAGGTGTCGACGAAGCGCTCGGCTGACATTTGTGTCTTGGCGGCTTCGAGTGTCTTGCGCCAGCCGGCCTTCAGCTCGGCGTCGATGCGCTGGCGCTGCTGGTCCTCGTTGATCAGCTTGTCGCGGTCCGGCAACCGTGCCATGAACTGGCGCGCATCCAGATGCACCACGTTGACCTGATCTTCCGAGAAGTACGTCGGCCTCAGCACGCAAAAGCCTTGAAGGAACACCAAGGAGGCGGGGCTGTGCCGGCCGTCATGCGCGCCGGCCAGGTGGATCGCGCCGATGGCGCTGGTCTGCATGCTCAGATGCTCCTTGGCGAAACGCCGCGCAAGCACCCGGCCGTTGAACCGCACCGGCACCGGGAAGCCCTGGCACAGCTCTTCGATACGCTCGTCCAGGTCAGGCAGGTCGACACCGTAGAGATCCACCTGCGTGCCCGCCACAGCGATGGCGGCGTCAATCTGTTCGACTTCGATCCAGGCTTTGGACAGCGCCGCCGCGGTGTCGATGTCGACCCGTTGGCGGCCCGATGCCACGACGCAGCGCGTCGCGGCATACAGGCACTTGGAGAAGCCGACACCGAACGGCTGTTCTTCGGCGCAGGTCGCTTCGTCCCAGCCCGATTCGTGCAAGCTCAGCAGCTTCTGGAAGTTGTCCAGGCCGCGGCCGTTGTCGTGAACGCTCAGCCACTGGGCTGCAGCATCGTGATGGATCTCGATGCAGGTGGCGCCGGCGCGGCGCGCGTTCTGCAGCAACTCGGAAACGAGCGTGAAACGGTTGCTGAAGGCGAAGCGCTGGTTGCGCAGCGCGCCTTCTTCGTTGATGCGAACTCGAATCTGCATGACTGACTCCTTTGGGGGTAGCCGGGTTCACCCCCGAAGGGATGCACCCGTTGGGGGATGGGACCGGTCAGCCGTGTTGGCGAACCGGTGGCGTGAACAATTGGCCTGCGGCCTGCGCCTCGAACAGGCTGTGCTCCGGGAACTCCCAGAGCTGCAGCTGCTGGACGTTCAGGACACGGCCATCCGTGTCGAGGCGCTCGACCTTGAGTCCGCCGAGGTGCCAATGCACCCGGTAGATCAGGCAATCGGCGCCGGAGATGACGAAGGTGCGGCCGGGATGACCGGTGAGCACTTCGCTTTCCTTGACCAGGAACTCGAGGTCTTCGATGCGGACGACCGGCTGCATGGGCACGGCACCGCCAGTGAACAACAAGGTGTGCATGGCCGTTCCTCAGCTGGCGCCGCGGCAAGCCGCATTCGGGTTCGATGCGGCGGAGACGGCCTTCCCGCAACGCAGCGGTGCGGGCGGCGCGTGTCCGCCGGTCGCTGATCGCCCTGCGGCGGGATGCGTCACCGGCTGCTCTGTCTCGTCGAGTTTTGCCGCGACGGCATAGACCACTCCCAGAAGGAGCAGGTACAGAGCGATTCGGATGGTGGACATGATCAGATTCCTTTCGAGTTGAGGGTGCGCGCGCGGACGTTGGTCCGCGCTGCAGGGGCTCAGGAGAAGAGGTCACCCTCATCGGCCATGCGCTTGAGCTGCTCGTTGATCCACTGCGGGTTGCGCTCCAGCCGCGCTTCGATCCACTCGGGATGGCTCGCGACCGCGTCGCGAACCCATGCGGGGTAGCGCAGCAGCGTGGCCGGAAGCCAGTGGCGCAGCCCGCAGCGAATCCGCTCGCGCACCTCCTCGATGTCTATCTGCCCGCAATAGGCGATCGGCGACAGCGGGCTGCAGCCGACCACGCGCAGGCACGACGCGAAGGAGAAGGGCATTGCATCCTTGCTGCGCTCGGTGAACACCCAGCGCAGCGTGTCGAACTTCTCTTCGAGCGGCGTGGCCGGGTCAGCCAGACGGTCGATTTCCTGCAGCAGTCTCCAATGCAGGAAGACGATGTCTTCCTCGCTCCAGTCGATCGGCGTGTCGTCGAGTTCGGTCAAGGCTGCATCGGCGTCACTCGGTGCCGTCGCACGCTGTGACGAGAACGGGCCGTCTTCGGCCTGCTTCAACGGTTGCAGCGAGGGGAATGCGCCTGCAAACGCGGAGCCCCAGGCAGGGGCTGTGGCAATGGGTTGATGTCCCAGCATCGTGGTCTCCCGGAAGAAAACGGAGGCCACGCACCACGTCCAGGGGCGAAGCCCCGCGGGGTGGTTGAAATCACAGTCCGGCGTCGATGGATCGCGCGGACGATGTGCTCATGGGCTGGCTTGGATGCGCGGCGAATGCCACGCGGGCCGGTATGCCAGCGACCGGTCGAAGAAGGCTGTGGCAGTAAGGCGCAGGCCCTCGGCCTGTTGCACCTCGCTGCAAAAGCCCGCGCTCGACGGGCTCGTCTTGCACTTCATGGCGGCGACCGTTCGCGCGCCGACAGGCATCACCCGCGACGGGGTCGATGACCTGTTCTCTATCGGCTCGAAGCCGTTTCTCCAGGGCTGGCGGAGTCTGCAAGCGGGCCAGCGGCCGCAGCCTGCAAGGTACGTGGCACCCGCAGAGGTGTCAACGGCTGTGGCCGCGTCGGGCCCATGCAATGCCGAAAGCGACGCCATCCGACGGCCCTTTCGCGTGGCGAGTCCGACGGGCGGGTCTGAAGATTCGCGAACGCGGGCGAAACCGTCGGGAGCGAGCATGGCCGAGATCGAGATCCTCAAGCGCGACCAGGGGGGCGTGAACGCCCGCATCCTGGCCCGGGAGAACAAGACCGACTTCCGGCGTGTCGAGGCTGCCAGCCTGAAGATCCGCATGGTGTTCCGAAGTGCGGAGGGCAAGCGCATGTTCGTCCGCTACTTCCATTCGCTGCAGCTCAGCACGCATTTCATATCGGTGATCGCGCGCACGAGGCTCGAGCATGCCGACGTGGCGAAGGTCGAGTCGGTGCTGCGGGAGCAGATGGATGGCGTGGGCGCCACGCTGGACAAGGCCATCGACGTCGCCGAGGCGCTGTTCGCCGCGCATGGCGTGACGGCGCCGGCGACCTACGACACAGTCCCGCTCGAGGTCGAGGTCGGCGTCCTGTCTTCCTTCGGCCGCCGCTATCTCGAACTGCTGGGCAAGCTGGACCAGCTGATGCCGCTGCTGCAGACGCTGGAGATTCTCGAGATCGCCAGGACGCAGGAGGTGGATATCGAGCGGGCCGGGCACAAGCGCAAGGTCCGGGACGTGGCCAACGGTGCGCGCAGCCTGGCCACCAGGATGCGACGCGCGATGAATGCGCTGGACGCGCAAAGGCCGATCGCCGGTACGGCTGGGGAAGCGGCTGCCGACAGCGAGGAACCCGATCCTCCCGAGCCGTTGCAGCCGGACCCGATGACCGAAGACCTCGGCCGGACCGCCGCTGAGCGCCTCGGGTCCGACATGATCGTGAGCGCCGTCGAGGCACTTGCGGACGCGCCTGAAGCCGGCGCCGCTGCGTCTTGAGGCGGCCGCGTTGCGATTCGCCGTGAAACGCCTCGTGATTCACCCTGCAGTCCGGTCGCTGTTCGCGGGCAAGTCTTCGGTTCGCCTGGAAACGAACGGGGCGATCCGCTAGGCTCGGCCCTGGCCTCTCGCGGTTCCTCAACCCGAAGGAGTACGTCGCAGTCGATACCTGCATTCCGATCCGCAGACGAGCTTGCCTCCCCAGCCAGCTCGCGATCCCTCTGCACGATGGCTGTCCATGGGCGCATCGCGCCTTCCGTCAGCCTTGTTTCCCGCTACTGCTCGCCTGTTGGAACGCCGGCGGCAGACCCGGAGTCGACGCGTTCCTGATCGACCAACGCTTCCATTGACCGCGCGTGGTCGAGACCGAGTCGGTCATGTCCTTCCATCGTCCGGCACGGTGCCGGGCAAGAGGCTTGATCATGCCCAACATCCAAACATCCACCGCAGCCCTCGGCGGTGCGCCCGAGGGCGCGCGGCACTTCGAGAACCCGCTGGTCTTGCCCGAGACCGGGTTCGTGCGCCAGCGCCTGCTGCTGCGCTTCGTTCCATTCTCCAAGTCCACGCTGTGGCGGCGGGTGAAGGCAGGGGACTTCCCGGCTCCGGTTCGGCTGTCGGCCGGCGTGACGGCTTGGCGCGCCGAAGACGTGCGTCGCTGGATCATGGCGCGGGCTTAAGCGCGCTCGCGTGGCCGAGCGCCAGCGCTGCCGCGGCTGGCGGCTCAGGCCATGTCAAGACCGTGACCCCGAAATCGCCCCCACATGGCAACGGTTTCGATTGGCCTCGCGGCGGCCGAGACGCAAACATGCCGAGCATCTCGGTGGCCCCACGGAGGACATGAGTGGACGACGCTCGCTGGAACGAGGCGGCAGCGGATGAGGCTGCCGGCCCCGCGGCCGGCCTGTCCGAGACCCTGTTGCGCGAGGTGCTGGCCGGCGACACCTACGACGTGGTCGCGACGAGGCACGGCATCTCACGCACTGGCGTCGAGCGCAGGATCAAGACGCTTGCTGCGCAAGCCGCGGCGTGCGTGGGCATTGCCGGCCTGAACACTGACGGCACGGCATTCGTGCGCAGGCTGCGCGCGCATCGAGAGGCCGTGCTGGCGGCCCTGGCCCGTCTCGAAGCGAAGGGTTCGATCCAGCCGGTGCCGCACGAGATTCGCATCCTGAGCCCCGAAGAAGTTGCCGACGGCGCAGTTCGGCTGCGCGCGCGAAGCACGAACCCGATCGAGGACCTGGCGCTGTACTTCCTGATGCTCGCCACGGGTGCACGCCCGCTCGAGATCGCGCGTCTTCAGGTGCTCGACTACCTGGCCCCGGACGGTACGGTGCGGGTGGCTTCCGAACTGCGGGTGGAGGTGGCGATCACCGGCCGAGCACGGCCGCTGCAGTTTCGCAGCGCGCGGCTGAACACCGCCATCGGCGACTACCTGACCTATCGGGTGCAGCGCCGTCTGGGCGTCGGTCAGGACGATCGCTACCGAGGACTCGATCCGCTGAGCCGGCTGTTCCTTTCGCCAACGGGACGGGGATTCGAGATCCTGGTGTACGCCGATGGCGGACAACGCCGGTTCCGCTGTCGTGCGATCCAGGAGGCCTACCGGAAAATCTGGCGCTGCGCGGGTTTCAGGAACCTCACGACCCTGGACGCGCGCCACACGGTGGCGGATCGGCTCTATGCGCGCGGCGCCGACGAGATGCAGGTGGGGCTGCTGCTCGGCATCGGCGAGCGCGCAGCGGTCCGGCAGATGTTCCCGAGGCGACTGCCGTCTCTGGAGCATCTCACTGGTGATCTGGTCTGACGATGAGCGCCGGCACGGTCGCATCCGACCCGCCCGACGCGATTGAGGTCCAGCGCCTTGCGATCCGCGGCAGGGTTTGGGTCGCCGAGGAAGGCGGCTTCCAGGAAGCGCTGCGCGCCATCCACGGCTCGCCGGAGCGGCCGCTATGTCTGTGCGTGCCTGGCGGTGTGGAGATGTACGTCGCGCAGCTGCGGCGCCTGGTGGTCAAGCGGCTGCCCAACACCGGCAACCGGCATCACCCTCGTTGCCCGTCGTTCGAGCCGGAGGCCACGCAGTCGGGGCTGGGGCCCTTGTCGGGCAGCGCCATTCGCGAACTGGACTCGGGCCGCACCGAACTGCGCGTGGATTTCCCCTGGACCCGGCGGGCTGGCCACTTTGCGGCTCGCGCCATCGCGGCGGACTCCGGCCAGGTCGAAGCGTCGGCTCGGCGCATGAGTCTGCGCGCGGTGATGCACTTCCTCTTCGAACGCGCCGGCTTCAACCGCTGGACACCGGCGATGGCCGGTCGCCGCCACCAAGGCGTCGTCCGCAAGTACTTGCTGGAGGCGGCCGAGGAGGTCGATGTGGCCGGCGGCTCGCTCGCCGATCGGCTGTTCGTTCCCGAAGCCTTCAACGAGGCCACGAAGGCAGACGCTGCGCGTCGGCGTCGAGACAAGCTGGCGATGCTCCAGCCGCGCGACGGCATGACGCCGCTGGCCCTGTTGATCGGCGAGTTCAAGGCGGTCGAGGCAGTGGAGGAGGGGTTGAGGGTCTGGATCCGGCACATGCCGGACGCACCTTTGCTCGTCAATGCGCGCGTGTGGTGCCGGCTCACGCGGCGCTATGCGCCGCTCTTCGAGGCGCGCGACGCGGACACCGGGCTTCGCGTGCGGCTTGTGATCGCGGCCTTGATCAAGGCGCGGCGGGAGTTCACCTACGAGATCGACGCTGCCAGCCTGATGATGACCAGCGAGCAGTGGATTCCAGCCGAAGGCGTGCATGAACTGCCGCTGATCGATGCGCTGGTGAAGCAGGGACGGCGCTTCGTCAAGCCGCTGCGCTACGACGCGTCCGGCACCGAGGCCTTCGCCAATGCGCTGCTGCTGGACGCCGGCCCGCAGCCCCTTGCGCTGCACCTGCTGAGCCCGTATGCGGACGAGCGCAGCCGCGCGGCCAGGCTGCGCGCGATCGAGCGCGAGCCGAACGAGGCCTGGGTCTGGCAGACCGATCAGCCGATGCCCGAGCTGCCCGGCCTCGCCGGCAAGCCGACGTGACGGAGCGGGTTGACGAAGGCCCGTCGCGCGAGAGCATGGGTAGTCGAAACCTGGACACCCATCATGAAGGAGCACGCAATGAGCCGCAACGCCATCGTCACGATTCAAGGCGGGCCCGATCCCTCGCCCACACTGCTGGGCAATGGGACGGCCCGCATCCCGACCGCCGGCAAGATCCGCGCCGGCATCAAGGTCCTGACCCGCAAGGCCGCGCAGCACCCCGAGGCTCGCGCGATCTACGACCAAGGCCTTGCCGACGGCTGCTCCTTCGACGCCATCCAGCGCGCCATCGCCGACGCGCTGCCCGGCCTGGAAGACCCGCTGGTGCCGCGCAACGTGCCCTGGTTCACCGTCCGGCCGTGCGACTTCGCCAACGCCGAACTGGCGCGGCAGATCATGGCGGCTTACGGGGAAGACCGCGGGGAGGGCCGGCATCTCTACCGCTTTCCGGTCATCTTCCCGTCAGACCACTGGCAGAGCGTGATGCCGCACGAACTCACTGCTTGGGGCGCGTCCGGCAAACGCTACTGGTCGCAGTACTCGCCCGACGGCAGGCTGCGGCAGTGCATGCGCTTCGCGCCGGTCCCGGTGGACGAGACCGGGCGGCGGACGATCCGCATCTTCGGCGGGCGCAAGGTCGTCAGACGCGAGAGCCACGGCGGACTGTGCGATCCCGAGGCCTGCCCGGAGTACCAGCTGCGCGAATGCAACCTCAGCGGCCGCTTCGTGTTCTTCATCCCGGGCATCCGCGAAGTCAGTGCCTTCGAGCTGCAGACCACGAGCTTCTACGCGATGAACGCGGCGATCCAGACCTTCAAGTCGGTTGCGTTCCTGCGCGGCGGTCGCATCTCGGGCTTCCTGGACCGACACCACACGCCGTTCTTCATTCGTAAGAAGTTGATGGAACTGCTTCGCATCGACGAACGCGGGCAGCCCGTGCGCACCCCGCAGTGGATCATCGAGTTGGAGGCGCCGGTCGACGTCGCCGCCTTGCTGCGCGAACATGAAGATGCCGAGACCGCTCTGGTGCAGGCCCGGGCAGCGGCCGTGGTGCTGGAAGGTCTGCCCGCCGCTGCCGTCGGCCCGCCGGCCTCGACGCATCGGGACACCGCCGACGAACCGTCCAACGGCCAGGGCCCGAGCCTGGCCCAGGTCCTGGCCCGCGCAAAGGACATCGGCATCGAGCCGGACCGCTTCCTGGCCTATGCCGACGGCTGCTGGGGCGTGGGCTGGCGGAACAGCCCGCGCGGCCGGATCCGGGCATGGGATCAAATGGAGCGGCACCGCAACGATGCCGAGGGCTATCGCGACAAGGTCGCGGTCAGTCTACGGGCCGCGGCCGTGGGGAGCGCCCCATGATCCGCGTCGCGCACTTCTCCGACCTGCACTACGGCGGCAGGACGCTCGCCGAAGCCGACCGCTGCTTCGCGGCGGCGATCGACCGCGCGATGGCCCTCGGCGTCCAGGCGGTGGTTGTCTCCGGCGATGCCACCGACCATGCGCTCGATCTGCATGCGCCGGCGGCCACGCGTTTTGCGGTGCAGGTGCGGCGCCTGGCCGATCAATGCCCGGTCCTGCTGCTGCAGGGCACCTTCTCCCACGAGCCGCCGGGAACGCTGTCCACGCTCAGGTTGCTCGGCGGCCTCTTCCCGGTGCACGTCGCGGACCGTATCCAGCAGATCGGACTGAGCGCCGACGGGCGATGGATCGAGTTGACGGGCTGGAGTTTCGACGCGCCGCCCGAGGGCATCCGGGCGCTGTTCAGCTGCGTGCCTTCGGCGAACAAGGCTGTCGTCGCCGCGGCACTGTGCGCCGCGGACGCATCGTCAGCGCTCGGCGAGCAACTGGCCGGGCTGCTGCGCGGCTTCGCCGCAGCAACGGTCGTGCACGCGAGCGCGGTATTCCGACGATCGGTGTCTCGCACGGCACGGTGTTCGGCTGCGTCAGCGAACACGGCGTGCCAATGGCCGGCTTCGATCACGAGTTCACCACGGGGGCGCTGTTCGCGGCGCGTGCGCAGGCCTTCATGCTGGGGCACATCCATCGGCACCAGGTATGGCAGCGCGAAGGCGACGCGGGCCGCCAGGTCATCGCCTATGCGGGCTCGATCGGGCGCTTTCACTTCGGCGAGGAGGGCGACAAGGGCTTCCTCGTCTGGGAGGTCGACGCTGTCGGCGCCAGTTGCCGCCTGGAACCGACGCCTGCGCGGCGCACGATCGACATCAGCTTCGAGGGGCGACCGGACATCGAGCGGATGCGCGAATTGCTGGCGCAGCATGACCTGGGCGGTGCCAGCGTCAGGGTGCGCTGGACCGTGGCCGAGGAGGATCGCGCTGGCGTCGATCGTGCGGCTATCGAGAGCCTCCTGGCCGGTGCGGCGGAGGTGAAGCTGGAGGGCCGCATCGTTCCCGTCGTGCGCACCCGCGCCGCCGGCTTGTCGCGGCTGCCGAGCCTTGCCGAGAAGGTCGGCGCCTGGTGCCGCATCACGCAGGTCTCTGAAGCGCCGATGCTGAACTGCCTGAGTGCGCTGGAAGCTGAGAGGGTGTAGACGAAATGATCTACGTTGCCAGCCTGGTTGCGAGGATACGCGCCTCGGCCAGCCAGACCCAGGCGAGAGGTGCCCAGTTCGAACGGTCGTGGTGTGCCATGAGGCGGCGTGCGCGCTCGTTCCAGGCATGAGTGCGCTCTACAACCCAGCGCTTGGCTTGCACGACGAAGCCCTTGGCAACGATCTCGGGCCACAAGGGTTGCTGCGCGTCTTGCCAGGTGCCCGTGCTGCGATTGCCGGGATGGCGCACGATCTCCACGATGATGCCGTGGGTCTGCTCGATGGTTGCGGCGCACTTGCCGCCATAGGCGCCATCAGCGTAGACCTTCTTCAATCCGGGCACCTTGGTGCAGGCCTGCGCCACGACGTCGGCTGCCGCGTCGCGGTCCTGCACGCTGGCCGCCGTGACCGTGACGGCCAGCAACAGGCCCAAGGTGTCGACGACGAGGTGACGCTTGCGGCCCTTGACCTTTTTGCCGGCATCGAAGCCGGTGTTGCCGCCCTGCGCGGTGCTGCGGGTGCTTTGCGCGTCGATGATCGCAGCCGTCGGCTCAGGCGCCTTGCCCATGCGGTCACGCCATTGCTGGCGCAGCCGGTCGTGCATGGCTTCGAACGTGCCGGCCGCCGCCCAGCGGCTGAAGGACTTGTAGGTCGCCTGCCAGGGCGGGAAGGTCTTGGGCAGCAAGCGCCAGGCGCAGCCCGTGCGCAGCGCGTAGCAGCAGGCGTTGACCATGTGGCGCCGAGCAAAGCGCGGGGGTGCGCCGCGCCGCCCGTCGCGCTCGAACAGGTCAGCCACCAGCGCCCACTCGGCATCGGTCAGATCGGTGTTCATGCCGCTGGCGCCGTCGCTGCGACGGTGAGCGGCCGTGTAGCCGTAGCGCGTAGGCGCGGCGCCCTGAACGGCCGCACGCTCACCGGCGCGGCGCAGCGGCTTGAGCCGCTCGATGCCGGCCTCGCGCAGCGCCTTGCGCACGGTGACGGTGCTGACCTTGACGCCAGCGCGTCGGAACAACTCGCGCGTGACTTCGTCCAGAGACGAGCGCGGCTGCTCTTGCGTGATCGCGCGCAACAGCGCAGTGTGATCGGCGCTCAGCGCAGGCCTGCGCCCCGGACGCCTTGGTTGCTCGACTCGCTCTTTCGTCGCCATCCGCGCGCTCCCGCGTCTTGTCTAGGCAGGAGCATAGCGCGGCATGTTGTTTTCGTCTACACCCTCTGAGGCGCCCGAGACGATCGCGCAACGAATCCTCTCGATCGGTCTTGCGGACGAAGCCGGGGCGCGGCTAGGCGCCGGGCTGGCTGGATCAAACGGCGCAGACGCGCGCCAACGGAGTGCATCGCCCCCGAAGTTGATTCCAATGCCTATGGACGAACCCAGGTCGGCGTGAGGGCTGCAGTCGACCGTTCCGGACGGGGGAACTCGCAACCGGCTTCAGCACCGGATGTCGGCTTCAAGGGCTGCCAACGAACTGCGGGAGCGGTGCCTCGCGACCCACAGTTGCCGGTCAGATCCTCGAAATGCTGGCGGTAAAGCCGACGTAGCGGATCGACCCCTGGCGACCACTCGGTTCGGAATCTCGGCGGCCCGCTGTGCAGCGTCATGCGGATATCACACCCATAGTGCGACCAATTGATGTTCCAGGCGTTGCCATCTTGCGAGGCCGGCGGGAGACGTAGGGCGCCAGCTGCTCGCGTGGGGCACATTCGGCCCTCGGCCGACAGCCTCCGACAGCTCGCCAGCCTCTATAGTCGCGACCACATGAACTGGGTCGAAGTTGTCTGGATTGCGATGTCCGCGGCGAGCCTGACGCTCGGCGTGGTTCACCTCTTCGTCTGGGGCAAGCAGCCCACGCAATACGCCCACCTGCTGTTCTTCGCGGTCGCCGCCTCGGCGACGGCCTTCGGCGCGTTCGAGCTGGCGCTGATGCGTTCGTCATCCACCCCCGGCTATGCCGCCACGCTGCGCTGGGGCCATGTGTCGCTGGCGACCATGGTGCTGGCGATCATCTGGTTCGTCTATCTGCACTTCGGCGCCGGCAGGCTCTGGCTCGCCTGCGCGGCCTCGGGCTTGCGGCTGCTGGCACTGGCGCTGAACTTTGCGACCGGCGTGAACCTCAACTTCCGCGAGATCACATCGCTGGACTCGTTGCTGCTGTGGGGCGGGGTCGTTGTGTCGGCGCCGGCCGGTGTCGTCAATCCGTGGGCTGTGGTGCCGCAGATCGCCAATCTGCTGCTGGTTGCGTTCGTCGTCGACGCCTCGCTCACGCTCTGGCGCCGAGGCGGTGCCGATGCGCGGCGCCGCGCCGCCGTTGTCGGCGGCAGTCTGCTGGTCTGCATCGTCACCGTCGCGGTTTCCGCCGCCGTCATCACCTTCGGGCTGGTGCATGCCCCGACGATCGTCATGCCGGCATTTTTTGTCGTGATTCTCGCCATGGGCTACGAGCTCGGCTGGGATCTGATCAAGGCCGCGCAACTCGCAGCACGCCTGCAGGCGAGCGAGCTGCGCTTTCGTGCCGTCGTCGAAGCGGTGCCGAGCGCGATCCTGCTGGTCGACGGCAAAGGCACGATCGCGTTGGCGAATGCGCAGGCCGAAAGCCTGTTCGGCCACCCGCGCGAGACACTGATCAATATGCCCGTCGACAGGCTGATCCCGCAACGCCTTCGCGGCACGCACGCCGGCCTGCGTGGTGTTTACGCGAAGAACCCGCAGACCCGGGCGATGGGTGCAGGGCGCGACCTGTCCGCTTGCCGCAAGGACGGCATCGAGTTCCCGGTCGAGGTCGCGCTCAGCCCGATGGCGACCGACGACGGGTGGTTCGTGCTGGCGTCGGTGGTCGACATCAGCGAGCGCCGCAACATCGAGCGCACCACGGCGCAGCAGCGCGACGAACTCGCGCACCTGTCCCGGGTGGCGATGCTGGGCGAGTTGTCCGGCTCGCTCGCGCACGAACTCAACCAGCCGCTGACGGCGATCCTGAGCAACGCGCAAGCGGCACAGCGCTTCCTGGCGCAAAGCCCGCCGCGCACCGACAAGCTCGCCGAGATCCTCACTGACATCGTGAAGAGCGATCACCGCGCCGGCGCGGTGATCCAGCGGCTGCGCTCGATGCTCAGGAAGGAAGAGATGCAGCGCCACGCGCTGGACATCAACGAGGTGGTCGAGGAGTCGCTGCGCCTGTTGCGCAGCGACCTGCTGAACCGCCATGTCGTCGTCCACACCGAGCTGTCCGAAGCGCTGCCGGCCGTCAGCGGCGACCGCAACCAGCTGCAGCAGGTGCTGCTCAACTTCATGATGAACGGCTGCGATGCCATGGCCGGCCGCGAGACGGACCGCCGGCTGCTGGTGCGAACGCGGCAGACCGCGCAGGGCAATGTGGAATTCTCGGTCGCCGACCGCGGCAGCGGCATTCCCGCGGCGGACCTGGAGCGCATCTTCGAGCCCTTCGTGACTGCCAAGGCACACGGCATGGGTCTGGGCCTGACCATCTGCCGCTCGATCGCCCAGGCCCATGGCGGCAGGCTGTGGGCGAGCAACAATGCGGACGTGGGCGCAACGCTGCATTGCGAACTGCCTGCGAAGCGAGGCTGAAGCCGATGGAAGAACCGGCACCCACCATCTACCTGGTCGACGACGATCCCGATCTGTCGAAGGCCATCGCGCGGCTGCTCGAATCCGCCGGACTGAAGGTCGCCACCTACCTGTCACCACAGCAGTTTCTCGACGGCTGCGACCTCGACGCTGCGGGATGCCTGGTGCTCGACCTCGAGCTGCCGGGTTTGAACGGTCTCGAACTGCAGCAGCTGCTGGAACGCCAGGCGAGCCCGCTGCCGATCGTCTTTCTCAGCGGCCGCGGCGACATCGCGGCCAGCGTTCAGGCGATGAAGCATGGCGCGACCGACTTCCTCACCAAGCCGGTCGACGACACTGAGCTGCTGGCCGCGATCCATGCTGCCTTGGCCGGCGGCCGAGCGCAGCGGCACAGTAGCGCCGAGCGCCAGCATGTCGCGCAATGCCTGGCATCGCTGACCGGGCGCGAGCGGCAGGTGCTCGAGCAGATCGTCGCCGGCAGGCTGAACAAGCAGATCGCCGCCGATCTCGGCACGACGGAGAAGACGATCAAGTTCCATCGCGGCAACCTGATGCGCAAGATGGGCACGCGCACCGTAGCCGAACTGGTCAGACTGGCAGAACGCGCAGGCGTGGGCGGGACTCCCGAGACGCCGGGCTGATGCAACCGTAGGCCCGCAGCGGACTTGCCTTGCGCTGTTCGGGCCGGTTCACGGCACGATCGCTTGTCATGCGGTGACAACCGCCCACAGCGCATACATCCCGAGCAGCGCAACGCTGACCGCAGCGGTGATGGCAAGCGGCCATCGGTCCGCCACGAGTTGCTCTCCTCGATGCAACTTGCGCAGTGACGCCCAGTGAGAGACGGCGCCCAGCAGCGCCCCAAGCATGCCGATGGCAACCATGCCCACCGCCAGATAGACGGCTGCTTCTTGCAGATGCCTGGCCTCCTGGGTTTGCGCCATCGGCGCGATGGTGCGGAAGATGCCGATCAACCCGAACCGAATGCCGCGGAGGTCAACGCGGTACGTATCCAGGCCAGCGTGGTTCGCTCCAGCGCCAGCGCCGTACGGAACATTGCCAGTGAAGTGCCGTCGTCACCCGGGTCGGTCCTTGCGCCGACGGCGGGCGTGCCGACCGCCGGGCTGGCGCCGTCGGTCTGAAAATGTCCAGCCTCACCGGAGACTCGTTGCGTGGCCATCACTGTTCCGCGACATTTGCAGCGGCGCCGGATACGCCGAGACGCGCCATGCGGGTTCGTGTGAACGGCTGTCAGGAAGCGCTGTTTTCTGGCTGTGAGGGTGCGGTTCCAGTATTTGGGCTTTGAGGTTCGCGCAGTTCTGCGTGCCTGGCCGCCCTGCAGGGCGGCCAGGCACGCAGCAGGGGTCCAGACGGGAGCCGACTGAGGGGCAGCAGGTTCGGCGAAGCGGTGCTCATGCTGGCCGCTCATCGGGACGTCGGCGTCACCGACTGGCCCATTGCGCACGGTGCGCCGGCGACCAGCGACGGCGCATCCGGTCGTGGCGCTGTAATCGACCCACACCGAGGTAGGCGGGCACGGCGGCGGCCCTTACCTGGAAGTTCGATCCGTCCGCCGTGCCCTACACCGTGTCATGCGACAGCGGGTGCAGCGCCAGTGTTGCACCCGTGGACGAACCCGTCCAGCAGCACCCCCTCGGCAACTCGCCGGGGTGCTCATGGGCGACGAGCCTGCGCGACGCTTCTTGTGCGCACGCTGCCGTACGCCGGCGCTGGTGTGCAGCCGCTGCGACCGCGGCCAGATCTATTGCGCCACGGGCTGTGCGGCGGTGGCTCGCTTGCAGTCGCAGCGTGACGCAGGCCGGCGCTATCAGTGCAGTCGGCCCGGGCGCTTCATGCACGCCGCGCGAACTCAGCGCTGGCGCGAACGCCAAGCGTTGCTGGCCGTGCCGCTGGCCGACTCGGTGATGGCGACACCGCAATCGGTGACGCATCAGGGTTCCCCGTCACCGGCCTCGGATGCTGTACTGAGCGCCGTCCCCACACCCTTGGCCGCCGCTGCTGTACCTGCTGTACCGGCGCCACCCGCCCAACCATGCAAGACCATCACCACCAGCGGCGCGTCCTCGCACGCTGCCACCTTGCCCCTGACCTCATCTGCATGGCGTTGCCACTGGTGCCATACGCCCTGTTCGGCACGCGTGCGGCTGGACTTCCTGCGCCACAGCCGCTCTCCACGTCCCAGTCGCCGTGCCAGCGCGCGGGTGGAGCCCAGCCATGGCCATAGCCCCTGAACAGCGCGCGCAGATCCTGCGCCTGTACCAGGCCGAACACTGGCGCATCGGCACCATCGCCAGCCAGTTGCACCTGCACCGCGACACGGTGCAGCGCGTTGTCGCCCAGGCCTGCGTGATGCGCCCCGATCCCCCGCTGCGCCCCAGCCAGATCGACCTCTACCTGCCGTTCATCCGCGACACGCTGGCCAAGTTCCCCACGCTGACCGCCAGCCGGCTGCACGCCATGGTGCGCGAACGCGGCTACACCGGCGGGCCTGACCACTTCCGCCACCTCGTGGCCTGCCACCGCCCGCGCCCTGCAGCCGAGGCCTACCTGCGCCTGCGCACGCTGCCGGGCGAGCAGGCGCAGGTGGACTGGGGTCACTTCGGCCATCTGATGGTCGGCCGTGCCAAGCGGCCCCTGATGGCCTTCGTGATGGTGCTGAGCTACTCGCGGCGCATCTTCCTGCGCTTCAGCCTGAACGCCCGCATGGACAGCTTCCTGCGTGGCCATGTGCTGGCCTTCGCTGCCTTCGGCGGCGTGGCACGCGTGCTGCTGTACGATTTTGTTCCCGGGAACAAAATCGTACTTTTGTGCCCAGGCGCGTTATGTGCCCAACCGGCCTGAGCACCGCGTCGGCGATGGTGAGTCACCGACCACCGGGCACAAAATTCTCAGAGCGATTGCAGCCACTTCATCAGGTCTTGGTCTTGACGCCATCCGACGCAAGTCGGGGATACCGGCGAAGTCGTCGGAGGCATGCATGCCGCGAGCGCCGCCTGCTTGGTTCGCATCGTGATCTCAGCGTAACGATTGGTGGTCTCCAGACTTACATGGCCAAGCCAGCCACGGATCACGTTGGGCTCGACTCCGGCCTCCAGCAGTCGGACCGCAGTCGTGTGCCGAAACACATGTGGTGAGATCGTCTTGCCCTGTTCATGCACGTCGCTTCGAACGAGGTCTTGCGTATGTCGCCCGACGAGCTTGTAGATGCCAAAGCGCGTCAGTGGCTGGCGCCGGTTCGAGACGAAGAGTGCCGCCTGTGCGCCGCCACCCTGAACCGTATCCAACTGCTTGAGCAATGCGGCCGTCTCAGGCCAGATGGGGCAGCCCCGCCACTTGTCGCCCTTGCCGTGTAGGCGCACGCGCAGCGGTCCGTCAAGGTCGACATCGCCCACACGCAGATCGGCGACTTCTTGGACGCGAGCACCTGTGTTGTAGAGCAGCATCAGCAAGGCGTGATCGCGCAAGGCCCGATCACCCCGTGAGTCGAGCCTCTGAAACAGTCGATCGATCTCCTCAGGCTCCAGGTAGCGCGTTGGCGCAGGCGATGTTCGCTTGTTCGGAATTGCCTCGACGCGCTCGGCCTCGGCCAGCATCTCGCAGTGATGCGTGGCGACGAAGCGGTAGAAGGTATGCAGTGCGGCCAGGCGTTGGTTGCGCGTTTGCGGCTTGTTGTGGCGCTGAACCTCGATCATCTGCAGGAATTCGAGCACCTTCTGCGACGACAAATCGGTCAGGCTGAGCCGCGTGACCGGCTTGCGAGACGTGCGGGCAACGAAGGCGAGAAACAGCTTGATCGTGTCGCGGTAGCTCTTGATCGAACCGGGTCGTAGGCCCTTCTGAACCTTGAGATGGTCTTCGAAGAAGCTGAACAGGACTTGCCCGACGGTGCTCATGATCGACCTCCCCCGGGCGCGAACACCCGGAATCGTCGGTCGGCCTCGCGCAGCAGTTCTTCGGTGATCGTCAAGTACACCGCGGTGGAGGCTGGATCGGCATGACCGAGGAAAGTCGACAGATGGATCAAGCGCGTGTTCGGATCAACTCCCGATCGATACCAGCGCAACAAGGTCCCGACGGCGAAGGCATGCCTCAGGTCGTGCAGCCGTGGGGCGCAAACACCGGCCGGCACGTCCAGCTTGAGTTGCGGCAGCAGTGAGTGAAACGTCAGACTGATCGTTCCCTCGTGAACAGCCCCGCGCCTGGTGAACGAGAACAGCGGCGCTTCGGGGTCGGCCTGCGGGCCGAAGCGCCGGTCGAGGTAGCGCGCCAGGCGCTCGCCGATCCGTGGGCCGAACGGCACGAGCCGGGACTTGTAGAACTTGGTATCGCGAACCGACAGCGTCGCCCGCTTGAAGTCAACATCGCCCACCAACAGTCTGGAGACCTCGTGTTGTCTCTCAAATTGCTTCCCCGCATCCCTGTCACGCAGTTTTGTGATGTCGGGCGAGCGGTCGACCGGATTGCGCCACCGGGTGAGCGAAGTGGGAGGGTGAAGCA
>OEIU01000324.1_pt1 | contig 47538 bp, 42 predicted proteins | sample 1539221 | NCBI WGS metagenome assembly OEIU01 (sample SAMN03792071, study PRJEB22550) | activated sludge metagenome | feature: wastewater treatment plant; material: activated sludge; isolation source: Wastewater treatment plant of a petroleum refinery complex | place: Argentina: Zarate | collected... | reverse complement strand
TGGGGCGGCTCGACGTCTGCGGAGTCGGGGTCGCGTCCGCGGCGACGGCCCGGCGGGCGGCAGACCGGCGGGCCGCTGCGGCGGCGGCGGGGGTCGACGCGCTGCGGGAGCGGCACGGCGGCGACGGGGCAGCGCTCGGGGCGCTCGCCGTGCGGGCCGAGGGCGCCCAGGCCCTGGCGACGGCCCTGCCGGGACGGCGGGAGGCGCTCGCGGGCCGGCAGGCGGCGCTCGCGGCACGGACCGGGGCCCTCGACGAGCTCCGCGCCACCCTCGCCGCCTCCGAGGCCGAGCGCGACACGGCGATGGCCCAGGCCGCCGCGGTGGCCGCGTGGACGGCGGCGGAGGACGCGGTCGCGGCGGCGGTCGCCGCCGAGGAGGACGCGGCGCGGGATGCGGCGGCGGCGGCGGAGGCGGTCGCGGCGGCGGACGCGGCCCTGGCGGCGGCGGACGCCCACGCACGGGCGCTGCGGCGGGCCGACCTCGCCGCGACCATCCGGGCCGACCTGGCCGAGGGCGACCCCTGCCCGGTCTGCGGCGCGGAGGTGGGCGCGCACGACGTCGCGGCCGGCGACGTCCACGAGGGCGAGGCGGCGCTCTCGGCGGCGCGGCGGGCGGCGATGGACGCGGCGCGATCGCAGGCCGAGGCCGGCGAGCGGCTGCGGGCGGCGACCGCGGCGGCCGCCGCGGCGCGGGGGGCGCGGGACGCAGCGGGCCGCGGCCTGGCGTCCGCGGGCCTCGCTCCCGAGGAGGCGGCGGAGCGCGCGGAGGCGCTGGCGGCGCGCGCCGGCGGGCTCGGGCCGGCGATCGCCGCGGCGCGGGCGGGCGGGGAGGCCGAGGTGCGGGCCGTCGCGGCGGAGGGATCCGAGCTGGCGGCGGAGGCGTCGTCCATCGCGCGTGACACGACGGAGCTGGACGCGGCCCGCGAGGCGCTCGGCGCGCGGGCGCGGGCGGACGACGCCGGCGCGGCGCTGCGGGCGGCCATCGCCGAGGCCGACGCGGCCGAGGCCGCGCGGCGGGATGCCGACCGGGCGGCGGGGGAGGGGGCGGCCGGGTGCGCGGACGCCGACCGGGCGCTGGCCGGCATCGTCGGCGGACCGGTGGCGCAGCTGCGGGCCGTCGCGGCGCGCGGGGCCGCCCGGGGCGGCTTCGCGGCTCCGGCCGACGACGCGGCGCCCGCCGACCTGGTGGAGGCGGCGGTGCGCCTGCGCGAGGCGGCGCTCACGGCCGCGGCCCGCCACGACGCGGGCGCGGCCGCCGCCGAGGCCCGGGCGGACGCGGCGCGGGCGGCCCTGGCCGCCGCGGGCGCCCATCTGGGCGTGGAGGACGGGGCCCGGGTGGACGGTGCCGTCCGCCGCCTCGCCGGCGCGCGGGATGCGGCGCGCGCGCGGCTGCTGGCCGTGGAGGAGGCCGCGGCGGAGGCCCGCCGCCTGCGCGCCGACGCCGCCGCGGCACGGGCGCGGGCCCGGGTGCACGCCCAGGTGGCGAACGACCTGCGGGCCAACATGTTCCCCCGCTTCCTCCTCAACCGGTACCAGGAGCGGCTGGCCGCGGGCGCGTCGATCCGGCTCCAGGAGCTCACGGGCGACGCGTACCGCTTCGCGGGCGCCGGCCAGGACGCCCTGGCGGTGGTGGACATGCGGCGCGGCGAGCGGCTGCGGAAGGCGTCGACCCTCTCGGGCGGGGAGCGGTTCCTGGCGAGCCTGGCCCTGGCCCTCGGCCTGTCGGACATCGCGGCCGAGTCGGGCGGGCGCCTCGACTGCCTGTTCCTGGACGAGGGCTTCTCGACCCTCGACGCCGACGCGCTGGAGCAGGCCCTGACCGGCATCGAGCGGCTCGCGGGCGACGGCCGCCTGGTGGCGGTGATCACGCACCTGCCGGGGGTGGCCGACCGCCTGGGCGCGGCGATCCACGTGGAGAAGGACGTCGCCGGCGTCAGCCGCGTCCGCGCCGGGGGGGAGGCCGAGGGGGTGCCGCCCGCCGGGGGGGGGATGAGGCGCGCGTGCCGCCCGCCGGCCCCCCACCCGAACCCCCCGCCGAGGGCGCCGCCACCGGCTGGGTCCGCGGGTTCCGCTGGGCGGTCCTGGTCGCCGCCGCGCTGGTCGTGGTCGGCGTCTTCGTGCAGGTCTACCTGATCGCCGCCTACATCTTCGGCGCCGGCACCGACGCCCTCGACGCCCACAAGGACATGGGCGGGATCGTCCACATCCTCGAGGTGCTGGCCTTCCTGTTCTCGCTCGGCGGCTACTGGCGGCGGTGGGTGGACGTGGGTTGGGCGTTCGCCCTCGGGGCGCTCGGGACCGTCCAGCTCGGCTTCGCCGACGGCGACGACTGGGTCGGCGGCCTGCACGGCCTCTTCGCGCTGGTGGTCTTCATGATCGCCGCGATCGTGGTCCACCGGGCGATGCGCAGCCTGGGCATCGGCCGCGCCGGCCGCATGCCCGGGGCCTACCACTAGCCCGGGGCATGCGCCGGGGCGGCCCGGCGCTCAGCCCGCGACCCCGTGCGCCAGCCCGGCGTGCTGGCTCATCTCGTGCAGCGACTGCTGGTCCTCGTGCAGGACGGGCTTGAGGTCGAACACCACCTGCCGGACCGTCCCCGTGAACGCGTACGGCGCCCGGTCCTCGTAGTCGAGGTCGACGACGAGGCCGTTGTCGCGGCTCACGTCCATGCCGCCGTAGCTCGAGAAGGCGACCGGCACGGTGTGCGCGATCCTGCCCTCGCCCACCGGCCGGTCATCGACGAGCAGCGTCACGTGCCCCCCGGTCCCCGGGGTCGGCTCGTCGGCCTCGAACAGCATCCGCACCGCGATCCGGCCGGACGGCAGGGGCTCGGCCGAGGTCTGCCGGTACGACTCCACGCCGAGGAACGAGTAGGTGTGGTTGAGCCGGCCGTCGCCGTCGACCCACAGCGCGAAGCCGCCGATGAAGTCGGCGTTCGCGACGATGACGCCCTCGGCGCCGCCCGCGGGGACGTCCAGGTCGGCCTCGATCGCGTACGAGCGCCCGAAGATGCGCGGCACCATGCCGCGCTGCACGTTCTGCACGTCGCCGGCGAACGCGAAGCGGGTGACCGTGGGGAGCGGCGGGAGGATGCCGTAGAAGACCGACAGGCACCCGAGCAGCGGGAGCGCGCGGTTGCGCTCCGCCTCCTGCCACCAGCGCTCCTTCAGCTCGGCCAGCCGCGCGGGGTGCTCGGCGGCGAGGTCCCGCGCCTGCGTGAAGTCGTCGGCCAGGTTGTAGAGCTCCCACGGCTCGTCGTCGGGGTTCCACCCCGATCCCGGCCCGAACCGGCGCAGCGTCTCGGGCGACAGGTCCCAGGGCGCCTTGTCGAGCCGGGTGCCCGCCCACCAGCCGTCCTGGTAGATCGCTCGCGCGCCGATCACCTCGAAGTACTGGGTGGTGTGCCGCTCCGGCGCCGCCGCGTCGTCGAAGGTGTAGAGGAAGCTGGTGCCGTCCATCGGCTCCTGGGCGATCCCGTCGACCGTCGCCGGCTCGGGGATGCCCACGGCCTCCAGCACCGTCGGGCCGATGTCGATGCAGTGCGTGAACTGCGACCGGATCTCCGGCGACGGGTCGATCCGCGAGGGCCACGCGACGACCATCGGGTTGCGGGTGCCGCCCAGGTGGCTGGCCATCTGCTTGCCCCACTGGAAGGGCGTGTTGCAGGCGTGCGCCCACGCGGCGGCGCAGTGCGGGGCCGTGTGGGGCCCGCCGAGGGCCTCGATGCCCCCGTAGCGGTCGATGATCTCGAGCTGGTGGGCGGGATCGAGCACCACCCCGTTGAGGAACGTCATCTCGTTGAACGACCCCGTGGTGGTCCCCTCCAGGCTCGCCCCGTTGTCGCCCCAGACGTAGATGACCAGCGTGTCCTCCATGTCGCCCATCGCGTCGACGGCGTCGAGCAGCCGCCCGACGTTCCAGTCGGCGTTCTCCTGGAAGCCCGCGTACACCTCCATCTGCCGGGCGTAGAGCCGCTTGGCGTCGTCGTCGAGCGAATCCCAGGCCGGGAACAGGTCGGGGCGGGCCGTCAGCTCGGCGTCCTCCGGGATCACGCCGAGGGCCTTCTGGCGGGCGAACGTCCGCTCGCGCAGCGCGTCCCAGCCATCGTCGAACCGTCCCGCGTACCGGTCGGCCCACTCCGCCGGGACGTGGTGCGGCGCGTGGGCGCAGCCGGTCGAGTAGAACATCATCCAGGGCTTGGCGGCGTCCTGCGCGCGGACGGCGTGCAGCCATTCCACGGCCTTGTCGGTGAGGTCGTCCGGGAAGTAGTAGTCGGCCCCGTCCGGTCCCTCCGGCACGCCGAGCGTGTCGTTGCCCTGCGTGATGATCGGGTCGTACTGGCCGGCGGCGCCGCTGAGGAAGCCCCAGTAGTGGTCGAAGCCCCACGCCTGCGGCCAGTTGTCGAACGGCCCCGCGGCCCCCTGGACGTGGTCGGGCGTGAGGTGCCACTTGCCGAACCCGCCGGTCACGTAGCCGTTCTCGCGGAGCACCCGCGGGAACGGGGTGCAGCTCTTGGGCCGCACGCCGGTGTAGCCGGGGAACGGGCCCGGGAACTCGACGATCGACCCCATCCCGACGCGATGTGAGTTGCGGCCCGTCAGCAGCGACGCGCGGGTGGGCGAGCACAGCGCGGTCACGTGGAAGCGGTTGTAGGTGACGCCCATCCGCTGCACGCGGGTGAGGTTGGGGGTGCTGATGGGCCCCCCGAAGGTGTCGGGGGAGCCGAAGCCGGCGTCGTCGATCAGCACCACCAGCACGTTGGGCGCCCCCTCGGGCGCCTTCGGGCCCGCGACGATCGACCAGTCGGGCACCGACTCGTCCATCGTGCGGCCGGCCGTCCCGCCGAAGCTGCGGTCGGGGATGGGGAGCACGGTGCGGTCGGGCACGAACTTGCCCATCGCCTCGGCCAGCGACTCCTTCATCGCCGCGATGCCCGACTTCTCGCTCTGCACCACCGACAGGAGCTGGGCGCCGGCCAGCGCCTGCTGCACGGCCAGGCGCTGCTCGTCGTCGAAGACGGCGATGATCCCGGCGCTGCCGGGCGGCAGGTTCTCGCCGATCCTGTCGTGCAGCTCCGTCTCGAGGCGGTGGTCGACGAATCGTCCCACCACGCCGCCGGCGGCGGCGCCGACGGCGACGGACGCCAGCAGCGGCGGGGCGAGCAGGCCGACGGCCACACCCACGCCGCCGCCCCAGCCCAGGCCCTTGCGGCCGCGGTCGTCGCCGGTCTGGACCACGCTGACGCTGCCGTCGTCGGCGCGGCTCACCAGGATCGCGCCGTCGATCGCCACGGACTTGCCCTTCACCAGCGCGGCGAGCCGGTCGAAGTCCTCGCTCGCCGCGTCGATCGCCTGGTAGCCCGCGACCAGGACGTCCGTCGGTCCCTCAGCCATCGCTCCCCCCCGGGGCGTGCCGGCGGCGCCGGGCGCGCCGGACCACAACGAGGGGGCAGCGTCCCCGCACCCCGCCGGACCGGGCATCCGCGCCGATGCGGACGCCGTTGCGGCGGACTACGGAGACACGCCACCCGCCCGGCTCGTAGGCTCACACCGGTCTGCGGCGCCGGTGACAGGGCGGTGGAGATGGATGAGAACGCCGCGGGCCTCGCCGTCCTGCTGGTGGTGGTCGTGGTCTACTCGGCCGCCGCGCGGCGCCTCGACCGCCTGTCGGTCACGTCGGCGATCGTCTTCACGGCCGCCGGGCTCGCCCTGGGGACGGAGGGCCTCGACATCCTCCCCCTGTCCCTCTCCCTCGACGCCGAGACCACGAAGCTGCTGGCCGAGTCGGCGCTCGTGGTGCTGCTGTTCGCCGACGCGTCGACGGTCGACGCGCGCGCGGCGGGTGGCGACGCGGCGCTCGTCGGCCGCCTGCTGGGCATCGGGCTGCCGCTGGCCGTCGGGATCGGCGCCCTGCTGGCCGCCCCGCTCCTGCCGGAGCTGAGCTGGGCCGCCTGCGCGCTCCTCGCGGCCATGCTGGCGCCCACGGACGCCGCCCTGGGGCTGTCGATGTTCCGGAACCGCGCCGTGCCCGCGCGGGTGCGGCGCGTGCTGAACGTGGAGAGCGGGCTCAACGACGGCGTCGCCACCCCCGTCGTGTTCTTCGCCATCGCCGTCGTCGTGGACGAGGCGAGCGCGACCTCCACGGCCGACGCCGCGTCGGCCATCGCCGAGGCCGCACGGGACCTGGCGCTCGGCGTGGGGGTCGGCGCCGCCGTCGGCGCCGCCGGCGGCCTGCTGCTCCTGAGGGCGCGGGCCCGGGGCTGGACCACCCCGGAGTCCGAGGAGATCGGCATCCTCGCGCTCGCCGCGCTCACCTACACCGCCGCCCTCGCGGCCGGGGCCAACGGCTTCGTCGCGGCCTTCGCCGGGGGCCTCGCCCTGGGCGCGGTCACGCGGCGGGCGCTGCGCGAGCGGACCGGCGTGACCGACGACGTCGGCCAGGTGCTGGCCCTGCTGGTGTGGACGCTGTTCGGGTCGCTGCTCGTCGGACCCGTGCTCGCCGACGGCATCGACTGGGCGGCGATCGCCTACGCCGTCCTGAGCCTGACCGTCGTCCGCATGGTGGCCGTCGCGCTCGCGCTGGCCGGGACGGGGTTCCGGTGGCAGACGGTCGCGCTCATGGGCTGGTTCGGCCCGCGCGGGCTGGCCTCGGGCGTGTTCCTGCTGATCGTCGTGATCGAGCTCGAGGGCATCGCGCCGGACGTGGCCGAGACCATCGCGGTGACGGGGACGTGGACGATCCTGCTGAGCGTCCTGCTCCACGGCCTCACCGCCGGGCCGCTCGGCCGGGCCTACGGGCGGCGGGCGGCCGCCTTCGCCGGCCCCGCACCGGAGCGCGAGGCGGGCCCCGAGCCCCGGACCCGCCGCCGTCACATGGCGACGTGATCCGCGGGGGTCCGGCCGGCGGTCAGAGGTGGAGCAGGAGCACGATGCCCGCGGGCACGACGATCGCGGCCACCGCGAAGAACGCGAGCGCCAGGATCGCGACCGTGTAGCACCGGTCCTCCGGGGGCTCGCCCGCCGAGCCGATCGTCCGGTAGAGGTTCGCAAGGGGGCGCGACAGCGTCAGCCGCAGCCTCAGCCGGGAGACGGACGCGGCCAGCAGGACCGTTCCCGCGATGCCGACGAGCAGCGCCACGACGAGCACCCCGAGGAGCACGCTCAGCAGGATGCTCCCGAGCGCCGGCTCCACGGCGCGCTGCGCCACGCTGAGCAGGCCCGAGAGGAATGCGCCGCTCAGCAGGAACACGGGCAGCGTGAGGCGGCTCGGGCGCAGCTCGTCCCGGAGCAGCGCCATCTGCATGCGGGCGCGGCGCAGCAGGCGGTGCTCGGGGCTGTTCCACACCGCGCCGGCCTCGCGGAACTCGTAGAGCCTGAGGACGCTCCCGTGCACCGCGTTGACCTGGCCGTCGACGATCCATCCGGAGACCGCCCCCACCAGCGGCGCCAGGACGGCGCGGAACGGGCGGGCCCGGCGCCCCAGCGTGGGTGAGCGCCTGCCGTGCACCGCGATCGCTTCGAGCGCCCGCATGAAGGTCCGGTGCGCCACGGGGAAGCCGTCCGGGTCGGCGAGGGGCCGGTCCTTGGTGGCGATGCTGCGGAGGATCTCCCGCTCGGCCTCGCCGAGAAGCTCCTCGGCGTCGGGGACCAATCCGAGCGACTCGAGGCGGTCCTCGAGGCGCTCGAACTCGTCGTCGTCCCAGTCCTCGTCGGCCATGCCGCCCCTCCCCCCATCCGGCGCGCGGCGGCGTGAGCGTACCCCGCGCCGATCCGGCCGAGGGGCCGCGGCGGCGGTCAGGCGGTGGCCCCGGGCCGCCTCCGGGCCTCGAGCCGCCGCAGCAGCCACCAGCCGACCAGCGGGTAGACGCTGGTGATCGCGAAGGCCGTCGTCCACGAGAGCAGCCCCGCCAGCGCGCCGAACAGGGGGCTGGCCACGGCGACGGCCACCGCCAGGACCGTGTTCTGGAGCCCCAGCGCGGTGCCGACGCGGGTGGGGCCGGTCATCTCCGCCACCGCCGCGAACGACACCCCGTTGCCCGCCATCGAGAGCACCGCGGCCACGGCGAGGCCGGCCGCCGCCACCGCGTCCGGGCCCCCGAGCAGCAGCGTCGCGACCGCCAGGGCGACGGCGGTCCACAGCGCGATGAGGCGCAGGGGGCGCAGGCGGCTGCCCGACCGGTCGCTCCACACCCCCGCCGCCACGCGGGCGACCGCCCCGCCGAGCTGCACGGCGGCCAGGGCGAGCGCGGCCGCCGTCACCGACCATCCGCGCTCCTCGTGCAGGTAGAGGGCGATGAAGCTCAGCAGCGAGATCTGGGCCAGCACCACCGAGGCGCTGCCGAGCGACACCGTCCAGATCCCCCGGTCGCGGAGCGCGCCCGGCCGCGGCATCGCGGCGACGGCGATGTCCTCGGCGGCGGCCGGCGGCGGCCGGCGGAACCCCAGGAACGCGGCCAGGGAGCCGGCGGCGAGGGCGGCCGCCAGCGCCAGGAACGCGGCCTCCAGGCCGCCCGCGCCCGCGGCGACGGGCAGCAGCGCCGCCGCCGCCGCGCCGCCCAGCGGGGTCGACATGTGCCGCAGGCCCAGGGCCAGCCCGCGCTCGTCCCGGCGGAACCACGACACCACCGCCCGGCCGCTCGCGGCGTTGGCGCTCACGCCGAAGATCCCGGCGACCGCCAGCCCGGCCCCCGGCGCCGGGGCGGAGCCGGCGAACGCGGTCGCGCCCAGCGCCGCCGCCGCCCCGCCCAGCCCGGTGGAGATGACCGCCCGCTCCCCGATGCGGTCGGCCAGCGCGCCCCACGCCAGCACCGTCGCGATGCTCCCGAACGTCGGGGCCGCCAGGATCGCCCCGACCGCCGCCAGGGACAGGTCCAGCTCGTCCCGGATCTGCTCGGCGATCGCCGCGAGGCCCAGCAGGAGCGCCGCGAAGCTGCCCTGCGCGACCATCCCGACCGCCAGGACGACCCAGCGGTAGCGCGGGCGGGGGTCCGTCAGCTCGGGTCTTCCGCGCGCCCGCCCAGGTGGCGGGCCAGGAACCGCTCGATCGCGCGATACGCGTCCATCCGGTTCTCCGGCTTCACGAACCCGTGGCCCTCGTCGTCCTTCACCAGGTACTCCACCGCCACGCCGCGCTCCCGGAGGGCCGCGACGATCTGGTCGGACTCCGCCTTGGTCACCCGCGGGTCGTTCGCCCCCTGGATCACCAGCAGCGGCGCGGTGATGCGGTCGACGAAGTTGAGCGGCGAGCGCGCCTCCAGGTCGGCGAGCTGCGCCGGGTCGTCCGGGTCGCCGACGTACCGGAACCAGGTGCTGGCCAGGAGCGGGCGCCAGTAGGGCGGGAACGAGCGCACCAGCGTCACCAGGCTGGAGGGGCCCACCACGCTGATCGCGGCGGCGAAGACGTCCGGCGTGAACGTGGCGCCCACCAGCGCCGCGTAGCCGCCGTACGACCCGCCGTAGATCGCCACCCGGTCCCCGTCGGCGATCCCCTCGCCGACCACCCACCCGACCGCGTCGACCAGGTCGTCGTGCATCCGCCCGGCGAACTCGTGCTCCGCGGCGTGGGTGAACGCCTTCCCGAAGCCGGTCGACCCCCGGTAGTTCACCTGGAGCACCGCGTAGCCGCGGTTGGCGAGGAACTGGGCCTGGGCGTCATAGCCCCACGCGTCCCGCGCCCACGGGCCGCCGTGGACCATCAGCACCGTCGGCAGCCCGTGCGGCTCGGCGTCGAGCGGCAGCGTCAGGTAGCTGTGGAGCGCCATCCCGTCGCGCGACGTGATCGTGACCGGCGTCATGGGCGCCAGGGTGGCCGGGTCGAGCCACGGGCGCGACCGGAACAGCAGCCGCGCCGCGCCGGTCGCCCGGTCGAAGTGGAACGTCGCGCCCGGGTCCCGGTCGTCGTCGAAGGTGACGATGAACGCCGTCTCGCCGGCGTCCTGCCCCGTGATCCGCGGGTCGCCGTGGTGCAGTCCGCGGATCCGCTCCCAGTCGCGCGCCAGGCGCTCGTCCCAGATGTGGGTGACCAGCCGGTCCCGCAGGTAGACGGCCCCGAGCAGCTCGCCCGTGGCGTCGCTGATCATGGGCCCGGCGAGGTCGACCTCGTCGTCGCGGTCGAGCTCGCGCTCCGAGCCGTCCGCCGGGTCGAGCTCCACCAGGCGGATCAGGTCGCTGCCGCGCGCGCTGCCCACCCACAGCCTCGACCCGTCCGGCGTGAACGCGAACGCGTGGCCGCCGTCCTCGTTGGCGTAGCGGGCCACCACCCGCAGCTCGTCCTGCTCCCGGTCGCGCACCAGCAGCTCGTAGTCGCCCTCGGGCGTCTGGGCCCGCGCGGCGCGCAGCCGGCCGTCGCGGTCGGCCAGCCAGGCGAGGATGTTGCCGGGGTTGCGCCCGATGAGCTCCAGCCGCCCCGTCGCGAGCGTGAGGCGGTACGCGTCGAAGAGCGTCCGGTCGCGCAGGTTCATCGACACCAGGATGTGCCGCGGGGTGGCCCGCGGCGCCGCGATCATCCCGGCGCGCACCCCCGGGAACGGCGTGAGGTCGCGGGTGCGCCCGCGGCCGTCGGCGCCGGCGCACAGCAGGTGGTGGTTCTCGTCGCCGCCGACGTCCTGCGACCAGATGATCCGCTGCGCGTCGCGGGACCACATGTACGAGCGGACGCCGCGGTCGCGGTCGTCGGTCACGGGGACGCCCTCCCCGGCGCCGATGTCGGCGCCGGCGTCGCCGACGTGGACGTTCAGCACCCCGTCGACGGGCGCGAGCCAGGAGAGGCGGCGCCCGTCCGGCGAGAGGCGCGCCAGCGCGCGCTCCGGGTTGTCGAACAGGTCGCGGAGGGGGATCAATGGAGGCATCGTCGGATCGTGGCAGGTGAGGGCGGTTGTACGGCGGGCTCGCGCCCCGCTACCATGCGCCGATTACCGCGGGTGTCCCGACCCCGGAATGCCCCCGTGCGATGAGGAGCAAGGCATGAGGTCCCACGCCCCTTCCCCCCGCGGCTGCGAGGTCCCGCGCTGATCGCGCTGCTCTTCCCGGGCCAGGGTGCGCAGCAGGTGGGCATGGGACAGGCGCTCGCCGCCACCTACCCGACCGCGCGACGCACGTTCGAGGAGGCCAACGACGTCCTCGGATACGACCTCGCGCGCCTCTGCTTCGAGGGGCCGCACGAGGACCTGATGGCCACGCGCAACTGCCAGCCGGCGGTGCTCACCCACTCGGTCGCCGCGTGGCGGGTGGCCGCCGAGCACGGCGTGGAGGGGAGCCTCGCGATGGGGCACTCCCTCGGCGAGTACTCGGCGCTGGTCGCGTGCGGCAGCCTCTCGTTCGAGGAGGCGCTGCGGCTGGTCGAGGCCCGCGGCGCCGCCACCACCGACGTCGTCGCCCAGCACCCCGGCTCCATGGCCGCGCTGCTCGGCGCCAGCGACGAGGACGTCGAGGCCCTGTGCCTCGAGGCGGGCGAGGTGTGGCCCGCGAACTACAACTGCCCCGGCCAGGTCGTCGCCTCCGGGCTCCACCGCGGCGTCGACCGCCTGATGGACCTGGCGCGGGCCCGCGGGATCAAGGCGCGGCTGCTGGACGTGGACGGCGCGTTCCACTCCTCGGTGATGGCGCCCGCGGCCGACCGGCTGCGCGAGTCCCTGTCGGGAGTGAAGATCAACGCCCCGTCGGTCCCGTTCCTCTCGGCCACGTCCGCCGCGTTCGAGCGCGGCGACCGCCTGCGGTCCCTCCTGGCCCAGCAGCTCACCGCGCCGGTGCGCTTCACGCAGACCGTGCGGATGGCGCTGGACAGCGGCGTGGACCGGTTCGTCGAGTTCGGGCACCGCCGCGTGCTGGTGGGGCTGGTCCGGCGCATCGTGCCCGGCGTCGAGGCCGTGAACCTGGGCGATCCGTCCGACCTCCCGGCCCTCCTGGCGCTCGCCGGGCGGTCGACCACCTGAGGGTGCCGGTCGCGCTCGTCACGGGGGCGAGCCGGGGGATCGGAGCGGCGTGTGCGGTGGCGCTCGCCGGGCGGGGCTTCGACGTCGGCCTGACGTACGCGACCGACCGCGACGGCGCCGAGGCGACCGCGGCCGCCGTCCGCGGCGCCGGCCGCCGCGCGCACGTCCGGCGGGCCGAGGCCCGGGACACCGCGGACGCCGCCGGGGTCGTCGCGGAGGTGGAGGAGGCCCTCGGCCCCCTCGACGCCCTCGTCGCCAACGCCGGCATCACCCGCGACGGCCCGGCCGTGCGGATGGACGCCGAGGCGTGGACCGCGCCGATCGCGATCAACCTGACCGGGACGATGGCGACCATGCGCGCCGCGCTGCGGGGCATGCTGCGCCGCCGCGGCGGGAGCATCGTCGCGCTGTCGTCGGTCGTGGGCGTCCAGGGCAACGCGGGCCAGGTCAACTACGCGGCCTCGAAGGCCGGGATCATCGGCCTGGTGAAGGCGCTCGCGCGCGAGGCCGGGCCGCGCGGGGTGCGCGTCAACGCCGTGGCCCCCGGGTTCATCCGCACCCGGCTCACCGACGTGCTGACGGACGCGCACACCCAGGGGCTGCTGGGGGCGACGGCGCTCGGCCGCCTGGGCGACCCCGAGGACGTCGCGGGGCCCGTCGCGTTCCTGTGCTCACCCGAGTCGTCGTTCATCACGGGGACGTGTCTGGCCGTGGACGGAGGGCTGCGCATATGAGCCGGGGGCGGCGCGTGGTGGTCACCGGGCTGGGGATCGTGTCGCCGCTGGGGGTGGGGTGGCGCGCCGCGTGGGACAACGCGCTGGCCGGGACCTCCACCGCCCGCGAGATCACCCGCTTCGACGCGTCCGAGCACGCCTGCCGCATCGCCTGCGAGGTCCGCGACTTCGTGCCGCAGGACCACATCGACCGCCGGGCGCTGCGCCGCATGGACCGGGTGAGCCAGTTCGCGGTCGCGGCGGCGCGGATGGCGGTTGAGGACGCGGGCCTGGAGATCGAGGACGGCGGGGAGCGCGCCGGCGTGGTGATGTCGACCGGCAACGGCTCCAGCGAGTCGTTCGAGGAGTTCCACCGCACCCTGCTGGAGCGCGGTCACGAGCGCGTGTCGCCGCTCACGGTGCCGGTCACGATCGTGAACATGTCGGCCGGCCACGTCTCCATCGAGCTCGGCCTGCGCGGCCCGTCGTCGTGCGTGGTCACGGCGTGCGCCTCCGGCAACCACGGCATCGGCGACGCCGCCGCGCTGATCCGGCGCGGCGCGGCCGACGTGATGCTGGCCGGCGGCACCGAGGCGGGGGTCACCCCGTTCTGCATGGCGAGCCTCGACGCCACCCGGGCCCTCTCGCGGCGCAACGACGACCCGGAGCACGCGTGCCGCCCGTTCGACGCCGGGCGCGACGGCTTCGTCTCGGCCGAGGGCGCCGGCGTGCTGGTGCTCGAGAGCCTCGAGCACGCCGAGGCGCGCGGCGCGGACATCGTGTGCGAGCTCGCGGGCTACGGGCTGTCGGCCGACGCGTACCACCTCACCGACCCCGACCCCAGCGGGCGCTGGCAGGTCGCGGCGATGCAGATGGCGCTGGACAAGGCGGGCCGCGGCGCGGACGAGGTCGACTACGTCAACGCCCACGGCACCTCCACCCCCGCGGGCGACCCGGTCGAGGTCGGGGCCATCCGGCAGTTGCTGGGCGAGGATCGCGCCCGCGAGGTGATGGTGTCGTCCACCAAGTCGATGCACGGCCACGGCATGGGCGCCGCGGGCGGGTTCGAGGCCGTCCTCACGGCGCTGGCGATCCGCGAGGGGCGCGTCCCGCCCACCATCAACGTGGACGACCTGGACGACGCCTGCGCGGGCGTCGACCACGTGCTCGGCGAGGCCCGGGAGGCCACGGTGCGCCTGGCCCTGTCCAACTCCTTCGGCTTCGGCGGCCACAACGCGGTGCTCGCGTTCGCCGCGATGGGGGACGCGTGAACGGCGACGGGCGCGTCCGGGTGGCCGTGACCGGCATCGGCGTGGTCTGCCCCCTCGGCATCGGCCGCGAGGAGATGTGGGCCTCCACCGTCGCCGGGAGGTCGGGCGCCGGGCTGATCACGCTGTTCGACGCGAGCGACCTGCCGGTGCGGATCGCCTGCGAGGCCCACGGCTTCGACCCCTCCGACTTCATGGACCGCCGCGCCGCCCGCCGGATGGACCGCTACGCCCAGCTCGCCGTGGCCGCCGGCCGCCTGGCCGTCCAGGACGCGCGGCTGCCCATCGACCGGGACGGCGCGGGGATCGGGGCGATCATCGGCAACGGCGGGTCCGGGACCATCTCCCGCGAGGAGCAGCACCGGGTGATGCTGGAGCGCGGCATCGACCGGGTGTCGCCGTTCGCGATCCCGCAGAGCGTGGCCAACATGGGCGCCGGCCAGGTCTCGATCGAGCTGGGCCTGCGCGGCCCGGTCACCGCCACCTGCACCGCCTGCGCCGCCGGGACCGACGCGATCGGCACGGCCACCGACATCATCCGCCGCGGCGACGCGCGCGTGATGCTCGCCGGCGGCGGCGACACCCTCATCTCGCCGTTCTTCGTCGCCGGCTTCGACGCCATGCGGGTGCTGTCGCGCCGCAACGACGACCCCGCCGGGGCCGCCCGGCCGTTCGACGAGGAGCGCGACGGGTTCCTGGTCGGCGAGGCGGGTGCGGTGCTGGTGCTGGAGCCCCTCGACGACGCCGTGGCGCGCGGTGCCGACATCATCTGCGAGGTCGCCGGCTACGGCGCGAGCGCCGACGGCCACCACATCACCGACCCCGACGCCGCCAGCCAGGCGCGCGCCGTGCGGATGGCGCTGGGCGACGCGGGCCTGGAGGCGGCCGACGTCGACCACGTGAACGCGCACGGCGGCGGCAGCCTCACCGGCGACCGCAGCGAGGTGCGGATGCTGACGATGGCGCTGGGCGAGGACGTCGCCGCCCGGGTCGCGGTGAGCGCCACCAAGTCGATGCACGGCCACTGCATGGGCGCCACCGGGGCGCTGGAGGCGGCGATCACCGCCCTGGCGGTGAAGGAGGGCGTGATGCCCCCGACGATCAACCTCCACACCGTGGACGCGGACTGCCGGGGCGTGGACCACGTGGCGAACGAGGCGCGCCACGCGGACATCCGCGTCGCCCTGTCCGCCAACTACGGCCTGGGCGGCCACAACGCCGTGATCGCGCTCACCCGGCACGAGGAGGGGGACGCCGGGTGATCGAGCGGCTTCGCCGCCTGTCGCCGCGGGCCGAGAAGACCATCCGGCTCGTCGTGGTGTGCGCGGTCGCCGCGGTGCTGGGGATCATCGCCGTCGTCCGGGACAGCGAGGCCCTCGGCTACACCGCCGTGGGGATCGTGCTGGCGGGCATCCTGGCCGGGCCGCTGCTCGCGCGGCTGCTCGTGCCCCCCGAGGGCAGCGGCGAGCCGGGGCGCTAACCTCCCCCGGATGAGCGACGCCACCCGGGGGACCCTGGACCGCCTGCTCGCCGAGCGCATCCTCGTGCTCGACGGCGCGACCGGGACGATGATCCAGCGCCACACGCTGACGGAGGAGGACTTCCGCGGCGATCTGCTGGGCGACCACGGCCTGCCGCTGAAGGGCAACAACGATCTCCTGACGCTGACGCGACCGGACATCGTGAGCGGGATCCACCACGCCTTCCTGGAAGCGGGCGCGGACATCGTGGAGACCAACACGTTCAGCGCGACCACCATCGCGCAGGCCGACTACGCCACCGGCCACCTGGTCGGCGACATCAACCGCGAGGCCGCCCGCCTGGCGCGCGCCGCCTGCGACGAGTGGACCGCGAGGACGCCCGACAAGCCGCGCTTCGTGGCCGGCGCGATCGGCCCGACGAACCGGCTGCTGTCGATCTCGCCCGACGTCGAGGACCCGGCGAAGCGGTCGATCACGTTCGACGAGCTGCGCGCCGCGTACGCCGAGCAGGTGGAGGCGCTCGTGGAGGGCGGCGCCGACCTGCTGCTGGTCGAGACGATCACCGACACGCTCAACGCGAAGGCCGCGATCTTCGCGATCGAGGAGGTCGCGGAGCGCACCGGGCGGCGCCTGCCGCTGATGATCTCGGTGACGATCACCGACCGCAGCGGCCGCACGCTCACCGGGCAGACGATCGAGGCGTTCTGGACGACGGTCGCGCACGCGCGCCCGTTCAGCGTGGGCGTGAACTGCGCCCTCGGCGCCGCCGAGATGCGGCCGTACATGGCCGACCTGGCGCGGGTGGCCACCTGCTGGACCCACTGCTATCCCAACGCCGGCCTGCCGAACGCCTTCGGCGAGTACGACGAGGGCCCCGAGGAGACGGCAGGCGAGCTGCGCGAGTCCGCGTGGGGCGGGCCCGTGAACATCATGGGCGGCTGCTGCGGCACCCCCCCGGACCACATCCGCCAGATCGCGGCCGCCGGCGAGGGGCAGACGCCGCGCACCCCGCCCGCGCCCGACGGCCTGACCCGCCTCGCGGGGCTGGAGCCGCTGACGGTGACGCCGGACAGCAACTTCCTGATGATCGGCGAGCGCACCAACGTGACCGGGTCGCGGCGGTTCGCCGAGCTCATCACCTCCGGCGACCTCCCGACCGCCCTCGACGTGGCGGCGGAGCAGGTGCGCAGCGGGGCGAACATCATCGACGTGAACATGGACGAGGCGATGCTCGACTCCGAGGCCGCCATGACCACGTTCCTGAACCTGGTGGCCACCGAGCCCGAGATCGCGCGCGTGCCGATCATGGTCGACAGCTCCAAGTGGTCGGTCATCGAGGCCGGCCTGCGGTGCATCCAGGGCAAGCCCGTCGTCAACTCGATCAGCCTGAAGGAGGGCGAGGAGGACTTCCTCGCCACGGCGGCCCTCGCCCGGCGCTACGGCGCGGCGATGGTCGTGATGGCCTTCGACGAGACGGGCCAGGCCGACTCGGAGGACCGCAAGGTCGCGATCTGCGAGCGCGCGTACCGCCTGCTGGTCGAGCAGGTGGGGGTGCCGCCCGAGGACATCATCTTCGACCCCAACATCTTCGCGGTCGCCACCGGCATCGAGGAGCACAACCGCTACGCCATCGACTTCATCGAGGCGACCCGGCGGATCAAGGAGGCCTGCCCCGGCGCGAAGATCAGCGGCGGGGTCAGCAACCTTTCGTTCTCATTCCGCGGTAACGACGCGGTGCGCGAGGCGATGCACTCCGCCTTCCTGTTCCACGCCACGGCGGCGGGGATGGACATGGGGATCGTCAACGCCGGCCAGCTGGCGGTGTACGAGCAGATCGACGAGGAGCTGCTGGAGGCCGTCGAGGACGTCCTGTTCGACCGGCGCCCCGACGCCACCGAGCGGCTGGTCGACCTGGCCGAGCGGTTCAAGGGCGCCGGCGCCGCCCGCGTCGTCGACGACGGCTGGCGCGAGGGCACCGTGGAGGAGCGGCTGGCGCACGCCCTGGTCAACGGGATCGTCGACTTCATCGACGAGGACACCGAGGAGGCCCGCCGGGCCTACCCGAGCCCGCTCGCCGTGATCGAGGGGCCCCTGATGGACGGCATGGGCGTGGTGGGCGACCTGTTCGGCGCCGGGAAGATGTTCCTGCCCCAGGTGGTGAAGAGCGCCCGCGTGATGAAGCGCGCGGTGGCGCACCTGGAGCCCTTCATGGAGGAGGAGCGCGCCCGCGCCGAGGCCGCCGGAGAGGACGTGGAGGCCCAGGGCACCATCGTGATGGCGACGGTGAAGGGCGACGTCCACGACATCGGCAAGAACATCGTGGGCGTGGTCCTGGGCTGCAACAACTACCGGGTGGTGGACCTGGGCGTGATGGTCCCCGCCGACCGGATCCTGGAGGCGGCCGTCGAGGAGCGGGCCGACATGATCGGCCTGTCCGGCCTGATCACCCCGTCGCTGGACGAGATGGTCAACGTCGCGGCCGAGATGGAGCGCCGCGGCATGTCCCTCCCGCTGCTGATCGGCGGCGCCACCACCTCGAAGCAGCACACCGCGGTGAAGATCGCCCCGGCCTACTCCGAGTCGGTCACCCACGTCCTGGACGCCTCGCGCGCGGTGGGCGTGGTGTCGCGGCTGCTCGACCCCGCGCAGCGTCCGGCGTTCGAGCAGGCGACGCGCGAGGACCAGGAGCGCCTGCGCGAGCTGTACGCGACGCGCCGCGCGCGCCCGATCCACCCGTACGCCACGGCGGTGGAGCGTCGGCCGGACATCGACTGGCGGGCCGAGGACGTGCCGGCGCCGGAGTTCACGGGCCGCCGCGTGCTGGTGGACGTGCCGCTGGCCGACATCGTCCCCTTCATCGACTGGACGTTCTTCTTCCACGCGTGGGAGCTGAAGGGGCGGTTCCCGCAGGTGCTGGACGATCCTCGCCACGGCGCGGCCGCCCGCGAGCTGTACGCCAACGCGACGGCGCTGCTCGACCGCCTGATCGCCGGGGGCGACCTGCGCGCCAGCGGCGTGTACGGCTTCTGGCCGGCCAACTCCGACGGCGACGACATCGTGCTGTGGGCCGACCGCGAGCGCGGCGCCGAGCTGCTGCGGTTCCCGATGCTCCGCCAGCAGCGGGTGAAGGCCGACGACAAGCCGCAGTACTCGCTCGCCGACTTCGTGGCGCCGGTCGACTCGGGCCTGCTCGACCACGTGGGGGCGTTCGCGGTCACGGCGGGCCTCGGCGCCGAGGACATCGCGAGGGCCTTCGAGGCGGAGCACGACGACTACTCGGCGATCATGGTGAAGGCCATCGCCGACCGCCTGGCCGAGGCGTTCGCCGAGATGCTCCACCAGCGCGCGCGCCGCGAGTGGGGCTACGGCGCCGGCGAGGACCTGACCAACGCGGAGCTCATCGCGGAGGAGTACCGCGGCATCCGGCCGGCGTTCGGCTACCCGGCCTGCCCCGACCACCTGCCGAAGATCCGGCTGTTCGAGCTGCTGAACGCCGGCGAGATCGGCATGACCCTGTCGGAGAGCCTGGCGATGCTGCCGGCGGCCTCGGTGAGCGGCATCTACATCCAGCACCCGCAGGCCCGGTACTTCGCGATCGGGCCGATCGGGCGCGACCAAGTGGAGCGCTACGCCGAGCGCATGGGCATGCCGGTCGCCGAGATCGAGAGGTGGCTGGGCCCGAACCTGGCGTACGACCGCGAGGGGCAGGCCACCCCGGCGTAGGAAGCGCCCGTCTCTCCTCACCTCGGACGACGAGGTGAGGAGAACGGTGGTCATGCCGGAGGGGCCGGCCCCCGAGGGACGGGGCCGCCCCGTAGGGGCCTCCCGTCGGCGGCGCGGGACGCGTTGTCGCGCACGCGCGGCGCGTAGTGCGCCTCGAAGACCTTTCCGACCAGGTCGCGGCGGCTGCGGACCCCCGTCTTCCCGAAGATCGCCTTCATGTGCTGCTGGACGGTGTGCTCGGAGACGACCAGGCGCGCGGCGATCTCGCGGGTCGAGTCGCCCTGGAGCACGAGCCGGGTGATCTCCTGCTCGCGCTCCGTCAGGCCGTAGGCCGACATGAGCAGCGGCGCGATCCGCCCCGGGTGCGCGGGCTCGGCGATGACCGCCACGCGGCGCTCGCCGCCCGTCACCAGCGTCATGCCGTGCAGCATCGCCCAGCCGCCCGAGCGGGTCCGCACCCGGGTGAGCGCCAGGTCCCGCGGATCGTCGCGGTCCTCCGCGCGCCGCAGGGCCTGCCCGCCCACCGCGAGCACCGCCGGGGGCAGGCGCCCGGCGGCCCAGTCCCCTCCCGGCAGCTCGTCGATCCAGCGCTCCGCGCCGGGCGTCGCGGACTCGAGGTCCCAGTCCGGTCCCAGCACGATCAGGCCCGGGGCGTCCGGGGCGTCGGGGTCGCGCGCCCCGCCGACCAGCAGCGCGCGCCGGGCGCCCTCGGCCAGGACGGGCGTCAGGGCCCGCACGAAGGCCACCTCCGCGGCGGTGAACACCGGAGCCCCCGGGGCCCGGTGGACCGAGAGGGCGCCCCACACCTCGCCCCGCGGGGTGCGCAGCGCCGCTATCAGCTCCTGGTCGCCGCCCAGCTGCATGTTCGCCTGCCAGCGCGGGCTGCCGGTCGGGTCGCCGCCGGCCGCCTCGTGCAGCGTCGAGATGCCCTCGCGCGACCGCGCGACCCCCGTGACGTCGTGGACGTCGTCGCCGTAGTGCTCCATCGCCAGCATCTCGGCCGGGATCTCGTCGATCGCGACGTTGAAGTGGCTCGTGATGAGCAGCGACGCGGGGTCGAGCGTGAACCAGCACAGGCCCATGTGGTGCGGGACGTGCGGCGTGATGGCGTCCTCCGCCTCGCGCCAGAAGGCGACCAGGTCCGGACCCGCCGCCGCCGCCGCCGCGAGCCGGTCCGCCACCCGCTCCCCGCCGATCGCGGCCATGGCGCGATCATCCGCGCAACGGCGGCGAGATGCCACCTTTGTGGAATGGGCCGGCGCGCCCCCCCGCCGTAGCGTCGCGGCATGACCACCGAGACGCGCTCCCCCACGCTCACACGCGCCGGCTCCGGCGAGGCGCGCTGGTTCCTCGGCGCCCTCACCGAGACCCTGCTGACCCACGAGTCCACCGGCGGCGCCCTGAGCATCCTCCAGGTGACCGAGCCCCCGGGCGCCGAGGCGCCCCTGCACGTGCACCACCACGACGACGAGACCTTCGTGGTCCTCGACGGCGCCGTGACCTTCGAGGTCGGCGGCGAGACCATCCCGGCCGCGGCGGGCGACGTCGCGTTCGGCCCGCGCGCGGTGCCCCACCGCTACGCGGTCGGCCCCGGCGGCTGCCGCATGCTGTTCATCCTGACCCCCGGCGGGCGCTTCGACGAGATGATCCGCGCGATGAGCGTGCCGGCGCGGACCCGCACGCTGCCCCCGCCCCCCGACGGGCCGCCGGACGTGGCGCACATCGCTGCGGTCGCTCGCGCCCACGGGTGCGACCTGCTGGAGGGCTGACCCCCGCGGGTCAGGTGTCGAACTGCTCCTTGGCCAGGTAGAGGCGCGCCTGGCGGGCGCCCTCGGCGAGGACGGCGAGCTTGCGCTCGACGAGCTCGGGGTCCAGGAGCTCCAGGCCGGGCGTGGCGACGACCCACAGCCCCGACGGCACGCCCGCCCGCGCCGCGTCCAGGGTGCGGCGGGCCACGTCCATGACGTCCTCCAGCTCGTCCGAGGAGCCGTCGACCGCCTCCACCGCCTCGTCGCCGTCGCCCAGCAGGTAGGTGCCGGGAGGCGCATCCCCGGGGGTCTCGACGATGAGCCCGCGGATGCCGTCGAACGCGCCGGCGTCGACCGCACGGGCCTTCAGGGGCAGGTGCGGCGCGGCGGCGCGCGCGGCGGCGAGGGTCGCGGGGGTGTCCTCGTCGGCGCCGCTGGCGGTCACGTCCAGGCCGATGCGCGCGAGGCGCGCCGCCCAGTCGGGCTCGCCCGGAAGCGCGCCCAGGGCGATCGTCGGCAGCACCGGGAGCTGGATCCCGAGCGCCGTCAGCTCGTCCCTACGGATCGACCCGCCCCTCGAACACGGCGAACGCCGCGCCCTGGGGGTCCATCGCCACCAGGATCCGCCCCTCACCCGCGGGCATGACCGGCACGACCACCGCGCCGCCGGCGTCGACGATCGCCGCGTCCGCCCCGTCGACGTCGTCCACCGTGAAGTACGGAAGCCAGTGGGCCGGGGCCGGGTTGCCGGGGCCGAGGCCCATCATCCCGCCGTTGAGCCGGCCGGCGTTGTGGATGCCCCAGTAGGGGAAGGGGTCCTCCACGACCTGCTCGACCTCCCACCCGAACAGGCCGGTGTAGAAGGCCGTCGCGCCCGCAACGTCGTGGGTGTTGAGCTGGTTCAGGGTCAGGGCGCCGGGGTCGTTGACCATCGCCGCCCCGGGCATCGCCCCGGGCTCCCAGATCGCGACCGCCGCGCCCTGGGGGTCGGTGAGCAGCGCGCTGCGGCCGAGGTCGAGCACCTGCATCGGGCCCATGGCGACGGCGCCGCCCAGCCCGGTGGCGCGCGCGCACGTGGCGTCGGCGTCCTCGACGCTCACGTAGGAGGTCCAGGCGGGCGTCGCGGCCCGCCCCCGGTACACCCCGGCGACCGACAGCCCGTCCACCAGGGCCATGCGGTACTCCGCCGTCTCCGGCCCGCCGGAGGGGCCCATCTCCCAGCCGAGCACCGCCGCGTAGAACGCGCCGGCCGCCTCCGGGTCGCGCGCGCCCAGGTCGACCCAGCAGAACGTGCCGGGGGTGTACGCGGTCCGCTCGGCCACGGCGGCAGGATACCGGGGCACGCGCCGGGGCTACGATCGGCGGATGGGACGCGACGGCTGGCTCCGGCGGCTCGGGCCGTGGGTCGGGATCGGGACGAGCCCCGCCGCACTCATGACGGGCGGCGGGGTCGGCGAGGGCCTGCGCGGCGGGGAGCTGGTTGCGGCGCTGCTCGTGGGCGTGGTGCTGCTGGGCTGCCTGGCGCTCACCCAGGGGCTGCTGGGCCAGCGGACGGGGAGGACGCTGGCGGCGCTCACCGCCGGGCCGCTCGGCGAGACGGGGAGCCGACGGACGGCGTCGGTGGTGATGCTGCTGATGATGGTCGGGTGGTTCGGCGTGAACGTCGGCGTCGCCGGCGTCGCCCTCGCCCGGCTGATGGACGTGCCGGACGTGGTGGGCGTGATCGTGTTCGCCGTGGTCATGCTCGGGATCACCGGGTTCGGCCTGGGCGCGCTGTCGTGGGTGGCCCTCGCGGCGGGCCTCGCGACGACGGGCCTCGCGGTCTACGGCCTGCACCTGGCGTTCGCCGACCACGACGTGACGCTGTCCGGCGGGTACGCCGGCTCCGACCCGATCGGCTTCCTGCCGGCCGTGGTGCTGGTGGTGGGCTACGGCGCGGCGTTCTCGCTGCGCACCCCGGACTTCACCCACGACCTGCGACGCCCCCGCCAGGTGGTGTGGTGCGCGCTGGTGGGCCTCATGATCCCGACCTTCCTGTTCGCGCTCGCCGGCGCGGCGCTGCAGGCCGTGACGGGCACCTGGGACCTGGCCGACGTCCTCCGCGGCCTCGGCAGCCCGGGCATCGCCTACCTCTTCGCCGCCGTCGGGTTCACCGGATCGGTCCTGACCAACATCTGGTCGGGCGGGCTGTCCCTGTCGGACGCCGTCCCGCGCGTCGGCCACCGGGCGGGGCTGGTGGCGCTCACCGCCGTCGGCACCGTCGTCGCCGCGCTCGACTTCTCCGACCTGATGCTCGGGTGGCTCACGGTGATGGCGCTGGCCGCGCCGGGACTGGCGGCGATCTGCGTGGTGCACGCCGTCCGCGGCGGGGGTGCGACGCCCGGCTGGCGAGTCGCGGGACTTTCGTCATGGACGCTCGGGTTTGCGTGCGGTATCGGCCTCGACGTGGCAGGCTCCAGCCTCGCGCTTCCCGTCGCCACGGCGCTTCCGGCCGTGGTCTACTGGGCCCTCGGGCGCTCGGGCGAGCGGAAATTGGCGGACGCGAAGGCGGGGGGCTGAAGGTGGCGATTGATCAGGCGACGACGTCGCGAGGTGGTGCCGTCGGGCTCGAGACCCATGGGATCACCCCCTCCGGGACCGTGTGGTGGAACCTCACGGCACCCGCCCTGTACGAGCACGCGATCGCCGCGGGGGACGCGGAGATCGCCGAGGGCGGGCCCCTCGTCGTCTCGACCGGCGCGCACACGGGCCGCTCGCCGAAGGACAAGTTCGTCGTCCGTGAGCCCGGCAGCGAGGACCGGGTGTGGTGGGGCGACATCAACCAGCCCATCTCCCCCGAGAACCACGCCTCCCTGGGCGAGCGCCTCCGGGGGCACCTCTCCGGCGCGAGCGACCTGTACGTCATCGACTCGTACGCCGGCGCCGACCCCAAGGAGCAGCTGTCGGTCCGCGTCGTGACCGAGAGCCCCTGGCACGCCCTCTTCGCCCAGACCCTGTTCCGGGTGCCCGGCGACGAGGAGCTCGAGCGCTTCCAGCCCCAGGCCCTCATCCTCCACGCGCCCAGCTTCACCGCGGACGGCCAGGCCGACGGCGTGCGCCAGGACAACTTCGTGTCGCTGCACCTGACCGACCTGGAGATCCTGATCGGCGGCACCTACTACGCCGGCGAGATCAAGAAGTCGATCTTCACGCTCATGAACGACCGGCTCCCCCACCGGGGCGTCCTGTCGATGCACTGCTCCGCCAACGTCGGCGCCGACGGCCGCGTGGCCCTCTTCTTCGGCCTCTCCGGCACCGGGAAGACCACCCTCTCCACCGACTCCACCCGCCCGCTGATCGGCGACGACGAGCACGGGTGGAGCGACGACGGCGTCTTCAACATCGAGGGCGGCTGCTACGCGAAGGTCATCAACCTCTCGCCCGAGGGCGAGCCGGAGATCTACGCGACCACCCGCATGTTCGGGACGGTGCTCGAGAACGTCGTGATGGACCCGGCGACCCGCCGCCTGGACCTGGACGACGCGTCGAAGACGGAGAACACCCGGGCGGCCTACCCGCTCGAGTCGATCCCCAACACGGTCCCCGACGCGCGCGCCGGCCACCCGTCGGCCATCGTGATGCTGACCGCCGACGCGTTCGGCGTGCTGCCGCCCGTCGCCAAGCTGACCTCCGAGCAGGCGATGGACCTGTTCCTGGCCGGCTACACCGCGAAGGTCGCCGGCACCGAGGTGGGCGTCGTGGAGCCGCAGGCCACGTTCAGCGCGTGCTTCGGCGCCGCGTTCCTGCCGCAGCCGCCGGCCGTGTACGCCGAGCTGCTGGGCGGCAAGATCGAGGAGCACCAGGTCTCCACCTGGCTCGTCAACACCGGCTGGACGGGCGGCCCGTACGGGACCGGCTCGCGCATGCCGATCGGCGCCACCCGCGCGATCGTGCGCGCCGCGCTGTCGGGCGAGCTCGACGACGCGCCGACCCGCACCGACCCGAACTTCGGGTTCGAGGTGCCGACCGCCATCGAGGGCGTGGACCCCGCGCTGCTCGACCCGCGCGGCACCTGGGCGGACCCCGCCGCGTACGACGCCTCGGCGAAGGATCTGGCCGCGCGCATCGGCGAGCACGCGGCGAAGATGCGCGCGTAGCCGTCGCCGGGACCCCGGCGGCGCGCCGCCGGGGTCCCACGGCCGCTCAGGCGGCCACCAGCCCGAGCCGGCGCAGCATGCGCTCGTGCGCCGCCTAGGAGCCCGCCCCGTCGCCGACCGCGGCCGCCAGGTCGCCCAGGTCCGCCCGGCTCGCCCCGGTCCCCGTGACGAGGTGCGTGCGGCCGCGTGCCTCCCGCACCACCGCGCCCGCCGGGGCGGGGCCGCTGAGCGCCCCGCCGTCGACCACCGTCACGGTGGCGCGGGCGGGCCCGCGGGCGTAGCGCACGGTCACCGCCACCCGGTCGCCGATGCGATCGGTGCGCGACCCCGTCGCCCGCCACCCCAGCCCCGCCTCGTCGCCCGGCCGCGGCGCCGGGCCGTCGGCCGGCAGCGCCGCGACGTGCGCCACCTCCTCCAGGCCCGGCGTCGAGGTGCCGCCCGGCAGGAACGCGAGCACGAGCACCATCGCGACCACCAGCACGCCGACCGCGATGAGGCTCATCCTCAGGTCGGGGAAGGGGCTGCGCCGCGCCACGGCGCGACCCTAGCGGCCGCCGGGGCGGCGCAGCCCCGCGACGGTCGCTACCCGAGCATCCCGGCGCCCGCCATCATCGTCGAGTTGTCCCAGTAGACGTTCTCCTGCGCGATGCGCCCGTTGTCCATCCTCATGACGGAGACCCCCTTCAGCTCCAGATCCTGGCCGTTGCCGGGGATGCCCTGATAGTCGTGCTGGACGGTCGCGCGGAACGTCCACTCGACCAGCAGGCGCCCGTCGGGGAGCATGCCCTCGGAGCGGTTCTCGAGGGTGCAGTCGGGGCAGGAGCGCATGATCTCGCGGACGTGGTCGGCGATCGCCTCGGGGCCCTCGACACGGGAGCCGGGATGGGCCATCACGCATCGCACGCCGTCCGGCGCGAAGAGCGCCGCGACGGCCTCGGGGCGGCGGGTGTTCCAGGCGTCCGTGAGCGCGCCTGCCGACACGGCGGTCATCGCCATCGTCGTCAACCTCCGGTTCGCGGGTTGCACCCCGGCGCCCGTCGGGATCCGCTCCGATGATCCGCCCGGTCGCGCGACGTGCGCAACCGCGGTTTCACCCTCCGCGAAACTCCGGCGGCCGGCGCTCGCGGAAAGCGCGCAGGCCCTCCCGCAGATCCTCCGAGCCGAACGCGCGCGCCCGCCACCCGTCGGCGGTCGCGTCCACCGCCTCCGGGGCCGCGCCGTCCTCGATCGCCCGCACCACCGCGCGGGTGCCGGCGACCGCCAGCGGCGCGGCGCGGGCCACGTCGGCCGCCGCGGCCCGGGCGGCCTCCCACAGCGTGTCCTCCTCGACCACCTCGTCCACCAGCCCCATCCGCAGGGCCTCGTCGGCATCGACCGGGGTGCCGGTCAGGAACAGGCGGCGCGTCCGCGCCGGCCCCATCGCCGCCACGAAGCGGCGCAGGCCGTCGGCGGCGTAGACCACCCCGAGGCGGGCGGCGGGCATCCCGAGGCGCGCGCCCCGGCGGGCGATGCGCCAGTCGCACGCGATGGCGAGCTCGAGGGCGCCGCCGAACGCCGCCCCGTTGAGCACGCCGATCACCGGCACGGGCGCCGCGGCGATCGCGCGGGCGGCCCGGCCCCGCGGCGGGCCGCCCTGGTGCACGGAGGGGGGGAGCCGGCCGGGGCGGGCGTGCAGGGGGTCCGGGCGGGCGGAGAAGGGGCGGCCGCCGGCGCCCGCCAGCAGCACCACCCGCGCCCCGGCCGTCCGCGGGCCCTCCAGTAGGCTCACCAGGTCGTCGAGGATCGCCTCGTCGAGGGCGTTCGCGCGCGTCTCGTTCGCGATCCGCGCAACCAGCGCGCCGTCCTCCTCGGACACGAGGAGCCGGCCGCCGGTCGAGGGGGATCCTGCTGGCATCAGTGCTCGTGATGGGGGCGGGGGCGGTCGGCTCGTACTACGGCGCCCTGCTCGCCCGCGACGGCCACGACGTGACCCTGGTCGCGCGGGGCGCTCACCTGGCGACGCTCGCATCGGCCGGCCGGATCGTGGTGCGCGAGGCCGACGGCAGCCGCTGGGACGCGCCGGTGGCCGCGCTCGCCGCGCCGGCGGGGCCCGCACCCGATCTCGTCATCGTCGCGACCAAGTCGCACCACACCCTAGCGGCGGCCGAGGCCCTCGCCGGGTGGCTGCCCCGCGACGCCACGGTGCTCTCGCTCCAGAACGGGGTCGAGAACGTGGGACGACTCGGGTCGGTCCTCGGCGCCGACCGCGTGCTCGGTGGGATCGCGTTCGTGGGGCTGCGGGTTGAGGAGGCGGGACTGGTCGACCACGAGGCGGAGGGCTGGGTGCGGATGGGCGACCCGGCGGGGGTGACGCCGCGGGCCCGGGCCGCCCACGACCTGCTGGCGCCCTCGTGGGACGTCGTGCTCTCGGAGGACATCGTCCACGCCCAGTGGCACAAGCTGCTCTGGAACGCCGGCTTCAACGCCATCTGCGCGGTGACGGGGGCGACGGCCGGCGAGCCCCTCGCCACCCCCGCCTCGGAGGCCCTCGTGCGCCAGGCGATGTGGGAGGTCGTGGCCGTCGCCGCACGGCACGGGGTGACGCTCACCGACGCGGACGTCGACCAGATGGCCGCGCCGAACCCCGAGCTGCGCGACTACCACCCGTCGACCGCCCGCGACCTCGCCGCCGGCAAGCCGCTGGAGCGCGACGCCCTCTGCGGCTTCCTCGCCCGGGAGGGCGCGGCGCTCGGCGTGCCCACGCCCGTGAACGCCGTGCTCGACGGGCTCCTGGCCCTCCAGGAGGACCGCTCCCGCATTCGTCAAGGCCTTCCAAGAACGCCGTAAGCATCCTTTGAGGGTCCCCGGATCGGGGACCCTCGGGTCGTACCGTCTGATTGCAGACAGCAACCAGACGAGGGGGATGACGATGCGGAAGGCCAACTGGTGGGTGGGGACGGCCGTCGGGATGGCGGTGGGACTGGCGGGCGTGGCGATCGCCGACCAGGCGACGCAGCCCGCGGAGGCGGCGACCTTCCAGGTCACCCCCGCCCAGCTGCAGATCAACCAGCGCATCTCCCAGGCGGCGGTCCGCCGCAGCAACGAGGCCCTCAACCTCCTCGACCCGATCCGCAAGTCGGGCGCCCAGGACGACGCACCCGGCTGGAGCACCGCGCAGATCCGGGACGGGGCGATCACGGCCGCCAAGCTCGACACCGCCGCGCGCGAGCGCCTGCCGCGCTGGGCCGTGGTGGCCGCGACCTCCGGCAGCCTGGTGCGCGGCCAGGGCGCGGTGAGCGCCGCGAAGTCGGCCGATCCCGGCCTCTACACCGTCACGTGGGACCGCGACGTGAGCGCCTGCGCCATCCAGGCGGGCCAGGGCGACGGCGGCACGACGGCCGTCACCGACCCCGCCCACGTCACCGCCTGGCGGAGCGCGACCGACGCGAAGACCGTGGTCGTGCGGACGGCCGAGGACGACCCGACGGCGGGCACGCCCACGTTCAACGTCCCGTCGAACGCGGTCCCGTTCACGGTGTCGGTCCTGTGCTAGCGGATTTGATCGAAGGGTAAGAACGCCGTGAAGCGCGCGCGTACGCTGCTTCGACGCGGCGTACCGTCGCGTCTCCACATCACCCGGACGAGGGGGTCCAGGATGAGATCTGGCTGGTGGATCGGGGTCACGGCGGGAGTCGCGCTCGGGATCGGCACGGTGGCGGCGGTCGATGTCGCGACGCAGCCGGCGACGGCGGCGACCGGCACGGTGACCTTCGCGCAGTTCAAGCAGGTGCAGAAGGTGTCGATCGCGGCGGTGAAGCGGACCAACGCCGATCACAAGAAGCTCAACCGCGTCGCCGCCCAGCTTCCGCTGTGGGCCGTGTCGAGCGGCGCGCCCGGATCCAACCTGCTCCGCGGCGACGGCGTCGTGCTGTCGCAGCGGCTCACCGACGGGAACTACCGCGTCCGCTTCGTGCGCGACGTGAGCCAGTGCACGTGGTCCGGCACGCCGGCCACCGACGGCGCGAGCCTGCCCGACGCGTTCAGCGTCCGGATCGCGCTCGACATCACCGAGCCCACGAAGAGCCAGCTCATCGTGCGGACGAACGACGCCGCCGGGAACCCGAAGGACTCGGGCTTCCACGTCCAGGTGTTCTGCTAGCGGACGATCCGCCCGGCCTCGGCACCTCTCTACACGGGAGCCTTGGCCGGGCTTCGCCCGGCTGGCCGGGCGGAATGGACGATCCGCCCGGCCTCGGCACCTCTCTACACGGGAGCCTTGGCCGGGCTTCGCCCGGCTGGCCGGGCGGAATGGACGATCCGCCCGGCCTCGGCACCTCTCTACACGGGAGCCTTGGCCGGGCTTCGCCCGGCTGGCCGGGCGGAATTGCCGGCGGAGGACGGGCTACGCCCCCAGCGCCGCCTCGGCCAGGATCCGCTCGACGACCTCGTCGAAGCCCAGCCCTGCGGCCTCCGCGGCCTTCGGCAGCAGCGACGTGTCGGTCATCCCCGGGATGGGGTTGATCTCGAGCACCCACAGCCGGTCGTCGGGGTCCAGGATCATGTCGACGCGGCTCACGCCGCGGCAGCCGAGCGCCCGGTAGCAGGCGATCGCCACGCGGGCGGCCTCCTGCGCGATCGCGTCCGGCAGGCGGGCAGGCGCCTCGAAGTCGGTCAGGCCCGGCGTGTAGCGGGCCTCGAAGTCGTAGAACTCGCGTCCGCGCGGGATCGCCTCCACCACCGGGAGCGCCCACGGCTCGGAGGTCCCGAGCACCGAGATCGCCAGCTCGCGTCCCGGGACGAACCGCTCCAGCAGCACGCGGTCGTCGTAGGACAGGGCGCTCATCAGGGCCGCCGGGATGTCGCCCGGCTCGTGCGCGACGCTGATGCCGAGCGCCGACCCCTGCTTCGCCGGCTTCACCACCAGCGGCAAGCCCAGGCGCTCGCGGATGTCGGGGATCGCTTCGCCGGCGCCGAGCTCGCGGAACGCGTCCTGGCTGAACGCGTACGCCGGCGGCGTGTCGATGCCCGCCGCGGCGAAGTGCGCCTTGGCCACCACCTTGTCGGTGGCCCGCTCGCACGCCAGCACGCCCGGGCCCGTGTAGGGGATCTCCAGGATCTCGAGCAGCTCCTGGACGGTGCCGTCCTCGCCGCCCTTGCCGTGGAGCGCGATGAACGCGGCGTCGGGACGCTCGGCGCGCAGCGTCCGCACCAGGTGCTGGTCGACGTCGATCTCCAGGACGTCGTGCCCCATCCGGCGCAGCGCCGCCTCGGCGTTGAGGCCGGAGCGCAGGGACACCTCGCGCTCCAGGGAGCGCCCGCCCTTCAGGACCGCCACCCGCACTAGGCGCCGCCGTCCAGTGCCCGGTGGAGCTCGGTCATCTCCGTCACGGCCAGCCCGAGGCGGCGGACGCCCTCGCTGATCGTCGCCTCGGGGACGCCGGAGAAGTTGAGGCGCATGGAGTTGCCGCCGCGGCCGTCGAGGTACGCGCCGCGGCCGGGCACGAACGCCACCTCGTGGCGCTCGATCGCCGCCGCCGCGAGGTTGGTGGTGTCGATGTAGTCGGGCAGCGTCGCCCACACGAACAGCCCGCCGTCGGGCCGCGTCCACGTCGCCTCGGGGGGCATCTCCTCCTCGAGGGCGCGCAGCAGCGCGTCGCGGCGCAGGCGGTAGATGCCGTTGAGGCGGGCGACGTAGTCGCGCCAGTCGTGGCGCTTCAGGTACTCGATCACGAAGCGCTGGGTGACGGTGGAGCTGCACAGGTCGGCGGCCTGCTTGCCCAGGTTCATCTTGCGCAGCACCGCCGCGGGCGCCGCGACCCAGCCGACCCGGGTGCCCGGCGCCAGGATCTTCGAGAACGTGGAGAGGTAGATGACCCAGCCCTGGCCGGCGTCGAGCTCCCACAGGGTCGGCAGGGGCTCGCCGTCGAAGCGGATCTGGCCGTACGGGTTGTCCTCCACGATCAGCAGCTCGCGGTCGTGGGCGATCTCGACGAGGCGCTCCCGGCGCTCCCGCGACATCGTCACGCCCGCGGGGTTGTGGAAGTTGGGGATGGTGTAGAGCAGCTTCGGCGGCCGGCCCTCGGCGCCGAGCCGGTCGAGCGCCTCCTCCACCAGGTCGACCCGCAGCCCGTTGTCGTCCATCGGGACGTGCTCGACGCGCGCCTCGTAGGTGGTGAAGCAGGGGACCGCCCCCGGGTAGGTGGGGCCCTCCGCCAGGACCGTGTCGCCCGGGTTCACGAAGGTGCGGATCGACAGGTCGATCGCCTGCTGGCCGCCGCTCGTGACCATGATGTCCTCGACGCCGGCGTGCGCCCCCTCGTGGGCCATGATGTCCACGATCAGCTCGCGCAGCTCCGTCAGCCCCTCGGTGGGCCCGTACTGGAGCGCCGCCGCCAGGTGGTCGCGCGCGACCACCTCGACCACCTCGTCGAAGATCTCGCGCTCGAAGGCCTCGGTGTTGGGGAAGCCGCCCGCCAGGGAGATGATCTCGGGGCGCCCGGCCATCGACATGAGGTCGCGCATGACGGACGACACGATCCCGGCGGCGCGGGACGCGAAGCGGCTGTCGTAGCGCGCGGCGTCCACCGGGCGCAGGGCGGTCTCGGGCGTCCGCGGACGCGATGGTGGGATGCGCTGCCGGGACGTGGAGTCCCCCTCGTGGCGGTCGATGGCGATCATCCGCATACTAGGCCGTCTCCGCCCGGGTTCCGAGGGGGCCTCTGGTACCATCGCGGGCCGTGCCGACCCGTGAAGCCCCGCCCGCGGCCGTCCCGGGCGCGCGCGTGCTGCGCGTCCCGAACATCCGCGCCGCACGGCGCGCCGACTGGACGCAGCTGCTGCGCTTCTGCGTGGTGGGCGCATCGGGGTACCTGGTCAACCTGGTCGTGTTCTCCCTGCTGGTCCACGCGGCCGGGGTGCACTACATCGCGGCCGCCGTGGGTGCGTTCGTCGTCGCCTGGACCAACAACTTCGTCCTCAACAAGTTCTGGACCTTCCAGCGCCACGAGCTCCCCGCCTCGAAGCAGGCCGCCCGCTACCTCGCGGTGAGCCTGGTCGCGCTCGGGCTGAACCTGATCGTGCTGGAGGTGCTCGTCTCCGCCGGCAGCCCGGAGGTGCCCGCCCAGGCGATCGCGATCGCGGTGGTCATGCCGGTCAACTTCCTGCTGAACCGCCGCTGGTCCTTCCGGTAGCGCGCATGTGGCCGCGGGCAGTCGCGCTGCTGGCGGCCCTGGCCTTCGCGGCGACCGCCGCGGCCACCGCCGGCCCCGCCTCCGCCGCCGACTCGGCCCCCGCGCACGCGGTGGAGCCGACCCCCGCCGAGGCCACCGCCGCCGCCGCCCAGCTGGTGGACGGCGTCGCCGAGCGCGCATCCGAGATCCGGACCGTGCTGGACCGGCCGGTGCTGGACCGAAAGGCCAGCCTCACCGACCAGGAGGTCGAGGCCATCGCCGGGAGCTCCGCGGAGCTCCACGACTGGATCGACTCGCGCACGATCGCCCGCACCGCCGTGGAGTTCGACCCGGCGAAGCGGCTCCACACCTACTACGCGGTCTCGAAGGACGCGGCGGGCAAGGAGACCGTGGAGGCCCAGGTCTTCGTGTCGGACGACAGCGGCGAGATCACCGAGGTGCGCACCGGTCCGCAGGTCTCCTGGATGATGGCCCGGGGCTACGACGGGGCCTTCGGGCGCGCGATCACCCGCCCGGCGATCTGGATCCCGCTGTGCCTGATCTTCGTCCTGGCGATGCTGCCCTTCGCGCAGCCGCGCCGGCTGCTGTCGATGCGCACGCTCGACCTGCTGGTGCTGGTCTCGTTCTCGATCTCGCTGATCTGGTTCAACGACGGCGAGATCTTCACGTCGGTGCCGCTCCAGTACCCGCCGATGGTCTACCTGGCGCTGCGCCTCGCATGGATCGCGGTCGCCCGCACCCGGGCGGCGCGCCCCGTCGCCGTGCCGGCGGCCGAGGCCGGCGACGCCCGGGACGAGCGCCCCCCGCCCCGCCCGCGCCCCGCGTTCGGCGGCTCCGCGCCCACGTGGGTGCTGGTGACGCTGCTCGTCGTGACGCTGGCCCTGCGGTTCGGGCTCAACGCCTTCAACTCGAACGTGATCGACGTCGGCTACGCCGGCGTCATCGGAGCGGACCGCATCGCGCACGGCGCCACGCCCTACGGGAACATGCCGAGCGACTGCGGCTCCTGCGACACGTACGGCCCGCTCAACTACATCGCCTACGTCCCGTTCGAGCTCGCGCAGCCGTGGGAGGGCAGGTGGGACGACCTGGGCGCGGCCCACGGCGCCGCATCACTGTTCGACATCCTCTGCGTCGCCGGGATGTTCGCGCTGGGGTGGCGCATCGCCGGGCTGCGGCTGGGGATGGCGCTGGCGCTGGCGTGGTCGGCGTTCCCGTTCACGGCGTACGCGCTGGAGACCAACTCCAACGACGGGCTGGTGGCCGCCGCGCTCATCTGGGGCCTCGTGCTGCTGCGGCACCCGTTCTGGCGCGGCGCGATGCTGGGCCTCGCGCTGGCCGCCAAGTTCGCCCCCGCCGTGCTGCTGCTGCTGTGGAGCCGCAAGCCCTTCCCGCGCCCCGGACCGGGCCGCAACCTGCTGCCCTACGCCGGGGGGCTGGCGAGCGCCGCGGTCGCGACCGGATGGGTGCTGCTGCTCGACGGCACCGACGGCGTCCGGGCGTTCTGGGACCGCACCATCGGCTACCAGCTGGGCCGCGACTCGCCGTTCTCGGTGTGGGGACAGCATCCCGGCTTGCGCCCGGTGCAGATCGCCGTGATGGTGGTCGTGGCGATCGCCGCCCTGGCCGTGCTCCGCTGGCCCAGGCGCCTCGATCTGCTCACCACGACCGCCCTGTCCGGGGCCCTCCTCATCGGGGTCGAGCTGACGCTGACGCACTGGTTCTACCTGTACATCCCGTGGTTCCTGCCGTTCGCGCTGCTCGCCGTGGTGCCCGACTGGCCCCCGCCGCTCCGTCCCCGCCGGGCCGAGCCGGAGCCCGCGCGGGCCCCCGCCCACGAGCCCGTCCCGGTTCCCGGATGACCGCCGGCCGCTGGACGCTGCCCGCGCTGGCCTGCGCGCTGGCCGCACTGGTCTGGGCGATCCCCCTCCAGCTCGGGGTGTACGCGGACTCGGTCATCTCCGACATCCCGGTGTACCAGCGCGCCTACGACGCGATCGCCGCGGGCAACGTGCCGTACGCCGACTTCAACCTGGAGTACCCGCCCCTCGCGGCCGGGCTCTTCTGGCTGGCGGGCGTCCTCCCCGGCCCGTACGGGGTGACGTTCTCGGTGCTGATGCTGCTGTGCCTGTGCGCGACGGTGGTCGGCGTCGTCTCCCTCGCCCGGGCGATCGGTCTGGACGGCCGGCGCCAGACGGTCGCCGCCGTGCTGACGGCCGTGAGCCCGCTGCTGATCGGCAACCTGGTGGAGACGCGCTTCGACATGGCGCTCTCCGCGCTGGTGGTGTGGATGCTGTGGGCGGCGGCCACGGAACGGTGGCGGCTGGCGTGGGGCCTGCTGGCCGCGGCGACGCTGCTGAAGCTGGTGCCGCTGGCGCTGATCCCGGTCCTGCTGCTGTGGCAGTCCCACCGCGACGCGGCGCGGCGGGCGTGGACCGGCGCGGCGGCGGCCGTGGCCGCGGTGGCCCTGGTGATCGCCCCCTTCGCGATCATGTCGCCGTCGGGGACGTGGGAGATCGCGCGCTACCACCTGGACCGCCCGCTCCAGGTCGAGTCGATCGGCTCGGCGTACCTGCTCGGCCTGCACGCCCTGGCCGACGTGCCGGTCACCATCGAGAACTCCTACGGCAGCCAGGGACTGGAGGGCACCGGCCCGGCGATCATCGCGGCGATCATGACCGCGGTGCTGATCGTGCTGGTGATCGCGATCGCGTGGAGCCTGTGGGTGGGGCTGCACCGCGCCCGTCACCCGGGCGACGCGCGCCTGTTCGTGGCGGCCGCCGCCGCGACGCTGATCGCGCTGCTCGTGTGCGGCAAGGTCCTCTCGCCGCAGTTCATGGTGTGGCTGCTGCCGGTGGGCTTCGTGGTCGCCGGCCGGTTCGGCCCGGCGACCGCGGTGGCGACCGCGGCGGCCATGCTCCTGACGTTCGCGTACTTCCCCCACCGCTACTGGGACCTCGTGGCGATGCAGGACGTGCCGATCGCGCTCCTGGTGCTGCGCGACACGATGCTGATCGCGCTGCTGGCCGCGGCCTGGCCCCGCCCGAGCATCGCCGGGCGCCCGCTGGGCCGAGTGCTGGGCCGTGAACGCACGGACCCGCCACGCGCCGAGCAGGCCGTGGCGGCGCGCTACCTCACGGACTGAGGCCCACCTCGGCGCGGGCCGCCGTGAGGCCCGAGAGCCCGGGCGCCAGGGTGCCCGCCCGGCGCACGAGCCCCCGGGCCCGGTCCGGGTCGGATGGTGCGACCCGGCGCGCGTCGGCCAGCAGGCGCTGCGCGGCGCGGATCGACCAGCTCCGGACCGCGGCCTGGGAGCGGCGGTAGGGGACGACGGTCCGCATCACCTCGGCGGCCTCGGCGAAGCGACCCTCGTTGCCCAGCGCGAGCGCCGCCCGGTACCGCGCCTCGACGACGGCGCCCATGTCGGACGTCGCGCCCGGCACGGGAGGGGCGGGCCGGCCGAGGCCGGCGATGCCGACGGCCGGGATGGCGCACATGGCCAGGGCGGCGGCGAGCACCGCCACCCGGCGACGCAGGCGCGGCACCGGGGTGCCCGCACGGGCGGGCGCAACACGGAAGACCCCGTCGGGGGCGAGCGACGCCGCGAGGGCGTGATCGTCCGGGGAGGGGCGCCCCGCGCGACCGATGATGGGCATCACCCTCAAGATCGGCCGGATGCGCGCGGAGCTTGACCCCCCCCCTCAGGCCCCCCGGCGTGCCGCCCTGGTCACGCCTCCACGGAGAAGATACGGATCGCGGTCGCCCGGCCGTCCGCGCCGGCCTCCACCACCGCCCCCTGCACCAGCACGCCGCCGTCGGCGGGCTCGAAGCGGCCCGACGACCCCGAGATGAAGCGGCGGAGGATCGTCTCCGTGCGGACGCCGATCACCGAGTCGTGGGGGCCGGTCATGCCGAGGTCCGTGAGGTAGGCGGTGCCGCCCTTCAGCACCCGCGCGTCGGCGGTCTGGACGTGGGTGTGGGTGCCGACCACCGCGGTCACGCGGCCGTCCAGGTGGTGCGCCAGGGCGATCTTCTCGCTGGTGGCCTCCGCGTGGACGTCCACCAGCACCACGTCGGACCCCCGGCGCGCCTCGGCCACCAGGTCGTCGATGATCGCGAACGGCGAGTGCGCGGCGGTCATGAACACCGACCCCATGACGTTCACCACGCTCACCGGGCCGGCCGCCGTCTCGACGGTGGTCACCCCGCGCCCCGGCGCCTTCACGGCGATGTTCGCCGGCCGCAGCATCCGCGGCTCGGCGTCGAGCATCGGCAGGATCTCGGGCTTCTGGAGGGTGTGGTTGCCGCCGGTCAGCACGTCGACGCCGGCGTCCAGCAGCTCGGTCGCCTGCCGGGGCGAGGTGCCGGCCCCGCCGGCGGCGTTCTCGCAGTTGACCACCACCACGTCCGGCCGGTGCTCCTCGCGGAGGCCCGGGAGCCGCGCGAGGAGGGCCCGCATGCCGACCCCGCCCACCACGTCGCCGACGAGCATCGCTCGCATCAGTGGCCCCGCATCAGAGGATCAGCGCCGCCTCCGTGCGCACCAGCGAGAGGTCGACGTGGTTGCCGGCGTCGGCCGTGAACCGCGAGATCTCCTGCTGCGCCACGCCGGAGAAGTCCCGGATCCGGCCGAGCTCGGTCACCCCGGCCCGGACGGGCGTGCCCACGCTCGGCCGCATGCCGTCCGGCAGCTCGTCCAGGTGGGTGACGCGGAGCACCAGGCCGCTGGCCGCGACCGAGGGGGTGATCGTGACCTCGTAGCCCTCGACCTTCCCGAACAGCATGTAGTCGCTGACGCTCGCGATCACCCCGTCCACCGGCGAGTACACGGTGGTCCCGGCGGGCGCGCCCACGTCCAGGCCGGCGGTCGCGGGCCCGGACCGGCCGTCCCGCGGTGACTGGTGGATGCGGAGGCCGCCGGTGGGGTCCATCTCCACCCCCGAGGCGTCGTCGATGGGGTGGAACGCCATCGCCGTGACCCGCTCCGGGTCGACCGGGATGTGCACCTGGACGCCCTCGGCGCGCGCGATCACCAGCTCCGGCGGGCGGGCGCCCGAACCGAGCTCGGGCGACGGCACCGGCGACGCGAGCGGGCCGTCCGCGCTCGACTGGTCCCCGCCCATCACGCCCAGCACCAGCGCGAGCACGGCGACGATCACGACCGGGATGGCCGCCGAGACGAGGGCACGACGATCGCGCCGTAGAGTCGTCCGCCGCCGGGCCGTGCGCCGGTCGGCGAGCTGCTCCCGGGACAGGGGGGGCATGGCGCCAATGTAGCGGACGCCCCCCGGCCGGAGCAGCCCCCGTCCGGGGGTCGCGGACGCGCTCCGCGCGCTGGGAGCGGCCGGATCGCCCATGCCCGCGAACCCGGGCGCAGGGCCCGCGCGCGACTATGATCGGCCGCGATGAGCACAGCCGCCACCCCGGTGCTCGTCGCCCGCGCGCTGACGCGCGGCTTCGGCGGCGTCCGCGCGCTGGACGGCGTCGACCTGGACCTGGCGGCCGGTGAGGCGGTGGCCCTGCTCGGCCCGAACGGCGCCGGCAAGACGACCCTGCTCACGATCCTGGCGGGGGTGGCCGCGCGCGACGGCGGCGACATCACGTGGGCGGAGGGCGCCCGCCGCCGCGTGGGCTGGGTGCCGCAGCGGCCGGCGCTCTACCCCCGGCTGTCCGTCCGCGAGAACCTCCGCCTCTTCGCCGCCCTGGAGCGCGCGGGCGACCCCGATGCGCTGGCCGGGGAGCTCATCGCCCGCGCCGACCTGGAGGAGTACGCCGACCGGGGCGCCGCGCAGCTCTCCACCGGGACGCTCCAGCGGCTGAACCTGGCGATCTCCCTCGCCGGCAGGCCGAGCGTGCTGCTGCTGGACGAGCCGACCGCCACCCTGAGCCCCGACCAGCGCATCCGGCTGTGGGGGTGGCTCGACGAGCTCCGCTCCGGCGGCATGGCGCTCATGTTCTCCACCCAGTCGGTGGACGAGGCGGTCCGCCACGGCGATCGGCTGCTGGTGCTCGGCGGCGGGCGCCTGCTGTTCGCCGGGACGGCCGAGCGGATGACCGCCGCCCACGGCGGCGGGGGCCCCGGCGCGGAGGCCGCCGAGCGGGCGTTCATGCAGCTGGTGTCCGGCCGGGGGGAGGGCGACGCCCGGTGAGGGCGGCCCTGCTGCTCCTCCGGAAGGACGCCCTGCTGCTGCGCCGCTCCCCGGCGCTGGTGCTGGTGCTGGTCGTCTACCCCATCCTCGTCGCGCTGCTGGTCGCCCTGGCGCTCCAGAGCGACGAGCGCCGCCCGGACGTGGCGGTGGTGAACCTGGACACGTCGGGCCGGACGGTCGATGTCGCCGGCGAGCGCCTCTCGATCGACGACTACATCGCCCGGCTCTCGGAGGACGTCGACGTGCACCACCTGAGCGCCGCCGAGGCCGCGGACGCCCTCGACGCGGGGCGCGTCAGCGCCGTGCTGACCATCCCCGAGGGCTTCATCTCCGACCTCCAGTCCGGCGTCCGCCAGCCGGCGCTGCAGCTCTCGACGAGCCGTCGCTCGCCGATCGAGGCCGACGCCATCAACCGCCGCCTCGAGGCGGGCGTCTACCGCCTGAACCAGCGTCTGGCCACCGGCTACGTCCAGCAGGTGCTGGAGCTCGTGGACCTGGTCACCAACGGCGGGGAGATCGGCATCTTCGGACGCTCGGGCGAGGCCCTGGGCCTGAAGCGCAGCCGCACCCTGGTGACCGACCTCCAGGCGCAGCTGCGCGCCGACGGCGACGCGACGACCGCCGATCGGCTCGACCCGCTCGTCAACTTCATCGACGAGACGCAGCGCAACCTGGATCTGGCGAAGCCCGCCGCCAACGCCATCCGCGCGCCGATCGCCCTGGACGTGACCGCGGGGGTCGCGGGGCGCGAGCCGCTGTCGGCGTTCGGGTTCGCCGGCGCGCTGCTCGTGAGCCTGGGCCTCGCCGGGACCCTCCTGGCCGCGGCCGCCATGTCGTCGGAGCGCGAGGACGGCGCGCTGGTGCGCCTGCGCCGCGGCCTCATCTCGGCCGGCGCGCTCGTCGCGGAGAAGATGGCGTTCACGGCGGTCGCGTGCGCGGTGGTGGGGCTGGCGCTGCTCGGGGGCGTCGCCCTGTTCACCGACCTGGCGGTCGGCCGCTGGGGGCTGTGGGTGGGGGTGCTGCTGCTGTCGGGCCTGGCCTTCGCGTCGTTCGGCGTGCTGGCGGGGGCGCTCGCGCGGGAGACCCGCAGCGCGCTCCTGATCGCGCTGATGGTGGCCCTGCCGCTGATGGTCCTGGGGCTCGTCCCCGGGTCGGGGGCGGCGAGCGCGATCTCCGAGATCGTCCCGTTCGGGCCGGCGTTCGACGCGTTCCAGACCCTGCTGGTGGAGCCGTCGATCGACGCCGCCGACCTGCTGCGCACCCTCGGGCAGCTCGCGCTGATCGCCGCGGCGCTCGCCACGGCCGCGGCGGTCGCCGTGCGCCGCCGCCCCGCCGTCTAGTCAGTCGGACGCGCCGAGCGGCCGGGGCCGCACCGTCAGCGCCCGGGCCAGGCGCCGCCGGTACTCCTCCGGCGGCAGGCCGACGGCGCCGAACCGCCGCGTGTGGGTGGACGTCATCTGGATGTCCCACAGCGCGAAGCCCGCGGCGGCCAGCAGATCCGCCGTCGCGACCAGCGCCGCGTTCCCGGCGCCGGGCGCACGGTGGAACATCGACTCGGACGTGAAGAGCCCCCCGAGGGCGACGCCGAAGAGCCCGCCGGCCAGCCGGTCGCCGTCCCAGGCCTCCACGCTGTGGGCCCACCCCTCCCGGTGCAGCCGGACGTACGCCCGCACGAGCCGCGGGGTGAGCCACACCCCGCCGAGCCGGCGGCCGGCGCAGGCCGCGGCCACCTCGTCGAACGCCGCGTCGATGCGGATGGCGTACGGACGCGCCCGCAGGGCCCGGGCCACCGATCGGGGCACCCGGAAGCCGTCGATCGGCATCACGCCGCGCGGGTCGCACGTGTAGAGCCCCACCGCCCCGCCCGCGCCCGCCTCGTCCATGGGGAACCCGCCCTCGGCGTACGCGGCGAGGAGGGCCTGCGGCGCCAGGGAGGGGTGGTCCAATCAGGGCACCCAGGAGTCCCCGGACGGGGTGACGACGAGCTCGTGGGTCCAGCCGCGCGGGTTCTGGGAGGCGAGGTAGGCGACCGCCGCGGCCACGTCCTGCGCGGCGAGCGAGTCCTCCGGCGGCCGGCCCGCCAGGGGGTTGCGCTCGGTCTGGATGATCCCGTCCGCCACCAGCAGCGCGACGTGCACCCCCTGCGGCCGCAGCTCCAGCGCCAGGGCGTGCGTGAGGGCCCGGGCGCCGAACTGCGCGGCCGCCCACGGGCCGCGGCCGGGCATCGCGCGACGGGCCGACCCCCCCGAGACCTGAACGATCGTCCCGGCCCGATTGCGGGCCATCGCCGCCCCCGCGCCGCGCAGGATCGCCCAGGCCGCCGGCAGGAACCCCGCCATCCAGGACTCGAGCCGCTCGGGCGGCGCCTCCGCGAGGGGACCGCCGCCGAAGGAGTGGTCGCGGGGCACCGACGTGGTGGCGTTGACCACCAGGTCCAGGCCGCCGAGATCGCGCTCGGCGCGGGCGATCGCCTCGGCCACCACGTCGTGGTCGCCGGCGTCGCCGCGCACGGGGACCACGTCCGGGTGGGCCGCGCGCAGCGCGTCCAGCGTCTCGTCGCTCCGCGCCACCGCGACGGCCCGCCAGCCGGCCGCGAGCCGGTCGGCCACGACCGCCCGCCCGACGTTGCGGGCGCCGAAGACGACGAGGACGGGTGGCCGGCTCACGGGGGCAGTCTGACAACCCGGGCGGCGGGGACCCCTGCGGTAGACTCCCGTGGGTGAGCGAGGGCACCCTCTCAACCGCCGAGGCGCGGTTCCCGCAGGTGCGGATGCGGCGCCTGCGGAGCGGGGCGACGATCCGGCGCATGGTCCGCGAGACCCGCCTGTCGGCCGACCGGCTGGTGCTCCCGCTGTTCGCCATCGCCGGGCGCGACGCCAGCGTGCCGATCGACTCGCTGCCTGGTCACGCGCGCCTCTCGCCCGACCTGCTGGCCGCCACGGCCCGCCGGGCGTGGGGCCTCGGGGTCCCGTCGGTGCTGCTGTTCGGCGTGACCGACCAGAAGGACGCGGCGGGCAGCGCCGCCTACGAGACCGGCGGGGTGGTCCAGACCGCGGTCGCGGCGATCAAGGACGCGGTCCCGGAGATGCTCGTCGTGACCGACGTGTGCCTCTGCGGCTACACCGACCACGGGCACTGCGGCGTCCTGGCCGGCGACACCGTCCACAACGACCTGAGCCTCGAGCTGCTGGCGCGCACCGCGATCAGCCACGCCGAGGCCGGCGCCGACGTCGTCGCGCCCAGCGACATGATGGACGGGCGCGTGGGCGCCATCCGCGCCGCGCTCGACGCCGAGGGGCACGAGGACACGGCGATCATGGCCTACTCGGCCAAGTACGCCTCGGCGTTCTACGGCCCGTTCCGCGACGCCGCCGGCTCGGCCCCGGGCTTCGGCGACCGCCGCGGCTACCAGATGGACCCCGCCAACGGCCGCGAGGCGGTGCGCGAGACGCTGCTCGACGTGGCCGAGGGCGCGGACATGGTCATGGTGAAGCCCGCCGCCGCCTACCTCGACGTGATCGCCGGCGTGCGCGCCGCCACGTCGCTGCCCCTGGCCGCCTACCACGTGAGCGGGGAGTACGCGATGCTGAAGGCGGCCGCAGACCGCGGCTGGCTCGACGAGCGACAGGCCGCCACCGAGGTGCTCACGGGCATCGCCCGCGCCGGGGCCGACCTGCTGATCACCTACTTCGCCGAGGACGCGGCCCGCTGGATCGCCGAGGAGGGCGCATGAGCACCACCACCCCGGAGCGGGTCCACCACAAGCCCGACGAGGCCGACCGCGAGCTCCTGAACCAGCTCCAGGCGGGCCTGGCGTTCGTGCGCGAGCCGTTCGCCGAGATCGGCTCCCGCATCGGGATGGACGAGGAGGAGGTGCTCCGGCGCCTCGACCTGCTGAAGCGCGCCGAGATCGTGCGCCAGCTCTCCGCCATCTTCGACACCCGGGCGCTCGGCTACGTGAGCAGCCTGGTCGCGGCCCGCTACGCCGACGACCGGCTCTTCGAGGGCGCCGCCATCGTGGGCGGCCACCCGGGCGTGAGCCACAACTACCGCCGCACGCACGCGTTCAACCTCTGGTACACGCTGGCGGTGGAGCCCGACTCGGGGTTCGGGCTCGAGGAGACGATGCAGCGCCTGCACGAGGCCAGCGGCGCCGAGTCGACGCGGCTGCTGCCGACGCTCAAGCTCTACAAGATCAACGTCCAGCTGGACATGACCGGCACGCGGAAGGCCGACGAGAAGACGGCGACGCCCACGCCGCCGCCGACCCGCGGCGACGGGGTGCTCCCCACCGACGCCGACAAGCGGATGATCGAGGTCCTCCAGCGCGACCTGCCGGTGGAGTCGCGGCCCTTCGACACCTGGGCCGCCGAGGCCGGCGTGACCCCGGACGAGCTGCTCGCCGCGTGTCAGACCTTCGTCGACCGCGCCTACATGCGCCGCTTCGCGGCGGTCCTGAACCACCGCAAGGCCGGCTTCGGCGCCAACGGCATGGCCGTGTGGAAGGTGCCGGAGGAGGAGCTCGACGACCTGGGCCCGCGCATGGCGGCGTTCTCGGCCGTGTCGCACTGCTACAAGCGGCCCACGTATCCCGACTGGCCGTACAGCATCTTCACGATGGTGCACGCCCGCTCCAAGGAGGCCTGCGAGGAGGCGATCGCCGCCATCGCCGAGGACACCGGGATCACCGACCCGGACCGGCGGGCGGTCCTCTACTCCACCCTCGAGTTCAAGAAGATCCGGCTCATGTACTTCACGCCGGAGTACCGCGAGTGGGAGGCCCTCGCGCAGGCCGGGGCCCCCCTCCCGCGGTGGCGCCGCAACTGACGGAGGAGGGCGCGACCCGCAGCGCCGAGCTCTTCGACCGGGCGCGGCGGGTCCTGGTGGGCGGGGTCAACTCGCCCGTGCGGGCGATGCGCGCCATCGGCCGCGACCCGCTGTTCATCGCGCGGGCCGAGGGCCCGTACGTGTGGGACGCCGACGGCGCCCGCTACGTCGACCTGCTGTCGACGTGGGGCCCGGCGATCCTGGGCCACACCCCGCCGGCGGTCGTGCGCGCGCTGGAGGCCGCCATCCCGCTCGGCACCTCCTACGGCGCCCCCACCGAGCGCGAGGTCGTGTTCGCCGAGGCCGTCTGCGACGCGGTCCCGTCGGTGGAGCGGCTGCGGATGACCTCCTCGGGCAGCGAGGCGGTCATGGGCGCCCTGCGACTGGCCCGCGCCGCCACCGGCCGCGACGTGGTCGTGAAGGTGGCGGGCGGCTACCACGGCGCCATCGACGGGCTCCTGGCCGAGGCGGGCAGCGGCCTCACCACCCTCGGGGTGCCGTCCAGCCCCGGCGTGACCGCCGCGACGACCGCCGCCACCCGGATCGTGCCGTACAACGACGCCGCGGCCGCGGCCCACGCGCTCGAGGGGGCCGCGGCGATGATCGTCGAGCCGGTGGCGGGGAACATGGGCGTGGTCCCGCCGGCCGACGGCTACCTCCCGGCCCTCCGCGAGGCCTGCGACCGGACCGGCGCCCTGCTGATCCTGGACGAGGTCATCACGGGGTTCCGCGTCGCGCGCGGCGGCGCCCAGGAGCGCTACGGCGTCCGCGCCGACATCACGTGCTTCGGCAAGATCATCGGGGGCGGCCTGCCCGTGGGGGCGTTCGGCGGCCGGGCCGACGTGATGCGCGAGCTGGCGCCGGAGGGCCCCTGCTACCAGGCGGGGACGCTGTCGGGGAACCCGCTCGCCACCGCGGCCGGGCTGGCCGTGCTGGGCGAGCTCGCGGCGCCCGGCACGTACGACCGCCTGGAGGAGCTGGGCGCGGCCCTGGAGGCGGCGGTGACGGACAGCGGCCTGCCCGTGACCGTCAACCGGGTCGGCTCGATGCTGACCCCGTTCTTCCGCGAGGGTCCGGTGCGCGACTACGCCGACGCGACCGCGAGCGACACGGGCGCCTACGGCCGGCTGGCGCGCGCGCTGCTCGCCGAGGGCGTCTACCCGCCGCCCTCCCAATTCGAGGCGTGGTTCGTGGGCCTCACCCACGACGACGCGGCGATCGGCGCGATCCGGGTGGGCCTGGGCCGGGCGGCGGCCGCCGCGTGAGGGCCGTGCTCGCCGACGAGGTCGCGCTGGCCGGCGAGCTCATCGAGCCGGAGGCCGCCCCGCTGCTGGCCCCGCTCGTGGTGCCGCCGCTTGAGCCGGACGAGGCCATCGGCCTGGACCTGATCCTCGAGGGCTTCCTGCTGCACCACGGCCGCCCCCGGCACGTGGCGCCGGCGGCGCCGGGGCGCGAGGTGCTGGCCGGCGACTACTGCTACGCCCACGGCCTGGTGCGCATCGCGGCGGCGGGGGACCTCTTCGTGGTGTCGGCCCTCGCCGACCTGATCGCGCTGGGCGCGGGCATCGTCGCCGCGGGCGAGCGCGAGGGCCTCGTCCCGCTCTGGCGGGCCACCACGTGGGCGATCGCCGCCCGCGGCGGGCCCGGCGCCGGCGCGGCCGAGGAGCGCTTCCGCGCCGCGCAGGACGCGCTCCGCACGGGCGCCGGCCACCGGCCGCTGGAGGAGCTGGCCGCCGCCCTGCCCCCCACACCCGGCCTGGAGGAGGCGCTGACGTGAGCGTTCGGGACCTGCGGGAGTGGATCCGGGAGCTGGACCGGGCGGGCGAGCTGGTGCGCGTCCGCGCCGAGGTCGATCCCCACCTCGAGATCACCGAGGTGGCCGACCGCGCGATGAAGTCGCCCGGCGGCGGGCCGGCCCTGCTGTTCGAGAACGTGACGGGCAGCCGCCTGCCGGTGCTGATCAACCAGTTCGGCACGGACCGGCGCATGTGCATGGCGCTCGGCACCGACTCGCTCGACGCGCTGGCCGGGAGGATCGGCGCGATGATGGAGCTCCAGCCGCCGCAGGGGATGCTCGAGAAGGTGAAGGCCCTCGGCAAGCTGCGGGAGCTGGCCTCGTTCTCGGCGAAGACGGTGAAGGAGGCCCCCTGCCAGGAGGTCTGGCTCGACGAGCCCGACCTGGACCTGCTGCCCATCCTCACCTGCTGGCCGGACGACGGCGGCCCCTTCGTCACGCTGCCGCTCGTCTTCAGCCGCGACCCGGTCACCAACGCGCGCAACTGCGGCATGTACCGCATCCAGAAGGTCGACCGGCGCACGGCGATGATGCACTGGCAGATCCACAAGGACGGGGCCGCCCACCTGCGCGACTCGCGCGGCCGCGTGCCGGTGGCGGTCGCGATCGGCACCCACCCGGCCACCACCTACTCCGCCACCGCGCCGCTCCCGCCGGGCATCGACGAGATGATCTTCGCCGGGTTCCTGCGCGGGCGCAGCGTGGAGATGGTCCGCTGCCGCACCGTCGACCTCGAGGTGCCCGCCGAGTCCGAGGTCGTCCTGGAGGGCTACGTCGACGCCACCGACCTGCGGCCCGAGGGCCCGTTCGGCGACCACACCGGCTTCTACACGCCGGTCGACGACTACCCGGCGTTCCACGTGACCGGCATGTCGATGCGCCGCGAGGCCGTCTACAGCACCACCATCGTCGGCGTGCCGCCGATGGAGGACTTCTGGCTGGGCAAGGCCACCGAGCGCCTCTTCCTGCCGATCCTGAAGATGACGCTGCCCGACCTGGTGGACATGAACCTCCCGCTGGAGGGCGTGTTCCACAACTGCGCGATCGTCTCGGTGAAGAAGCGCTACCCCGGCCACGCGAAGAAGCTGATGGCCGCCGTCTGGGGCCTCGGGCTGCTGTCGCTGAGCCGGTGCGTGGTGGTGGTGGACCACGACGTCGACGTCCAGGATCTGTCGGCGGTCGCCTTCCAGGCCTTCTCGAACGTGGACGCCGGCCGCGACATGCTGGTGGTGGAGGGTCCGGTCGACGCGCTCGACCACGCGGCCCCCTATTTCGCCTACGGGGCGAAGGTGGGCTTCGACGCCACGCGCAAGTGGGAGGGCGAGGGCGTGGTGCGTTCCTGGCCGGACGCCATCCGGATGAGCAGCGAGGTCCGCGCCCTGGTGGACCGCCGCTGGGCCGAGTACGGGATCCGAGAGCCCACTCACAAAGGGACGTCCATCCCCCGTCGACGTCGTTGAATCTGACCCCTCCGTCGGGTTGAATCCCGGCGGAGCTGGGGGTCCGCTCGTACGATCGGCAGGAGGTCGGGTTGGCAGAGAGCCAGGGTGACGGCGCGAACGGCGGTGCACAGGGGGGCCAGTATCAGGGTCCCGTCGCGCACGAGCCCGAGCCCGTCCACGACCACGCCGACGACCCCGCCTTCGTCACCCGCACCCGGTTCCTGACCGGCATCGCGCTGGTCACCGGCGGCGTCATGACGGCCGCCATCCTCGTGCCGGTCGTCGGCTTCGCCGTCGCCGACTCGCTGAAGGAGGAGGACTGGGAGTGGGTCGACATCGGCCCGCTGGCGGACTTCCCCGACGGCCAGACGACCTCGATCGCCGTGAGCGGCCCCGACCCCGAGGCCGACCGCCGCGCCTACATCCGCCACAAGGATGACGCGATCATCGCGATCTGGAACCGCTGCGCCCACCTCGGGTGCCCGGTCGCGTACTCCGCCGGCGGCGACGTCTACGCCTGCCCCTGCCATGGCGGCGCCTACGACTCGCTGGGCCTGGTCACGTCCGGTCCGCCGCCGCGCCCGATGGACCGCTTCGACGTGAAGGTCACGTCCGCCGACGGGAAGGATCTCGCGAAGCAGGAGATCCCGAAGGACGGGTGCCCGACGAAGGGCCTCCCCGCCGACGCCCGCCTGCTCCTCGGCCGGCCGTTCTCGATCGACGAGGACCAGAACCCGTACGAGCTGCACGGCCCGGGCGAGCCCGTGACCGGTGTGCTCGCGAACCTCTACCCCTTCTAGGGAGGCGGCGCGGATGGCCACCACCGACATCGGACCCAAGAATCCCGCCATCAAGGCCGGCGAGGCGACGATCGACTACGTCGACGGGCGCACCGGGGCCAAGACGGGGTTCAAGTGGTTCATGTTCCGGAACGTCCCGGCGGAGACGAGCTGGTTCCAGACGCTCGGCTTCACCGCGATGGCGCTGTTCGGCATGCAGGCCATCACCGGGATCATCCTGGCGATGTACTACCAGCCGTCCCCGAGCACCGCGTACCAGAGCATCGACGCCATCACGCACGACGTGACGTGGGGCTGGCTCGTCCGCGGCATGCACAAGTGGGGCGCCAGCGCGATGATCGTGGTGGTCTTCCTCCACC
>OEIU01000323.1_pt1 | contig 47700 bp, 37 predicted proteins | sample 1539221 | NCBI WGS metagenome assembly OEIU01 (sample SAMN03792071, study PRJEB22550) | activated sludge metagenome | feature: wastewater treatment plant; material: activated sludge; isolation source: Wastewater treatment plant of a petroleum refinery complex | place: Argentina: Zarate | collected... | reverse complement strand
CAGCGCCTTGAACATGGCGAGGGGAGGCCAGGCCGCCTCGCCCTTTGCTGCCCGACAGGGCGGATCGAGCAGCACCGCGACCGGCTTCCAGTCGATCAGTCCGTCAACCTCGTCGAGAGAGGAAGAAGCCCGTGATCCGACCACGAAGCCAAGCTGCTCCTGACCGATCGAACGAGGCGCCATCCATGCTCTCCGCCCCGGAAAGCTCAATGAAATCAGCAATCAAAAGAACCGTCTACCAAAACCCGCGTCCGGTGACGGCCGCGGTCACTCCGAGCAACCCTCGAAGACGCAGTGTAGGGCGAGCCACCTCGGCTCGGCGGACATACGGTCTTACCTTGAATCAGCACCGCCCCGATTTGAAAACCCTCAATGAGTCACACACCCCGAGGGTCGGTATTATCCAGCGCGCAAAAGTCGCGCTGCCCTCTGTTGCGGTTGTGAGGGCGAGGCGGAATCGGGAGTGCAGCAGCACGCCCCCAGTACTGCCCTCGTAGAGGAGCGGTTCGACGTAGGTAGAAGCGATCAAACGCAGCGGATCTCCGGCTCACGCTGGCCGAGGAAGCGGGAACGCATCGATTGTGAATAGGCACCCGCGTCGCGAAAGACGATCAAGTCGCCTGGCGCCAAGTCGGTAGGCAGCCGGGCGATTCCCAGGATGTCGCGCGAGAAGGTGGTGCGGCCCACAATCTGAAACTCGACAAACTCCGAACTTTGGGCCAAGCAACGTTCGGCCAGCTCGATGTGATGCGGCGAATCCGGATGGTGGAAGGGCCGCGGAAAGATCGCGATACTGCCATCCACGCCCACAAATCGTTGCCCATCGAGCAGTTTGATGTCGGTGATCCGGGTGAAGAACGCTCCGCAGGCGGCGACCAGACCCCGACCAGGTTCGATGACCAGGCGAATTGGCCGACCCCGCTTGCGGCAAAGGCGCTCCCAGAGCTGGCTGACCCCAGCGCCGTAGGCGGCGACGTCGAAGTCGGGCCCCTTGCGTGCGTAGTTCACGCCGACCCCGCCGCCGAGATTGAGGTATTCGAGCTCTGGCAGACGCTCGGCGAGCTCGAACAGGGCCGTGATCGTTGGCAGCGCTTCTTCGTGATGCCGCAGGTTCGTGCCGACATAGACGTGGAGGCCGTTGAGCTGCACGCCGACCTCGCGAGCGACGCCGCGAAGCCGCTGCACGTCCGCCGCCGCCACCCCGATGCGATCCCTCGGTCGGCCGGCGCCGAGTGAGGCGGCATTGATGCGCAGCCCCGCATGGGTCCCACCAAGTCCACCCCAGGCGCTGATTTGACCCGCCGAGTCCAGATTCACCGGCGTATTGGTTTCCAGCAGCCTTTCCATGTCGTCGGCGCCGAGCGCGGTCGAGGTGAACTGGACCTGGCTGAAGCCCGCCGACCACGCGAGCTCCAGATGCGCCTGCGAGTTGACGCAGGCGCCCACGTTCAGCGCCGCCAGCGTCTCCAAGACCGGCGGACAGTCGTTGGCCATGGTAGCGAAGAACAGACTGTGCTCGGTAGCGGCGAATGCAGCGCGGAACTCCTCGACGCGACAACGCAGCCGTTTAAGGTCGTAGAGATAGTAGGGGGTGGGAGACGACGCCAGCCACTCGGCGGATCGATCAGATCCCGCGGCGCGCGCATTGATTTCCACGATCACGCTGCGATCTCCTCGGCGGCCACCAAACCCTGCATCTCGGCCTCGGCCAGCGCGACGAGCAGAGCGTCCAAGTCGACCCCGTCGGGATCCTCGAGACGCTGCAACAGGATCTCGGCCGGGGTTGCAGAAGCTCGTTTCAGGATGACGAGCGACTGAAAGAGTGTGCGATTGACGTCGAGCAGCCGCACCTCGCCGCTGCCCGTGCGTTGCCACACCAAATAGGTCGGACGCTCGGTCAGCGACGCGAGAGGATCATCCTGGAGACGTGACGGATCGTGGTCGAGCGCGAGCGTGGCGATTACCCCCACCGAGGTGAGCTTGGAACCGAGATGGAGCTCGGCCGGATTGGGCGGTGGTAGTGAGCGGTAACTCGCCATGGTCGTCGGCGCCGTTGTGGCAATCCCCTCGCTGACCTTGTACGTCTCGACGAAGAAGCGGGCTGCGCTGAGCACGGATGGCGGCGTCGTCGTCGAGGCTTCGAGGTGCTGAAGCAGAAAGCGGGCGTATCGGTACGGCGTGCCATAGCCATGACGGTGCTTCGCGGCGCCGCGGTGAGCGTTTTCCGCCCAGATCCAGCGCAACCAACGTTCGAAAAGCGGCAGGAGGCCGCCAAGCTGGTCGGCCAAGTTAAGTGAGGGCGCCAGTGCCGCCTCGACGAGGGGTGAAAACTCGTCAAGCGCTGGCAGATAGTTGTCCAAGGGCGCCGGCAGGTTGGGCCGGAAGTAGGCGCCAAACAGCTCGAAATCGGATCCCAGAAGCTTGCGGTTGGCGTGGTCGCTCACCTCGCCCAGCGGGAGATCGACCACATGGCCGCTGAACCGCAGATCTTTCAACTCGCCGAACACCGAGGCGCCGACGAAGGGACAGAATGCAAAAATGTGTGCGGGGCGTGCGCCAGCGCGAAGCGCGCGCTCATAGGCGTCAAACGTCTCGGCGAGACTTTCGAGGTCCTCCACGGGAAAGCCTACGATAAAGCCAACGTTGGGCGTGATACCTGCCTCCTTACAAGCCTCGATGGCGGCGAAGGACTCCGCCAAGGGGATATCCTTCTTCATCCATCTCAGCAGTCGCGGGGAGCCGCTTTCGAGGCCGAAGTAGATCGCGCAGCAACCGGCCTGCGCCATCAGCCTCAGTAGTGCGGCGTCCACGGTGTCGGTGCGCGCGCTGCAGGTCCAAGACATCTGGTTGCAAGCCACGATCAAGGCATGACAAACGGCCTCGACCCACGTGCGGTTGGCGGTGAACAGGTCGTGGGTGAAGTGGACGCGGCGACGTCCATAGGTCGCCTGGATCAGCTTGAGCTCGGTGACAATCCGCTCGGGAGATTTGACCCGGTGTCGGCGCTGCCAATAGGGCGCTGTCGAGCAGAACGCGCATTGGAAGGGACAACCACGTCCAGCTTCGACAAAGATCTCTTCATTCGGATCCGGTTGATACAGGTCGTAGGCCGGGATGGGCAGGTCATCGAGCGACGCCACCAGCGGCCGGGCGCTGCCGAACAGGATTTCGCCTTGTGGGCCGCGCATTGCGACCCCTGCAACTGCGGTTCTCCGCAGCGTGTCGAGTTCGTCAAGAAACTCGATGAAAGTTTGCTCCCCCTCGCCGATGACTACGGCATCGATTTGCGGCCAGCGCTCCAAGGTGGCCCGCGCGACGACCGACGCATGCGGCCCCCCCAGCACAATCTGAGTGCGCGGCGCGCGTTGCTTTAGCGCCGCGCAGATCTGCAGTACGTGGTGATAGGAATCGCATTCGGTCATAAAGCCGACGACGTCGGCCTCATAGCTCTCAAGCTGTCGGGCCAGGTCGTCGTACAGCGCGCCCGAGAGCCGCACTTCCTCGCGCTGGATCGCGCGATTGACGTCGAACACTTCGCAGCCTACCTGCGGGCGCTCACGCCGCAGCTGAGCTGCGAGACTGAGCAGTCCCAGCGGCACGAAACTGTACATGGTGGATGCATCGGGCTGGAAGTCGCTCTGCAGAACGGCGACGTGCCGGACGTGGGGGCTGGTCGCGAGTACGACCTTCATAGGGCCTCCGGAGAGGTTCGCGCGGAGACCTGCGGTTTGTTCTCACTCTGACCGGTCGCGGTGGCGCCTAGCAATTCGGTTCGCCGCAGGGCGCTGGCAATCTCGAACGGCGAGGCGCCGCAACGGTCGAACAAGCCGTTGCGCGCATATGACATCGCCGGACACCGCGAGGCGCAATAGTAGGCCTCATCATTGATCGGGCAGCCCTCACAGGCCGCCTTGAAGTCGTCCCAGGAGCGATCGCGGATTGGCCAGGTCGAGCGCCAAACTTCGGCGAAGCCGCGCGCGGTCACATTGCCGGAGATAAAGAGCGACTCCGCCGCACACATAGTGCAGGGAAAGACCGTCCCGTCGGCCGCGACATAACAAAGATAGCGGCCACTCGAGCAGCGGCGGGTCATGTAGGCCAGGCTGAGACCGTAGTTGAAGATCGACCCGACGCAGATGCCGGCCGCCTCATGGTATTGGTGCTCCCACTCGCACTCGCTCAGCCAGAAACGGGCGGCTGGCTCGACCTGGTCGAGGGTATTTTCGAGATCTCGGCGGCGGCGGCCGCGACCTATTGGGCTGAGCGGGACGCTCCGCACCGACACCCCGCGTGTCTGGGCCCAGTCGACCAGCGGCTGCAACTGGTCGGCGTTTAGGCGGTGTGTGTTGGTCATGATGTTGGTGAGGAACCCGTGCGCCTGGGCGCGCTCAATAGCTAGCAGCGACGCTGAGGTAGGTGCGTTATGGGCCCGCCGCCCAATATGCAGGTCGTCGACGCTGACGCTGATTATCACGCCCGCGCGCGGCAAGTCGGCCAGTAGAGCCTCGTCGAGGAACATCCCATGCGTGGCGATGCCGACCAGGAGATCGCGGCTGCGGGCGTGACGAACCAATTCGGCGAATGCTGGATGCAAAGTGGGTTCGCCGCCAGTGAAAGCCACGGCCCACACGCCCATGTCGGCCATCTCGTCGAGCAGCTGCCGCCAACGTTCGGTGGACATCTCCTCTGCGCGGGCTTTGCCAGCATCGATGTAGCAGTGCGGGCAACTCAGGTTGCATTTGCGCGTGAGTTCCAGCCAGACCAGCGGCGGGGTGCGCAGGTGAAAGCCGCGTTCGGCCACGATCTCCGATAGCAGGAAGGGGGCTAGTTCGGCGCGTGCGGTCCGCTCGTGCAGAACGCTTACGGCCGCCGGATTGACCAGTAACATCTCCCCGTCTGGCATGCCGACGAGAAACCCAAAGTCTTCGGCGTTGTACCGGACACGCGGCGTCGGCCGATAATTGGCGGCCAACGCGGCAAGCTTTGGGTGCGCGCTCATCGCCGCTCCACCACGAAGCCGTTGGCAAAGAGCGTAGCGGCCACGTCGAGCAGTTCGCGCGCTGTGTGGTCCGGGTGAGCCGCCGCGGTCGTCGTCACCGCTTCACCGACGTTTCGCGCCCCGTCGAGATAAGCCCAGAGCGTGTAACCGGCCGCGTCGAGCTCCAAATAGGCACCACGTTTGACATGGTGCAAAACGAGCCCGGTCGGCGAGAGAGACCAGAGCACAACCTGGTTACGCTCCAAAACAAGTTCCGAGACCCTTGAGGCGCGCGGCCGTGTTGTGCGGGCGGAGGGTCCGGCGAGTGTCATCGATACAGCACCGCGTCTCCAAACTCGTAGAAGCGGTAACCTCGTTTGGCGGCGGTGCGATAGGCGCACATCGCCAACTCCTCACCTGCAACCGCGCAATCCAGGACCATCAGGCTCGTCTGGTACTGGTGAAAATTTGTAAAGTAGATGTCCACAACCCCGAATGTATACCCAGGTGTGATGTAGAGGTCCGTCCGTCCACGGGTCGCCCGCACCTTCCGCCCCTCGGCCCTCGCCGATTCCAGCGCCCGCAAGCTAGTGCTGCCGACCGCCACAACTCGCCCGCCTATGGCGCGTGCCTTGGCGATCGCCGCCTCGGTTTCTGGCGGAACGCAGAACGCTTCGGCCCACATCCGATGCTCTTCGGCTCTCGCCTCCAGAAACGGCAGCCAGCTTCCGACGGAGTGTAGGGTGACGAAAGAGACGTCGACGCCACGCTCCTTCAGGCCTTGTACCAGTTCAGGCGTAAAGTGGAGGCCCGCCAGCGGACTCTCCACTGAGCCCTGCTCGCTGGCATAGTAGGGGTTCAATTCATCGATGCTCCATAGATCATCGTAGAAGAACCCCAGGATAGGGGATCCCTGCGCGCGCAATAACGCGCGCAACGTGCGTCCGACCCCCTCGACTTCAGCCACGCCATAAACGGTCAGACCCGCGCCAAGCACTCGGACCGCGTCACCGCCTTCCAGGTTCAGCACGTCGCCGACCTGCACGTCGTGCTGCGGAAAGATCCGGCAGAGTCCGCGGCCCTCGTCGCTGAGATCCACGAACCGAAGCTCGACCTGCCCGCCGCGCTTCGTCCGGCCGCGGAGGACCCCCGGTATGCGCGCCGAGTTGTTCAGGACGAGGACGTCGCCTGGTCGCAGGAGTGCTGGCAGATCGTTCACCGCTCGATCGAGGAGCTTCTTACTCGCCCGGTCCACCACCAGCAGGCGGCCAAGATCGCGCCGCCCCAGGCGAAACTCGCGCGGGGTACCGGCCAAGTTCTCTGGTCGGAGTTCGTAGCGGAGGTTTTCGATTTGCACAGCTCTCACCGTCCACGCTCTGTCGAGCGCGGCTCAAGCCCAACAATAAAGGCTCAGCGCGCTACTGCGCCACGCCCACGGTTGCAGCTACAGTGGCGATCCGCTCGTTTAGCACCCTTAGGGCTCCAGCGGTGCGAGGTACCTTGCCAACCACAAGTGGTTCTCCCGCTCGACCGTTGTGCACATGGGTCATCCGCCAGCCGGCGCTGGACTTAGCCCACACAACGGTCTGCCGCACGGGAATGCCTACGCCGTTGCTGGAGATCTGAAGCGTCTGCGAGAGCACCGCCTGGTCTTCCGCAGCCCTGATATCCTGGTACAGCTGCACGATGTCGCGCTTCGTACCCACGAAGGTTTTCCCAAAATATTCTTGGAAATTCTTGCGACCGAGGATCGGCTCGGTGGAGTCCAGCGTATATACGCGGACTTCGTCATCCAAATAGTCGAAGAACTTGGCGTCCCCCGCTGCGTACGCCTTGAGGGAGTCGTCCATGGACCGCTTCAGAGCTGGATCTACGCCGCGCGTCGAGGCCACCACACCCTCCTGCTTTAAGGGGCAAGGGTAAGCTTGGGCACTAAGGAGGATTCAGCCACAGATTGTTATTCGGTGCAAGCCGCTTTTACGGGGCGTTTCGCGAATTTTTCTCGAGTTCTCGGATCTTTGGACCGAGCGCCGCCCTTGCCGACCTGTTCGCTCTCGAAGGCATGGCGTGGGAGGCCGAGAAAAGGCATCTTCCTCTCGCCGCCTCAGCCGTGGAGGCAATCGATGCACACGCCTCGATCGTGCCCCTCTACAGCGAACTCGCATAACAAGGACCGAGATCGTTCGCAGCGAACGACGACGCGCCTGCTCCTGATCGATCGAGGACGCCTTACATCCGCATGACGATCTTTCCGAGCGCGCGATTGCTTTCGACGAGCGCATGCGCCTCGGGCAGTTGATCGCCGCGCGCACGGGGCGAGCATGTCCTGGCTCGATCGGCCAGCATGCAGCAGCGTCGCCTCGATGCCCGCCGCCTCGATCAGTAGCGGCTCGAAGGTGACCACCAGCGTCGGTCGCTTGCCGCCCGGCTGAATTTCCCGCCTGCAACACCGTATCCAGCCCACGGGCGATCTGAGGCACGAGTGCCGGGTCCAGCAATCCCTGCTCCGTGTTGATGACGGCGCTCGCCTTGTTGATCTGACCGAGCCAATAGAACTCGTCACGTTGCGAGGCAGGCTGCACAGTGACGGAGCCGGAGAATGCAAAGACGAGCGTCGCGCAGGCAACCAGGATGCGTGCAACTATTCTCCCGCCCCTCGACCGCTCTGAACGTTGCGGGCGCGAAGGTGCATCTTTTCACCACTGACCGCAAGGCGCAAACTGATCCTCATCTGGAAGCCGGACGGCCGGTCGCCGTCATGATGGCGTTCGGCGCGCTCGCAGGTGGGGTGAACGCGATGCATGCGGCGGTCTCCGCCCGGGCGAGCGGGATCGCGCCGCTGCGCGCGGTCGGATTCGGATCGGTCACGCCAACGTCAGGGAAGCCTTTGGCCCCGATAGCCTGCCTCCGGGTCGAGGCGAGGCGGGCTTCTTCGTGCAGTCGGAAAATTCTTCGTATCCGACCAGATCGACGAGAGCAGTGCTACTCGGCTCGGCATCCTCCCCGATATCTCAGCGACATCCTCGGCGTGAACCTCGTCGCCTTTCTCGGCGGCTTCGAGCGCGCCGGCGACGGGCGCTGAAGCACAGCCGAACTCTCGTCACGCGAAGTGGGATTCACCTTGCCGGGGAATGTTCTCATCATGCTGCGTGCGGCTCCGGCGGTTATAAGCCGGCGCAGCGTATCCCTCTTCAGCGGATGCGCCACGGTGAGAACGCGCTCCCGGTTCGGGGCAGCAGGCCGGCGAGGTGAGGACAATGGCGCAGAATGACGCAGGTCATGTTGTTGCGCTCCACCCAATTCATGCCGAGCGGGGTGTAGATCGCGGGCCGGAAGTCGACGGTCAGAAACCGGTCGCTTTGCAGGCGGCGCGAGGCCATCAGGAGGAAGATGCGGAAGGCGGTGTCACTGATTCCGAAGCCGGTTGGGGGCGTCTCAGCGAACAGGCCGACCATGGTGTCGACCAGATCGATGTCGTTGCGGTAAACTGCTTTCAACCGGCGTACCGATTCCGGATCAGGCGTCAGATCTTCGAAGCGGCGTATCCGAGGCATGTGAAGCCCGGCGCGGAAATCATTGTAGCGCGGCACGCCACGCCGCCGCGTGCGGACCAGATCGACAACCGAGAGATCGACGATCTCGCCGTCGTGCTGGAACATTTGAAGGGTCCGCGGAAAATTGTGCAATGTGAGCGCACCCGAATACGCAATGCCCAAGGAATAAAGGACGTTCGACAGTCCCGTGCTGCGCATCACGCCGTCGGCTTTCGAGCCCTGGATCTCGGTAAAGTTCCTGGTGGCGATCAGGCTGCCGTCGCGATGATCGAAGAATTGGTAGTCGTCCGGCAGGAGCGGATGCATGCGATAGACGGTCACAAACTCTTCCGTCAGCGAATAAGGCGCGGCATGGTGATCCGGCATGGTTTGCGGAATCCCCTTCAGCGCATGGGCATCCGTTAGCCACAGGCCGAGCCGGGTGAGCGGGTCGTCGGCGGGCGCGCCGCTCCAGTTGCCGTTCATGCCGAGTTCCAAGGCCTTGGTCGCAAGGATCGCCGGCGTCCATTCCACGGTGTGGATCTTTGCGATCAGCGCGGACACGATGAGCCGGGCCGTCTGATAGACATGCTCGTCATTCAAACAGGGATATTCCGCCCGCAAGGCGTCACACACCGCGTTGTGTTCGCGGACAAACAACGTGTGCATCGCGCTCAGGCCGAGCCACCAGCTTTCGTTGAAGCCGGTGATCGCAAAGCCATGGAGGTCGACCGGCAAGTAGCCGTCGACGAGACGCAGCCTGGCGCCCTTTACGCCATGGATGTCCTCACGCAATGCATTGGCGCTGTTGATGTCATGTCCATAGACCTCGGAGCCGTCCCACCAATGGGAGACGGCGTTTGCAAACAGGACCGACGCCTGGTTGGGGTCTTCCAGTTGAAGTTCCGCGTTTCCGGAAATGCGCATCTCGGCGGCGGCCGGGCCCCCTGGCCGGCTGATCCATGATGGCTCGCCCGGCGGAAGCGGAACAACCACGTCGTTTTCGCCGGGCTTGAGGCGTGCGTGGCTGACCCAGTCATGCACCTGGAACTGGATCCACGCGGCTGCAAGGACGTTCAGCGATTTCGCCGGAATGAACGTCTCGCGAAAAAGCAATTCCTTGCTGACCGTGACGGGGTTCGGTTCATTGAACAGATCGGGTCGATAGAGAGGAGGAAGATTGCGGCCGAACGTCGTCCCTGTCTTTCCCATGTCGGGATCGGAAAGGTCGTTATAGCTGCCGTCATAGCTGCGGGCCGTGCGCTCCGGCTCCGGGATCGGTGGGGGCACGCAACGCACTTTGGGCGGCGCATCGCGCGGCTGGGTGTCGATCAGGTTCTTCCAGCGCAGCGTGTGGCGCATCGCGTCGAGATTGAGCAGGCTGAGCCGCAGCGGAAGCCGGTGCCACGCGACATAGCGATTGAGCCGGGACAGGACGACACGGACGCCGGCGCCGATAAGCCGGTTGCGCAACGGAACGTCCTCTTGCCAGCGATGGTGCATACGATGCGCCGCACTCGCGTCGTACACGACCTTGCGGGCGCGGTTGAGGTTTCCCAATGGACGAAATTCGTCGGTGGTGTTCCAGGGGTTGAATGCCAGGTCCTCGATCTGCCGTTCGGTCGAGAGCGCATCGACGCCGGCGACGTCCCGCCGGGAAATCGTCAATGTCGCTACTTTTTCCGGGGGCGCCCGGTCTTCGGGCCAGGCGAGTGCGGTGTCCTCGATCGGCGTCGTGGTCTCGTCGACGAAGCGCTGGATGCAAAGATCGAACGTCACATCGCCCGTCTCGAGGCGTCGAGCAAAATCCCGCCGCAGGTATTCAGCGCCGGCCGATCGAGGAAGCGCAGCCGGGCTTGTCCCCGCGGCAGGGCGCAGAAGATACCGGACTGCGAGCGTGCGCCCCCACCGGATTGCGCCCCGGCTCCAGTAGGTTTCCAGCGCCAGGCTTGGTACGGCTCGGGTGCGGGCGGCGCTGACATTGCGGATCATCCGCAGCACCTCCCACGGGCCGATCTGGAACGCGAGGCGGACGATACCGACGATGCGATCGAACCTGTTGCCCGCGGTCGCGACAGCGAACTTCACGAATTGGTCCGCATTGCGCGCATGCGAAACCGGGAAATTCGTCATCAGCAAGTCGTGCTGCTCCGTCTGCGATACTTCGATCCGCAAGGCCACGCCGCGCATGTCCTTGCAGGTGTCGGGCTGGCTTGAGCCATGCGCATTCGAGAAACGCACGATCGCGGCATAGGATTTTCCGGGTCGGGCAAATCCGGTGGTCAGGCCGGCAGGCAATTCATCGATGAACCGTAGTTCGGCGTCTTTGACAGCAAGGATCGATTTTGCGTGGAAGGCACGCTGAATCCCGCCCGTACCGACTCGCTTGTTGGTTTTGAGCTGCACCCGCATGATATCGCGTGCGAGCGCCTCGAACGCGACGCGTTCCTTTTGGGGATCGTTCTGGTCATATTTTTCGTGCCACTGACCAGACATGTCGCCTCCGATCACGACGCCGTCAACGATGACACATATTCCACGGTCGTAAGACTGATGCATCTTCCATGGCAGTTCAAGCGAGATCGAATTCGTCGACCGGAGCCATGTGAAACGCACTTGCATAAGCGGCTTGGAATAACAGTCCACATTTCACGGCAGGCGAACTATGATTGCGACACTCTTCCACTGACAGGCGACGCCGACCGTGACCGTCACCCCTTATCTCGTGAACCGAATGCCATCTCACGGCCAGCCATTGGATCCGCGGGACGCCGAGACGCTCGGCATCGCCGGAGCCCATCGCGTCGGCGAGGTGCTGGCGCTTCGGAAAGCAGATACGCCGACGCCTTTGCACGCCCTTCCGGGGCTCGCCCGCGAGCTTGGAATCGGTGCGCTGCATGTGAAGGACGAGGGCTTCCGGCTCGGCCTCGGCAGCTTCAAGGCGCTGGGCGGAGCCTACGCGCTGATGATCCTCGTGCAGGAGGAGGCTGCGCGCCGCCTCGGCCGCCCGGTTGCGTTGAAGGAACTGGCGTCGGAGGCGGTGCGCAGCATCGCGGCCACGATGACCTTCGCCTGTGCGACGGACGGCAATCATGGCCGGTCGGTCGCACAAGGGGCGAAGGTGATGGGCGCGCGCGCGGTGATCTTCGTGCATTCCGGCGTCAGCGCCGCGCGGATCGAAGCCATCGCTCGCTTCGGAGCGGAGATCGTTCGCGTCGATGGAGGATACGACTTCTCCGTTCAGGAGGCCGCACGGGTCGCGAACCGCAAGGGGTGGACAATCCTCTCGGACACCTCGTGGCCGGGCTACGAATACATCCCCGGCCTCGTCTCGCAGGGCTACACGGCCATGGTCCGCGAGATTCTCGACGTGCTGCCCGAACCGCCCACCCATGCCTTCCTGCAAGCCGGCGTCGGCGGCTTTGCCGCGGCGGTCGCCGGGCACATGGCGGTCAGGCTGGGCGAAAAGCGTCCGCACGTAACCGTGGTCGATCCGGCCCGCGCCGCCTGCCTTTACGAAAGCGCGCGCCAGGGCAAGCCGGCCAAGGTCGACGATACGCGATCGACCGTCATGGCGATGCTGGAATGCCACGAGGCATCCCTCATCGCCTTTCGCGTCCTCGAACGCGTGGCCGACGGTTTCATGACGGTGGACGAAGACGTCGCTCCCGAAGCCATGCGACGGCTCGCCTCGCCTGTCGCCGGAGACCCCGCCATCGTCGCGGGCGAAAGCGGCGGGGCGGGCCTGGCCGGGCTTCTCACGGTGCTGCGCGACAAGGATCTCGCGGCACGGATCGGGCTTGGGCCGGATGCGCGGGTGCTGGTGATCAATACGGAAGGTGCGACCGATCCCGCGCTCTACGAGACGATCGTCGGGCGCAGCCCGCAAGCGGTGCTCGATGGAGAAGCCGCGTGACCGTCGCCATTCGAGCAGGGCGGGGGCGCAGGCGACGACGCCATCCGCATCTCCGACGACGATGTCGTCCGGGTTCACGACCATCCCGCCCACCGAAACCGGAACGTTGATCTCTCCCGGTCCGTTCTTGTGGGGCCCGCGATGGATGGCTGCCCGCGCGAAAACCAGAGGATCGAGCACCGCCAGCGCCGCCGCGCCGCGGACAAATCGAGGCTCTCAGCCGTCAACCATTTGCACTCCCTTCGGCGCAAAAGATCAAATATCGTTTTGCACAAATCGATATGCCGAAAGCGTATGTCTTCGGGTTTTGGGCGGTGTTTCCAGCACCGGGAACGTCGGACTGTCGCGACAGCTCAACTCCTCTGCCTCAGGCGTTCACGTCAGGGCGCGGGCAGGCTGGCTTGCCGGCGGTGAAAACCGGTCGAATGGACAATCTTAAGCTGTCTGAACGGTCGCGGCATGGAACGAAGCTCAGTCCGGCCGGCGCTTCGCTGCTGCCGGCGGTACGGCAATTCGCGGAACAGGTCGAACGGCTGGAGAGCGCCGTTCGAGAGATCGCCGCAGGACAATCGGGCGTCCTTCACATCGGCGCGACGACTTCGGCCACCGGAGGGCGCTCGCCGCGACCGGGTACTTGTTGTTATCGAAGCGCGCGAGGCAGGTCTTCGAGACAGAGGCCGGCACGGCATGGAAACAGGCACGTTTTCGGGACATGGGTTCGCACGAACCCGCATGCGCGCTCCCGAACCCGGGGCGACAGGCCCGATCGCGGCCCGCGGAACCCACCCAAACCTGATCTCCGATCCAACGCTTTGATATAAAACGATTTTTACTTTGGCATGGCCTGTGCCCCAGGATGCGTTGTGCGCTCGGGGGTGACATGCAGCATGCCCAGCTCGTCGTCGATCTCGAGGAGGAAATCCTCGACTACCTGTCGCGTCACCCGGACGCGGCAGACGACCGGGAGGCGATCTTCCAGTTCTGGATCGTCCGGGAGCGGTTTCTGCGCGGCCTCGAAGCGCTCGACGACGCGCTCACCACGCTGGTCTCCCGCGACGTGCTCGAAAAGATCCGGCTTCCCGGCGGGCGGCTCATCTTCCGGCGGAAGCAGCCGTGACCTCCGCATCCACCTCCGCGGATTGGCGCCGTGACGACGGCGATCCGCGACGCCTCGGTCAGCCTGCAGCGGCTGCTGAACGATCGGCTCGGCGCCGATCCGGATGTGCTCGCGGCCCTGCCGCCCGGAGCCTCGCTGACCGTCTCGTTGAGTTCCCCGGACGACATGGCCAAGGTGCCAGATCAGGGCCTCTCGCTCTGGCTCTACAAGCTGACGCGCGACGATCATGCCTGCAATCGCGGCCTCGTCCGCGTCTCGGGCGGGCGGATGCGAACCCCACCCCTGCCCCTGCGCCTGCACTACCTGCTGACGCCGATGCTCGAACTCGACAATGGGATCGGGGCGCCGGAATTCGAGCAGACCGTGCTCGGCAAGACGCTCCAGGTCCTGGCCGAGGAGCCGATCCTGCGGGGGCCGCAGATCGTCGGCGGGCTGAACAGCCAGCTCGGCCAGCTCTCCGTGCGTCTCGAAACGCTGTCCACCGAGGAGATGACTCGCGTCTGGGACGCGCTGGAGAGCAATTACCGGCTCTCGGTCTCCTACGAAGTGACGATCGTCCCGATCGAGGTGCGGCGCGAATTCGTCGGGCCTCCGGTCGGCCTGCTCGATGCGCGACTCGGGACGGCCTATGCGGAGCAGGACGCATGAGCGCCGTCACCATCGCGGCCAACGGGCGGAACTGGCGTTTCGCGCCGGTGACGCAGCCGCTCGATGCGGCGCGCCTCCAGGTCATCGCCCGCGCGACGATCCTCGACGACCGGACCTTGTCGCCGCCACGGGGCTTGTCGGCGACGACGACGGGCGCCTTCGCGGCGCAGGTGGGGCCGGACGGACTGGTAGGGCTCGTCGGACGTCCCGTCTGGGCGGTCCCGCCCGCGCAACTGCCCGGCCTCGGCGTGTCGCTGACCGTCTCCGCCGAAGGCTATGAGGACGCGGCCCTGGCCGGGCCCCTGCCGCCGCAGCCGGGATTGCCGGCGAGCTTTGCCGCGCTGGATCTCGGCACGCATCGCCTCGTCCGGCTGCCGGTCGTCATCTGCGGGCGGGTGTTCCGCCGCGAGGCCGGCATCTTCGTTCCCCTCGCGGGGGCGGAAATCCACGTCGTGGCCGCGAGCCCGGTCCCGGCCCTGGCGGGCGCGACGCCGGCTCCGGTCCCGGTCGGCGCCCTGGTCGGCACCAGCGCCTTCGCCAATCCGGACGGCGAGTACCGCTTCGCGCCCTTCCAGCGCTTCGCGACGATCCGTCTTCAGGTCGTCGCGCCGGTCTCCGGACCGCCCGTCGAGCTGGGACCGCCGCTCGGCGAGACGACCGTGATCCAGGATTTCCGCCTCGGCTGACGCCCACCCCGCATTGGAGCCAGGACATGCCCGAATATCTTTCCCCCGGCGTCTATGTCGAAGAGATCGATACCGGCTCGAAGCCGATCGAAGGGGTGAGCACCAGCACGGCCGGGATGGTCGGGCTCACGGAGCGCGGCCCAGCCAACGTGCCGACGCTGGTGACGAATGCGGGCGATTATTCCGACACCTTCGGCGGCCTGCTCGATCGCGACGCGTTCGGCGGGCTCGGCTATCTTCCCAATGCCGTCGACGGCTTCTTCCGGAACGGCGGCCGGCGCCTCTATGTGACGCGGATCGAATCCGCGGGCGCGGCGCGGTCGGACCTGATGCTTCACAACCGGGGCGAACTGGGAGGGGGCGCGATGGCTCCGCGCACCGCCCTTCTGCTCGGCGCGGCGGCGGGGGCCACCGACGCCGTCATCATGGATGGGGCCGGCATCGCGGCCGCCGACCATGTCCGCATCGGCGACGGCAGCCAGGCCGAATGGCGCATCGTCTCCGCCATCGCTGCGACCGCCCAGAACCTGATCGTCTCCCAGCCGCTCGGGAAGCCTTCGCCCCCGGCCCCGGTGGTCAACGGGGTGCTCGCCTATACGCCGGCCGTCGCGGCCGGCGCCCTCGGCGGGCCGCACATGCTGATGGACGCCGTTCCCGCCGGCGCGACCTCGCTCATCCTCCAGACGGCGGTGGACCTGACGACGATCACACCGGCGACGCAGGTGCTCGACATCCGCCAGAACGGCCCGCGGGAGATGGCCGGCCTCCGCTCCGCCACGCGCCTCGACGCGGACCTCTTTCGCATCGCGCTGACGACGCCGCTCTCCCTTGCCCATCCGGCCGGGACCACGGTCGGCGTCCTCGACCTCGGCGCCGCCACCAGTCACGACGCGACCTCCGCCGTCTCCTCCGGCGACGTGTCGGTGCTCTATGGCGGGGCCGCCCTCGGCGCCGGCGAGATCGTGGAGATCGTCTCGGCCAGCGGCGCGCACGAATACCGGCGGCCTTCGCAGCCGGGAACGATCACCCTCTCCGCGCCGCTTCCCTTCGCGCTGCCCCATCTCTCGCCGCTCGAGCATATCGTGCCGGCCGATGCCTCGGTCACGCTTTTGCTGGCGGATGCGCCCGAAGGCGCGCGCACCGTCACGGTGGCGGACCGCACCGGCTGCGCCGCGGGCCTCGTGCTGCGCATCGGCGCGGGCACGAGCGCGGAATTCGTCACCATCGCCGCCCTGCCGGGCGTTCCGAGCGGAAGCACCCCGTCCGGGGCTGGCGCCGTCACGCTGGTGCACGGGCTGACGCAGGCGCATCCGCCTTCCGAACCCGCCGCCGTCCAGAACGCCGCGCTCGAAAGCGCCGCGGGCAGCGGCGTCTCGCTCGGACAGGCCGATCGCGGCTCGACCCTCGTCCTGTCGACGGAGATCGGCGGCTTCGCCGGCGGCGCCATCCGCACGCTCGACAGTTCGGGCATTGTCCGCATCGTGCCGATCGCTTCGACGGCGGCGACGGCGGCCCAGACCGTCACCTTCGCGCCCCCGCTCGAGCGGAACCACGGGCCGGGCGCGACGATCGGCGAGCGCCTTCCGATCCTCGAAATCCAGGCGCTCGATACCGGCGCCTGGGGAGACCGGCTCCGCATCTCGGTGCAGGACGAGCCCTCGGGCCTCGTGCAGCAGGCCTTCGCCACCGGCACCATCGGCGCGACCCGCATCACCGTGTCGAGCCTCACCGGCATGGAGCCCGGCACCGTCCTTACGCTCTTCGACGCCGAGGGCCACGCGCTCGGCCCGCTCATGAAGGTCGCGACCGTCAACCGCGCCGATGGCAGCGCCACGCTCCAGGACCCGCTGGACCCTGCCCAGATCGCCGCGCTCGGCGCGCCGGGCATCCGCCTCGCGCTCCGCTCGCGCGAATTCCGCCTTACGGTCTCGCTGATGCAGCCGGCCTCCAGCGCGACGCCCTGGCAGACCGACGTGGTCGCGGATACCGAGATGTTCCGCTCGCTCTCGATGGACCCGCGCCACAGCCGCTATGTCGAGACCGCCATCGGCGCGATCGACGCGCCGCTGCGGCTCTCCGACCGGCGGCCCGAAGGCGCCTCCACCTATATCCGCGTCCAGGACGCGACGCCCGGCCCGGCCTTGCCCGGCGATCCGGACCTGCGCCAGGCGATCCGCCTCGGCCCGGAGGCCCTGGTCGACCTCCAGCCGGGCGGGCAGGCGAAGCCGGCGCGGCACGCGCTGAGCGGCGGCGACGACGGCCTCGCCCTCCTCTCGGATCTCGACTTCGTCGGCATGGATGACAGCGAGCCGGTGAAAAGGCGCGGCATCCCGGCGATGAAGAACGTCGACGAGATCAGCATCGTCGCGGTGCCCGGCATCGTCTCGCCCTTCGTGCAGGGCGCGCTGGTCCAGCATTGCGAGGATCGGCGCTATTGCTTCGCCATCCTCGACGGCCCGCCGCCACCGAACGACGCCATCGCCGACGTCCAGGCGCTCCGGCAGAACTTCGACTCCAAACATGCAGGCGTCTATTATCCCTGGCTCACCATCCCCGAGCCGACGCCCGGCACGCTCGCCTCGATCCGGCAGGTGCCGATCCCGCCCTCGGGCCATGTCCTCGGGGTCATCGCCCGCACGGATATCGACCGGGGGGTGCACAAGGCGCCCGCCAACGAGATCGTGCAGGGGATCACCGGGCTCGCGCGCTATCTCAACAAGCCCGAGCAGGACATCCTCAACCCCTATCCCTCGAACATCAACGTGATCCGGGACTTCCGGCGCGACAACCGGGGGCTGCGCATCTGGGGCGCGCGCGTCGCGACGAGCGATCCGGACTTCAAATACGTCTCGGTGCGCCGGCTGCTGCTCTTCATCGAGAAATCGATCGAGGAGGCCATGAACTGGGTCATCTTCGAGCCCAATGCCGAGCCCCTCTGGGCGCGGGTTCAGCTCTCGATCTCGAGCTTCCTGACCACGGTCTGGCGCAACGGCGCCCTCGAAGGGACGAGCACGGACGAGGCCTTCTTCGTCACCTGCGACCGCTCGACCATGACGCAGGCCGATATCGATAACGGCCGGCTCATCGTCTTCGTCGGCGTCGCCGCGGTCAAGCCGGCCGAGTTCCTGATCGTCCGCGTCGGCCTCAAGGCCGCCACCACGCAAGAATGAGGAGAGCGAGATGGCCGCGACCGACGCCAGGAACGACCCCTTCCGCGCCTTCAACTACGAGGTGGATTTCGGCGACAAGACCTCCGCCGGCTTCAGCGAGGTCTCCGGCCTCACGGCCGACGGCGACCCTGTCGATTACCGGGAGGGCACCGATCCCTTCAATCACGTGCGCCGCCTGACGGGCCTGCGCAAATACACCAACATCAAGCTCATCCGCGGCTACACCAGGAACGACAAGCTCTGGCAATGGTACGAGGCCATCGCCAACGGCAAGAACGACCGCCGCGACATCATCATCACCCTGAAGGACGAGGAGCATAAGCCCGTCCTGCGCTGGACGGTGGTCGCCGCCTGGGTGAACAAGATCGAAGGCCCGAGCCTCAAGGCCGCCGGCAACGACATCGCCCTCGAATCCGTCGAGATCTGCCACGAGGGCATCCACATGCAGCGGGTCGGGGCGGCGTGACCGCCATGTTCGGCCTCGAGACCCCTGGCGTCTACTGGCAGCCGATCGCGCGCGACGCGGCGGCGCCGGAGATCCGCCTCGACCGTCCCGTCTTCCTCGGCATTGCCGAGCGCGGGCCGCTCGACCGGCCGGTGCGCGTCGGGAGCCTCAAGGCATTCGAGGCGCATTTCGGCCAGCCGATCGATGGCGGCTTCCTCGCCTATGCCGTGCGGGCCTTCTTCGAGAACGGCGGCACCGTGGCCTGGGTGGTGCGGATCGCCTCGCGCGATCCGGCCACGGGCGCCTCCTCCTCCTCCGTCGAGCTGCTGGCCGGCGCGACGCCGTCGGGGCCGGGCACGCCCTATTGGACCCTCGCCGCCTCCTCGCCCGGGAGCTGGGGGGATCGGCTCGACGTCTCGATCCAGACCGGAACAGCGGTGGCGTCGCGGAGCCTGCCCTCGGGGCATGATCCGATCAGCCTCCAGATCGGCAGCCTCGCGGGATTCGAGCGCGACGATCTCGTCCGCCTGGCCCAGGGCGCGGCGACGGAAATACGGGCAGTTGCCGATATCGATGTGACATCCTCGCGCCTGCTGTTCGTGCCCGGCGATCCGGCGCGCCTTCGGCCCTGGCACCAGCCGCTGAGCGGCCTCGATCCGTCGCTGCCGATCGCCGTGCAGCGCCTGACCGCGACCGTCATCGTCAGGCTCGACGGCCGCGTGACGGCGGTCGCGCGCGACCTCGCCTTCGTGCCCGATCATCCGCGCTACGGCCCAAGCGTCCTCGCCATGCCGGACTATACCCTCTCGCCGGAGAGCAGCGATCCCGCTCCCGTTCCCTTCCCCGTCGCCGTCATTCCGCTTGCCGAACCGGGCTCGGACCTGCTGCCGCTGATGCCGGCTGAGACCCTGCCCCTGGCCGGAGGCCGGGATGGGCTCTCGGCACTGGGTGTTGCCGACTTCACCGGCACGTGGGCGACACCGGCGGAAGGCCCACGGGGAATCGGCGTGCTCGACCGCGTGGACGAGCCGGCTCTCGTCGCGATCCCCGATGCCTGCATCGTCCCGGCCCCCGATGCCGCCTACGAGCGCATCCCGCGCGATCCGGGCGATCCCTGCGCCCCTTGCGGGCCGCCCGAGCGTCTTGCGCCGCTCCCGGCGCGGCTCGTGCCCGACCGGCCGCGCGTCTTCGAGGACGAGGAGGTCTTCGCCATCCAGCAGGCCATGGTCGAGCATTGCGAGGCGCGGCGGGACCGGATGGCGCTGATCGATCCGCCCTGGTCGGCGATCGCCGATCCGGCCCGCAGCGTGGCGGGGCTCCTGGATTGGCGCCAGCGCTTCGAGTCCTCCTTTGCCGCCTTCTACGTGCCCTGGATCGGCGTCGTCGATCCGCGCGACGTGAAGCGCACCCGCTGGCTGCCGCCCTCCGGGCATGTCGCGGGGCAATACGCGCTCTGCGATTCACTCGCGGGACTCCATTGCGCTCCCGCCAACCGCGACATCGCCTGGATGAACGCGACGAGCCTTCGCATCGCGCCCGAGATCCACGGGCTTCTGAACAGCCGCGGCATCGACGTCATCCGCACCGACCAGGGCCGCGCCCCGCGCATCCTGGGCTCGCGCCTGACCACCACCGATCCGGATCTCTGCGACGTCCCCGTGCGGCGGGTCCTGATCCTGCTGCGGCGCGCCTTCACGCAGATGCTGCGGGACTTCGTCTTCGAGCCGAACACGTCTTCTCTCCGCCTGCGGCTCGCGCAATCGATCGACGTCTTCATGATGGGCCTGTGGGCGCGCGGCGCCTTCGCGGGCAGGACCCCCGAGGAAGCTTTCGCGGTCCTCTGCGACGACAGCAACAACCCGCAGGAGGCGCGCGACAACGGCCGCCTCGTCTGCGACGTCGCCTTCGCACCCGTGCGGCCGCTGGAATTCGTCGTCCTCCGCATCGGCATCGTCGGCAACGAGATCGAGATCGGCGAGCAATCCGTCACCCTGGTCGGAGGCCAGCCATGAGCATCGGCAGGCGCACGGACCCTTTGCGCGGGTTCAACTTCCAGGTCAGCCTCACCGAGACGCAGAGTTCGGCGGCGGGCCAGCTCACGACCATCGCACTCGCCGGCGCGGGCCTCACCGTCGTCGCCGGCTTCCAGGAATGCTCGGGCCTCGAAGGCACGCTCGACATGCACGAGCAGGTCGTCGGCGGCTGCAATGACGGCGCGTTCCGCTTCCCGACCCGGCTGAAATGGCCGAACGTCGTGCTCAAGCGCGGCATCACCGACAACACGATCCTGTGGACGTGGTTCGAGGGCTTCGCCCAGGGCAAGGTCAGCCGGCGCGACGGCGTCATCGTCCTGCAGAACGAGCAGCACGAGCCCCAGGTCGTCTGGGGGTTCAAGCGCGGCCTGCCGGTGAAATACAGCGGCCCCGCCCTCAACGCCCAGCAATCGGCCGTCGCGATCGAGAGCGTCGAGATCGCGCATGAGGGACTCTACCACATCAAGGGTGCCTCCGGCCTCGCCTCGGCCGCCCGCGCCGTCTTCGACGCCCTGACGTGAGGAGGCCGGCATGGCGGACGAGGTCATCATCCAGGAGGTCGCGGCCAAGGTGCGGGTGCTGGATTCCGGCAGCCTCCTCAATCCGCGCACCCTCTCGCTGATCGTGGCGGCGACCCTCCAGGCCTCCGAGGAGGAGAAGCGGCTGGCACAAAGGCAGCGCGCTGACACGAAGCTTCCAGGCTCCGGGCGGGACGACGTCGCATGAGCGCGATCGCGAAAGCCACGCTCCTCATCCACTGGTCGGTCCCGCAACCCGACGACCGGATCGAGCTGGTCTACAACCCCTCCGAGCTGACCTTCGAGAAGGGAGTCCAGCTCGCCGAAATCGGCATTCCCGGCCTCAACGCCCCGCTCCAGCAATTCGTGCGCGGGCTGGCGGAGAAGCTGTCCGTCGAGCTGTTCTTCGACACGACCGAATCCGGCATGGCCGCCGGCGCGAAGAGCGTCACCGAGCAGACCGACCGCATCTATGCGCTGACGCGGATCGAGCCTTCGGGCCATGCCCCGCCGCCCGTGACCTTCGTCTGGGGCAAGTCCGTGACCGGGCTCAACCTGCCCGCCGGCAGCGGCAGCCAGCGCCGCGAGGGCTTCAAGGGCGTCGTCGAGAGCGTCAAGCACCGCTTCACGCTGTTCAGCCCGGCGGGGGTGCCTCTGCGGGCCATCGTCAACCTGACGATCCGCGAATTCGCGCCGATCCACGAGCAGCTCGCCCGCGGCAATCCCAGCTCGCCCGACCGCACGCATCTGCACGTGCTCCGCGAGCGCGAGCAGCTCGCGAGCGTCGCCGCGCGCTACTACGCCCGGCCCGGCTCTTGGCGCGAGATCGCCGAGAGCAACGGCATCGACGACCCGCGGCGGCTGACGCCGGGACAATTGCTGCAGGTGCCCGCGATCACCGGAACGGTGACGTCATGAGTCTCGTCGACCTCGTCCAGCTCTCCTCCGACCCGGCCCATGCGGGCTTCTACGCGCCGCATTTCGAGCTGCGCATCGCCGGGGAGAGCGCGCCGGAATCCGTCATCCGCGACATCGTCCAGATCACCTACAAGGACAATATCAAGGAGATCGACTCCGTCGACATCACGCTCAACAACTGGGACCCGGACACCAATTCCTACCGCTATATCGGCTCGGAGACGCTGAAGGACCTGCCGGGCACGGGCGCCTCCAACACGCTCGCCGCCCTGTTCGAGCCGCGCGTCGCCCGTTTCGAGGTGCGGCTCGGCTATGTGGACGCGCTCTCGCTCGTCAGCACGGTCACCATCACCAGCATGGAGCCGAGCTTCTCGACCGCGGGACCGGCGAGCCTCCAGGTGCGCGGCCTCAACGAGCTGCACCAGTTCCGGCGCAAGCAGCATACCGATGCGTGGTTCGGCGAGAAGCCGAGCGCCATCGCAAAGAAGGTCGGCGCCCGCCGCCTGCCGATCAAGCTGGAGACGCTCGATCCGCCCCCCGAGGAGCATCCGATCCCCTTCGTCGCCCAGGACAACCAGCATGACATCGACTTCCTCCTCGGCCTCGCCCGCAAGGTGGATTACGACCTGTCGCTCGTGCCCGCGACGAAGAGCAAGCCGGTCCATCTCCTCTTCGCGCCCTCGACGCGCATCATCCCGAAGCAGGACATCCGCCTCGACTGGCGCGAGAGCCTGATCGACTTCAAGCCCCGCCTCACCACCGCCAATCAGGTCGCCAAGGTAACGGTGCAGGGCTGGGACCGGGCCCGCAAGAAACCGATCAAGGTCACGGTCGACCTCAAGGACAAGCAGGCCCAGCGCATCAATCCCGATCTGCACCGGCTCGTCGACAATGCCGACGTGCGCGAGGAGATCGTCGTCAACGACGCGGTCTTCACCGAGGCGGATGCCCGCCAGCGGGCGCGGGCCATCCTCGCCGACCGCCTCAAGCAGATGGTGACGGCGGAGGGCTCGACGGTCGGCCTGCCGGAATTGCGCGCCGGCAGCATCGTCGAGATCGGCGGCGTCGGGGCGCGGCTGAGCGGCCGCTACTTCGTCGAGGAGACCACCCACTCCCTCTCCGATGCCGGCTACGTCACGAAATTCAAGGCGCGGCGGGAATCCACGAGGAGCGGATCATGAAGGACGCGCGCAGCATGCCGGGCGTCGTCAGCGCCCTCGTCAAGGACCGCAACGCCAAGGGGCAGGTCAAGGTCGAGTACACCTGGCTCGACGAGACCTTGCGTTCCGACTGGGTGCCGGTCTCCTCGGTGATGGCCGGCAAGGGCCGCGGCCTCTGCGCGATGCCCGAACTCGACGACGAGGTGCTGATCGCCTTCCATCACGGCCATTTCGACCAGCCCATCGTCGTCGGCTTCCTCTGGAACGGCGTCGACGAGACGCCCCATGCGGATCCGCGCGAGCGCATCTTCCGCTCGGTCAACGGCCATTGCGTGCGCATGATAGACAGCACGCCGGCGAGCGGTGACCTCGGCTGCCTCGTGATCGAGGACGCTCACGGCAACCGGATCACGCTCTCCAACGGCAAGATCGCCATCCACGCGACGGGCGTGCTCGAACTCGTCGCCCCCATCGTCACCATCAACGGGCGGCCGGTCCAGGCCGTCCCGGCCCCGATCTGAGGCGCCGCCATGCCGACGATCGACGTCCCCATCCCGGAGGACATCCGCAAGCAGCTCGAAATGCCGCGCTGCATCGATGTCCAGATCAAGAAGCCGAAGATCCCGGAGATCAGGCTTCCGACGGGCGGCAGCATCAAGGGCGTCGCCGACCTGACCCGCGGCATCCCGAGCGATTGCGCGCTGAACTTCAACCTCGTCCTTCAGGTCGCCCCGATCATGGCGAGCATCGAGTGCCTGGTGAAGGTGCTGGCCCTGATCGCGCCGCTGATCGACGTCATCAAGGGGGTGACGGGCCCCGATCCCATCAAGCTCGCCGACGCCTTGCCGAAATTCCTCAAGGCGGCCGAGGCGCTCGCCCCCTGCCTCCTCGTCCCGACCCCGGCGAGCATGCTGCCCTTTGTCGGCGACATCCTCCGGCTGATCATCGCGCTGCTGCGCTGCCTCGTGCAGAACCTGCGCAGCATCCTCAACCTGATCGGCGGACTCGAGCTGAAGATCGCGGCCGCCTCGGCGGCGGGCAACGACGCGCTGCTCGAATCCCTCAACTGCGCCCGCGACAGCGCCGATGCGGCGATGGACAGCGCCATGATGGGGATCGAGCCGATCAAGGTGATCCTCGAACTCGCCGAGCCCTTCCTCGGCATCGCGGGCGTCGACCCGATCAAGATCCCGCCGCTTCCCGGCGCAGGCAACCTCCAGGCGGTCAACGACACGCTGACGACGCTCGAGGACCTGCTCGCCACGCTGCAACTGATCGCGGACGCGCTGCCATGATCCCGGCCTCCCGCATTCCGCGCCCCTTCCTCGGCCAGGGATTGAAGTTCCCGCTGGAGGTGGTCGACGGCAAGCTCGCGGTCTCCCGAGGCGAGGCGAAGATCGCCGAAGCGATCCGCTTCCTGCTCTCGACCGCGAAGGGCGAGCGCGTGATGCGGGCGGCGCTCGGCTGCGGGCTCCACGACCTTGTCTTCGCCCCCGGCAACACGCAGACGGATGTCTTCGTCGCCGATGCCGTGCGCGAGACGCTGGTCAACAACGAGCCGCGCATCGACGTGCTCGACATCGATGTCGAGCGCCCGCCGGAGGAGCCGCATCTGCTGCTGATCCGGATCACCTACCGGATCCGGGCCAACAACGCGCTGACCAACCTCGTCTATCCCTTCTTCGTCACCGAGGGGGTCGCGTCATGAGCATCGTCGCGAAACGCCCGCCCCTCGACGACCGGACCTATGCCGACATCGTCGCCGAGGCCCGCCAGCGCATCCCGCGCTACACGCCCGAATGGAACGACTTCAATCCCGGCGATACCGGCATGGCGCTGGTGGAGCTGTTCGCGTGGATGACGGAACTGCTCATCTACCGCACGAACCGGATGCCGGACCTCGCCCAGCTCAAGTTCCTGGAGCTGATCGGCGTCGATGTCGCCCCCGCCCGCCCCGCCTCGGCCTATGTCACCGTCGCCGCGGAATCCGGCTGGCCGGACGCCACCATCGACCTGCCGAAGCGCAGCCAGTTCTCCGCCGACGGGCCGGACGGCCCGGTGATCTTCGAGACCGAGCGCCGCCTCGTCGTCTTCGCGCCCGTGCTCGACCGTGTGGCGGTCCTCGTCGGCGGCGTGCTGACGGACCAGAGCGCCGCCAATGCCGCGCTGGACGGGTTCTGGCCCTTCGGCGAGGGCGCCGACGGCGACAACGCGCTCACCTTGGGCTTCGCCTATGACGGCGCCTTCCCGGCACGCACCGAACTCTGCCTGACGGTCTTCTCCGCCACCGATTCCGGCGCGGTCATCTGCGGGCGCCCGCAGACGGCCGACAGCCGCATCGTCTGGGAATCCTTCGACGGCCGCGACTGGCGCAGCCTGACGCAGCTCGCCGACGAGACGGCCGGCTTCCGCCTCACCGGCCAGATCTTCCTCAAGACTTCCGATGCGGCACGGATGCGCCCCGCGAAGCTCGCGCCGGGCGACGACCGTGCGCGATACTGGATCAGGGCGCGGCTGGAGGCCTTCGACGGCCAATTCGCGCCGAAGATCCTCGCCATCCGCGCCAACACCGTCCTCGCGACCCAGGGCGAGACGATCGAGGGCGAGGTGCTAGGCGGGAGCGATGCGACGGCGGGCCAAATCTTCCGGCTGGCCAACACGCCCGTCCTGGAAGGCAGCCTCGACCTCGCGATCGACGAGGGCGAGGGCTACCAGAGCTGGGTCGAGGTCGACGAATTCGTCGAGCCCGAGGCGACGTTCGGCTTCTCCAGGCTCGACCCCGCCGCCCGCGCGGCGCAGCTTTATTACCTGCTCGACCGCAGCACCGGCGAGATCATCCTCGGCGACGGGCGCCTCTCGCATGCGCCGGTGGTGAATGTGGAGAATCCGCGCGCGAACGTGCTCGCCCGCTCTTATCGGCGCGGCGGGGGCGTGGCCGGCAATGTCGCGCCCGGCGCTATCGCGACGCTTCTCTCTTCCGCGCCTGGCATCGATGCGGGCAAGGTCGCAAACCCCTTCGCGGCGGCCGGCGGCGCCGACGAGGAGACGGTGGATGCCGCCAAGGAGAGGGGCGCCCGTCTCCTGAAGGCGCGGGGCCGCGCCGTCACGGCCGAGGATTTCGAGCTGATCGCCAAGGAGGCCGGCGCGATCGGGCGCGCCAAGGCGCTGCCACTCTTCCATCCCGATTTCCCGAGCCTGCCCGTCCCGGGCGTCGTCTCGGTGGTGGTCGTGCCCGAGCCCTCCCAGCGCGCTGTCCGCGACGCGGTCGGCGAGGCCGATGCCGAGGCGCGCGGGCGGCTCGTGCCGACGCAGGGGCTGCTGCGCGAGGTCTGCGCCCGCCTCGACCGCGCCCGGCTCGTCACGACCGAGGTCTATGTCGTCCCACCCGCCTATCGCGAGGTCACGATCACGGCCGAGATCTATGGCGACGGCACGGCCGACGACGCGCAGCTCAAGCTCGACCTCGTCGCCGCGCTCGACACCCTGTTCCACCCCTTGCGCGGGGGCGCGGACGGACGCGGCTGGCCCTTCGGCGGCCCGATCTTCTTCCCGTGGGCCCCCCGCGCGCCCCTGCGGCGGGGCGCCGCGGGGGGGGGCGCGGGGACCACCGCGCTCGCCGGCGGGAGCTTCCCCGCCTGCACGGACGTCCCGCTCGGCGGGCCGAGCACCCTCCTCTACAGCGGCGAGCACGAGGTCAGCCTCCTGTTCGCGGAGGAGGAGATGCCATGAACGTCGCCGAACTCCTGCCCCGGCTCGGGCCGCCGCACGATCCGCGCTCGCTCCTGCTGACGCGCTTCGACGGCTGGCGCGGCCTCGGCGCGCCCTGGTGCGCGGGGCTGGCGGACGACGACGCCGGGGCGATCTCGCTCGCGCGCCTCGCGCCGGCGGGACCGGATGAACTAGCCCCCTTCGGGACCCTCGGCGGCGCCGTGCTCCCGGCCTGGGCCGCGCTGACGCCCGACGACACGCTGCACCTGCTGGACCGCCGCGGAAGGCGGCTCCTACGGTTCGACCGCTGCGCCTGCGCCTTCGTCCCGCTGCCCTGCGCCGGGAAGACGGGCCCGCTCGCCATGACCGCCATGGCCGCCATCGCGGCCGACCGGACGATGCTGGCGCTCGCCGGACGCGGCGGAGCCCGTGGCCGCGTCGTCGTCCTCCAGCGTGCGACCCTCTCGATCGTGACGGTCGTCGAAGCGGATTTCGAGCCGAGCGCCCTCGCGTTCTCGCACGGCTGCATCTCGGTCGCGGACGGCAAGAGCGGCGCGATCCTCGTCTTCGATTTGAACGGCCATCTCGTCCGCCGCATCGAGGCTGTCGGCCTCGTCGCGACGCTGACCCCGCTGCACGACGGCCGCCTCCTCGCCGTCACCGCCCAGGACGCCCGCCTGATCGCCGGCGACGAGACGGAGGTGATCGCGCCCGCTTTGGCCCGCGATCTCGCCCCACCCCTGCCGCTCGTCGTCGACGGCGCCGCGAATCTCGACCTCGCCGCCCTCTGCGAGCAGCCGAAAAGCAAGCCGGCCCTGTTCGGAGATGACGGTGCCGCTCTTCCCGGCCCGGCCCTTCCCCATCTCGCCCCGGTCTACGCCCCGCGCGGACGCCACGTCGCCGGGCCGCTCGACAGCGCGATGGAAGCCTGCCAGTGGCATCGCATCCGCTTCCGCGCGGATATCCCGGCCAAATGCCGCCTCACCTGGCGCACGCGCTCCGCCGCCCTCGACTTCCCACCGGAGATGGTCGCGGACGAGGCCGCGCCGGGCTGGTCCTCCGCCCAATGCTTCTCCGGCCCGCTCCACGGCGAGTTCGAGTTCCTCGTCGGCTCCGGCGAGGGCCGCTGGCTCTGGCTGGAAGCCGTGCTGGAGGGGGACGGCACGACGACGCCCCGCCTCTGCGAGATCATCGCCGATTACCCGCGCATCTCCCTCGCCCGCTACCTGCCGGCCGCAATGGTTGCCGAGCCCTCTTCGGCCGACCTCACCCATCGCTTTCTCTCGATCTTCGACACGGGCTTCCGCGCCGTCGAGCGCCAGATCGACCGGGCGCCCCGCCTCTACGATCCGCGCACGACGCCCGCCCGGATGCTCGACTGGCTCGGCGGCTGGCTCGGCCTCTCCTTCTCGATCGCCGATCGCGAGCGGGACAAGCGCCGCCTCATCCGCGAATTGCCGCGGCTCTATCGCAAGCGCGGCACGCTGGAGGGGCTGGAAGAGACGCTCGCCGTCCTGATGGGCTTCGCCGATCTCTCCTGCGAGCCCTCGCCGGTCTCCTGCGGCCCCCGCTGCGGCACGCATGAGCGCGTCCGCTGCCGCCCCCGTCTCGTCCTCGAACATTGGCGCCTGCGCCGCTGGCTCTTCCTCGGCCGTGGACGTCTCGGCGAAAGCTCGCGGCTCTGGGGCGAGGCGATCCTCCGCCGGACGAGGCTCGGCGGGGCGCAGCCGCTCGGCTCGACGCGGCTCGCCCTGGAACGGGACCCGATCCGCGATCCCTTCCACGCTCATGCGCACCGGCTCTCGGTGTTCCTCCCCGCCGCCCGCGCCCGCGGCGCCTCGGCGCGGGGCCGCATCGAGGCGGCGATCCGCCGCGAGGCTCCCGCCCAGGCCGAGATCGACGTGCATTGGGTCGAGCCGAACATGCGGCTCGGCCTTCAATCGACCCTCGGCTTCGACACCGTCCTCGGCATGCGCCCGCCCGGACGGTTCGGCGAGGTCCCCCTCGGAGAGGCGAGCGCCCTCGCGGCGCCGCAGCCGCCCGCCGCCGGGCTGCGTCTCGGCTCGGCCATCGCCGGACGAACCAGCCGTCCGGGCCCCAGTGGAGCATGCGCGAGATGAACAGGCATATCGCCCCCGCCCATCTGTCGTGCCCGGATTGCGAGCCGCGGCCGCCGCTCCGCAACCATTGGTTCTGGGGCAAGAACATCGTCCCCCGCGACATGATCGACGAACAGGCCTTCTTCCTGGAGAAGATGCGCCTGCACGAGCAGCGGCTCCACGGTACGGGCATCGTCTGCGGCCTGCGCCTGGCGCAGCACGAGAACCCTGCCTGCCGCGACCGCCTCGTCGTACTCGAACCCGGCAGCGCCGTGGATTGCTGCGGACACGACATCCTCGTGCTGGAGCCGGATGTCGTGGACCTCGAGGATTTCGAGAGCTTCCGCGCGCTCAGGAAGAAGCCGGACGGCAAGCCGCACACCCTCCAGCTCTGCATTGCCTATCGGGAATGCCCGACCGAGGAGGTTCCCGTCCTCTACGACGAGTGTTCCTGCTCCGACACGCGCTGCGCGCCGAACCGCATTCTCGAAGCCTATGGCGTCGACCTCCTGATCGACCCGCCGCCTCCGCCGCCGAAGCCCGGCATCGTCTCCTATCACCGGCATTCGACGATCCTGATCGACGATCCCGCCGCCCTCGCCGTGGACGATGCGGGCCGGTGCCTCTTCGTCGCGAAGGGCACGACGATCCTGGAGATCGACCTCGCCACCGGGGCGCTCAAGGACATGCGCGACCTCGCGGCCGACATCCACGGGCTCGCGATCGCGCGGGACGGCTCGCGCCTCGACGCGGTGACCGGCGGCGGGAGCGGCGCTGATCCCTCGATCATGGTCATCGAGATCGGTGGGCCGGTCGCCCTCGGCGCCGCCACGCTCCGGGAAGGGCCGCTCGCCGGCTTCGACGCCGCGGCGCCGCGTTTCGCAGAAGCTTCGGACGGCGGGCTCGCCTTGGCCAATGCCGCCGACGGCGCGCTCGTCCTCTTCGCGCCCGGCGTGCCCGATCCCATCGCGCCGACGAATGCGGCCTTCTCCATCGGCGCCCCGGTCGTGGGCGGCGCCTATGACCTCTCCGGCCAGGGGCTTTTCTTCGGCCATGAGGGAAGCGACGAGGCCATCCGCGTCGCGCTCGACGCGACGCCGCTTTCGGCGGCGAATGTCGCTCTGACGCCGGCGGGATCGAAGCTGGTCGCGCTGACCCTCGATTCCGCCGGGGGGCCCGGCCGGCTGATCGCGCTCGACGACGGCGCGGCGCCGCGCATCCTCCTCGCCGATCCCGCGAGCGGGGCGATCGAGGCGGCGGTGGCGCTCGACCATCCGCCGGTCGCGATGGCCATCACCCCGAACGGCGCAATCGCGCATGTGCTGGTGCGCGACGCCGCCGGCAAGTCCTATGTCCAGGCGGTCAACCTCAAGGCCATGCGGGCTAAGGCGCCGCTCGCCGCCGGCGCACCCTTCGCCGTGGACGACGACGCGGCCGGGCTCGCCCTCACCGCCGATGCGGGGACGATCCTCGTCCTCGCGCCGGGCGGCATCGCCGTGCTCGACGCGGTCGGGGCCGATTGCGGCGCCCTGCTGAAGACCGGCGAATGCCCCGGCTGCGAGACGCCCGATTGCCTCGTCCTCGCGACGATCGAGAACTGGCAGCCGGGCTTCGCCCTCACCGATGCGCCCGGCACGCCCGATCCCGTCGCGGATGCGGCGGCCAGGATCGCGCGGATCGACAACGACAAGGGCCGCCTGCGCCTCGTCAGCACCCAGGCTCTGGCCGCGACGCTCGAATGCATCCTGACGCAGCCGAACGGCCTCGCCGGCCCGCCGGGCAAGGACGGTGCGCCGGGCCAGGACGGCGCCCCCGGCCAGAATGGCCAGGACGGGATGCCCGTCGATCCCACCCTCGCCCATCTCTGCGCCGGCAACTGGACGCATCGAGGCCAGCTTCCCCTCGATGCGCTCGGGGTCGATGGGTTCGGCATCGGCATCCTCGTCTGTTTCGACAAGCCGGTGCTCGGCGGCTTCTTCGACACCGTCAGCTTCAGCGTCCAGTTCGAAACACGCATCGGCAGCCCCTTCGGCGATGCGCCCGGATGGCTGCTCGCCGAGCCGAAGGCGATCGTCCCGCTCAGGATGAAATCGCCCTGCAAGCTCGAGATCGCAAATGAGGCGGATCCTGCCGATCTCTGCGACGGCGCCTTCTACCTGTTCGGCAATCCGGACCGCCTGAAAAAGGAAGTCCAGGAGATGGGCTCGCTGCGCATGCGCGTGCGCATCAACGGCGACCTCATCCCGGACGAGAAGCTGCGCGGCCTCGACGCCGATCATCTGCCGAAAATCGATCAGGACGGCACGCCCTTCTGGATCAGGCCGCCCGGCAGCGAGCCCTATGCCAGCGGCGACGGCGTCTCCGGCGGGCTCTTCGAGAGCTGGTTCACTCTCATCAGGCGCGGCTGACGGAGGATCGCACCATGGCATGCGCGAGTTGTTCGGGCCGGACGGCCTCCTCCACCCTCCGCTATCCCGCGCCGAGCTATGCGGGCGGCACCTCGATCTGCGTCGCCGAGCCGACCTGCTCCTGCTGCGGCGAGCTCGAATGCCTGTGCCGGCCGCGCTGGACGGCGGGCATGATCGTCACCGAGGACGACCTCAACCGCCTCGACCACTACATGACCGCCAAGCAGCGGCTCCATAACCGGCATCTCCACGGCACGGGGGTGGTGTCCGGCCTGATCGTCACCTGCCATCCCTGCGGCAACGGACAGGTCCAGGTCTCCTCCGGCTACGCCATCGGCCCCTGTGGCGAGGATATCGTCGTCTGCAAGGACGACGTCGTCGACATCTGCGCCCTGATCCAGCGCTGCCGGGCGGTGGAGCGCGGCGATGTCGAGTGCCGACCCTGGGGCGACGTGAAAGGCTGCTCGGACCTGCGCGAGGAATGGGTCCTCTCGATCCGCTACGACGAGCAGCCGGGACGCTCGACGCCGATGCTGCGCGCCGAAGGCTCCTGCGAATGCGGCGGCTCCTGCGGCTGCGGCGGTGGAGGCGGCTGCGCCTGCGGCGGCCACGGCTCCGCCCCGAAGACGAAGCCTCTCCACGATCCCCGCCCCGCCTCCTGCGCGCCTGTGGTCACCTGCGAGACCTATCGCTACGACGTCTTCCGCAACCCGCCGGCGAAGCTCCAGCCGGGCCCGCGCGACAAGCAATCGGTCTCCTGGTTCAAGAACGCCGAGATCTTCGAATGCCTCTGGGACCTGCTCGGCATCGCGGTGACGCGGCCGCCGCTGGGGGACCGCTTCGACCGGCAGGCCTGGATGGTCTATTGCCGGACCCTCAAACAGGCGATCCTCGACTACATGGAGCGCCACGGCACGCAGCATTGCGAGGCGCTCGCGGCGATCTGCTCCCTGCCCTGCGGCGACATGACGACCGACGCGGCCCTGTTCCAGCGGCAGGCGGCGGAGATCAGCCAGACCTTCGTCGCCGTCCTGATCGGCATGATCAAGGACTGCCTCTGCCTGAAGCTGCTGCCGCCGGTCCAGCCGCAGGCCTGCGATCCGCGCGTTCCGCTGGCCCTCGTCACGGTCGACACCTCGGGCGGCTGCAACGTCGTCGAGATCTGCAACTGGACCCCGCTCCGGCCCATGGTGCTCTCGGCCCCGGCGATCGAGCATTGGCTCCATCTCTTCGACATCCCCGCACAGCTCCATCTGCTCCTCGCGCGGCTCTGCTGCGCGCCCATCCGCATCCAGCCGGTCCGCCCGACCGACCAGACGATCGAGGTCGTGGACAACATCCATGCGAATGTCGGCATCGCCGCGGCGCAGCCGGCGGCCGCCCAGCCGGCCGGGCTCGCCGCTTCCGTCGAGGTGGACCGCCTCTGGCAGGACGCGGTGGTGAACGCGGTGTCGGAAGCGCTGTCGGAGGTCGTCGTCGCGGCGCGGGACAAGGGGGCGGCCGGGGCACTCGAAGCGATGCAGGCCATCGCGCGGGCCATTCGCAGCCGGCTCGGCGACCTTGCCGCGCGCGTCCAGCCGGCGCCGCAGGCGGAGGACACCGCAGCGCTCCGCGAGCGCATCGAAACGCTCGAGCGCCAGGTGGCGACGCTCGCCCGGGCCGGCGGCTCGTAGGAGGACCTCGCCATGACCGCGATCGCACGTCCGACCTTCAGCGACGGGCAATATGTGGCGGCGGCCGACCTCGAGGCGATCCTCGCCTATGCCCGCGCCCTCAAGACGGCGCACGACCTCGGCTCGCATAGCTGGGGCGTGACGACCGGGCTCGACCTGATCGAGCGACCCGGCCTCGGCGGCACGACGGAATGCTGGGTGACGTCCGGCCATGCCGTCGACGGCCTCGGCCGGTCGCTGATCCTGCGCAGCGCGCAGCCGGTCGGCGCCTCGCTCCTCCAGACCCTGCCCTCCGGCGCCTGGTTCGTCTGGGTCGGTCAGCGCGCCCGCTCGCAGAACCAGATCCGGCCGGCCTATGGCGTCTGCAACGATGTCGATGCCTTCGCCCGGATCGCCGAGGAGGTCGAGATCCTCGTCACCGGCGCGCTGCCGCTGGCGGACCGGCAGAGCGGCGTCGACGTCGCCGGGACGGTCCGCCCCGACGCGCGGCTGTCGCGGCGCCTGTTCGACCCCGACGGTCCGTTCCAGCTCGACGGCTCGGTTCCGGAACAGGCGGAGCATCCGCTCGGGTTGCGGGCCCGCTGGCTGGTGCCGATCGGTCTCGTCGGCTGGGATCAGGCGCAGAAGCAGATCCGTCCCCTGAGCGACGCCGAGAAGAAGGGCGCTCGCCTCTTCCGGCGGCAGGCAGGCGCGGTCGCCGAGGAGATCCTCGCCCCCGGCGGCCTTCTGCGCCTGCGCGACCGCAACAGCTTCGTCGCGGCCGGCCAGCCCGACAGCGCCGTCGAGACCGCCGCGGCGGCCCTGGCGGCGAGCGCGGCCGACCTCGACATCGCCGACGGGCGCGTCCGCTTCCAGGAACTGCTCTGGGTCGACGGCCATAGCCGCATGAAGGGCGACGTCCGCCTCTTCGCCGGCCAGATCGAGTGGCGCGACGGCCAGGGGGCCTCGCCGCAGGGCCCGGTCTTCATGCGGCGGGTCTCGACCGCCGCCGGCGACGGCGAATTGCTGCTGTCGGTCGGCGCCAAGGCGGACAAGAGTCCGATGAGCCGCCTCGTCGCCGGGCCGCTCGACGGGCAGGACACGCTGCCCGCGCTCTGCGTCGGCTCCGACATGCGGGTCGGCATCGGCACGCGGAATCCCGCCCTCCCGCTCGATATCCGCGGCGATTTCGGCGCCCTGTCCGGCCCCGTCACGGCGCATTTCGGCTCGGCCACCGTCACCGGGGCGGCCGACGGGCAATTGACGCTCCGCAGCGGCAACAACGTCGTCCAGATCGGGGAGAAGGATCACCGCGTCGGCATCAACGTCGTGCCGGCTCCCGCCAACGCCTTGCACGTCGTCGGCACGGTGCAGGTCGACGGGACCGGCAAGCTCCGCCTGCTCGGCTCGGAATTCATCGATGCGGGCGACGGCATCCTGCGCATCCGCAGCGGCGGCGGGATCGTCGCCTTCGACGGGTCCGACAGCATCGGCATCGGCACGACGGCCCCCGGCTACAACCTGGATGTCGCCGGCAATGCCCGCGTCACCGGCACGATCCGCTGCTTCACGGTCCTCAGCCTGTCCGACCGTCGCCTGAAGCGCGCCATCCAGCCGATCGAGAAGCCGCTCGACCTGGCCCTGTCCCTGCGCGGCGTATCCTTCCGCTGGAACGAGAAGGCGGTTCCGGCCGCCCCCGAGGCGGCGCATTTCGGCTTCGTCGCCGACGAGGTCGAGAAGGTGCTGCCGGATCTGGTGGAGGCGGGGCCGGACGGGACCAAATACGTGCGCTCGGGCGATATCGGGGCCCTGCTGCTCGAAGCGCTCCGCGTCCTGAACGGTAAGCTCGACGCGGCCATTCAGGAGAACCGCCGGCTGGCGGACCGGATCGCCAGGCTCGAGGGCGCCGGGATGAAACCTCAGACCAAGCGTGGGAGGCGCGAGGCTGGTGCGGCTGGAGATTGACCGGCTCTCGCTCGATTGCCTCGTCGGCGGCGATCATCCCGACCCGCACGGCGCGCGCGACCGCGTGGTCGCGCTGTCGCGCCGGCTTCCGCACAGCCTCGGCGAGCAGCTGCGGCCGTTCTCCGGCGGCGACGAGATCGTCCTGGTCCGCTCGCTGGAACTCGATCTCACGCTCGACCTCGACGGGCCCGAGAGCGCCAGTCTGGCCGGGTGGTCGCGGGCCTTCGCGGCGCAGCTCGCACGCCAGCTCTCTGCGCGGGGACAGGGCGTCGTGCGCTTCGCCGGCCGGGCCGAGCAGCTCGCCTGTTTCGTGCGGGACCTCGTCAACGGGGATGCCTGGAGCCTCTGGTTCCACCATCCCTTCTCGGGCCTGCGCGCGCTGCCGGCCGCCCGCGCGCTCTCGACGGCGCTCGGCTCCCATCCCGCCCGCGGCCAAGCCGCCCTGGCGCTGCTCGACGAGGGCACGATCGCCAAGGCTGGGGAGTTGCTGGGGCCCGAGGTCGATCACCTCGCCGAGCTGCTCTGCGGCGGGATCGCGGAAGGCGCGAGCCAAGCCGATCTCGTCGCGCCCCTGTGCGAGGCGGCCTTGCGCCATCTCCCCTCGCCCGGCCCACGGCTGCTCGCGGCGCTCAAGGCCCATGCGGAAGCGTCCGGCCGGCCCTGCGGGCCGGGCGATCTCGCGCTGTGCCGAACGGTCGTCGACGCGCTGTCGGGCGAAAGCGTCCGGCCGGGAGGCCCGGCCGCATCTCCGGGACAGGCGCGGCAACCGGAATCTCCCGAGGAGCGAGGCGGCGCTCCCCTTCCTCCGGATGCAGACAGCGAGCTGGCCGAGCGGATCCGCCGCCACGCGCGAGCCGCCAAGGTCCGGCGGCTCGGCACGCTTTTCGGCGGCCCCCTGCTGCTCCTGCGCGATCTCGACCGTGTCGATCCCGGCATCGCCCCTGAGAATCCGGCCGGGCCCGGCGGCTGGCCCGCGGCCTGCGCCCTGCGGATGCTCGTTCTCGCCGGGCTTGCCGGCCCCGCGCGGGGGCGGGATTTCCTGGCCGATCCCTTCTGGCGCGACCTGCTCGGCATGCCGCCGCAACTCTCGCCCTCCGGCCTGATCCGCTGGGCCGATATCGGCCTTGCGCATGAAGGCAAGCATCGGGCAGCGGCGCGCAAGCCTCCCTGGCCGAACGGCCTCGGCCTATCCGCCCCTGCCGAGCATCGCGTCGCGACAATGGCCGGGCTCGTCCTCGACGGTTTCGCGCATCGCCTGCCGGGCTTCTCGCGCTCCAGCCCCCGCCATCTCTTCACGAACTTCCTCGACCTGCGGGCAAGCATCCTCCATCAGGGGGACGAGGGCCTGACGGCGCTCGTCTCGCGGCCTCCCCTCGATCCCATCCTGGCCCTCTCGGGCGCCGCGAGCTGGACGGCCGAGTTCTCCTGGACCAGCCCCTGCCGCATCACCGTCTCGCGGGAAGCCCGATGAGCGCCGGCCTCCTCACCGCCGAGCGCGCCTGGCTCGATGCCTGCCTGCGGCGCGATCTCGATGCGCAACGGGCGGTCCACGAGCTGTCGGCCGAAGAGTTCAAGGGGTTGTGGGTCGGCGAGGACCTCGTCACCGCATATCTGGAGGAGCGCGAGAATGCCGGATTTTCCGCCCCTCCCTGCCCGAACGAGGGGCCTCTGGCGCAGCTCGCGGCCCGCTTCGGATTGACGGATCGCGAGCGGGCCCTGCTGGTCCTGGCCGTCGCCGCGGAGATCGACGGCAAATACGAATCCATCTTCGCCTATCTCAACGGTGCCGTCTCGCGCCGCTGGCCGACCTGGAGCCTCGCCTGCCGCCTGTTCGGCGGACCGCGGCGCGTGCTGCCTCTCCTCGCAGCCCAGGGGCGGCTGGCCGGGCGCAGGCTGATCGCTTCCGCCGCCGCCGATCCGGAACGGCCGCAGATGGCGCAGGAATTCCGGGCCTCCCGCGCGGTCGCGCATCACCTCATGGGGCTCGATCCCGTCCTTCCGCACGGCGTCGACTGGATCGCTTCCGCGCCGGGGGATTGCGGTCGCCTCGCCGCCTTCCCGGCCCGCACCGAGGACGGCCCGCGGACGGTGCTGCTGACCGGCAGCGGCGATTGCGGCCGCCTCGAAGCCCTCCGGGCCCTCGCCTTCGAGGAGCGCCGGCCTCTCCTCTACGCCCGGCTCGATTTCCGCGACCCCGGCCTCTGCGACCTCCTGGGCGAAGTCACCCTCCTCGCCACCCTTCACGACGCCGTCGTCGCCGTGGCGGGTGAGGAGCCCGAAGGGACGCAGGCGCGTGCCGTGATGGGCGAGGCCTCCCGGCATCTGGGGGAAGCGCCTGTCCCGCCCTTGGTGCTGGGCGAGCCGCAATCGCTGCTGTGGCAGGTGGTCGGGCATGGCAGCGCCGTGAAGGTGCCGTTCGGCGAGGCCCTGCCGAGCGAGCGGGAGCGGCTGTGGCGGCGCGCCATGGCCTCCGAGGGCCTTTCCGCCGAGTCGCGGACGGCTTCGGACCTCGCGGCCCGTTTCCGCCTCGGCCCGGCGCGCATCGCGGAAGCGGCGGCGGCAGCGCGCCTGCTCGCATCGCGCGAGCCCGGCGGGACGGAATCGGCGAAGGCCCATCTCTTCGCGGCGGCGCGCGACCTCTCGGGACACGAGCTGGCCCGGCTGGCTCGGCGCGTGCCGGCGGTCCACTCGCTCGCCGACCTGATCCTGCCGGACGACACGCTGGAGCGCATCGGCGCGGTCATCAACGCCGTCCAGCATATGGACCTCGTCCACAGCGAATGGGGACTTCGCGCCGACGGCCGCAGCGCAGGCGGCCTCGCCATCCTGTTCCAGGGGCCCTCCGGGACAGGAAAGACCATGACGGCGAGCGTCGCGGCAGCCGAGGCGGGGCTCGACCTCTATCACATCAACCTGTCCTCGATCGTCTCGAAATATATCGGCGAGACCGAGAAGAACCTCGAGGCCATCTTCCGCGCCGCGCGCAGCACGAGCGCCGTCCTGATGTTCGACGAGGCCGATGCGATCTTCGGCAAGCGCTCGGAGGTCAAGGATGCGCATGACCGCTACGCCAATATCGAGACGGCCTATCTCCTCCAGCGGATCGAGGAGCATGACGGGCCGGTCATCCTCGCCACCAACCTCGCCAAGAACATCGATCAGGCCTTCGCCCGCCGCCTGACCTACGTGATCGAGTTCCCGCGCCCGAACGCGGCGGGACGCGCGCGCCTCTGGCGCCGCATGCTGGCGCCGCCCGTGCCGGTCGCCGACGACGTCGATTGCGACGCCCTGGGACAGGCTTTCGAGCTGACCGGCGGCGATATCCGCAAGGCGGCGCTCGAGGCGGCTTATCTCGCGGCCGGGGAGAGTGGGATCGTGCGCATGGCCCATCTCGTCGCGAGCGGCCTGCGCGAGACCCGCCGCCAGGGCCGGATGACCTCGAATGCCGAGCTGCGGGCGCTGGAGGTCGCATGAGCAGGGCCGCCGCCCCCCCGGACCATGCGGCCCCCGCGGCGGCGCGTCCGAACCCGGCGGCGCGCAGCCGCGAACCCGATATGCATCCCGAGGCCGACATCGCCATCCGCCTCTTCCGCAGCGGCATCCTGCGGCCGAAGCTGGTGATCGGCGGCAGCGGAGATCCGGAGGAGAAGGCCGCCGACCGTCTCGCCGACGGAGCCGCGGGCGAGCCGTGCTGCGCCTCCTGCGCCGGGGGCGGCGCCTGCGAGGATACGCTCCACATGAAGGCGGACACTTCCGCCCTTCGTCCGGCCGCCACCGCTTCGCCTGCCGTCGAGGCCGGCGCGAGGGCGCTCGGCGGCGGCGAGCCCCTGCCTCCCCGTCTGAAGGGTCTCTTCGAGCCCCGGTTCGGCCGGGCCGTCGAGACCGTCCGCCTTCAGACCGGCGAGAGCGCCGGCCGGATGGCCCAGGCCATCGGCGCCCGCGCCTTCGCCCTCGGCAGCAGCGTCGCCTTCGCTCCCGGCCAGTTCCAGCCTGCCACCCGCGAGGGCCGGCATCTGATCGCCCACGAACTCGCCCATGTCGCGCTCGGCCATGGCGGGGTGCGACGCCAGCCGGCGCCCGATCCCGCCGCGCAGCCCGCGGGGCCCCCTCAGCCGGAGGCCGGACCGGCCGTCCGGCGGCCCAACTCCGACTGGTATTATTTCCGCAACGTGATGATGTCCGCCGACGCCGCCTTCATGCTCACCGAGCTGAGGCTTCTCATCAAGCGCGGCGGCATCAAGGGCGGCGACTTCTGGTTCGACGCCCTCAATGGCCGCGGCTTCGAGGTCGATCTTCCATTCTCGGCACATGCCCGCGCCTTCGGCGGCCTGCGGGTCCACACGCCGCTCGATGCGAAATGGGAGATGGACAACAATGCGAGGCGCGACAAGATCGCTCCGGTCGCCATCCCGCTCGCCCAGGCGCTCTATCCCGTGGTGCGGGCCGAAGCCGTCAAGTTCCTCGCCGATTTCCAGAAGGAGATGAACGACACGCTGATGCTGGTCCTCGCCGAGAGCGAGCAGCGCATCAATGTCGAGCGCGAGAAATACGGCATCCGCAAGGTCTTCGACCGGAAGGCCGGCCGCACGGTCTACGAGGCCGATCCGACGGTCGCCTTCCAGGGCCTCGCCGCGGCCGCGAAGGACCTCGCCGCGATGCGAGCCCAGATCACCGATGTCCAGCGCCAGCAGGCGGCCCTGACCGGCGACGGCGAACGCGCCAACGCCCGGCGCGCCGAACTCGAGCAGAAGCGCCAGCAATTGGAGACGGAATACGGCCATGCCCGCACGGGCGCCGCGCAGCGCTATCCCGCGCTCGGGGCGATCCTCGACGACTACGAAAAATACAAGGCGACGACCCCGCTGGTGCTGCGCTCCATCGCCCGGGGAGACCTCAAGACGGTCCCTCCCGGCTACGAGACCGGACCCTCGGGCGCGGCCCATTTCATCGGCCATGTCCTCGATTCCCGGCAGGAGAGCATCGACACGGTCCGCGACAAGACGCGGGACCATCCCGGCAAGGTCTGGAGCATTCCGTCCATCCTCGCGCTGACCCGCGCGGTCGCGCATACGAGCGAGACGGTCATGGGCGACACGCTCATCGAGGAGCACCTCGCCAATCTCGCCCTCGACGAGCAGATCAAGAGCCTGTTCCTCGTCATCGTGACCCTGGCGCTCGCCATCCCCACGGGCGGCACGAGCCTCGCCGCCGGCGCCGCCGCGGCGAGCTTCGCCCTCACCGCCTATCAGGCGATGCAGAGCATCCAGAACTACCAGTTGCAGATGGCCCTGACGCAGACCGATCTCGACAAGAAGGCCTATGCCATCTCCAGCGAGGAGCCGTCGCTGTTCTGGCTCGCGCTCGATATCGCCTTCGTCTTCCTGGACGGGGCGCAGGCGCTCAAGGCCTTCCGCGCCCTCAAGGGCGAGGCGCGCCTGGCCCTCGCCGCCAAGGAGGGAACCGAGATCGCCGCCGCCGACGAGCGGCTCATGAAATCGATCGACGGGCTCGAAGGCGGAGAGAAGGCGACGCTCGCGGCCCGGCTGCGCGAGTCGCTCGGACGGCTCAGGAAGACGGCGCCCGAGGCGCGCGAGCTCGGGGCCCTCGGCAAGGCCGAGGCCGAGACGACGGCGCGCGCCGTCCAAGGGATCGCAAAGGAGGCGAAAACGGCCGAGACCGTCGCCGAGATCGGGGGGCACGAGGTCAAGGTCACCTCCTCGGGCCACATCGTCATCTGCACGGAATGCTCCTGGCTCCGCGAGCGCTTCGCGCCGGAGATCGCGGCCGACAAGGAACTCGGGAAGCGGCTGCGCGCCGCGGAAGACAACGTGCGCCTGCGCGGCGGCAAGACGCCCGCCCTGAAGGCCGAAATCGAATCCCTGTCGAAGGACCTCCAGGCGGCGCAGAAGGCGCGGATCACGGTCGAGATCGGGCCGGCGGGCGCGCGGAAGATCGAGCAGCTCAACAAGCAGCTCAACAACCTGCGGGAGGATTTTGCCCGCCAGCTCGAAGTCATGCCCGAATTCGACAAGGAGGCGCGTCGCATCGAGGCGATCGTCGATCCGTCGGAAAAGGCGGCGGCGATCTCGCAGTTGCGCAAGGACCTCATGGAGGTTCCGGGATATACGATCTGGTTGTCCAAGCGTGCGGCCAAGCGGCTTGCGAGAGCCGAAGGCGTCAAGAAGTGGACGGATCTTCCGGGAATGGACCGGACGAGCCTGGGCAAGCGCTATGGCTATATCGTCGAAGACCTGACGCGGGAGATCGCGAAGGGCGGGCGGGCCCAGGTGCTCCACTATGCGATGGTCGACGAGAAGCTCATCGCCGCGGCGCGGAAGAAGGGCGGCCGCCTCCTCATCACGCAAGGCCGGCTCAAAGGCGGCGCGATGCGGTTCGACATCGCGGAAATCGACTTCGCGAAGCAGCATGTCGAGCTGATCGACCTGACGCCGAAGGGCGACAAGGCTCATCTTGCCGGAACCATCGAATACGCACAGGAACTGCATCGGCTGACGGGCTTCCGCGTCAGTGCATCGGAAATGCACTATGTCGGCGACGCTGAGGAGTTGCTCGGGGAGCTGAAGCATGTGGATCTCGGCGAGATCGGCACGGCCGTGCCCCCGGCCGCGCCCGCCCGGATCGAGACGCCTTCCACGCCCGGCCAGCGCATCCGCATCGAAGCTCCGCCTCCGCCGGGCCAGCCCGCCCGGATCGAGACACCTTCCAACCCCGGCCAACGCACCCGGATCCAAACTCCTCCTCCAACGGGTCAACCCGCCCGGATCGAGACGCCTTCCCCGCCCGGCCAGCGCATCCGGATCGAAGCCCCGTCCTCACCGGCGCAGCCTGCGCGAATCGAGATGACGGACCAGAGCCTGATCGACGCCGCAGCCGAAGAGGAGGCGCGTGTGGAGGAGGCTCGCCGGAGGAGCCACAGATGACATCCCTCAGCCGCGCAGGCGCGAGATGCCGTGGCGCTTGAGGAGGCGGCCCATGGCGCGCCGTTCCGTGCCGGCGCGCCGGGCGGCTTCGCTCACGTTGCCGCCGACCGCCTCCATCAACTGATGAAGATACTGGTCCTCGAAGGCGAAGGCGGCGCGCTTGCGCGCGGCGATCAGCGGACCCTCGGCGAGGGCGTCCGCGTCCGGCCGGGCCGCGCATCCCCGTTTCGCGGTCGGCCAGACGCGGCTCAGGAGGGCAAGATCGATGACGTCGCCCGTCAGGGCCACGATGGCGCGGTGGGTGACGTTCTCGAGCTGGCGCAGATTGCCGGGCCAGTCCCGGCCGGCGAGCCAGGCCAGCGCCTCCGGCGCCACGGCGGGGACAGGCCGCTGGTAGAGCGCCGCGAAACGCTCCAGGAAATGCGCCACGAGCGGCCCGATATCCGACCGCCTCTCGGTGAGAGACGGAATCTGGAGGCTGCAGACATCGAGACGGAACAGGAGGTCCAGGCGGAATTGCGCGGCCTCGACGCAGTCCTCGATGCTTGCATTGGTGGCCGCGACCATGCGCACGTCCGACCTGCGCAGCGCCCCGCTGCCGACGCGACGATATTCACGCTCCTGGAGGAAGCGCAGCAGGGCCACCTGGGCGCGGGCCGGGAGCGAATCCACCTCGTCGAGGAACAGGGTGCCGCCATGGGCGATCTCGACCAGTCCCTCCCGGTCCACCGCCGCGCCCGTATAGGCGCCCTTTGCCGCGCCGAAGAGTTCCGATTCGAACAGGGTCTCCGGGATCGCCCCGCAATTGACCGGCACGAAGGGGCGCGGCCGCCGCGGGCTCATGTAGTGAATGGCGCGCGCGAACAGCTCCTTGCCGACGCCTGTCTCGCCGCGCAGAAGCACAGGCGCCTCCGAGCGCGCGAAGCGACAGGCGAGACGAAAGCATTCCCCAAGTTCGGCGGAGTTTCCGCAGATGCCGAGCTGAAGGCGAAGCGCGCGCTGCTCGGAAACGCCGCCCCCTCTTCCGGTCTCCGCGGACAACGGCCGTGCCGCGCCCAGTTCTCCCGATGTCGGGCGCCTCATCGTAGCCCGTCCTTCGCCACAGTGATCGACGGATACACGCAAGCCCAACTACACGCAACCTGGTGGCGGAACCACGATGCATGACGACATTCATGATTTCATTGTTCCATATAAATGTGACGATATATTTCTGGCTCGTTTCAGCCTGACATCGGAGTGAAATATTTTACTCCTCGCCCGAGCGCCGCGGACTATACACGCGAGGATCGAAGTTCTTAGCGGTGCGATCGTATTGCGCGAATTCGTCGTTCGTCCGTTTCGGCAAGCAACGCTGCGGCGCGGGCGGTCAGGTGAGGGCTCTCATCGTTCATATCCGCTCCAGCTCAATCCGCATCCTCGACAAAGGGTACGGGTTTGCTGGAATCGACCCGCGGAGCGAGCCCCATGGCGGCGAGTGCGATGAGAGATCGGCGCATGTCATTGTGCTCCGGTGGAGAAACCATAGCGCAAGCCCGCGAGCACGGTGAGCCGGGGCATGGGTGAGACGAACACGTCGGCGGAGGTCGCGCCGACATTCGGCCCGAAATTGAAGGCGGCCTCGCTCAGCCGACTGCCGGGATACCAGGTCGCCTGGCCGAAGGCCGAAAGACCGTTGTCCCAGGCATAGGCGAGGCGCGCGGTGACGCGCTGGAAGGGCCGCGTGCGGATCGAGGCGTCCTCGGCGAGGAACTTGCGACCGATGAAGGAGACATAGGCGGTGCCGGAGAGCCGCTGGCCGGGCAGGGTCGCGATGTCGAACTCCGCGCCGACATTGGCGACCGATTCCGGCACGCTCGGCACATGGCGCGAGGGCGCGGCGGCCAGGAGCCGCGCATCGACGAAGCCGTAATTGGCGAAGAGCGACACGCGGCCATCTTCCGACTTGATCGCGTGGAGCTTCGCCTCGAAATCCATGCCCTCGCGGCGCGAGCGGCCGAGATTCTGCACCGGCAGGCCGGGCGCAGCTTGATAGGCTTCGTTGTTGATATCGGTCGTGTAGGCGTCGACGAGGAAGGAGAAGCGCTCGAAGCGCATCTGGGCCCCGACCTCCTTGCTCTCGAGCTTCAGCGGGTTGAGCGCAGGATTGGCGAGCAGCTCGTTGGCGGCGTTGGGGCTGCGGAAGCCCTGCCCGTAATTGGCATAGACCTCGAGCCACCGGAACGGCGTGACCGCGACGCCTGCCTTGGGTGAGGTCGCGTGCGGGCTGACATGCGGCGAGAGCGCGGGATCGAGAAGATTGGAGACGTCGTAGAAGAACTGATCGAAGCGGGCGCCGCCCGTCAGCTTCAGCCATTCTGTTGGCTTGACCTGAACCTGGGCGAAGCCGGCGAGGTCATGCTCGGTCACGCCGAGGCGCGTCGTGTATCCCGAGAGGACGCGCGAGATCGAAGGCCCGGCGTCGACGTCGATGATGTCGGAGCGCCAGTTGCCTCCGACGAGGACCTGTGTCGGGAGGCCGGCGAGGGATGTGGTCCAGACCTTCCGGACGCGCCCGCCGAAGGTCGATCGGTCCTCCTCCTGGCCGCTCTGGCCGCCGCCGTAATCGGCATAGCGGCGCGATTCGCTGTGGCCGGCATAGAGGGTGGCGGAGAACTCGTCGTCCGGCGTGCCGGCCTGATAGTTCGCGACGACGTTCTGGAGCCGTTTCGAGCCGCCGTCGGTGAAATTCGCCGGTGCTCTCTCCGAACGCAGGCCGGCCTCGATCAGGTCGCGGCTCGCATAGCCGGGCGCATTGAAGACGTTTTCGTAGACTTGCGCCCGGACGGAGAGAACGGCCCCGCCCTCCAGCGGAAAGCTCACCTTGTTGAAGGCATTCAGGCGCCGAACGTCGCTGTTCTGCCGGTCATCCCTGGTCCCGAAGCCCTCGAAGGCGAGGAACGGCAGGGCGTCGCCATCCGTGCGGCTATAGGTGCCGAGGCCCCGGATGGTGTCGAAGTTCCCGCCGGAGAGGCTGACGCTGCCATAGGGCTCCGAGCGCTTGGTCGTCACGACCACCGCGCCGCCGAGATTGCTGTCGCCGTATTCGACGGAGAAGGGGCCCCGGATCACCTCGACCTTCTCAACGGTCTCCGGAATGAGGGGGTTGAGATCCGCATAGTTCGGGGTGTGGATGGACGACACCTCGTTCACCGGCACGCCGTCGATGAAATAGGCGATGTCGCGGCCGTGCTCGGCATCGGTGAAGCCGCGCAGCGCGATGCCGTTGCCGATGCCGCCCTGGCCGTAATTGGAGACGTCGAAGCCGGTCAGCGGCCGGAAGATATCGCCGTAGGAGAAGATCGGCAGCTTGGCGATGGTTACGGCGTCGAGCGTCGTCGTGTTCGCGGGCAGCGCCGAGACAGCGGGCGAGAGGTCGCCCCGTCCCGGCTGCGGCGGCGTGGCGGCGCCCGCGCTGAAAGTGGACGTCACAGGTGCAGCCGGTCCCGATCGAACGCGCGAGGCTGCCGCCGTGCGGGAGCGGACGGAAGGCTTGGTCGCGACGGGACGTGCTGCCCTGCGGGTCGCCGGCCGGGATGTCGGCGCGGGGGCCGGGATGATATTGCGGGCGCGCTGCGGTACGGGCTCGACGGTGATCGGCGGCAGGACGGATTGCGCGGCTGCTGGCTCCGCCACGGCGAGCGCCGAAAGGGAAAGCGCCCAGCGTATCCTTCGACGCGGAACAGCCCGGGCCATCCATCCCCCTCCGACGCGGTGATGTGAGGCCACGCTCGGAGTATGAGCAATATTATAAAAGCGCCTACCCGCTCAAATTATGAGCGATCGGGCTCGTCCTGATGGTTATGCGGCCTTTCCCTTTCGTCAGGAATGAGATGGAGGTGGCCGAAGCGCACGCCGCGCTGGTTCGTCATCTCATCGGCGAGGCTCCGCAGGTCGCCCGAGGGGCCTCGCAGCACGGCCATTTCGAGGCATCGGGCATGATCGAGATGCACGTGAAGCGAGGCGATCGTCAGATCATGATGATCATGCTGCGTTTGGACCAGGCGCCGTGCGAGGTCGCGCGTCTCGTGATCGTAGACGTAGCTGAGCGCGCCGTAGCTCGGCCGGGACGTCGTCTCGGCGCCCTGGCGGTTCAGGCTGTCGCGGACGATGTCCCGCAGCGCTTCCGACCGGCTCCCGTAGCCCCGCGATCGGGCCAGCGCGTCGAGGGCGGCGAGAAGCTCCCCGTCCAGGGTGACGGTCACACGCTGCAAATCGCTTCCCCTCGGCTCGGGCTCCTGGGCGTGCATGACACGGAGCGGCGCCCGCATGAAGAGGCGGATGCGAGCGACCCCGCGGGTATCGATGCCGAAATCTGTTGCGACGTAACCGTGGACGCGCCTGGACGGTTCGAACTCTGAGGCAGAGGTCCAGTTGATATCCAACCGCGTAAACTCCTCCACAACGCGACCGTCGTGGTTTCCGCCCTATTCCTCCGCCGCGAGGTTGCTCCGCAATCGAAACATTAACATAGGACCTGCCCGAGGCTACCTCTTCAGTCAGGCTGGTCCGATATTTTTCCAGCGGTGCTCTCGTCTTCGCTTCCGACCTTGCTGTCGGGAGCGTCTATCTTGCCTTGGAGAATGATCTTCTGAAAATCGTTGATCAAGATATCCAGCCGAATATTCCAGTGGCCTTGCCGCGGGACCGGGAATTGCTCCACGCGCCAGACGGCCTCGTCGGACTTCACCATGGGGCGCGAGATTTCCTCCAAGCCCGCCGATCTGTTCTTGATCGCGATCCGGACCGGCGAGCACCGCGGGCGTGGCATAGCGGCGGTTCCAGGCCGCCAGGGTGAGTAACATGATGACCAGGACGAGCTTGGCAACGAGGATCCGTCCATAGGCGCTCGTCGCTAGCGCCGATGGATGCTGAACCTGGACGGCGGCGAGGGCGAGCCCCAACAGCACGAGAGCGCCGACGGCCGCGCTTGCATGTCCGCTGGCCGCCAATGAGAGGCCCAATGCGATCATGGCTGCCAGCGTCGCGGCCCGCCTCGCAAGCGCAGAGGGTGCCGCCATGAGGGTCGCCAAGACCTCGAGGCAGTGCGTGGACGCCGTTCCCAAGCAAGTAGCATAGCAACCCAAGCACGTGTCGATACATTCCCGCCTCCGGGGGGCGGCCTTCAGCGGTGCCCGCGGTGGCTGTGCTCGCCGCCCTTGCACGCGACATCGCGCTGCTTGGCGTCGTCCATGGCTGCAAAGCCGCGATCGGCCGTGTCTGCTATCACATCCTCCTGGCGATGAGTGACGATCAGCACTTGCTGGAGCATGATCCCAAAAAGTGGATACCGGTTTTCGAAAGGATCATGCTCCAGCGAAGGAAGAGACGGAACGCTGATCACGGCATGACCTGCGCGTCCAGGAGGGCGCGGTAGGCGCCATCGGTCCGCAGGAGCGCCTCGTGGCTCCCCTGCTCGCCGATGCCGTCCCTGGAGACGACGACGATCCGGTCGGCCTTGCGGATGGTTGCCAGCCGGTGCGCGATGACGAGCGTCGTACGGCCGCGCGCGAGATCGAGGAGGGAGGCCTGGATCTCCCGTTCCGTCTCCGTGTCGAGCGCCGAGGTGGCCTCGTCCAGGATCAGGATCGGCGGATCCTTCAGGAAGATGCGGGCGATGGCGAGCCTCTGTTTCTGCCCGCCCGACAGCTTCACGCCGCGCTCGCCAATCACGGTATCGAGTCCCTCCGGCATCTCGGCAATCACCTCGCCGAGCTGGGCGCGGCGGATCGCCCCCACCATCACCGCCTCCTCTGGGGGGGCGCG
>OEIU01000322.1_pt1 | contig 47855 bp, 51 predicted proteins | sample 1539221 | NCBI WGS metagenome assembly OEIU01 (sample SAMN03792071, study PRJEB22550) | activated sludge metagenome | feature: wastewater treatment plant; material: activated sludge; isolation source: Wastewater treatment plant of a petroleum refinery complex | place: Argentina: Zarate | collected... | reverse complement strand
TACTTGGACTTGCCGGTGAACGACTTCCACATCGGCACGACGCCGTTCGCCGTGTCGCCAGCGTGGCCGAGGTAACCGAGATCCCAGTTGTCCTCGATCGTGGTCAGCAGCGAATAGTGGTTGTACGGCGTGTGGTCCACGAAGTGCCGCGGGCCGGATGCCGACACGACGATCGCGGGAATGAGTCCCCCGCCGTAGGTGCCGCCGGGCCAGCTCGCGCTGACCCGCGCGTCCGCCGCGCTCACGTACGGGGAGTCGCAGCATCCGTCCGCACTCTCCCAGCCGCCGGTCTCGTGATTTCCGGTGTAGTCGTTCTCATCCGTGACAATCACGATGGCCGAGTGTTTCGTCCACGCCCTCGAATTCATGATCGTGTCGACGGCAGTGTGCACGAACGCGTCCGCCTTCTGCTTCAGCGACGCGTCGTTCGCATCATCCTTCGCGCTGCCATACGGGCACGGTGTCTCGGAATGTCCTGGCACCGTGTCGTAAACACCGCCGTGCATGTCGTTGCACTGGTTCGGGCTGATCCACACGAACTCTGGAGCTTTCTTGCTGTTCAAATCGGTGGCCAGCTGGGAGTAATCCTTGATGTTGGCCATCCGTGCCGGATTGTTCTTCACGTCATCGAACAACACAAATGGGTTGTGCTTCTTCGCGTAGAGGGATGCCGTTGAACCGTTCGGCAGAACGGGCCCGAACCGGTCGAGCTTGTTCTCCGGAAGGGTCTCCAGATAGGCGCCCCAGCTCACATGGTGAGCCTCGAGCTGGTCGACCAGATTGGTGCGGTCGAGGTTGACCACATTCTGGTCATTGTCATCCTGAATCCCGAAATTGTCGCCGGCAATTGCCGCGATGTAGTTCGGCATCGATGGGTGGGTGACTCCGTAATACTGGTCCGCCATTGAATACGTGTTGGCGAGACCGGTCATGAACGGCGCGTTCACGTCGCCAATCACACTCGACTGTGAGTGGTTCTCCAGCATGATCACGAAAATGTGATCCAGTTTGCCGGATTCTGAATGCGACCAATCGTGATCAGAGTCGCCGTGCTCGTCGGAAGCGACGGCCGAAGTTGCGGTCAGCGCAAGGGTTGCGATGACTGCCAGGACACCGGCCGCGAGCCGGGATCGTAATTGCATGATTCTGCCTTTCTGATGGGGGTTGCCCACCCGGGTGGCCGGATGGCGCGGAGGCAACCTGCATCAGGAAGAATACGACTGCGTGGGCGAACAAACCAGAGGAATTTTCCGCGAGAACTTACGGTGGACTACGTCACGAATCGCGGCCGACCAGCTCATCAGAGCGATCAATGAGATACGCGAGCAGGGGAGCATCCGCGGTCAGGCTGATCGCTTTCGCGTACGACTCGGCAGCAGCCTCCCGTTGGCCGCTGAGCGCGAGCAGGTGGGCGCGAGTCGCCCAATACGGCTGGAATCGGGGGCGCCCGAGCGTATCCAGCGAGGCAAGTCCCGCGGATGGCCCCTCCACACGGGCGATCACCGCCGCCAGCGAAACCTGCGCGCCGAGCGTCGGCGCGATGCGGATGAGCGCCGAGTGGAGCTTCAACAGCGCAGCCCAATCGGTCACACCGGTCGATACGCGAGCGCAGTGCACCGACTGGATGGCGGCCTCCAGTTGGAACCGCCCGATCCGACCGGCCTCATGCGCCCGGCCCAACAGTGACTCGCCCTGCGCGATGAGCGTCCGGTCCCAGAGTGAGACATCCTGTTCATCGAGCGGCACCGTCATCCCGTCCCGGGTGCGCGCCGAGAACCGACTTATCGACAACGACAGGAGCGCCGCAAGCCCCAGCGCCTCCGGCTCTTCGGGCAGGAGGGAGGCGAGCGTTACCGCGAGATAGAGCGCCTCCGCCGACAGAGATTCCCGCACGGTCGGGCCTGATACCACCTGCCAGTCGATGGCATACGCGCCGTAAATTGCCTCGAGCACGGCGGGGAGGCGCCTCGGCATGTCCTCGACGGAGGGCACCGAAAACGGAATGCGCGCATCGCGGATTCGCCGCTTCGCCCGAACCAGGCGCTGCGCGAGTGTCGCCGTCGGCATCGCGTACGCGGCGGCAATGTCGGATGCTTCGACACCGAGCACCACCTGCAGGATCAGCGGCGTGTGCACTGCGGCATCCAGGGCAGGGTGCGCGCACGCGAACATCAGCTCGAGCCGTTTATCGGGGATTCTGTTCATTTCCGCATCTTCGAACGCTGCGTCTTCAACCGGTGTTTTTGCCGCGTCAATCGCCGACAGGGTTGGGCGTCTCATTTCGTCCAGCCAGCGATTCTTCGCCACCGTCACGAGCCACCCTTCGGGGTTGTCGGGGATGCCGCGCTCCGGCCAGGTCCGCAGGGCGCGTTCGAACGCATCGGAAAGGGCATCCTCGGCGGCGGGGATGTCGCCGGTGCGGGCGGCGAGCACCGCGAGAAGTCGACCGTACGACTTCCGCGCGACCTCCTCCGCCCGCGTGGCGGGCGTCACCCCACCTGGTGCCATTGGCCGTCCGCGAAATACGTCGCCGTTGGACGTACCTCGATCGTGCCCCATTGCGCCGCCGGACATTTCTCGGCCCACGCGAGCGCCGCATCCAGATCAGGCACGTCAACCAGGAACACTCCCGCAAGTTGTTCCTTGGTGTCGGCGAACGGTCCGTCCTGAACGTGCAGGCTCCCATTTCGCAGGGTCACGGTGGTGGATGTCGCGGTCGGCTTCAGAATGTCGGCGGCGACGAGCACACCGGCCGCGTCGAGCGCTTTCGCGTAACGGTCAAATGCTGCCTGGGCCTCCGCAATCGTTTCAGCGGGAATTTCGTCGGCTCCGGGCTCGGCGTAGTTGAGCAGGAGTGAATATCGCATGAGTGAACCTTTCTTGTGGGAAATGCTGTCACCAAAGTGACGGTCCACGACAGGGCCAATCGACACGAACGGGCAAATTCCTTCAGGCCCAACCGCAGGCTGGGCGCACTCAGCGAATGTCGCGCCACTCGGCAATCGGATATCCGGCCTCCGGAGGGATGGCGACGTGGCGCCGTCCGTCCGCCCCGGTGGTCATTTCCGGCTGCACGGTGACCCGGGATTGCGCCCGCGCCGCCGCGATCGCCTCCGCGCTGTTCGCGCTTTCCGATAGCCGCGCGAGGTTCAGCATCGTGGGAAAGATGATGGGGCGGGCACCGGATCGTGCGAGTTCCACTGCGCGGGATGGGGCCATCCACTCGGCAGTCAGAGTTTCACTTCCGTCGGGCACGGCATCCTGGCCCGCCGGAGCGAGCGCGAGAAAGAAATGCGTGTCGAATCGCCGAGGTTCGGTGGGCGGCGTGATCCAGTGCGCGAAATGCGTGAGCGCATCAAGCCGGATGCTCGCTCGCGCAGATTCGAGCGCGTCGCGGAACGGCCGCCCGTCCCGCGTCGGCGCCGCGGCGTTGCCAATCAGGATGCCTGTCTCCTCCCACACTTCACGCACGGCACCGATGCTCAGCGCGCGCTCGCCGGGGAAAGTTTCCTCGAAGTCCGCAACGAGCGACCGCCATCCGTCCTCGCCATCCGCGGGATCGATTGCCCCACCCGGAAACACGAGCGCCGACGCGAACGCGCCCCGGGAGGACCTGCCCACCAGGAGAACCTCGAACGGGTCGTCGCGCAGGAGCAAAACCGTCGCCGACACCCTGGGCGATGGTGCGGTGCTCGACTGGCTGCTCACCCCGCCATACTACGAGGCCGCCTGCGCGCGGGGGTGCCCTGCGCAAAACTCACTGGCGACCTAGTGGACGAGCGTCAACTCGTCGTCGGGGGCCGCATCCGCCTCTGCCTTCGCGCGCTCGGCGTGGGCATCGTCGGCGGCCTCCTGAAGGGCGGACTTCGCCCGCAGCGCCGGCGTCTTGAAGAACAACGCCAGCACGAACGCGAGCAGCACGACGCTGAAGGCGAGCCAGTAGATCGTGATCGTGGACTGCGTGAACCCCGTGAGGAACGGCTTCGTCAGCCTGCTGTCCGCACCCTTCAGGAACGACGTGTCGTTGATCGCGCTGCTGCCGCCTACCGACGACGTCCCCTTGGCTTCGCTGAGTTTCGTCGCTATCTCCGACACCGCCTGGTCGAGAACCTGGCTGCGCACCGTGGCCTTCGAGAAATCGAGCGGTTTGGCGGGAACTTTCGCTTCCGCATCCGCCTGCGGCACGCCCTGCGCCACGAGGGCCTGGACGCCCGCAGCGTGGGCGGCCGTCTGGGAGCCCTCCTCCAGTGGCGTCACGATATTCGTGTAAATGAGGCTCATGATGGCCTTGTTCTCGGGCGCCGACGCAACCGTGGGGGTCATGGCGGCATCGAGCGCGCTGCGCAATGTTGGCGTATCCGAGAGAGATGTCTGGATGTTCAACGGCATGAGCGTGAACAGCAGAGAAAGCATGATGGCGGTACCCAAAGTTCCACCAATTTGCCGGAAGAACGTTGACGCACTCGTGGCCACGCCCATGTCCCTCAAGCCCACCGAGTTCTGGCTGGCAATCGTCAGCGTCTGCATGAGCTGGCCGAGTCCGAGCCCGATCAGCAGCATCCCGCCGGCGACAAACAGGAACGGCGAGTCGTATTTGAGGAAACTCAGGTACAGGAAGCCCGCCGCCATGAGCCCGGTTCCCAGGATCGGGAACATCCGGTACCTGCCGTTGCGGGCGATGAGCAGGCCGCTGCCGATCGACGCGATCATGAGCCCCAAAATCATGGGCAGCATCTGGAAGCCGCTCTCGGTGGGCGTGGAGCCGAGCACGATCTGCAGGAACAGCGGGATGGTCATCATCGCGCCGAACATCCCGAACCCGACGAGGACGCCAATGATCGTTGCCATCGAGAACGTCGGGGAGTGGAACAGTTTGATCGGGATGAGCGCGTCGTCCTTCATCCGGAACTCGATCAGGATGAACGCGATGATGCCGATGATGCCGATGCCGTAGCAGGCGAACGCCGCCGGACTCGTCCAGCCCCAGTCCTGACCCTCCTCCGCGATGAGCAGCAGAGGCACGAGCGCGACGATGACCGCTGTGGCGCCCCACCAGTCGATGCGTACTGACGTGCCGTGGATCTTTGGCAGGTGCAGAAACTTCATCACCATGCCGAGCGCGATGATGCCGATCGGCACGTTGATCAGGAACACCCAGCGCCAACCGGCAATCCAGAGGATCTGGTCGGTCCCGGCGAACAGGCCGCCGATGAGCGGGCCGAGCACGCTGGAAACGCCGAACACGGCGAGGAAGTAGCCCTGGTATTTGGCGCGCTCGCGCGGTGCGAGCATGTCGCCCATGATCGCGAGCGGCATCGACATGAGGCCGCCGGCACCGAGGCCCTGCAGGGCGCGGAACCCGGCCAGCTCCACCATCGAGGTGGAGAATGACGACAGAATGGAACCGACGATGAAGATTCCTATCGCAAACAGGAACAGCGGACGCCGTCCGAAAATGTCGGAAAGCTTGCCGTAGATGGGCGTGCTGATCGTGGCGACGATCAGGTACGCCGTCGTCACCCACGCCTGAAGGCTGAGGCCGTTCAGGTCATCGCCAATCGTGCGGATGGCCGTACCCACGACGGTCTGGTCGAGCGCGGACAGGAACATCCCGGCCATGAGCCCGTACAGGACGAGCAGGATCTGTCGGTGGGTCATCACCACGGAGGAGCCCGTCGCCGGAGGGGAAACTGCGGGCGCAGCAGAAGAGTGAGACATTCGTCCTCGAAGAAGTAGAGAGAGGCGCGCAGAACATTGCGCAGGTTGCAAAGTTACACCCTGTGAACGCGCTTCATGGTGAATGTTGCCTGAATGTCATCTGATATCGCCAGAGGCGAACATCCGATAGTCTCGGCGCATGCAGCACGTTGCGGACTGCCTGATCCCGCCGCGCTCGAAATCGCTCGCCGAGCCGGCCATCGTCGCACGCATCCGGGAATGCGTCATCGGAGACGATCGGCTCATGGACGGGCCATACGGCCAGAAGCCGGTCACGTACGCCGACTACACCGCGAGCGGCCGATCCCTGAGCTTCCTCGAGGACTTTCTGCGCGACGAAGTGCTGCCGCGCTACGCGAATACCCACACCGAGTCGAGCGGCACCGGGCTGCAGACCACGCGGCTGCGCGAGGATGCGAGAGACACGATCCGCCGCGCCGTCAACGGAGACGACGACACCATGGTGATCTTCACCGGCAGCGGCTCCACGGGTGCGATCGACAAGCTCGTCGGGATTCTCGGGCTGCGGCTTCCGCGCGAACTGGACGACAAGTACCACCTCGACGAACGCATCCCAAAGTCCGAGCGGCCCGTCGTGTTCATCGGGCCGTACGAGCACCACAGCAACGAACTTCCCTGGCGGGAATCCATCGCCGACGTCGTCACGATCCACGAGGATGCGGACGGGCACATCGACCAGGCCCAGCTCGCCGATGAACTGCGGATGTATGCGGATCGCCCCCTACGCATCGGCTCGTTCAGCGCCGCGAGCAACGTCACCGGCATCCTGAGCGACACGCACGCGATCACCCGATTGCTGCACGAGCACGGCGCGCTCGCGTTCTGGGATTTCGCCGCCGCAGCACCTTACATCGATGTGGAGATGAACCGGGTCGGCGGCGACCCCATCGAGCGCAAGGATGCGATCTTCATTTCCCCGCACAAGTTCATCGGAGGTCCGGGCACGCCGGGCGTGCTCATCGTGGATCGCGCACTCGCGAAGAATCGGATTCCGGTGGTCGTCGGCGGCGGCACCGTGAGCTACGTGAACTCGAACACGCATCGCTATCTGGCCAACCCCGAGCACCGGGAGGAGGCGGGAACGCCGGCGATCATCGAGTCGATCAGGGCGGGCCTCGTGTTCCAGTTGAAGGAAGCGGTGGGGGTCGAGACGATCCATGCGCTCGAGCGCGATTTCCTGCGGCGGGCGATCGCCGCGTGGAACGCGCATCCGTCGATCGAAGTGCTCGGCAACCCCGAGGCGGAGCGGCTCTCCATCGTCTCGTTCGTTGTGAAGCGGCCGGACGGCAAATACCTGCACCACAACGCCGTCGTCGCGATGCTCAACGACGTGTTCGGCATTCAAAGCCGCGGCGGATGCTCGTGCGCCGGCCCCTACGGGCATCGGCTCCTCGGCATCGACGATGCGCTGTCGCGAGAGTACGACGAACAGATCAAGGCCGGATGTGAGGGCATCAAACCGGGTTGGGTTCGCGTGAACTTCAACTACTTCATCAGCGACGAAGTGTTCCGCTACATCGTCAATGCCGTGACGATGATCGCCGAACACGGGGTGAAGCTGCTTCCGGACTACCGGTTCGAACCGGCATCCGGTCTGTGGAAGCACCGCGCGGGACCCGTCGAGCCTCCGCTGCGGTTCGCGCACCTCACGTATGGCCCGGATGGTGAGCTCACGTTTCCCCGGCACGACGACCGCGCGCCGGCCACCGTGTACGCGGATGCGCTCGCCGCGGCGCGCGACCTGTTCGAGAATGCGCCGGCCGCCCCGGACGCGAGCGCAGGCGTCGCCGCCGAGCTCGGTGAGCAGTTCGAAAGCCTGCGCTGGTTCGACCTCCCCGCGGAGTGCCTCGCCTAAGGCCGTATCCGTTCCCTGAGGCTCTCGAAGGGAACGTCACCTGTCAGTTCCCTTCGAGACGGCCGTTCCGGCCTCCTCAGGGAACGGTCACCATGTCTTGCTCCCTGAGGGATCGCGCAGCGATCGTCTCGAAGGCTGCGACCGGTGTGTCCCCTTCCAGACGGCCCTGCGGGCCTCCTCAGGGAACGGGCGGAACGGAAACTGCACGCGGAAATCAGTGCCGTGACGCGTAGGATTGGGTCACTATGTCAACCACAATTAACGTCTCCGCCCCCGTCGCCGATGCCCTCGCCAATAACCGCCCTGTGGTGGCGCTCGAGTCGACGATCATCTCGCACGGGCTTCCCCGCCCGCGCAACTTCGAGGCCGCCCAGGAGTTCGAACAGATTTTGCTCGACGCCGGCGTGACCCCCGCAACCGTCGCCGTGCTGGACGGCATCCCGCACGTCGGACTCGACGCGGACGGTGTCCGCCGCATCGCGGACGAGGACATGGCGAAGGCGAGCGTTCGCGACCTGCCGATCCTCGCCGCCGCGAAGGCATCCGGTGCCACGACCGTCGCCGCGACAGCGCACCTTGCTGCCCTCGCCGGCGTGCGCGTGTTCGCGACGGGTGGTCTGGGCGGCGCGCACCGCGGTGCCTCATCGAGCTTCGACGAGTCCGCCGACATTTCCACCCTCGCCGTCACGCCGATCACGGTCGTCGCGGCCGGGGTCAAATCCGTGCTCGATATCGCGGCCACGCTCGAACGGCTGGAGACGCTGAGCGTGCCCGTCGTCGGATACCGCACGAAGAAGTTCCCGAGTTTCTGGCTCACCGAGTCCGAATTCGACATCGACTGGTCGGTGCAGTCCGCGGACGACATCGCCCGCGTCATGAAAGCTCAGGATGAGCTCGGCCACGGCCAGGGAATCGTCGTGGCGAACCCGATCCCCCGCGACCAGCAGTGGGACCCGGCGGAACACAACCGCGTGCTCGACGAGGCGTTCGCGGCGGCGGATGCGGCGGGCGTGCACGGCAAAGCGGTCACTCCGTTCCTGCTTGGATTCATCGTCGACGCCTCCGGCGGTCGCAGCCTCGAAGTGAACCTCGACCTCGCGCGCAACAACGTGCGGCTCGCCGCCGAAATTGCGACGGCGTGGTCGAAACTGGCCGGGTGAGCGCAATCTCCGGATCTGTCGAACACGCGGCCGGCGCGTCGGGCGGGCGGGCGCCTGCACGCACAAAGGACTCTGCGCGCAACCGCGTCGTCGTTTTCGGCGACATCATCGACGACATCGTGGTGGTTCCGGAAGGGCCGATCCGTCAGGACACCGACACTCCGAGCTCCATCCGCAACCGTGCGGGCGGTTCCGCGGCGAACGCCGCATCCTGGCTGGCCGACCTGGGCGCCGGCGTGGATTTCGTGGGACGGGTCGCGGCGGAGGATGTGCAGCGGCACAGCGCGATCCTGGAGTCCTTCGGCGTCACCCCGCACCTCATCGGCGACACCGAGCATCCGACCGGCACGATCGTCGTGCTCGTGGACGGCAACAACCGCAGCATGCTCACCGAACGCGGCGCGAACGCGTTCCTCTCGGCGGATGACGTGGCCGACGAGCTTCTGGACTACGCCTCGGTCGTTCACTTCACCGGGTACAGCGTCTTCGACAGCGCGGACCACTCGCCGGTGCGCAGGCTCATCGAGCGCGCGACGGCACGCGGTGTCACCGTGAGCGTGGACCCGGCATCCGCCGGCAACCTCGACGATTTCGGCACCGAGGCGTTCCTCGACGTGATCGCCGGAACGGGGATGTTGTTTCCCAACCTCGACGAGGGGCGCGCCCTGACCGGACTTGACGTTCCTGAGGATATGGCCGCAGCACTCGCCGACCGGGTGCCGCTTGTGGCGCTCACGCTCGGCACCGGCGGCGTCGTGGTGGCGGAACGCGGGCACGAACCGGTGCGCGTGGCGGCGCAGGAGGCCGCGATCGTCGATCCGACCGGTGCAGGAGATTCGTTCACCGCCGGGTTTCTGGCCGCGTGGATCACAGGAGCGGATGCCGTTGCGGCAGCGAAGTCCGGCGTGCAGGTGGCGGCGCGCGCCGTCGCCACCGTCGGGGGACGTCCGCCGAAACAGTAGGACGCGTTCGTCACGACCCTGACGGGGTTTGTTCCTCACGATGGCAAACGTTCGGCGTCAGGGGAGACGCTTGGCGTCCTGGCGTGGGCGGCTGGGCTCTGGCGAATGCGCAGCCCGGACAGAACCGAGGGCCCGTCGCAGAGGCTAGCGACGGGCCCTCTTCCCTTGCACCAAGAGTGTCCTGCAATCACATTCCGCAGAAGCTGCCACAGCAAACAACCTCTGCACTAGAACTATATAACGGTTAGGTAACGGGGCGCTAGTTATACTTCCGTAATATTTGTGCGAGTCCTTCCGCACTCATCCAGACGGCGGCAATGCGCACCCGCACGGCGCACCAATCCGCTCAGCTGCGCCGCGTCCCCACAATGACGGTGGAGTGGAAATGGTCGGAGGTGACGATGCGGGCGCGGAGCCCGGATGCGGTGACGACGTCGGCCGCCGCCATCGCCTGGTCCTCGCCGGTCTCGAAAAACAGGTGGCCACCCGAGGAGAGCCACATCGGCGCCTCTCCGGCAACGCGGCGCAGGATGTCCAGGCCATCCGACCCGCCGTCGAGGGTGAACCGCGGCTCGAAGTCGCGCGCCTCCGAAGGGAGGAGGGCGATCGCCTCGGTGGGCACGTACGGCACGTTCGCCGTGAGGATGTCGACCTTGCCGCGCAGGGAATCCGGCAGCGGATCGAACAGGTCGCCCAGGTAGCTGCGGCCACCGAACACCTCGAAGTTTCGGGCGGCATTGTCGACCGCGGCGGGGTCGATGTCCGCGGCGTACAGTTCGGCGTTGTCGATCGCCGAACTGATCGCGATTCCCACGGCACCGCATCCGCAGCACAGGTCGAGCACCGTCGCGCCCGAGTTGGCGTGCGCGATCGCCTCGCGCACGAGGAACTCGGTGCGTTTGCGGGGGACGAACACGTTCGCGTCGATGGCGATGCGCAGACCGAAGAAGTCGACCCAGCCGAGGATGTATTCGAGCGGTTGACCGCTCACCCGCCGTTCGGTGAGGCTTTCGAGTTCCCCGTGCGAGCCGGCGCTGTCGCTGAGCAGGCGCGCCTCATCCTCCGCGAACACGCATCCGGCGGCACGCAACCGCGTCAGGAGTGCGTCCGACTCGGCGGACGAGAGAAGCACCGGCATGCGCCTCCATTCTTCGACTACAGCCTAGAAGTCGGGCGACGGAGTCGTGGCGTGGCGCACCGACACGTCCGCGTGCCGATCGAAGCGGTATCCGACCCCTCGAACGGTCCGGATGATGTCCTCGTACGCCCCCAGCTTGGCGCGCAGCCGCCGCACGTGCACGTCGATCGTGCGGTCGTTCGGCTTCTCGAGGTCGTCCGCACCCCACAGGCCGACGAGGAGTTCGGCGCGCGGGATGGTGCGGCCTTCCCTCGTGACGAGGAAGCGGAGCAGTTCGAACTCCTTGTAGGTGAGCGGCGCCGGCTGTTCATCGATCGTGACGCTCCGCCGCGACAGGTCGACGACGACCCCCTCGACGGCGCCCTGCGTCGGCTGTTGTTCCTGGCGGTGGCGGGCGAGGGCGGCCGGGTCCTGCAGGGCGAGCCGCACGACATCGAGGTCCCGACCGCCCGAGCCTTTCGGGGCGAGGGCGACGGCCGCGTAGGTTTCCGATGCCGGTGCCAGGTCGGCGGCGAGTTTTCGCAGCGCGGCGACGATGCTGCCGAGGTCGGTGCCGGATGCCTGGGCTTTCGCCCCGTCGATGCCGACGTAGAGGACGAACCCGCGGGCCTCGGGGCCGTCGGGCACAGCGCGGATCCGGGCCGGCGGTGGTGTCGGATCCGGGTCGGGGACCGCGTGGAGCGGTCGCTGGTCGGAAAAGTGGGTACGGTCAAGGTCGAGAGTGGCGAGTGACATGGTGTCGAATCCCTTGGGGATCAAGTGAAGGCCCTCTAATGGGGAGGATCAGCCTTCGGTAACTTCAGTGCGTGGCGGATGCTCGATCGCGATGAGGATCGGCGTCCGGGAACCGCGTGCTCTGCGAGAGGGCGGTTCGGCGGGAGGTTGGCCGACTAGGCATGCATTCGACAACACGTGACGGCGCTGCCCGGCATCATCATGCCGGCAGTCCCGTGGGCCTCAAAGGAGGTCAGGGCGCGCGCGTTCACAGTCATAGTGCAACTATCTTTCACGCACGCAAGATTTGTCAAACTCGGTGCCGTGGCGGGAGCGGATCGTTCCCTTCGAGAGCCTCAGGGAACGGCGAGCGTCAGCCCGCCCCTGAGGAGGCCGTACCGGAACGTGTCCGCTCCCTGAGGAGGCCGAAGGCCATCTCGAAGGGATCGCCGAGACGTTCCTCTAGCCGACTGTGCCGTACAGCCGGTCGCCGGCATCCCCGAGGCCCGGCACGATGTAGCCGACCTCGTTGAGCTTCTCGTCGAGCGCGCCGAGCACGATCGTGACGTCACGCCCCTCGGTGGCTTTCTCGATCGCGGCGAGCCCCTCGGGTGCGCCGAGGAGGCAGATCGCGGTCACATCGACGGCGCCGCGACCGAACAGGTAGTTGATGGCCGCCAAGAGCGAGCCGCCCGTGGCGAGCATCGGGTCGAGCACGAAGCACTGCCGGTCGGACAGATCCTCGGGCAGCCGCTCGGCGTACGTGGTGGGCTGCAGGGTCTCCTCGTTTCGTACCATTCCCAGGAACCCGACCTCGGCGGTGGGAACGAGCTTGACCATGCCCTCGAGCATCCCGAGCCCGGCGCGCAGGATGGGGACGACGAGCGGGCGCGGTTTGCTGATCGCGAGCCCTTTCGCCTCGGCAACCGGCGTGCGCACGGTCACCGTGTCGACGCGCACGTTGCGCGTCGCCTCATACGCAAGCAGTGTGACGAGTTCCTCGGTGAGGGCCCGAAAGACCGGCGATGAGGTCTTTTCGTCGCGAAGGACGGTGAGTTTGTGCGTGATGAGCGGGTGGTCGGCAACGTGGACTCGCATAGGCTCAATCTACTTGATGGCGAAGTTGGTGGAGGCGGTGACCGTGGCGAATTTCGACGGGTGGATGTCGGAGGCGCTTGGTGAGGCCGCCGCATGCCTCGAGACGGGGGATGTGCCGGTCGGCGCCCTCGTGATCTCGGCGGAGGGCGGGGTGATCGGGCGGGGCCGAAACGAACGCGAGCTCACGGGGGATCCGACGGCCCACGCTGAGGTGCTCGCCATCCGGGTCGCAGCCGAAGCCCTGGGGACCTGGCAGCTTGCCGGAACCACGCTCGTCGTCACGCTCGAGCCATGCGCGATGTGCGCGGGGGCGATCCTCCAGGCGCGCATCCCCGTCGTCGTGTTCGGGGCGTGGGATGAGAAAGCCGGGGCCGCGGGAAGCGTCAACGACCTGCTGCGGGACCGCCGCCTGCCTCACCGGGTCGAAGTGCATGCCGGCATCCGCGAGACAGAAAGCGCCGAGCTGCTCAGGGCGTTTTTCGCGGCCCGCCGCTAGCCAGCTTTCATTATTCAGGAGGTTGTGTGACTCGACCTCCTGAATAATGAAAGTCAGCGGGGGAGGGAGTCCAGCCACTCACCGAACATGAGCCGGGACGCCGCCTCCATGGGCGGGTTGTGGATGCGGCCGAGCGCGCGCCACTCGTCCGCGTCGACGTTGTTTGCGGCGAACAGTTCGCGGGAACCCAGCGTCCAGGCCTCGTGCATTTCGTTGGTGACCTCCGGGTGGAACTGCACCGCGAGGGCGTAATCCCCGATCGAGAACGCTTCGTTCGGGTACGCCGTCGACGTGCCCAGCAGCGTCGCTTCCGCCGGAAGCGTGTAGTGGTCGCTGTGCCACACGAGCATCCCCACGCCCTGCACGTGCCGCAGGGGCGACGCGAGCCCCGCCTCGGTGAGCCGGATGTCCTGGTAGCCGAGATCCGGCTTCTCGCCTTTGTAGTTGCGGGCGCCGAACGCGCCGGCCATGAGTTGCGCGCCGAGGCACACGCCGAAAATCGGCTTGTTCGCCTCCACGCGTGCCCTGATGTACCGCATCTCGTCCGCCAGATGCGGGAACTCTTCCGTCTGGTACGCGCCCTTCTCGCCGCCGAGCACGATGACGAGGTCGCCGTCCTCCGGGTCCAGCGCGGTCACGTCGACCGTGTCGGCCTCGACGATGTGAATCTCGTAGCCGTGCTCACGGAGCACCGGTTCCAGATTCCCGAGAGTGATGTCGTCGTCGTGCTGGAACACGATGGCGCGCTTCGGCGCAACGCCGCCGCTCAATCCGAGGCCCTGATCACGAACAGGTCCGTGGGCGGGTTGCCCTTGTCCGGACGATGGTAGATATCCGGTTCGATGTAGATCACGCGTGCGACCGGCACCGCCTTGCGCACCCTCACTTCGAGGGCGTTGATCGCGGCGGCCACCTCGCTGAGCTTCTTCTTCGGCCCAAACGCCACCTTCGCCGCAACGAGAAGTTCCTCGGGGCCGAGGTACAGCGTGCGCAAGTGGATGAGCGCCTCCACCTGCGGGTCGGCGTTGATGGCATCGCGAATGGCTTCCGTGTCGGCCGGCCGGGCGCCCTCGCCGATGAGCAGGCTCTTGGTCTCAATGCCGAGGATGACGGCAACCAGAACGAGGAGCGTGCCGATTGCGAGAGTGCCGATCGCATCCCACATGCTGTTGCCGGTGATGACGGTCAGGCCGACTCCGAGGAACGCGAACACGAGCCCGGTGAGTGCCGCGACATCCTCCAGGAGGACGACGGGAAGCTCCGGCGCTTTCGCGTGGCGGATGAACTGGATCCAGCTCTCCTTCCCGCGAACCTTGTTCGACTCCTTCACGGCCGTGCGCAGCGAGAACGATTCCAGCACGATGGCGATCACGAGAACGAGGAGCGGCAGCCACGCATACTTCAATTCGTGCGGGTCGGCGAGTTTGTTGAAGCCCTCGTAAATGGAGAACACGCCGCCGATGCTGAACAGGATGATGGAGACGACGAACGCGTACACGTAACGCTCGCGGCCGTAGCCGAACGGATGCTCCGAGTCCGCTTTACGCTTCGCCTGCCGGGCGCCGAGCAGCAGCAGACCCTGGTTTCCGGTGTCCGCGACCGAGTGCACCGCCTCGGCGAGCATCGACGCCGAACCGGAGATCGCCCACGCGATGAATTTCGTTATCGCGATCCCCAGATTGGCCAGAAGGGCCGCGATGATTGCCCGTTTGCCGCCGCCTGCGCTCACTGGTCACCTCGAATAGCCTTCACGGTCCAATCCTAGGATGGTTCCATGGATACTTTCCCAGCGGTGGCGATCCTCGGTGCCGGCTCGATGGGCGGCGCCATCCTCTCCGGGCTGAGCGCCCCGGGCGTCACCGTCACGGGGGGCATCCGCGTGACCAATCGAACGGAGGCGAAGGCCGGCCCGCTCCGCTCTTCCGGGGTTGCGAGCTTCGCCACTCAGACGGATCCGCGGGCGAACCTGGCCGCCGTGACCGGTGCCCGTGTCGTGCTGCTGGCCGTCAAGCCGGCCATGATTCCCGAGCTGTTGCGCGAAATCGCCGACGCGCTGGAGCCAGGTTCGATCGTCGTGAGCGTCGCGGCCGGTGTGACCGTCGCGACCATGGAAGCGGCTCTCCCCGCATCCGTTTCGGTGCTGCGGGCGATGCCGAACACGCCGGCGATGGTCGGCCGCGCCGTCACGGGGCTGAGCGCGGGCACCCGGTCGTCGTCGGATGACCTGGAGCTCGTGCAGCGGCTGTTCGAAACGGTGGGGACCGTCGTGGTCGTGCCGGAGGATCGCATCGATGCGCTCAGCACCATCTCGGGCTCGGGGCCCGCGTACGTGTTCTATCTCATCGAGCAGCTCACGGCGACCGCGGTGTCGATGGGCTTCAGCGATGCGGATGCGGCGACCCTCGTGAACACGACGTTCCTCGGGGCGAGCGAACTGCTTGCGGCATCCGGAAGCGCGCCGGGCGAGCTTCGCCGGCAGGTCACGAGTCCGAAGGGGACGACGGAGCGCGCGATCGCCGAACTCGAGAGGGCCGACCTGAAGGCCGTCTTCGACCGGGCCACCGCCGCGGCGCTGGCGCGCGCTCGCGAGCTCGCCGCGGGCTGATCGTCGGCTCCCTGCGAGACGCGCTCCGCGCTCCTCAGGGAGCGGGTTGTCGGCTTCGTTACCTGAGGAGGCCGGAACGGCCGTCTCGAAGGGAGCCGAACGGCTAACTCTGCAGCGCAGAGAACTTCTCGATCGCGCCCGAGTTTCCGCTCACGATGATGAGGTCGTGGTTGGAAATCACGGTTTCCGCGGTCGCGTAGGTGAACTCCGTGCCGGGCGACTTCACGCCCACCACGGTCACCCCGAACTTCTTGCGGATGTCCGTCTCCGACAGCGGCACGCCCCGAATCGACTTCGGCGGGTACATCTTCACCATCGCAAAATCGTCGTCGAACTCGATGAAGTCGAGCATCCGGCCGGAGACGAGGTGGGCGACCCGCTCGCCGGCCTCCGCCTCCGGGTAGATCACGTGGTTCGCGCCGATGCGGGCGAGGATCTTCCCGTGCGACTGGCTGATCGCCTTCGCCCAGATCTGCGGGATGCCAAGGTCCACGAGGTTTGCGGTGATGAGCACGCTCGCCTCGATCGAGGAGCCGACCGCGACGACGGCCACGGAGAAATCCTGGGCGCCGATCTGGCGGAGCGCGTCGATGCTTCGCGCATCCGTCTGCACCGCGTGGGTGACGCGCTCAGACCATTTCTGCACGAGCGCCTGGCTTTCGTCGACCGCGAGCACTTCGCGGCCGAGGCGGTCGAGCTGCCCAGCGGCCCCGGCGCCGAAACGTCCGAGCCCGATAACCAGCACGGGAGCATTGTGCGCAATTTTGTCAACCAACGATCGGCCTCTCTTCGGCTCGCACGAACAACTGCCGGCGTTGGCTGGCCGCCAGCGCTGCGGCAAGGGTCACTGTACCAACCCGACCCGCCCACATGGTGGCGGCCAGGATGTACTTTCCGGCGTCCGGCAGGGATTCGGTCACACCGGTGCTCAATCCGCAGGTCCCGAACGCTGAAATCACGTCGAACAGCACGCGGTCCAGCGGCAGTTTCGACACCTGGAGGATCGCGATGGTGGAGACGGCAACGATCGTTGCGCCCCACAGCACGACGCTCACCGACACGCGCAGCACGTCCGGCGGGATGCGGCGGTTGAACACCTGGATGTCGTTGTCGCCCTTGGCTTCCGCGAGCGCGGCGAGGAACAGAACGGCAAGGGTTGTGACCTTGATGCCGCCGGCCGTGGATGCCGAACCGCCGCCCACGAACATGAGCATGTCCATCACGAGAAGGCTCGAATCGTGCATTTGCCCGATGTCCACGGTGGAGAAGCCGCCGGATCTGGTCATGATCGACAGGAACGTCGCCGTCATGGGTCGGACAATCGGATCCTGCGCGCCCAGAGTTTTCGAGTTGTTCCATTCCAGGGCGTAAATCGCGATCGCCCCGAGCACAATCAGGATGAGCGTCGTGGCGAGCGTGAGCTTCACGTGGATGGACATCCGATGCTTGCCGCGCCACCCCTTTGTCAGCGCGAAGATCACGGGAAACCCGAGGCTTCCGATGAAGACGCCCAATCCGATCACGCCCAACATCCACGGGTCGGTCGCGAACGGCGCCATTCCCTCGACGTGGGGAACGAACCCCGTGTTCGTGAACGCGGAGGTCGCGAAGTAGAACGCCTGCCAGATCGCCGTCCATGGGTCGTCGCCGGCCAGGAGCAGCCGCGGGGCGATCAGGGCGGTCAGGACAGCTTCGATGGCGAAAACGCTCACGGCCACCGTCGCGAGCAGTCCGCCGATCTCGCCGAGGCGAATCGCCTGACCCTCCGCGACGGGCCCGGAGTGGATGCGCAGCGGGTTGCTGTCGCTCGCCGCGATCAGCTTCGCTTTGAGGCTGAGCCGGCGCGAAACCACGAGGCCGAGGATGCTGGCGAGCGTGAGCACGCCGATGCCGCCCACCTCGATGCCGATCAGGATGGCCACGTTCCCGAACGTGGACCAGTGGGTGGCCATGTCGACGGTCGTGAGCCCCGTGACGCAAATCGCGGACATCGCCGTGAAGAACGCATCCGCGAGCGGGGTGACATTGCGTTCGGCGGTGGCGATGGGCAGCGAAAGGACCGCGGTCAGCACGAGGACGAGGCTCGTGAAGATGACGAGCGCGAATCGCGCCGGGGATGCGGACACAAAGAAGTCGCCGAAGTTGCGGATCCCCTGGAAGACGGAACCGCGTTGGGCGGGCCTCGCGCGCATCCTGACCCTTCGGTCGCTGGATTCCCTGCACAGCAATGCAGGAGCTTGACATGGTACTACTCAGGCTAGGTCGGTAGCCTACTGAGATGGGAGACATCTTTGACGTTATCGCCGATCCGACTCGACGCGAGTTGCTTCGGGTGCTGCTGGAGAACCGCCTCGAACATCAGGATGATGCCGGCGAGGTGAACGTGGGCGGACTGGTCGAGGCGCTCGAGCTGAGCCAGCCCACGGTGTCCAAGCATTTGAAGGTGCTGCGCGACAGCGGACTGGTGTCCGTGCGCGAGGACGGCCAGCATCGGTTCTACCGGCTCGAATCATCGCCCCTGGAGGCCGTCGAGGACTGGCTCATCCCGTTCTTGAGCGCCGACGTTGTGCTTCTGGGCGAGGATGCCGGGTCGACCGCGTTCGCGGCGTGGGCGGGCTCCAGCCTGCCGAAGCCGCTGCGCAAGGTCGCCGAAACCATCGAACACCCCTCGGATGCCGGTGCCGCCGTCGGGCGCTCGGTCGCCGACGCGTCCCACCAGGTCCGTTCGGTGATCGAAGGCGCGACCCACAAGATCGAGGAAGCGACGGCGAAGGTGGAAAAGAAGGTCATCGATCCGCTCCGCGAGAAGCTCGGCCGTCGCGGGGATGGCGCCAAATAGGCGCTGTTGTGACCCGTTCGCAACTCGCCAGCAGTCTCCGGGGCATGGACAAAGTGTCACTCTGGCCCCTAAAGTAGCGAACTAGCACTCTGTTAACACCCGAGCGAGTGCTCCAAGCCAAGGGGAACGATGTCCAGCGATCTTTCCGACGTGAGGTTTCTCACGGTCGCGGAAGTGGCCGAGATGATGCGCGTGTCAAAAATGACCGTGTACCGGCTCGTCCACTCCGGTGATTTGCCCGCCATCCGGTTCGGACGGTCGTTTCGCGTTCCGGAGTCTGCGGTGCAGTCCGCGATCGACACGCACATCGCCGGCCGCGACAGCGCCGTCGGCTGAACCGGGCACCCACTGAAGCGGGATCGGTGATCCGCTAGACTTATCCGAGGCATTTTTCGCGGTTCGCATCGGACCCGATCGTCACGGCTCTCACGACACGCGAGGGCCACAATCAATGAGGTGTGTATGGGTTCGGTCATCAAGAAGCGTCGCAAGCGCATGGCAAAGAAGAAGCACCGCAAGTTGCTGCGCAAGACGCGCCACCAGCGTCGCAACAAGAAGTAGCGTCGCGCCGTCCCCGTGTCCGCTGTTGAACTCACGATCATCGGCAAACCCGATTGTCACTTGTGTGACGTTGCGGAATCGGTGATCGACTCCGTCGTGAGCGAGCTTGACGGTTCCGCTTCGGTCACGATCGTGAAGCGCTCCATCCTGGATGACCCCGAGCTGCACGAGCAGTATTGGGAGAAGATTCCTGTCATTCTGGTGAACGGCGCAGAGCACGCACACTGGCACGTGGATGCGCAGGAGTTGCGCACCGCCATCCTGGAGGGTTGACCATGCTGCGGCACATCGTTCTTTTCCGCATGAAGGCGACCGAGGATGCCGAACGCGCCGCAAGCGTTGCCCGGCTCTCCGCGGCGCTCACCGCACTCCCACCCAACATCGAGCAGATTCGCGCACTCTCGGTGGGCGCGAACATTCTCCAGCGCCCCGGCAACGGGGATCTTGCGCTCACCGTCGACGTGGATGATGCTGCCGCGCTCGAGGTGTACCGTGCGCATCCTGAGCACCAGAAAGTGCTCGCGCTCGTCGACGAGCTGACAGCGGAACGGTGCGCAGTCGACTTCTCTGTTTAGGATGTTCTGAACCGCGACACCGTGCGGCGCCGAAGGAGATGCATCATGAAGTTCCAAATCGTCAAAGGCAAGTCAGCGACCCAGCCGTTCTTCTGGCGCATCGTTGCCAGCAATGGCCAGACGCTCGCCGTGAGCGAGAACTACGCGGCGAAGGCGTCAGCGAAGAGCGCCGTCGAATCCGTGATCAAGAACGCGGGCGGCGCGAAGATCGAAGACCTCACGTAGGCCTTCTTTTCCGCTAGCTTGCGGCCTGCCTGGACACCATCTCGGCGATCCAGAGCGGGACGAACGGCGACGTGCAGTTCGGCGGCGTCGGGTAGTCCTTGAGAACCTCGAGGCGCTCGCCGATGTCGATCGCGCGCGCCCGAAATTCGGGGTATTCGATCCCGATGTGGCCGAGGCACGTGTTCATCGCCCACTGCAGACGGTCTGGCGCCTCCTTCATGTTTGCTTCGATGGTGTCGAGCAGGGCCGCCAGATCAAGCCCTTCGGGGTTCCTGGCGACGCGGTCGGCGGTCAACGCCCAGCCGGCGCTCGCGACCACCGGATCCGGGTCCGCGAACCATATTTCGCGGAGCTCCTGGGCGTGGGCACTCTTCTTCACGACGTAGCTCAGCACCCAGTCGTGCACCTTCGGGATGCGCGCCTCGCGCAGCATCGCATCCAGCTCATCCTGTGTGAACGATTTCGGGCGGCAGATCAGGATCGACAGGAGCCGCGCTGCCGTGTCGCCCGTGTCCCACAGTTCCCGCGCGAGTTCCTCCTGCGTTTTCAAGCGTTTCGCGATCGCGCGAAGTTTGCCGAGGTTCACCCCGTGATCGTCGCCGTGCCGTTCGTTCACGGCGCGCACCTTCGGATCCTCCAGTGCCGCCAACTCGGCCAGAACACTGGTCAGGGTTGCCTGTGTCATGTCGACCTCCAGCTCGTTCCGGTTGCCAAGTTTACCGGGGTTGCCGCGGCCGGGTCAGGGCAGGAGCCGCGTCGGGCCGCGGAACAGGTACGTTGCTTCGCGCAGGTTCGGCAGTCCGAGCATGAGCATGAGCACGCGCGCGAGCCCCATGCCGAATCCGCCGTGCGGCGGAACTCCGTACCGGAAGAAGTCCAGGTAGAAGGAGAGCTCCTCCGGGTCCAGGCCCTTCTCTCGCGCCTGGGCTTCGAGCACCTCGATGCGGTGCTCGCGCTGGGCTCCGGTGGAGATTTCGACCCCGTTGAGAATGAGGTCGTAGCTCTTCGTGAGCCCGGCATTGCCGTCGTGCCGCATGTGATAAAACGGGCGGATGCTGGAGGCGTAGTCGGTGAGGAACACGAAATCGTGTCCGAACTTCTCCTTCACATACGCGGAAATCTGGCGTTCCCCCTCCGGGTCCATGTCGTCGTCGTGCCGGGGAACCTCGTAGCCGCGCTCCGCCACAATCTTCTTCGCTTCGGCGAGCGGGATGCGCGGGAACGGCGTCGACGGGATGGCCAGTTCGATGCCGAATGCTTCCACAATCTCGGCGCCGTGTGTCTTCTTCACCGCGGTGTACCCGGCGACCATGAGCTCCTCGTGCAGCCGCATGACATCCTCGTGGCTGTCGATCCAGCTGATCTCCGAGTCGACGCTCGTGAACTCTGTCGCGTGCCTGCTCGTGAAACTCGGGTCGGCGCGGAACGCTGGACCGATCTCGAACACGCTGCCGAGCCCGGCAGGCTGCGCCATTTGCTTGAAGAACTGGGGGCTCTGCGCGAGGTACGCGGTGCCATCGAAGTACTTCACCTCGAACAGCTCGGCCTTCGACTCGCTCGCGCTCGCCATGAGTTTCGGAGTGTGAATTTCGACGAAATCGTGCTCGACCCAATAGGTGCGCCACGCGTGCTCGAGCGTGGTCTGGATGCGAAACACGAGACTGTGCTTCGGCACCCGCAGGTCGAGGAAACGCCAGTCCATGCGCTTGTCGACGCCCGTGTCCTCCGCGATCGGCGACTCGAGAGCCTCCGACACCACGTCGAGCGAGGAGATGAGCACCTCGATCCCGCCGAGCTTCACGCGTTCATCGTGCTTGAGGGTGCCGGTGGCGGTGACGAACGTACCCGTGCCGAGCGCGGAGATGGCGGCGGCGATCGGGTCGGACTCTTCAGCTCGCGGGTGCACGAGCTGGAGGGCGCCGGACTCGTCGCGCAGCACCACGAACTGCACCTTTTTCTGGTCGCGAACCGTATCCACCCAGCCGGAAACCGTCACGGGTCCATCGCTCAAGGCGGCCAGGTTCTTGATGAGGGTACGAGTCGTCACCGCTCAAGTCTAGAGTCCAGTCAGAGTTCCTTAGACTGGACGGGTGCCCGCTTCGCTCATCCATCTCGTCCGCCACGGGGAGGTTCACAACCCCGACGGCGTGCTCTACGGACGGTTGCCGGGCTTTCACCTCTCCGAGCTGGGCGCGCGGATGGCGGCTGCGGCAGCAGCATCCGTGAAAGCGGAAGGGCACCCGGTGACGAAACTCGTCTCCTCGCCCCTGCAGAGGGCGCAGGAGTCCGCGGAACCGTTCGCGAAGGTGTTCGGCCTGCCCGTCGAAACGGACGACCGCCTGATCGAGCCCACGAACCGGTTCGAGGGCCGCACGTTCGAGTTCGGCCCTCAGGTGATCCTCCGCCCGCAGTCGTGGCCGTGGGTCGTGAACCCGTTCCGCCCCAGCTGGGGTGAAGCGTACGAATCCATCGCCGGGCGGATGCTCGCCGCGCTCGAGGACGCGTGGTCCGGCACGGACGACGGCCACGCGGTGCTCGTGAGCCACCAACTGCCGATCTGGACGATCACGAACGCGCTCGCCGGACGCAGGCTCTGGCATGATCCGCGCAAACGCCGGTGCAGCCTGTCCAGCATCACGACGTTTCAGAGGCGCGGCGACACGTTCGCCGAAGTCTCCTACAGCGAACCCGCAGCCGACCTTCTCGTGCAGGCAGTGGACTCGGGGGCCGTGTGATGCGCGAACGCCGCCATTCTGCCCGCTCTGCAGCGCTCCGGTTCGCAGCGTTCGCGGCCGCAGCAGCGCTCCTCCTGGCGGGATGCTCCGCCCAGGACAAGCTCGCCATCGACTACGGTTCGGGGGGAAACAAGAACTACGTTGCGGGAGACGGGAGCATCCTGGAGATCCAGCCGGCCAACCGCAAAGACCCGATCGTGTTCACCGGGACAACCGACACGGGCGCCGAAGCGTCCAGCGCCGACTACCGAGGGCAAGCCCTCGTCGTGAACTTCTGGGCGGGGTATTGCGCGCCGTGCCGGGCCGAGGCGCCCGAGCTGCAGAAACTGTCCCAGAAGTGGGCGAACCGCGGCGCGAGTTTCCTCGGCGTCAACACGTATGACGAGGCCGCAACCGCGCAGGCGTTCGCCCGGAACTACGGTGTCACCTACCCGTCCATCATGGATGCCAGCACGGGCGCGGTGCAGTTGTCGTTCGCGGGAAGCGTCGCGCCCAGCGCACTTCCCACCACGATCGTTCTCGACAGCTCCGGACGTGTCGCCGCGCGCATCCTCGGCCAGATCGAGTCGGCATCCATCCTCGACGCGATCATTAAGACCGTGGTCGACGAGGACGCCAGCAAATGAACCCGGTCGGCGAACTCGTTCTGAGCGGAAGCCTCGTCATCGCGATCCCGATCGCCCTCCTCGCCGGGGTCATCTCGTTCGCGTCCCCGTGCATCCTTCCCCTCGTTCCCGGCTACCTCGGGTTCATCGGCGGCTTCGCCGGAGGGGATGGCGAGGGGGCGACGGAGGCGCGCAACCGCCGGCGACTCCTGCTCGGGGTCGCCCTGTTCGTGCTCGGATTCAGCGTCGTCTTCGTGACGTTCGGCCTCGTGTTCGGTGTCGCAGGGCTCCTGCTCAAACAGTGGATGGACATCATCACGCGCATCGCCGGGGTGATCGTGATCATCATGGGCCTCGTGTTCATCGGCCAGTTCACGTTCCTGCAGCGCACGGCCCGACCGGGCTGGCGCGTCGCCACCGGTCTCGCCGGTGCCCCGTTCCTCGGCCTCGTGTTCGGCCTCGGCTGGGCCCCGTGCATCGGGCCGACGCTGACCGCAGTTCTCGCGCTGAGCCTCGACGGCGGCTCCCCTGCGCGCGGTGCGCTGCTCGGCGCCGTGTACTGCCTCGGGCTCGGGATCCCGTTCCTGCTGGTCGCGCTCGGATTCGGCTGGGTGAGCGGATCCGTCACCTGGCTGAAACGCAACATCCGCATCGTGAACATTGTGGGCGGCGCCGTGCTTGTCGTGATCGGACTGCTCATGGTGACCGGCCTCTGGCAAGCCATGGTCTCGGCCTTCGGGGCGGTGATCGGAGCTTTTGTCACGCCCCTTTGATCACGTGGAAGGGTCTGGGCCGACCCCACCCGCGGACCCCGCCATCACGCAGCCCAAACTCGGTTTCGTCGGCATGCTCCGGTTCTTCTGGCGGCAACTCACGAGCATGCGCACCGCGATCGTGCTCCTGCTTCTGCTCGCCGTCGCTGCCGTGCCGGGGTCGATGTGGCCGCAGCGCAGTTCGGACCCGAACGGGGTCATCCAGTTCTTCGCGAACAATCCGACGCTCGCACCCGTGCTCGACCGCATCCAGTTGTTCGACGTGTACACCTCGGCATGGTTCTCCGCGATCTACATCCTGCTGTTCATCTCCCTCATCGGATGCGTGCTGCCGCGCACCATGCACCACCTTCGCGCGCTGCGCACGAAGCCGCCGCGCACGCCTGCGCGCCTGGAGCGGCTCGCAGCGTTCCGAACCGTCACGGTTGATCCGAGCGAGCTCGCGGCCGGGGCGGACGCCGCCGCGGCGATCGAGGCCGCGCGAACGCAGCTTCGCGCGAGCGGCTACCGGGTCGCGGTGTTCCAGGGCGCGAAGGACCTGTCGGTGTCCGCCGAGCGCGGCTACCTCCGCGAAACCGGCAACCTCGTGTTTCACACCGCGCTCATCGGGGTTCTCGTCGCGGTGGGCCTCGGCGGCGGGTTCGGGTATACCGGTCAGAAAGTGGTTGTGGAGGGCCAGTCGTTCGTCAACGTCAAGGGCTCCTACGACTCCTTCACCCCCGGACGGTTCTTCACCGATTCCGAACTGCAGCCGTACCGCCTGACCCTGGACACGTTCACGGTGACCTACGAGGAGCAGAGCATCCGCGCGTACGGGCAGCCGATCGACTACAACGCGAAGGTGACCACGTGGCTGCCCGGCGGGAAAGGCGCCGACGCCACCATCAAGGTGAACGAACCGCTCGAGTTCGGCGGCACCCAGCTGTACCTTCTCGGCAACGGATACGCGCCGACCATCACGGTGCGCGACGGCAAAGGCAATATCGCATTCACCGCGTCCGTGCCGTTCCTGCCGCAGGACGCCAACCTCACCTCCACCGGTGTCGTGCGGGCCCCGGATGCCGTGCCGGAGCAGCTCGCGTTCCGCGGGTTCTTCTATCCCACCGCAGCACAACTGCCCTCCGGTGCACTCACCTCGATTCATCCGGACCTTCGAAACCCGGTACTCACCCTGTTCGCGTATTCGGGCGACCTCGGCCTCAATAGCGGAGTCCCGCAAAACGTCTATGCGCTCGACCCGAAGGGCCTCACCCAAATTGCGGGCGGGGACAGCGGCGTTGCGCCTCTCGAACTGCGGCCCGGCGAGACAGTCAAGCTTCCGAACGGGCTCGGATCGGTGACGTTCGACAGCGCATCGCCGAACGCCGCGGCAGGCGACTGGTCGAACAGCGTGCCGCGTTTCGTCTCCCTCGACGTCCATCACGACCCGGCACAGGGCTGGGTGCTGCTGTTCGCCGTGCTCGCCGTCCTCGGGCTCCTGAGCTCCCTGTTCATTCCGCGCCGGCGCGTCTGGGTCAAGGCTGTCGAGCAGAAGAACGGATCGCTGCGCCTCGAATACGCCGGACTCGCGCGCGGTGAAGACCCGGGCCTCGACGCCACCGTCGAGGCGATCGCCACGCGCCATTCGAGCGGCCTGAAGGCTTAGGCTGGAAACCGTGTCCGAAACCTACGCATCCTATGCGCTCGTCGTTATCTACTCGGCGATGGCCGTCTACGTTTTGGCCTTCGTGTTCTTCACTCTGGACCTCGCGAAGCGCTCGGCGGAGAGCCCGCGGGCGGTCGCCGGATCGGCCACGGCACGCGAGTCCGCAGCTGCCGTAGCGGCGTCGGAAGCCGGAACGGCCGCGTCGCCGGTCGGCCGGGGCGGCGTGGGCACGCTCGAACGCGAGAGCGGGCCGGCCGCGGAATCCGGCTCGGGCGGCCGCCGGATGGAGCGCATCGCCTTCGCGCTGACCGCGCTCGCGTGGGTGCTGCACGTCGCGGGAGCCGTCCTCCGGGGCCTCGCGGATGGCCACGTCCCATGGTCGAACATGTTCGAGTTCTCGCTCGTATCCTCCGGCATCGTCGTGGGCGTGTTCCTGTTCCTCCAGTTTTGGCAGAACCTGCGGTTCCTCGGCACCTACATTGCCGGCTTCGCGCTGATCGTTCTCGGCGTCGGCACGGTCAATTTCTATGTCCCGGTGACGCCCCTGCCTCCTGCGCTGCAGTCGTACTGGCTCGTCATCCACGTGTTCGTGGCGACGCTCGGCACCGCATTCTTCGGGGTGGGCGCGGGGCTCTCGATCGTGCAACTGCTGCAAACCCGCCGCGAAGCGGACGGGCTTGCCCGCCTCAACTTCCTCGGCACGATGCCCACGGCCGAGCGGCTCGAAAACCTCGCGTACCGCGTAATCGTGGTCGGGTTCGTGTTCTGGACGTTCACCCTCATCGCCGGGTCGATCTGGGCGGAACGCGCCTGGGGCCGGTACTGGGGCTGGGACACGAAGGAAGTCTGGACCTTCATTATTTGGGTGCTGTTCGCCGGATACATCCACGCGAGGGCGACCCGCGGCTGGCGCGGCACCCGTTCCGCGTGGCTCGCGCTCATCGGGTTCGGGGCTGTCGCGTTCAACTACACGATCGTCAACCTGTTCTTCAAGGGGCTCCACGTTTACTCCGGACTCTGAGCGGCGCGAACACTCCGCCGTGCGACGCTTCTTCGCCTGGCGCTGGTGGCGCGGATGGCGGGGCTGGCTCGTGTTCGCGGCGGTCGCCGCCGTCGCCACCACGCTCGGCGTGGCCGCTCTCGTGCAGGCGTTCTCACCACCCGCACAGTCCTGGGTGTACTTCCCCGGCGTGCCGCAGGTGTCCACGGACCAGGTGCTGAAGAACGAGACGGTGGAGCAGTTGTCGCCGAGGGTGGATGCCGCGATGGCAGAGGTCCGCGCGGCCATCACCGCGCAGTTCGGTTTCAAGTGGGTCAAGAAGGGCGAGGACGAGGTCATCCGCGAGTCGAACCGGTTCCGCGGGACCTCGCTTCTCAACACGTATGACAGCGCCACCTGGCAGACCACGCAAACCCTGAGATCCGAGTCGGACAAGAGGAAAGCGATCGCAATCGTCACGAAAGTCATGGCTGAGCGCGGTTTCGGGACGCCAGCGTTGCACAACATCGCGGGGCCGCAGGGGTTGCCGGAGTTCGGAGGGTTCACGCTCGCGACGCAGGGCCGCTGGGTGCTTGCGGGTGAACCGCCCGGGGTGAGCCGCGGCAGCCTGCAATTCACAATCCTCGACCTCAGCCAGGACAGGACCGGCAACCTTGCGGCCCGGTCGGCACAGGCGGTCGCCGCGTTCGGCTGGGAGCCCGAATACCTGTCGATCGCGTACCACGGCGACTTCATGCTGCGGGAAGCGGATCGGGCCGAATTCGAGCGCAGGGCCGAGATCTACCGCGGCCACATCCAGCCGGTGCCGGGCCGGAACACGGATTAGTCGAGCAGCCGCCGGCAGCGGGTAAGCCGCTCGAGCCACCAGGCGGTGCGCTCCGGTGGCGCGGCGTACCGAACGAGGAGATCTTCGGTCGGCTCCACCCTGCTTACCGGGATGGTGCCATCCACCGGAAGCAGCGGGTACGGGATCACGTCGGCGGCGAGCAACGCGGCAGTGCCCAGCCCGCAGTCGTAATCGAGGTCAGGGATGGACGCGGCGAGGAAGGCGCCCATGGACAATCCGACCGACGTATCGAGCGCGCTCGACACGACCACCGGGAGCCCGGCGTCCGCAACGATTCGGCGTGCGGCGGAGATGCCGCCGAGCGGCTGCGCCTTGATGATGAGGATGTCGGCGGCGCCGGCGCGCGCCACCGCGAGCGGGTCGAACGCCTTCCGCACGCTTTCGTCTGCCGCGATCGGGATGCCCAGATCCTCGATCCGCTCCTTCAGGTTCGCCAGTTCCTGCACGCTCGCACACGGTTGTTCGGCGTATTCGAGGTCGAACTCGGCCAGCGTGCGCAGCGCCCGCTCCGCCTCGTCGACCCCCCAGCCGCCGTTCGCGTCCACGCGGATTCGCCCCTCCGAACCGAGCTCCCGCCGCACCGCGGACACTCGTGCCACGTCATCGGGAAGCGTTTGCCCACGCTCGGCGACCTTGACCTTGACGGTGCGGCATCCCGGATACCGGGCGAGCACGCCAGCCACCGCCTCGACCCCGACCGCGGGAATGGTCGCATTGACCCGCACGGTGGTGCGAAGCGGTTCCGGCTGCGGCACCCATCCGAAGTCGATCGCCGCTTCCAGCCACGTCGCCGCCTCTGCGTCGTCGTATTCGACGAACGGGGAAAACTCGGTCCAGCCCTCCGGACCCCGCAGCAGCAGCGCTTCCCGCACCGTGATGCCGCGGAACCGCTGCACGAGCGGGAGCGAGACGACGCGGGCCGTGTCGAGAAGTTCGGCGAGGACAGGATGCACCTCCCCAGTCTGCCCGCTCGGGGAGTGCAATATCCTGAAATGATAGAAGTGATGCGCCGCAACGAGGCAAGGACTGACATGACGCTCGACGAGAACGTTTCCGGGGGAACGCCCCAGGAGTCCCTGGGCGAGCCCGACGCAACCCGGAGCCCCCGCTCAAAGCCCTTCGGCGGGGCTGCCCTCGGCTACACCGCGTTCGCGATCGCCGTGGTTCTCGCGATCGCGGAAGGGGTGGCGATCAACCTCGCGACGAACGGGCAACCGGTCACGGCAACGGCGATCGGACAGGTGCTTGTGGTTCTTACCGCCCTGCCGCTCGCACTCGGCCTGTTCGTTGCCCTGCGCGGCCCGAAACGCGAGTGGGGCATCGCGGCGATGGTGGTCGCGGTGATCGCGAACCCGCTCATCCTGCTCAACGTTCTGTCGTTCTTCGGAACGATCTGATGGCGACGGTCTCCGAACTTTTCGACGCCGCGCTGTGGCAGCCGGTTGACGGATTCGAAAGCCTCGCCGACATCACCTACCACCACGATCGGGCCGGCCGCATCGCTCGGGTTGCCTTCAACCGCCCAGAGGTGCGCAACGCGTTCCGCCCGGCGACCGTCGACGAACTGTACCGGGCGCTGGATGACGCCAGGCAGAACCCGCGCATCGGCGTCGTCCTGCTCACCGGAAACGGGCCGAGCGCGAAGGATGGCGGCTGGGCGTTCTGTTCCGGCGGCGATCAGCGGGTGCGCGGGCGCAGCGGCTACGAGTATGAGGGGGCCGAAGGCGCGGAAGCTCTTTCGGCGGGGTCGCCGGGGCGCCTCCACATCCTCGAGGTGCAGCGCCTCATCCGGTTCATGCCGAAGGTCGTCATCGCGGTGGTTCCCGGCTGGGCCGCCGGCGGTGGGCATTCCCTGCACGTCGTGTGCGACCTGACGATCGCGAGTGCCGAGCACGCCCGCTTCAAGCAGACGGATGCCGATGTCGGCTCGTTCGATGCGGGCTACGGCAGCGCCTACTTCGCCCGCCAGGTGGGGCAGAAATTCGCGCGGGAAGTGTTCTTCCTCGGCCAGGAGTACTCCGCACAGCGCGCGCTGGAGGCCGGGGCCATCAACGCCGCCGTACCGCACGCCGAACTGGAGAGCACAGCCTACGCGTGGGGCCAGGAGATCCTGAGAAAGTCGCCCACCTCGATCCGCATGCTCAAGTTCGCGTTCAACGCGGTGGATGACGGGCTCGTGGGCCAGCAGGTGTTCGCGGGGGAGGCCACCCGCCTCGCGTACGGCGCCGATGAGGCGGTCGAGGGCAGGGACGCGTTCCTTCAGAAACGCGAACCGGACTGGTCGCCGTTCCCCTGGCAGTTCTGATGCCCGGCTCGCCGCGGTGACCGCGCCAATGACAGGGCCATCCCGATGACCGGGCCGCTGCCATGACCAGGCCGCTGCGCGTCGTGGCGGATGATGCCCGCATCGTGCTTTCCGCGCTGCGTGGCGCGCTCGCCGGCGGCGACGCGATCCTCCCTCTGGCCGAGACGGCAGCGCATCCCGATGTGCCGGATGCCGTGGACGAGGCCGTCGCGCTCGTCGTGCAGACGAGCGGCTCCACCGGCGCCGCGAAGCGCGTGGGCCTGAGCGCCCGGGCGCTGCTCGCGAGCGCTGCGGCGGCCGAACAGGCGCTCGGCGCGCGAGGGCAGTGGCTGCTCGCCCTGCCCGCCCATTACATCGCGGGGATCAACGTGCTCGTGCGATCGATTGCGGCGGGAACCGATCCGGTGGTCGTTCGCTCTGCCCATTGTGAACCGCCTGCGTTCGTCGAGGCGGCCGCGGCTCTCGACCATCCGGTGAGGTACACGTCGCTCGTGCCCGCGCAGTTGTCCCGGCTCCTGGAGTCCCTGCCCGCGATCGAGGTCCTGAGGCGGTTCGACCGCATCCTCCTCGGCGGCCAGTCCACGCCAGCCGGGCTCCTCGCCCAGGCGCTCGAACTCGGACTGAACGTGACCCGCACCTACGGTTCGAGCGAGACGAGCGGCGGATGCGTTTACGACGGCGTGCCGGTCGGCGACACCGTCATGCGCATCGTCGGCGGCGAGATCGAGTTGGGCGGGCCGACCCTGGCTGAGGGCTATCTCGGCGACGAAGAGCGCACCCGCCGGGCATTCCACGAGGATGATGCCGGCCGCTGGTACCGCACCGCCGACTCCGGGGTGATCGTCGACGGCGCGCTTCGGGTGACCGGGCGGCTTGACGACGTCATCGTGTCCGGCGGGCTCAAGGTGTCGCTGTCCGAGGTTGAGCGGCTGGTCCGGACCCTGCCGGGGATGGAGGGAGCCGTCGTGGTCGGCCGGCCGGACGAGCGCTGGGGCGAGGTTCCAGTCATCTACTCGACGGTCCCGGCGGAGCTGGCTGCCGTGCGCGAGGCTGTCGGCTCGGCACTCGGTGCCGCCGCGCGGCCCGCGGAAGTGGTGGTGGTGGACGCGATTCCGTTGCTTTCGAGCGGCAAGCCGGACCGGGCGGCGCTGCAGCGTCGATAAGGCAGCGTCAATGGGGCAGCGCCAGGAGGGCAGCGTCGCCCGGGCCGCGTCGATAGGGCCGCGTCGATAGGGCCGCGTCGATAAGGCAGCGTCGGTAGGATTCAGTCGTGGCCAAGAACAGCAGACCAAGACAGCAGCGCATGGACCCGGCGAAAACTCCCGTGAAGGGCGCCGTCCGCGAGCCGGTGAAACAGTCCGCAAACCAGAAGGCCGCCGAGACTCCCACCTACGAGAAGAAGACGCCGGCCAAGGGCAAAAAGCGCAAGGGCGGCCGCCCGGGCGGACGGTCGCCGATTCCGGTCACGCCGCGCGCGACCGCGATGGACTGGATCGCCGGGGCGCGCATTCGCACGCTCGCGCTGTCCGTCTCGCCCGTCGCCGTCGGTACCGCCGCCGCGTACGCGTCGACCGGATTCTCAGGGTGGCACTGGGTGCGGGCACTGCTGTGTCTCGCCGTGGCGCTCGGCCTGCAGATCGGGGTGAACTTCGCGAACGACTACTCGGATGGCATCCGGGGCACGGACAACCACCGGATCGGCCCGTCGCGCCTCACCGGGTCCGGCGCCGCGAAGCCGCGCACGGTGCTCATGGTCGCCCTGTTCTTCTTCGCGGTGGCCGCCGTGGCCGGCATCGCTCTCGTCATACGCAGCGAGCAGTACTGGCTGCTCGCGGTCGGCGCGGCGTGCGTTCTCGCCGCGTGGTTTTACACGGGCGGAAAGCATCCGTACGGCTACTACGGTTTCGGCGAACTGTTCGTGTTCGTGTTCTTCGGGGTCGTCGCGACGGCGGGGACCACTTTCGTCCAGGTCGGCACGGTGAACCTGGAGAGCTGGGTGGGCGGGGCCGCAGTCGGGCTGCTCGCGTGCGCCGTGCTTATCGCGAACAACCTGCGGGACCTGGAGCACGATCGGGTGGCCGGCAAACGCACGCTGTCGGTGCTCATCGGCGACCGGGCGTCGCGGATCCTGTTCGCGATCTTCATCCTGCTGCCGTTCGTGCTCCTGTACTTCTTCGTGCTGTTCTACCTGAGCGCGTACTACGTGTACTTCACGCTTCTGCTCGCGATTCCGGCGGCCGTCATCGTGTTGACGGCGAAAACATCCCGCGAGTTCCTTCTCGCGTTGAAGCTGACGAGCCTCACTGCGCTGGTCTACGGTGTGTGGCTCGCGGTGACGATCGCGTTCTAGTGCGCGTCGCCCTCCTGGCGATCCAGCACGGCGTTCTCGACATCGTTGTCGGCGTCCGTGTGGGCACCCTTGCGCCATGAAGACACCACGTGCGCCACCTCGTCGCGCTGGCGATGCAGGAAAAGGTACGACAGGCACGCGGCGATGACCGCGGCGGTGATCGCGGACACCCACCACCAGATGCCCAGCAGCATGAACACGATGAACGGGACCGCGAACAGCGCGATCCGCAGGATCGAATAGAGGACGATGCGCCGGGTTGAACTCACTCCTCCAGTCTAGGTCGGTGTGCTGGGACGGGTCTGTGTTCGGGGATCGACCGGTGGCGGAGCTCGATATCCAGTGAAAAAAGATCGAACATATGTTCGAAACTCAAGTCAAATCGTGGTAAAATGAGCTATGCGAAACCCGGCCCCCGAACTCGACGCGATCGTCGAAGAACTCGGTCGGCTGGGCGGGGTCGACGAGGTCTCGAGGCTTGCAGATGAGGCGCTGCTGCAGACCACCGGGGCGCTGGAGCGACTGTGCCGTCTGCTCAGCGCGCTGCAGGTGGCGGTCGCCGCCGAAGTCGACCACCGTTCGCGGCACGAACTGGGCACGGATGGGCTGGCCGCGACGAAAGGATGCCGCAGCTCGACCGAATTGCTCGAGCGTGTCACGCTCGCGTCCAGCGAAACCCTCTCGAAGCGGCTGAAGGTGGGCCGCAACACGCGCACCCAGTGCTCCCTTCTGGGGGAACGGCTGCCGGCTCAATTCGCCCACGTGGCCGAAGCGTTCGCTGCCGGAGATCTCGGGCTGGACAGCGCCTGCACGATCATCCGCGGACTCAGCTCGATCGCCCCCGTGGTCGACGCGGCGTCCATCCAGACCGCCGAGTTCGAACTTGTCGCCGCCGCAACGGGCACGGCGCCCGAGTCGCCGTTTCCCTGCACGGCCGACGACACGAAGATTCAGACGGAAGTGTGGAAGGTGCGGCTGGATCAGGACGGCCGCCTCCCCGTGGAGGAGCGCGCCCTGCGGATGCGGTCCTTCAACCTGGGGCGCGAGCGCGACGGCCTCGTGCCCGTGCACGGCGCCCTCATTCCGGATGTTGCGGCGAAGTTCACCGCGCTCGTCAACGCGTACATGTCCCCGCGGACCGCACCCGCGTTCCTGAACGAGGAAGAACGTGCCGCGCACGACATGGAACGCGACCCGCGCACCCGGGACCAGCAGCGCCACGACATTTTCGCCGGCATCGTCGACACGGCAGCGCGCAGCGCCGAGACGCCGTCCCTCGGCGGTGCGGCGCCCGTGGTCATGGTCAGCGTTCGGCAAAGCGACCTCGAAGCCGGCGACGGCGCCGACGGCGAGGGCAACCACGGCGTTGGACACATCGATGGTCTTGAATCGCCCGTTTCCATGCGGGTCGTCAAGCAGTACACGTGCAACGGCGGCATCCAGCGGGTCGTGTTCGACGACGCCGGACGCATCGTCGAACTCGGGTCGCCCGAACGCTGCTTCACCCCGCAGCAACGCAGGGCGATTGCCTTGCGGGATGGCGAATGCAGCGTCCCCGGCTGCCACATCCCCGCCGCGTGGAGCGAAATCCACCACGTCGACCCGGCCGACAACGACGGCCCGACCCACACCGACAACGGGCTCCTGCTGTGCTGGTTCCACCACCGAACGCTCGACAAATCCGGTTGGAAGTTCCGGATGATCGACGGCGCGCCCTGGGTCAAAGCACCGCCATGGCTCGACACCTCCCAACAGTGGAGACCGACCACCGGATCCCGCACCCGGCAGTTGGATGCGGTCGACACGAATCCCCTTCTGGTCGGCGACCGGCAGTAGCGGGACACCGCAGCCGAGCACAACGGCCGCACGCAACGGCCGCGCACGGCAGCCGCGCACGGTGGCCAAGCACAGCAGCCGCGCACGGCAGCCACACACACAGAAGCCACGCGCGAGATGACGGGCGCCGGGACCCCGGCCGCCGGGGTCATCGGCGTGCGGACTCCCCGGCAGTTCCCGGCCTGCTGGCCTAGAATCAGCACATGCGCGCCTTTCTGACACTCGCCGCCGGCGCCCTCGCCATCGGATTTTGGGTGTACGCCGTCGTCGACTGCTCGCTCACCGACGCACGACGGGCGAGAGGAATCCCCAAGCCGGCGTGGGTCATCGTGATCCTCGTGCTCAACATCATCGGCGGGGCGCTCTGGTTCATCGTGGGCAAAGATCGCACAGAAGGCAAAGGCCGCAGCCGCATCGACACGGCCCCCGACGACGACCCCACGTTCCTGCGCAGAATCGCCACCGACGCCGAGCAGGAGGAACGCATCCGCCAGCTCGAAAAAGAAATCGCCGACCTCGACGACGATTCCAAGAACCCATGACGCAGGGCTCCACAGCCTCCGAATTCTCGATGGCTGTGCTTGCCGAATTCGTCCGGCTCGGCGTGCGCCACGTCGTGCTGTGCCCCGGATCGCGATCCCAGGCGCTCGCGCTCGCCGCAGCGCAGTGTGAGGAAGCGGGACTCCTGACGCTCACCGTGCGCATCGACGAACGCGGCGCCGGATTTCTCGGCCTCGGCCTCGCCGTCGAAACCGGGATGCCTGCCCTCGTCATCACGACATCCGGAACAGCGGTCGGCAACCTGCTGCCGGCCGTCATGGAAGCCCACCACTCCGGTGTGCCGATGATCCTCCTCACCGCAGACCGGCCGGAAGAACTCCGCGGCATCGGCTCCAACCAGACCACAGACCAGCTCGGAATATTCGGCACGTTCGCCGCCTTCGCCCGGGAAGTGGAAGCCCCCAGCACCGTCGCATTCGACCAGCAGTTCCCCGCACAACTCGCGCGCGCGGCATTCCTCGCCGCGACCGGGCGCTCCGGCACTCCCGGCGCCGTGCAGGTCAACATGGCATACCGGGAACCGCTCTCCGGCGACATCGACCCCGTCGCACTCGACCGGCTCAAGGACTCTGGCGGACGCACCGGCCACAGCGACCCCGGTGACCTTCAGGGCCAGGCCGGCAGTGACGGAGCCGCGGCCGCGCGCGGCGCTTCGGCAGACCGCGCGGGCACCGGCGAGACGATAACGCCCGAACCGTTCACCGTCGTCGTCGCTGGCCATGCCGCCGGGGAAGCAGCGGAGGAAACCGCGAGGGCCCTCGGTGCGCCCCTGCTGGCCGAGGTCTCCAGCGGCGCCCACTTCGGCCGCAACCTCGTCGTGGCGTACCGTGAGCTGCTGAACCTGCCCGAGTTCGGCGGGCGCGTGCGCAGGGTGATCGTGTTCGGGCATCCCACCCTCAGCCGGGAGATCCCGTCGCTCATCGAACGCGCGGACGTGGAAACGATCGTCATCCGCGGCCACGCGGGGGAAGCCTACAACCCGGGGCATCGCGTCAAACGATTCGTGGACGCCGTGAACATCGCCGAACCTTCCGCAGAAGTGGATGCGAGCTGGCTCGGCAGTTGGGTGAGCGCGAGCCGCACCCTCCTCGACGATGGGACGAGCGCCGACCCTGCGGCAGCGCGCACCGACGACCACCGTGTCGTCGCCGAGTTCACGAAAGCCCAACTGGAGGTATTCCGGGAGCCGGTGACCCGCCGGATGCTCGTGGAAGCGGTGTGGCAGAAAACGTGGCCGCACGACCGGCTTGTGTTCGGGTCGTCGCGGCTCATCCGCGAAGCCGACCGGGTCGTACCGGGCAAGCGCATCCGGGTGCACGCGAATCGCGGCCTCGCCGGAATCGACGGGACCGTGGCCACCGCGGCGGGAATCGCGCTTGCCAGCCAATACGGCGCCGGATCGGGCAATGCGCCCGCAGGGACCACGCGGGTCGTACTGGGGGACCTCGCGTTGCTGCACGACGCCGGATCGCTGCTCACCGCGCCGGGTGAACCGGAAACCCGCATCCAGGTCATCGTCGGCAATGATGGCGGCGGCACGATCTTCGACTCGCTCGAGGTTGCGGAGACCGCCCGGAAACCGGCGTTTGATCGCGTGATGTACACGCCGCACGAGGTGAAGTTCGAGGCGCTCGCGCACGCCTACGGCTGGAACCACATTCTCGCGACGAACCGCGGCCAGCTGGATGAAGCACTCGGCAGCGCCGGCGGCAGAACCATCATCGAAGTGCCGCTTCCCCGCTGAGCGCCGCTGCGCGCACGCCGGCGCACGGGTAGCATCGGCACATGTCGAAACCGGAATGGGCCGAAGATCCCGCACCTCTCCTCGCGGCCGGCGACGGATTCCAGTTGTCGAAGATCGATCCGCGATCCACCCCCGGATTCGACGGCGGCAAACAGGACGGCGAGCGATTGCTGGCGGCCGAGGCGCCGGCAATCTCTGAGCTGCAGGAGCGGTTGTACGCCGAGAGCCGCTCGGGCGGGACGCGGCGCGTGCTCCTGATCCTGCAGGCGATGGACACGGCGGGCAAGGGCGGCGTGATCCGGCACGTGGTCGGCGCGATCGACCCGCAGGGGACGAAGATCTACGGCTTCAAGAAGCCCACGCCAGAGGAACTCGCCCACGACTTCCTCTGGCGCGTCCGCCGGCAGGTTCCCGGCCCGGGCATCGTCGGCGTGTTCGATCGGTCCCACTACGAGGACGTGCTCATCGCCCGGGTTCGGCAGCTCGCGCCGCCGGACGAAATCGAGGCGCGCTACGACCAGATCGTGGAATTCGAGAATGAGCTCATCGCCGACGGAACGACGATCATCAAAGCGATGCTGCACATCAGCGCCGAGGAGCAGAAGGCGAGGCTGGCCGAACGCCTCGACCGTGCCGACAAGCACTGGAAGTACAACCCGGGCGACATCGACGAGCGGCTCCTCTGGTCCGACTACCAGCACGCGTACCAGATGGCGCTCGACCGGACCTCGACGCCGCAATCCCCCTGGTTCGTGGTGCCCGCGGACCGCAAATGGTTTGCGCGAATCGCCGTGCAGCGGCTCCTGCTGGATGCGCTGCGGACGCTCGACCCGCAGTGGCCGAAAGCCACGTTCGACGTCGCGGCGGAGAAAAAGCGGCTCGCGGCATCCTGAGCGGAGGGGCATCCTGAACGGCGGACGACCTGAACCGTGCGGGAAGCGGCTTCAGGCGGTGAAGGCTTCGATGATGGGCCGGAACTTGAGGGACGTCTCCGCGAGCTCATGCTCGGCCACCGACTCGGCGACGATGCCGGCTCCCGCGTAGGCGCGCGCGACATCGTCCGAGCCGATCTGCGCGCAGCGCAGCGCGATCGCCCATTCGCCGTCGCCATCCGCCCCGATCCAGCCGACCGGTCCCGCATAGCGGCCCCGGTCGAAGGGCTCCAATTCCTCGATCAGGGCGATGGCCGCCGCAGTCGGTGTGCCGGCGACCGCAGCGGTCGGATGCAATGAGCCGATGAGATCGAGCGCGCTGGAACCGTCGGCGAGTACACCCTCCACATCGCTCGCGAGGTGCCAGAGGTTGGGCAGGCGGAGCGTGAACGGGAGTTCGCTCGCGGTGACGCCCGGGGTGTGCGGCCGGAGCGCGGCGAGGACGCTCTGCACCGCGTACTGGTGTTCGTCCTGATCTTTGGCGGAGGTGGCCAGGTCGACGGATGCCTTCTGGTCTGTGGCCGCGTCCACGCCCCGCGCTGCGCTGCCCGCGAGGACCCGTGCCGTGACCGTCCCGCTGGCAACCCCGACGAGGGTTTCGGGGCTGGAACCCAGGAAGTCGTCGACCGCGAACGTCCAGCAGTCGGGGTATCCGCTGGCCAGCATCGCGAGCGCCGCGGCGGTGTCGGCATTCGGCGGCAGGTGCCCGATCATGTCCCGCGCGAGCACGACCTTGCTCACGTCGCCGTGCTCGATTCTTTCGAGAGCCCGTCCTACCGTCGCCAGATAGCCGTCGGCGTTGAGCTGCCCCGGCGCGAACGCCACCGTTTCGGTTGCCGCCGGTGCGCGCGGCGCGCGCAATGGAGCTTCCGCCTCGAGGCCGGTTCCAATAGTCGTTAGCCATGCCTCGCCGTGGCGCCGCCCAATCACCTGCGAGGGGACGATGAGCACGCTGGATTCGGCGGACCGCGAGGAGAACGTGAACGCGCCGAGCGCGATGAGCCCTGAGCCGGGGACCGCCACGTCGTCGGTGACGGTCGCGTGCGCGGCGACATCCCGCCACGCTGCCGCGGCGTCGCGGAACCTGTCCGGTCCGGAAAACTCCATCCGAAGTGCTGTGCCGAGGCCGATCATCCCCTCCCCCCGACGCAGCCACAGCAGCTGGTCGCGAGGAGGCAGCATACCGACCAGGGAGGTTGGGTCAGCTACCCGCACTGTCGATGAGGTGAGGGAGGGAATCCGTCCTGCTCGCTCGATCACCTCACCAGCGTAGCCGCGGTTGGCGTGGCTGAGCCGCCGTGCCGTGGCCGAATAGACTGGCAGACATGGCGACGGCGGATCTGAACAAGCAACCCGAGGAGGTTGCGGCGATGTTCGACGAGGTCGCGCGCAAATACGACCGGACCAACGCAGTTTTGTCCGTCGGAAACTCGTGGCTGTGGCGGTTCCACACGGTGCGCGCCATTGCGCCGCAGGCAGGCGAGCGCGTCCTCGACATCGCCGCGGGAACGGGCACCAGTTCCGCGGCGATCGCGCGGAGCGGCGCCGAGGTTGTCGCCGTGGATTTTTCCCCCGGAATGATCGAGGTGGGGCGGGCCCGGCATCCGAAGATCGAGTTCGTGGAAGCGGATGCCATGGCGCTGCCGTTCAAGGCGAACGAGTTCGATGCGGTCACCATTTCGTTCGGGCTGCGAAACGTGGAGGATCCCCGAGTCGCGCTCAAGGAGATGTACCGGGTGGTGAAACCGGGCGGCCGAATCGTCGTGTGCGAATTCTCCAGACCGCCGCGCGCGCTCCTTCGTGCCGGGTACGGCGCGTATCTCAAGTATGTGATGCCCCGCGTGGTTGACGTGGCCAGTTCGAATCCGGAAGCGTACAACTACCTTGCGGACTCGATCAATGACTGGCCGGACCAGGCCACCCTCAGCCAGTGGCTTCGCGGCGCCGGATTCACCCGCGTCGCCTACCGCAACCTGACCGCCGGCGTCGTTGCTTTGCATCGCGGCCACAAGCCGAAGCGCAAGTCACGGTCGAAGCCGGTGAGCGGGGAAGCGAAGGCGTCGTGAGGTCCCAGCACGAAATTCAGCAATTGCGGCGGCGCCACAAACTGCAGTCGGCGCTCGGCCTCGGCGAGACGCTGTTCGCGTCGGCGGAGGATCGTCGGTTCGCCATCGCCCTCGAGAAAGGTCTGGAGCGCGTGGAGGGCGGCCTTCTCGCCGAGGTGACGTTCGCCGACAACCTGGCGGATGTGACAGCTCGGTACCTGTTCGACGCGGGCGGAAAACGCATTCGACCGACCCTGACCCTCCTCACGGCGCAGCTGGGCGACGGGAACACTGACGATGTGATTGTGGCGGCCCAGGCGATGGAAATCACCCACCTCGCCTCCCTGTATCACGACGATGTGATGGATGACGCGGAAGTGCGTCGGGGCGTGCCCAGCGTGCAATCGGTGTGGGGCAACTCGGTTGCCATCCTCACCGGGGATTTGCTGTTCGCTCGCGCCGGCCGGCTGATTGCGAGCCTCGGCGAGCGTGCGGTGCGGCTGCAGGCGGCAACCTTCGAGCGGCTCTGCCTCGGGCAACTCCACGAAACGATCGGTCCGAACCCCCAGGATGATCCGATCGAACACTACCTTCAGGTGCTCGCCGACAAGACCGGATCCCTCATCGCCGCGGCGGCCGAGGTCGGGGTGATTTTCTCCAACGCCCCATCCGAATACATGGAGCCGGTGCGCGAATTCGGGGAGAAGATCGGCGTCGCGTTCCAGTTGATCGATGATGTCATCGACCTTTCCGCCGAGGTGGAGCAGACCGGGAAGACGCCGGGCGCCGACCTGCGGACCGGTGTCGCGACGCTGCCGCTTCTGTACCTGCGCAGGCAGGCGATGGAGGACCCGCAGGCCGCGGCGCTTCTGGAGCGCATCGATCGCGGCGTGAACGGCGGCCCGGAGGCGAGCGACGAGTTCACGGACGCCGTGGCGGAGCTTCGCGCCCACCCGGTGACGAGGGCAACGCTCGACGAGGCTCGCCGTTGGGCGCACGAGGGCGTCCAGGCGCTGTCCGTGCTTCCCGACGAACCGGTACGCCGCGCGCTCACCAGATTCGCCGACGCGCTCGTTGAGCGCTCAAACTGACCGGCCGCTCGATGTGCCCCACGCCGACGAGGATGCTGTGACTGATGAACCGCGGATGACGCTCCGCATTGCCATTGTGGGTGCCGGCCCCGCCGGAATTTTCGCGGCCGACCTGCTCCTGAAGGCCGAGCGGCATTTCGACGTGTCGATCGATCTGTTCGAGCAGTTGCCGGCGCCGTACGGTCTCGTCCGCTACGGCGTCGCCCCCGACCACCCGCGAATCAAGGGAATCGTGAATGCCCTGCGCGAAGTGCTGGATGGCGGCAACATCCGCCTGTTCGGCAATGTGCGCTACGGCAGCGACATCACGCTCGATGACCTGAAACACCACTACAACGCGGTGATCTTCACGACCGGCGCGGTGCGGGATGCCGAGCTGAGAATACCGGGCGTGCATCTGCCCGGCAGTTTCGGAGCCGGCGAATTCGTGAGCTGGTACGACGGGCACCCGGATGTCCCGCGCGACTGGCCGCTCGACCATCGCACCGCCGCGGTCATCGGCAACGGCAATGTCGCCCTCGATGTCACGCGCATGCTCGCCAAGCACGCCGAAGACCTGCTGCCGACGGAGGTGCCCGCGAACGTGTACGAGGTGCTCGCCGCGTCGCCGGTCACCGACGTTCACCTGTTCGGTCGGCGCGGCCCCCTCCAGGTGAGGTTCACGCCGCTGGAACTGCGGGAGCTGGGCGAGTTGCGGGATGTCGACGTCATCCTCGACGAAGCGGATTTCGGCATCGATGAATCCGATGAACGCTCCATCGCCACGAACAAGCAGTTGTTTGTGATCAATCGAACCCTCACCGAGTGGCGTTCGCGTACCACCGGCGCGGCGTCCCGCCGCATCCACCTGCATTTCTATTCGCGGCCGGTCGAAATTCTGGGGACCGACCGCGTGACAGGAATCCGGGTGGAGCGCACCGTGCCGGATGGCGAGGGCGGCGTGAAAGGGACAGGGGAGTTCCGCGACTGGCCGGTGGACGGCGTATACCGGGCGATCGGGTACTTCGGGACGCAGCTTCACGGCGTCCCGTTCGATGAGCACCGCGGCGTGATCCCCAACCGGGCCGGCCGCGCGATTGACGACCAGGATGAACAGGTGCCCGGTGTGTACGCGAGCGGCTGGATCAAGCGCGGCCCGGTGGGGCTTATCGGGGCGACGAAGAGCGACGCGATGGAAACCGTTCAGAGTGTCCTCGGCGACCAGGCCGAGTGGTGGTCGCCGGCCGAGCCGGAACCGGAGGCGGTGGCCGCCATGCTCGATGCCCGCGGCATCCGCTACACGACCGTGGAGGGCTGGCACCGGCTGGACGCGCACGAGCGCGCCCTCGGCGAGGCTCAGGACCGCGAGCGCATCAAAGTGGTTCCGCGCGACGACATGGTCGACATCTCGCGCACAGACGGGTGAGCCTCACTGCACGGCTGAGGTGAGCCGTGCCAGGTTGTCGAGCACTTGCGAGAGGAACGGCCGGGCGAGCCACTCGTCGAGGCTGAGCTCCCTGCTGTTTCGTCGGTAGCCGTCTTCGAGAACGCGCAGGTCGTTCACGAACGAGTGGCCGCGCACCATGACGGAGATCTCCAGGTTCAGGCTGAATGACCGCATGTCCATATTGCTGGAGCCGATCACCGCCACCTGGTCATCGATGCTGAAATGCTTCGGATGCAGCACGGTGGGCGCCCGGTACAGCCAGATCCGCACTCCGGCCTTGAGCAGTTCCTCGTAGTAGCTGCGCTGGGCGTGGTACACGACCGGCTGGTCGCCGATCTCCGACATGAAGATTTCGACGTTGAGTCCGCTCTGCGCCGCGGTCGTGATCGCGTAGAGCATGGATTCGTCCGGCACGAAGTACGGACTGCAGATGGTGATGCGTTCCTGGGCGGCGTAGAGCAGCGAGTTGAACAGGCGCAGGTTGTTCTCGCCGTCGAATGACGGTCCGCTGGGAACGACCTGAGCGCCGACCGGTTCCCGCACGGGCGCCCTGCGCGCCGGGGTCACTTCGCGCGATATCAGTTCGTCGGTTTCGCTGTACCAGTCGGTCACGAACAGGGCGTTGACCCCGGCGACGATCGGGCCTTCGAATCGAACCATGAGGTCTTTCCAGTGCAGGCCGCGGCGCACGTTCGACCGTTTGTTGTAGCTGGAGTCGATGATGTTCTGCGATCCGGTGAACGCGACGAGCCCGTCCACGACGAGGAGCTTCCGATGGTTGCGCAGGTCGATGCGCTGGAACCGTCCGCGGAACGGCTGGAACGGAAGCATGAGCTGCCACTTCACTCCCATCGACTTCAACCGGTGGATCATCCTTCGATACCCGGGCACGCGCAGGGACGCGATGTGGTCGAGGAGAACCCGCACCGTCACGCCCCGCGCCGCTGCGGCCTCCAGGGCGTCGAAGTACGGCTCGGTCGTCTCATCCAGCGCCATGATGTAAAACTCGGAGTGGACGTACTTTTTCGCCTTGCCCACGGCATCGGTCATCGCCTGAAGGGACTCCAGATAGTCGGGGTAGAGCTGCGCGTCGTTGCCGCCGACGAGGGGCATCGCCCCCAGGTTGCGGTTGAGCGCGGCGATCGGCTCGAGCCATTCCGGCCACGGGTGGTCATGCGAGAGCTGGTCGATGCCTTCCGTGGTCTCCAGGATGTAGCGGTTGATCTCGTCCTGCTTGTCGCGGCGGCCTTTCGGCAGGTGCCGGCTGCCGAGCACGAGGAACAGCAGGATGCCGATGTAGGGCAGGAAGAAGATCGCGAGAAGCCACGCCATGGCGGTTTGCGGCCGCCGGTTGCGCGGGATGACGATGAGCGCGACGATGCGCACCACGAAGTCGATGGCGACGAGAATCGCGGCAATCCATACGGTCAGTGTCCAACCGTTCATGGTGCTCCGATCCGTTGCGCTCGAGCGCCCTGCTGCGCTGTGCTATCTGAACCCGTGCTGTCTGAAGCTGTGCAATCTGAAGCTGTGCTATCTGAAGTTGACGAACTGCAGGTCGACGTCGAGCTTCGCGGCCTTGAGCATTGCCATAGTGGCTTGCAGGTCGTCTCGGCTCTTCGAACTCACCCGCAGCTCGTCGCCCTGAATCTGCGCCTTCACGCTCTTGGGCGCATCGTCGCGGATCAGTTTCGAAATCTTTTTGGCATCCTCCTGCGCGATGCCCTGCTTCACGCCGGCCTCGATGCGGTGTTCCTTGCCGGACGGGTACGGTTCGCCGGCGTCGAGGCTGCGCAGCGAGATGCCGCGTTTGATGAGTTTCGATTCGAAAACTTCGAGCACGGCTTTCACTCGCTCCTCGGAGCTCGCCTTCATGAGGATCTTCTCCCCGCTGAAATTGATCTCGGCGCCCACATTTTTGAAGTCGTATCGCTGAGCGATCTCCTTCTGGGCCTGGTGGAGCGCATTGTCGAGCTCCATCGTGTCCACTTTGCTGACAATGTCGAAGGTTGAATCTGCCATGCCGCCAATCGTAGCCGGGACGGTGTCAGCCAACCCCGAGTCATTCGTGGTGGGATAGCCGCAATGACTGTTTTCCGAGGCCGGGTTCCGAAGATCGCCGCCGTCGCCGTGGCGGTGTTGCTGGGGACTGCGCTGCTTGCGGGGGCGTCGTTCGTTTTGCTTGCGCCGCGCATCCCGTCCGCAGCCCCGTCGGTTTCTCAGTCACCCGGACCTGATTTTGCTGTACCTGCCGAAGCGCCGCCGGCGGCCGCCGAACCCACCGGCCCTGGGGTGGCCGGGCTGGTCGATGCAGGCTGGGTCGCGAAGGTTTCCGCGGCGTCCGGCATCCCGGAGCGGGCGCTTGCAGCGTACGCGGGCGCCGCGATCGCCAAGTCGCGCGCTATGCCCACGTGCGGATTGGGCTGGACGACTCTCGCAGGGATCGGCCTTGTGGAAAGCGACCACGGTCGTCACGGCGGCTCGTCGGTCGGTGCGGACGGCACCGTCACGCCGCCGATCTTCGGGATCGCACTGGATGGTTCCGCATCCTCGCACATCCCCGACTCCGACGGCGGACTGCTGGATGGCGACCCGAATTTTGATCGCGCGGTCGGGCCCATGCAGTTGATCCCGCAGACCTGGCGGAACTGGCACACGGACGGCAATGGCGACGGTGTGGAGGATCCGCAGAATATCGACGACGCGGTGGTGGCGACCTCCAACTATCTCTGCCGGGCCAGCGGAGACATGGCGAGTCGCGACGGTTGGCGGGCCGGCGTGCTCGCGTTCAATGGTTCCGGCGCGTACGCGCAATCGGTCGCGAACGCGGCCAACCGGTACGCGAAGGCCGCCGCCGACGCCGGTCGATGATCCGGGCGGCGCGGCCGCATCGGGCAAGTGATTTTGCGGTGCCCCCTGGCACGCTATCCTTGAGTTCTGTCTCCGGTCAGATGAATACATGTGGCCGGAGCACCCGGCAAGTTACCCAAGCGGCCAAAGGGATCTGACTGTAAATCAGACGTCTCAGACTTCACAGGTTCGAATCCTGTACTTGCCACCATGACTGCACACACCGAACTCCTGGACCTCGCGACGCGGATCGCCGTTGAGGCGGGGGACTTGGCGGCGCAACGGCGCACCCAGGGCGTGACGGTCGCCGCGTCGAAGTCGTCGCTGGAGGATGTCGTGACGCAGGCCGACCGCGACACGGAGGACCTCATTCGGTCGCTGCTGGCGGAGGCGAGACCGGACGACGGCATCCTCGGCGAAGAGGGCGGCGGCTCCGTTGCCGGAACGAGCGGACTCACCTGGGTCGTCGACCCGATCGACGGCACAGTGAACTACCTGTACGGCATCCGGCACTACGCCGTGAGCATCGCCGTGGTGGAGGGCGGGCAGGATCCCGCCACCTGGACCGCGCTCGCCGGTGTGGTGCACAATCCGGCGGCGGACGAGGTCTTTGCGGCGGCCCGCGGCGCAGGTGCCACCCTCAACGGGGTTCCGATCAGCGTCGCTCCTCCCGTGGAGCTGTCGCAGGCGCTCATCGGGACCGGGTTCGCCTATGTGGCCCACGACCGGCGCGCCCAGGCTCGCATTCTGGTCGAGCTCATCGGCCGGGTGCGGGACATCCGTCGGCAGGGCGCGGCGGCCCTGGACCTGTGCGATGTGGCGGCGGGAAGGCTCAACGGGTACTTCGAGCGCGGCCTGAATCCGTGGGACTTCGCCGCGGGGGCGCTCATCGCGAGCGAGGCGGGCGCTCGGGTGGCCGGTTTGCGCGGTTCCCGACCTTCGGTGGACTTCGTTTTGGCCGCCGAGCCGGGCGTTTCGGATGCCCTGGAAACCGCGTTGATTGCGTGCGGACTCTGAGCGCAGGGGTGGTGAATTCACAGGGTATTGGGCTATCCTTTACGAGTTCGTTATCTAGCGATCGGACGATTGCTGCTGTGACGGCGCGGCCCGACGTGCGCTTTTGTCGTGCTGGTTGGTCAGGTGTGTGAGGAGATTCGCTGAAATGTGGGCACTGCCGGGTGATGCGTGCGCCTTCGGCGAATTCACTGATATCGAGATTGTGAACTGATAGTCCGTGGCCGAGATTAGCGAGCATGGAGCCGACGGCTCGTTCTCAGCGGACCCGGATTCCGGATTCGCCCTTCTCGGCTTCGACATTTCGCCGGCCGCCTCGACGGCGCCAGAGGCTCGTGTTCCGAGAGCCGTGAATCCCGCCATCAGTGCGGCGCCATCCCCCGCGGTGCAAGCCCACGCGGTGCAAGCCCACGCTGAGCAAACCCACGCTGAGCAAGCCCACTCCGTGCAGCCCAGGGTTGCGGGTGCCGGGTTGCCGCTGACCCGTCGCGAGCTGCGCGCCAGGGAGCAAGCAGAGGCCGCCCAGTCGGCTCTGGTCGTGCAAGCGCCGGCTCCGGTTCTCCCGGTGCAGGTCCCGCCGCAGACAACCATGCAATCTTCAGTGCAATCTTCAGTGCAGGCTTCAGTGCAGGCAGCGGCGATCCCAGCTCCGGCAGCCCAGCCGCAGGAAGCCCAGCCGACCCGCCGAAGTGCGTCGTCGAAGTCTGCGTCGAAGGCGAAGAGCCCGAAGGTGAAGGCACCGCGCAAGCCGAAGTCGCTCCGGCCGGTGAAGCCGCCGCGCGGCACCTCCCGTCCGCGTCCGTCCGCACCGCCTCGCGGCGCGAGTGTTCCGCGGTCGCGACAGAAGTCCCTGAAGCGGCAGATGCTCTCCAAGCTCATGACGCTCGGGGCGATGGTCGGTGCCGGCCTCATGATGGTGTCGACGTCCATCCCGGCGAACGCGTTCTATCCCGTGCAGGCGACGACCGGTACTACCGTGGCGGCGACTGCCGCACCGGTGGTCGAGAAGGCGCAGTCGATCAGTGTGCAGGCGGCGGCCGGGCAGACGGTTACTCGCGACAATTACACCGCCCTGTCCCTTCGGGAAAGCCTGTTCCTCAAGTACGGTAACCGCAACTGGTCCTACACGAACGACCCGAACGGCACCATTCAGTGGCCGTTCCCTGTCGCCGTTCCCATTACGGACGGCTACGGCCCGCGAATTGCGCCGTGTGGCGGCTGTTCCACGTTCCATCGCGGTGTCGACTTCACCCCGGGCTATGGTGCGGCCATCCAGGCCATCGCGGACGGTGTGGTCTCCAGCGTGGACAACGGCGACTGGAGTTACGGCGAGAACGTGATGGTGGATCACGTGATCAATGGGCAGAAAGTTCAGAGCCTGTACGCACACATGATGCGGGGCAGCATCCGCGTGGTGGTCGGCCAGCAGGTCAAGGTCGGTGATGAGATCGGTCAGGTCGGGTCTACCGGTGAGTCCACCGGGCCTCACCTGCACCTCGAGATCCACGTGAACGGTGTGCCGGTCGATCCGTTCGAGTGGTTGAAGGCGAACGCGAACTAGTCACACGTCGGTGAGGTGGTAGCCTTCCGATTCGCGTTCTTCCCACTGGTCGAACGGGTGATCTTCGACGGCGGCGCGGGCCAGATGCACGGAGGCTTTCATCAGGTCTTCGGACGCCCACAGGGCGAGCCCGACCAGAACTCCGGCCTCCTTGTCCTGAAAAGTGTGGACGCTGATGAGGCCGGGCGCACCATCCAGGGCGTCTCCGTAGGCGTGCATTGATTCGATGAGCATGCCGGTAGCGTCGGGTTTGGGATGATGAATGGACAGTTGCACGAACATGGTGTTCCTTTCGAAGGATCTTTATGGTCGAACACGTCGAAACTACTCTGCTTTGCGGTGCTAGTCTCTTACGGTGCCATCCCGCGCATGTCGCGGTTTTTTGTGCGCCCCCTTAGCTCATTGGTAGAGCACTTCCTTGGTAAGGAAGAGGTAGTGGGTCCGATTCCCACAGGGGGCTCGGTCATCCGGTTGTTTTCAGCCGGATGCCGTGGCTGGGTAGCTCAGTTGGTGAGAGCGCACGACTCATAATCGTGAGGTCGCGGGTTCGAATCCCGCCCCAGCTACA